>JACCDR012126495.1_pt1 | contig 13366 bp, 16 predicted proteins | sample 7446431 | NCBI WGS metagenome assembly JACCDR01 (sample SAMN15323443, study PRJNA562643) | freshwater metagenome | isolation source: river surface water | place: USA:Blue River Watershed | collected 2017-08-17
CTGGCGCCGCGGTCGCCGCGGTCGCGCTCGCCGTGCTCGCGGACGACCCGGTCCCGCAGGACCCGCCCCGGCCCCAGCTGTCCAGCGAGGTCCCCGCGCCGGCTCCGACCCCGCCCGGCCGGCCCGACGACGACTACCTGAGCATCGACGTCGTCTGGACCCGGCACCGATAGACGAGACGGGCCCGCCCGCGGCCCGGTCGAACCGTGGGGGGCACCCCTACCCCCGGCGACCAGACACCCGCGGACGGGCCCTGCCTCGATCCCCCCTCGGTCAGCCCTGCCCCGGCGCCGCCGGCGTCGTGTTGACCGCGATGATCTCCAACAGGTCCGTCACCGTACGGCCCGCCTGCTGGTCGCCCTCTGTGCCCAGCGCGAACCGGAGCGCGTCGGCGAAGTTGTCCCGGTTGTCCCGGTCGCGTTTCGGCGCCGGCTGCCCGTCCACGCCGTTGACACCACGCGCCACCGACGCGAAAAACTCCTCGATATCCACCTGCTCACCCTCCTCGATCTGACGCAGCAACGCGTCGGTAACCGGCATCGGCCATGGCCGCCCGTCGCGCTCCCGGGCCTGCCGCGACTCGAAATGGAAATGCTTGTCATGTGGGTTGGGCCCGTGGTAGTCACGCTCGCGCCAGTCGCCCACGCTCCGGTTCGCGATCATCCGGTTGTGGATCCACAGCTGCGACCGGCCGTGCGGGTCGTTCTCGAAGTCGACCTTAATCGCCGCCTGCAGCGCGCCCTCCAACCGGCCGCCGGCCGGCACATTGGGATGCCGCAGATCGTCATCGCAGTCGTACGCGTCGGTCGTGCCGTCCGGGTCCGGCTGATGCTGCGACGACGACCCGTGCGCCGCGTCCGCCCGGGCGCCGTCCGACGCCGTGTCTTTGTGCGGGAACCGGGCCATGACCGCGTCCCGGAACGCGGTCAACGCCGGATTCAGACCACCCCAGCTCACCGCAACACTCCCTGCTGGCGCAGCACGGCCAAGACCCGGGCGGCACCGGTCTCGGCGCCCTCCTCCGCCGCCTCCCGCATCGCCGCCCTGATGCGCTCGTCCAGCTCACCATTCGTGCGCCGCTCGACCGTCGCGACGCTCGTACTGATCTCCGACAGTTGCTCGGTCTGCGAGTCCGTCTTGCCCTCGACCTTGATCACCAGCCCGAGGATGCCGACCGCCAGCGCGCCGATCGCTGTCGTCCATCCGGCGACCGCCTGATCGGACCATCCGGCGAAGGACAGCCCGACCGAGAGTGCGGCGACGACGGCGACCAGAACGACGCCGGCCCAGATGATCGAACCTTTCACGGGGTGCCTACCTTTCCTATGGACGTCTCGAATATTTCGCCCAGAACACCGACGTCTGCTGTGACGTCGCGACCGTATTCACGGCGCCGGACGAATCCTGTTGCCCCATCAATTCAACATAGTCGGTCGTCCCGTTCATGTAGATGTCCGTGACCATGACCTCCTGCGACGACGTGATCGACGCGCCCGTGTCCCGCGGCCCCGGAGGCAGGCTGGTCGCCCCGTTCTTCCGGACGATCACTGACCGGGACGCCGGCGTCGTCATCGCCGCCGTGAAGTAGGACCCGCCGAAGTCGTAGTAGCCCTCGACGGTCGGCGCGATCCGGGTGTTGTTCAACAACTCCGAATGGAAGCCGTGCGTGTCGACCTCCGTCGACCCCACGCCGAACTGCAACGCGGTCGCCGTGTTGTCGGGAATCGACTGTGCCGCCTGTGCTATCAGCCGCACCCGCGGCGGGTCCAGCAGCAGGGCGATGTCCTCGTAGACGGCGAAGTCCCCGGCACCCACGTCACAACCCCCATCTACGACCGTCGAACAACATGACCTTGGCGTCGTCGGCCAGCGCCTTCGACACCCCGTTGACCGCCCGGTCCACCGTAGCCGTCTGCGTGTACGGGCCGGACCCCGACGCGGCCCCCATCGACGTCACCGACACCCGCTCCCCCTCGATCATCAGGTCCCCGGTGAACGCCGTCGACCACACGCCATAGGGCGAATCGGTCGTCAGCGCCAGCGTGGTTTCCCCGGCCGTGTGCGCGCCGTCCAACCTTGACAGGTTGGTCCCCCAGATGAACGCCGGATCGTCCCAGACGCCCACCATGTACGTGTCGTACGGCTCGACCCGGAATTCGTAGTCCCACGACGCCGCGGTGATCCGTTCGACCATGCCGACGACCAGCAGCCGCACCAGGTCCGGCTCAAGCCCCTCGACAGTGATCATGTCGCCCTCACGGACCGCGACCACGTCCGCGACCAACTCGGGATGCCGGTTCAGATTGACGACGATCGACGAATACCGGGCCCCCTCCAACGTGCCTTTCGCCAGATGCCACTGCGCCAGCAGCGGGAGATACAACCGCTCATCCGACACCGACACGTCGATCTGCCGGCGCACCTCCCCGATGCCGTCCGGCGGCGCCGCGACGGACATCAAACCGTCCGTGCGGGTGAGCGTGTATTCGCCGCCGGACGCATTCGCGACCGTCACCCGGTTCCACACCCCATCGGCGCCGACTAGCTTGGTCTTCGCCGCGATGTGACTGCCGTAGACCAGCTCCAACGCCGGCGCCATGTCGTACTGCTCACGGCGGACCCGGCCGGTCAGCCCGATCTGAAACCGCTCATCAGAGATGTCAGCGTCCTCGGTCGCCCGGCACTCCGCGAGCGCATCGACCAGAGTGGACGGCCGTTGCGGGCCCATCGGGATCGAGTCGGCCGAACTGCCGATGATGAACCGGGCCAGACCAGCCTCGCTCATCAGCCGGAGATACCGGGCCATCGCCGTCTCTCCCCGGTAGCCGTTGAACGCCCGGCGCGACGTCAACGACATCAGGTCGTCGGCCAGCGTGGTCACACCGCCAACGTGGCACCAGTGCGAGCCGGCCGTGGTCGCGTTGCCCGCCTGCCGCCAATCCCGCGGCGCCGACACCACGCCGGCGAACGTGCCGGACGGGATGAAATACACGTCCATGTCCTGCGCGTACCACGACCACGCCCACGCCACGTTGCCGCCGGATTGCTCCGCGGCGATCCGCATCGTGATCCACTTATTCGGTTCTGCGCCCTGCCCGTAAAAGTACAGTTCAGAGGCGATATTCGTACCGGACGCGTCGTGCACGTTCATCCGATAGGACGTGTTGTTGATGTCGAAGTAGTAGACGTATCCGTTGACGCAGTTGACCCGGAACATCAGTGCGTAGGTGCCCGACGACGGGAGCGTGGGGAACCGGAACGACCAGAAGACTTGCCACCCGGATGAGGTCGACGACGACACGAACCGGCCGGCCAGATTCGAGCCGTCCGCCGCGGCGACCGACCGGGCGGCCCCGGACGGCGCATCGTCCTCGCCGAAGGTGATCAGGGTCGCCACGCCCGGCCGGCCACCGACCAAGGTGTTCGACAGCTGAGTTGCGTCTCGTTCTTCCTCGCACGGCCAGTGCCCGATAGACGTAGACCGGGCCGCGATCGTCTTGAACATCGGGCTCTTGAGTGATTCGGTCCACGTCGTGAGCCGCTGCGAGATTCCGTACGCGGTCAGCGCGACCTCTGCCCGGCCGCGCTGGACGCCCGGCACGTGATCTACGGTCTCTCGTGGCTCCCAGCGGGTGGCCTCGGCGTAGACGCGCGACGACCCGGCCGGCCGGATCCGCGACTCCGTGTTGCGGCCGGCGACGCCGTAGAGCAGAGACGCCGGCCGCGACGGGTCGTAGTCCAACGTGTCATTGTTTATCGTGCACGTGAACATCGTTGGTGACGGCCAATCCTCGCCGTACGGGCGCATCCCGCGCTCGATCGTCACCGGGTCGGCGAACAACGGGACGGTGGTCATCACTCCGTTGATCCGGACTTGCAGCCCGACCGACTGAACGCTCACGTCCGAGCCTGCCCGCCGACCACGGCCACACCGAGCGTGGTGACCCGGCCGCCGCGGCGTTCCACCGCGGGCGCGATCGCCGCGATGAGCGCGTCTCCCAGCTGCCCGAGGTCGACCCGGATCCACTCATCCTGTCCACCGCGCGACGACGCCGGCTTGACGGTCTCTCCCGCCTGCAGGACCGCCAGGACCTCCGACCCGGGGGTGCCCGGCACGGTGCCGCCGGAGTGGAATTTCGGCAGGTTCGGCACGGAGATCGACCGGCCGCCGATGCCGGGAATCCAGTCGGGCACCGACCACGACAGCCGGCCGATCGTGTTATTCCACGCCGAAGAGATCATATTGAACGCGGCCCGGAACGGCGCGAACAGGAAGTCGGTCACCTTGGCAAACGCCGTCTTGAGCAGCCCGGGGATCGACTTCATCAGGTTCCACATCGCCCGCGCATGGTTCATGATCTTGTCGAATGACCCCTTGATCCACGACCCCCACAGGGTGTCACGGAACCATCGGCCCACCGCGCTCGCCGCGTCCTTAATCCACCCCCACGACGCTTTCCACGCGCGCTGGAACCAATCGGTCTTGGTCGCGATGAGCACGATCACGGCGATCAACGCGACGATCGCCAGGATGATCCACGTCGTGGGCGACGCCAGCTGCGCCGCGTTCCACGCCCACTGCGCAGCGGTGACCAGCCCGATCACGCCAACCAGCCCGGACAGAATCGGCGTGACCATGTTGAGCGTGTCGGCGAACTTGGACAGCTGCGTTGGATTGGCGGCGGCCATCGCGTCATTGAGATCCAGCTGCGCATCCTTGCCGTCGCGGACCGCCTGCGTCGCGTCCACGTTCGCCTGCGTGGCGTCGATCTGCGCCTGCCGGGCGTCCGCGATCGCCTGTTCCTCATCGAGGCGGGCCTGATTCAGGTCGGACATCGCCTGCGTCATGTCAATCTGCGCCTGCCGGGCCTCGGCCGAGTCGCGACCGTGCTCCTTGACCGCCGTGTTGTAGTCCTCTTGCGCAGTCTTCGCGTCCAGCTTGGCCTGCCGGGCGTCGATCTCCGCCTGCTCGACATCGATGGCCGCCTGCCGGCCGTCGAGCTGCGACTGATTGAGATCTTCCTGCGCCTGCCGGAGGTCGACGGCGGCCTGACGGCCGTCGATCATGGCCTGTTCGACGTCGGCGTTCGCCCGCGCAAGCCGCATCGCCCGCTCACGGCCTGCGTTCTGCACCTCCACCATCGCCTGGACGGCGGCGCCGGCCGAGTCGAACGCGCCGGACATGCCCTCCGTCGCGGCGCCGAGACGCCCGACCCGGGTGGTGAAGTCGGCGGTATCTGCCGACGCTGCGGAGAACGCGCCGGCGGCGGCAGTAGCCGACGCGCCGACCCGCTCATTGCCGACCTCGGCCTCTTTCTGCGCCTTCCGGAGCTTCGACGCGTCGCCGGCGAATTCCAGGACAACCTGATTCCCCACTAGGTCACCTCCAACCCAGCCGACTCCGCGACCGCAATCAGCCCACCCTGCAACAGATCAGCGATCTCCGGCCGATGCCGGCGGAGCGTCGGATAGAGATACCGGCCCTCCGTGATGAACTCCCGGACGGTCGCCCCACCGGGCCCGGTCCGCCCTCCGAAGTCGAGCCACGGATAGTACGGCGCCCGCCGGCCGCCCACCGCGACACGCGTCGATGTGCGGGTAGACCGGGCGACCAGCGACCGCGCCGCCGCCCCGCTGCGCCGCGGGATCGACGGCGCGGTACGCCGGATGAGCAGGCCCGCCGCGTCGTTCTGGACCAGCCGCAACTGCTTGGGCGCCTCGGCATCCATCCGCCGCAGCGCCCGGTTGAACTCCGCCAACCCCACGACTTGGATCTTGCCGTCCATCCGGTCACCTCCCCCGCAACCGCGTCAACTCCTCGCGCTGCGCCTTGCGCGCGTAGTAGATCGACCACGCGAGCCACTCCGGTTGCGACATCCGGTCGCGCATGTCCTCAACCAGCATCCCCAGCTTTTGAGCGAGGAAATGATCGAATTCGAGGTCAGGGCGCGCCTCAAACGCTTTTGTATTGCTCCTTGTCGGCGCCCGGTGTGATCTTCGACAGCCTGTTGACCGCCATCGCAACCCGGTTGATCTCCCCGGCCGGAGAGCAGGCCTGCCACTCCCGGACCTCATCGACGGTCAACACCGGATCGACGACCGCCAGGGACAGGATGTGCGCCTCCTGCTCGAAGCCTTCAAGCTCCGACACCTCCGCCATTTCCCGCCGGGACAGCGGACGGATCCGGATCGTGCCGACGCCGTCGACCTCGACGTCCTCGATACTCTTCGAGACCCGGTCACCGAGAAGCTTCCGCTTCAACTCCGCACTGCTCATGGGGTGCCCTCCTAGGTAGTTCTACTTACGCCGGTTGCGCCGTGGAATCGACCGCGCCGGACAGGTTGAAGTCGGCCGACCACGTCACCATGTCAGCGACCGGGCTGGTCTCGACGTACTTGGTCAGCAACGCCTCGACCTCGTCCTGCGCCTTACCGGCGCCAGCGCCGGCCGGCTGACGGATGACGGTAACCACGGACCCGATGAGCGGTTCGAGCACCGCCCGCGGGCCCGTCCCCGCCGTGTCGTCGTAGATGCCGGAGATCGAGAACGTGCCGCCGCCGAGACCGCCAGACCACACGTGATCCATGTCGCCGTACTCGGTCACGTCGTGCGCGTCGGACGTCCGTTCGAACTGACTTGTCGTCCCCTTCACGTTGTCGCCGTCGACCGTGATGATCGTGAACCGGCCGTGAATCTTCGCCATGCCCCCTGCCCTCCCTACGCTTCGCCGCTACCGACGACATCCACCATCATGATCACCGCGAGATAGTCGACCGCGGCGATCGTCACCGTGTCGAACCGCGCCTCACGTAGCCACACGTCGTCACACGACGCCCAGTCGTGCGCCTCGAACGCCGCTTTGACCGACAGCGCGCCGGCGCCCGATATCCACTTCGACACTTCGGCCGCCGTCGACCGGGCGGTCACGTCCGCGACCACCACCATCACCGGGAGCCGCTCGAAGCGGTCGGCGCCGCGCCCGGTCTCGACGTCGAACGTGATCGACTCCGGATAGCCGACCACCCCCGCCGGCGCAACGATCGTCTTGACCGGGTGCGGCGTGACCCGTAGACCGGTCAGCGCGTCCAGCACACTGCCGATCTCCGTCATCACGGCGGACAGGTTCACGCTGCCCACCACCTACGGCGGAACGGGCGCAGCACGTTGATCATGTCCGGGTCCAGCCGGGCGAGTAGCCGGATCTCCGACCCATCGGACGGCGACCCCGCCACCCCGAACGGCGAGTCGCGGCGAGCCGCGAGGCGAGCGCCGAAAAGCATCATGCCGATCTTGATCGACGCGGGGATGTCCGCCCACCCCCACTTGTCCGTCTCGACGACGATGAGGTACCCCGGCGTCGACCCGGACAGGGCGAGCCGCTGCACCGGGACGCCGTCAGCAATCGCGTTGTCAGGCTCGAATGCCTCGACGTCAAGCACGTTGTCGTCGTCGTCGGTCACCGTCAGACCGGCCGTGTCGTACACGTCGTCGATCGTGTACCACCACCGGCCGGTACGGCGGTCGCGGACCGGCCGGCTGTAGACGCGCTCGACGGCGCCGGCCGAGTTGCCGAACTGCCGTCCGCAATGGTCGTCGATGTTGCGGGACACGGTCGTGCACCACAGCGCTATCAGGGCATCGTCGAGAGCATCGTCGATGCGCAGATAGTTCTTCATCACCGCAGCGGTGACGTAGTCGGGGCGCCAGGACACGACCGGACCCGCGTCTACAGGTTCGCCGGAATGGCGAGCAGGACGGCCCGGATGACGAGCGTGTCGGTCGTGCCCGACGCCCGGGTGGCCCGGACCCTCAGCCACGGCCGGCCCGGCTGCAAGTCGACCCCGATGACGACGTACTGATTGCCGGCGGCGGCGGCCGGCAACGTCGTCGTCACCGCTGTGGCCGGCGTGCCGATCGCCCCGGACCCGTTGTCCGGCGCATCCTGCACGGAGAACGACGTGCTGTCGGTCGTGCCTGCCGTCGATGCGGTGATCACGACGACCAGCCGGTCACCCGGCTTGTAGTTCGTGCCCACGGCCACCTTGACGTCGTCCGGCGTGCCGAAGTCGACGTTTACGGTCGTCGCTGTGGCGATGGATGCCGTGCCTGTGGCGAGCACGCGCGGCGTGACGAGACTCCTCGGCGGCATGATCAGGCCTTTCCGCTCATGACGACGTACGCGTTCGTGTCCTGCTGCGTTCCGTCCGCGCGGGCCCACAGCGTGTATTCGTTCTGCCGGTAGGACATCCGGCTGTAGGGGTTGATCAGCAGCGACGCCGCCTTGATGTCGCGGATCACGTACGCCTGCGACATGTCCCCGAACGCGCCGAAGATATCCGTCGCGTCGTCGTTGTCGAAGTCGGCGAACGCCTGATCGATCGTCACGGGGAAGCCCATGAGCTGCCCGGACGGGAGCCCCTGCGCGAGCCCGGTACCCCACCCGCGATAGATCGGGTCACCGTGCGAGTCCCGGATGTTCTCGATCTCCTTGAGCGTACTGTCGTTGAACAGCCACCGCGGCGACGCGCCGGAGTCGTCCTCCTCGCCCGGCTGACCGCGGTACGCCGGGTCCAGTGAGTGGATCCACGTGAGCAGGTCGGTGTAGGTGATGCCGCCGGTCGTGGCAGCCGTCTGGACCGGCGTGCGGCCGGTCACCAGCCCGAGCGGTTCCTCCACGCCGGTCCCGCGGACCCAATGCCGAGCCTGCATCCGGGCGATGCGCTTGCCCAGCATTTTCGTGAGCAGGCCCTCGATGTCGAACGCGGAGTCCTGCGCCAGCTCCCACGACACCCGCAGCGGGTTGCCGCCGGCGCCGCCGGCCACGTAGGAGTACGAGGTGAGCGCGTTCGTTCCGAACGTCAGGTCGGCGCCGGTCGTGAAGGTGCCATTCTCCTCGACGATCTCGGCCTCGTTCGACGTGTCGTCGCCCAGCGTGGGCCAGTCCACGCGCCGGCCGTTGCCGGTCGTGTAGCGGTCCGCGACCCGGCCGAGACCGCCGAACGCCTTGAGCCGCTGGACTAGTTTCGCCCGGAATTCGTCCGGCACGAGGTAGCCGCCCTCGGACGGCACACCCTCGGACTGGACCATGGTCGCCTGCTCAAGATCGGCGTTCGGCTTACCCGTACGCACGTACGAATTGAACGCCTGATCGTAGGTGCCGTCGCGGCCCGCCCGGGCGGACGGCGACGGGACCCCCGCGGGCACCCGGACCACGTTGCGCAGCTGCTGACGCTCGCGCAGCTTCTCGTCCTCCTGCGCCTCGGTTAGCTCGGTCTCCAACGCGGTGTAGCGCTCGCGTTCCTCCGCGGTGAGTCGCCGGCCCGTCGCACCGTCGATCACGGCCTGCATGTCCGCCATGATCTCCTCGATCGTTCTCACTGGTCACCTCTTCCCGGTGTAACGGGCCGCATGACGCGCCCTGATGATCATGTCTTGTACGTCGTCGGCCGAGTCGTCGTCCGGGGCCGCCCCGGTGACCGAGTCAGCCAGACCCGCCTCTACGGCCTGCGCCGCGGAGTACCACGTCTCGGCGGTCATCGCCGCCCGCCAGTCGCCCGGCTTCCCGCCGGCCCGGTCCGCGTAGTAGCCGGCGATGTCGTCCGAGACCGCGTCGCCCAGATCGGCCGCTTCGCGCAGCACCGCCGGCGATCCCCACGCCACGATCTGCGCGTCGTGGATCATCATGCGTCCGCCGCGCGCGATCCGACGCGTGTCACCGACCATGGTGAGGAAGCTCGCAGCTGACGCCGCCAGTCCGTCTACGTGGACGTCGACCACGGCCGGATGCTGCTCTAGGGCTTCGAACATCGCGACCGCGTCATAGACGAATCCGCCCGGCGAGTTGATGTGCAGGTCGATCGCCTCGGCGGTGATCCCGTGGACCGCCTGGACGAACTCCTGCGCGTCGAGATCCCACCCGCCGATCACGTCGTAGACGTAGAGCCTCGGACGGTCGCCGTCCTTCATCGACCATGACGGGCGCTCCGCCGGCGGGCGCTCGCCGAACTCCGCCACGATCGACGCCCGGCGGATCGCGCTCATCGCGTGCCGCGGGAACGGCAGGCTACTCGCCTTCACCGTCACCCCCCTCTCCGCCGGGGTCCGCCGCGGCCGGGGCGGGCCCGGCGGTCAGCTCCGACTTGAACCGGTCGCCGCCGTCCACCGCGGGCAGTCCCATCCGGCGCCGCGCCTCATTGCGGGTGATCAGATCGTCATTCCAGTCGGACCGGATCATGTCCGATTCCTTGTCCGGCGACGATCGTTCGATCGGCCCGAAATCCACCTCGACGAACCTAGGCCGCTGCAAGATCCGCGACGCGCGTTGCTCGATCCGGGTGGCCCACGGCGACAGGACCGTCCGGCCCAGACCCCGATTCTGCTCATCGACGCCCGTGCCCCACGACGTCTGTTTCTCGGTCTGCATGAGCGCGTGCGGCGGCACCCCGGTCCAGCGGGACACCTCCTCGATTTGGAACTGCCTCGACTGCAACAGCTGCGCGTCGGCCGCGGTCATCGCGAATTTCTCGAAGCGCAACCGGGCAGTCACCAGCCCGATCCGGCCCGCGTTCTCCGGCCCGTGCAACGCCGCGTCCAGCTCCCGTTGAATCTGCCCCCGGTCCGCCGTGATGTCCTCGTCCACGTCCGCCGGGACCGCCATGCCGGCCACCATCGCGCCGGACGAGAATAACCGCTGAGACGCGCGCTCTCCGGCGATCGTCGTTTTCAACGACTCCCGGGCCAGCTGCAACAGACCGACACCCTCGCGCCCGTCGAGAGACATCGCCGGCACGTACCAGAAGTCGTCTGCGTCGTAGCGGCGCCGCGTCCCATCGTTCATGGTGACGTCGAACCACAGGCCACCGCGCGGGATCCGGCCGGCCCGGTACTCCTCGACGGTCGGGCGTACGGTCTGCCACAGGTACGGGCTACGCAGATCGAGCCCGACCACCGTGCCGAGGGCACTGCGCAGCTTGAGCGCTCCGGCCCGGCCGTGCAAGAGCGCGTGCACGTAGAGGGTTTCCAGCCATTCGAACGGCGTCTGACCCTCGTTGACTGCGTATCCCGGATCGTCGAACACGCTCGGTACGCGCTCGCGGTCGCCGCCCGGCATCCCGCGGTAGGTCGGCATCGGGAGCGACCCGAGCGTCTGCGCGATCAGGGCGACCGCCCGGTAGACCGGCGACTGCTGTAGCGCCGTGGTCTCGGAGATGATCATCCCGTCAAGGTCGACATAGCCCGGGACGAAAAGCGGCGCAAGGGACGGATCGGCAATCGACCGGTTCACGTTGCTCACCTGAGCACGCTTTCCCCACGGCCATCGCACGGACGTGAGCGTACACCCCCCGGGGGTAACCTCCGATCATGTCGGTCACACCCCTACCGTCCGCGCTCGACGCGCTACGCGCCCGGCATCAAGCGCGGACCGCGGCGGCGGCAGAGACGATCGAGATCACCGCTGTCGACGACGCGACCGGCGAGTCGATCCGTGGATCCCTGATGCCCCGCTACTTCACGCCGCCCCTGATCACCGGGCCGCCCGGCCCGTGCGGGTGCGGGTGCGCGCTCACCCCCGACACGTCCTACGGCTTTGACCTCTACGACTTCTCCGTGGCGATCGGGTGGCCGTTCGACCCGTGGCAGCGATGGGCAGCGATCCACATGGGCGAACTCCTGCCGGACGGCCGGCCGCGGTTCCGGATGGTGCTGATCTTGGTCGCCCGGCAGAACGGCAAGACGATCATGTGCCGCATCTTGATCTTGTATTGGATGGTCATTCAGCGGGCACCCCTGATCATCGGCACATCAACCGGCCGCGACACCGCCAAGGAATCCTGGCAAGACGTGATCGACTTCGCGCTGTCTGCCCTGCCCGACGCGTTCGGCAGCGAGCGGCAAGCCGTACGAAAGACGCTCTCCGAGGAGTACCTACAGACCCGCGGCTGCACCCGGCATTGCCGCCAGGATCATGAGCACGTCCAGCGCTCGATCTACAAGTTCGCCGCCCTCGGCCGCCGAGCCGGCCGGTCCAAGACCGTGCACCGGGCGGTGATGGACGAGCTACGCGAACAGGACTCGATGGAGACCTACGACGCACTGATCAAGGCAATGACCGCGGTATCGGACGCACAAGCCGTCGCGATCACCAATCAGGGCGACGTCACCAGCGTCCCCCTTGACTCCCTGCGCAATGCCGGCATCGAATTCATCGAGACCGGGCAGGGCGACCCCCGCCTGTTCCTCGCCGAATGGTCCGCCCCGTCCGGAAGCGACGTCACCGACCCGGCCGCGATCGCAGCGGCAAACCCCGATCTCGGCAACCGGATCAAGCTCGACTCGATCATGGGCGATGCGATCCGGGCCAAGCGCGCCGGCGGCGACGAACTCACCGGCTTCAAGACCGAGACCCTGTGCATGAGGGTCCCCCTGCTGGACCCGGCGATCGACCCGGACAGTTTCGCCGAGTGCGGCATCGCGCGTGAGGACTTCCCCGACCTTGCACGCCACCGCCGGGCGGTCGCCCTCCTCCTCGATGTGTCCATGGACGCGACCCACGCGACCCTCTACGCCGCCGCCAAGATCGACGGCATCGTGTACGGCGATCCGGTCCGCGCATGGTCCGGCGACGACTGCACCAAGCGGGTACGCGCCGAACTGCCCGGCGTGGTCGAACAGGTCCGGCCGCGGATGGTCGGATGGATCCCGGACGGGCCGGCCGCGGTCATCGCCGCGGACCTCCGCAAGCGCCGGGGCGGACGATCATGGGCGCCGCGCGGTACCAAGATCGAGGAGATCCGCGGCGACATCCCGGCCGTGTGCATGGGCGCCGCGGACCTGATTCGATCGGCCGGCTTCCGCCACGCCCGCGACCCCATGATCAACGCGCACGTCGCCCGCACAGCGAAGATCACACGCGGTGACGTTTGGGTATTCACGCGTGACGGACACGAGTCTGTCGACGGCACGTACGCCATGGCCGGCGCGATCCATCTCGCCCGGATCATCCCGCCGCCGCGAGCGCTGTCCGCCGTCCCGGACGACCCGCCGTTCTAGACCCGGCCGGGCCACCACGCGCACCGACGCGGCGCGTCGTCGCCGGTCGGCTCTTTCGCATAGAGCGGTAACGATTCGATCTGGACGTCGTCACCACGGTTCGCCGGGAAGCCACGCACGGAGACCTCATCGCCCGACCACACCTGATTGATCACGGCCGGGAACGCGTCGGCCGAGACCTCAGGATCCCGCACGAGCACGAACCGACAGAGTGCTGGTTTGTTCGCCATAAGACGACCGTAGCCCCTCCTGAGCCATCCTGCCGGGCGCGCGGCGGCCCCCTGTCCGCCGCCCGACTCGAAGAGAAAAAGACAG
>JACCDR010824615.1_pt1 | contig 13364 bp, 18 predicted proteins | sample 7446431 | NCBI WGS metagenome assembly JACCDR01 (sample SAMN15323443, study PRJNA562643) | freshwater metagenome | isolation source: river surface water | place: USA:Blue River Watershed | collected 2017-08-17
GACGTCCCCGCAATTTGGCCGGCTTGAAATCTGTGTATTTCCTCGTCTGCATCTCGTCCGTGTAATTTCCCCAGAAAGTGAAACGCCCAGTGTTAATGGGCGTTTCAGGGGATTTTTTAAGTGCGGACGAGGAGATTCGAACTCCCTTTTTTGCCATAGCGGAATATTTACAAAGTGTTATGTATTGACTTTTAATGGTTTGAGATTGAGGCTAGTTTCTGTTTTTTGTTTTTCGGAGCCCATCTCGTCCGGGTTTGGTCTGAACCCAAATACACCCTGGGTAAGGCTTCAGCACAATTTATTTTTTGTTTTTAGAGTCTTTAAATGACTCGTTGATGGCATTCGCATGCTGAATCAGGAGCTGATCTAGAGCCTCTGTTTTCCTGCTTCCGGTCAAAATGTGAAATACTTGATCGGGTGTCAGCTCTACTATCTTGACGATCGCAGAGAACTGCTCCAGTGTGAAATTGTGAGATTCGCTTTCGCATGCTCTTTTGAGATTACTTGGACTCATGCCGATTAGAGCGGCCAGAGAAGATTGCGGTGTCTTCGTTCTGGCCCTCCAGTCGTCGATGTATTTTACAAGTAGATCTTTTTTGAACATGGTGGCAGTTTGGTTATTAAACTCTTCCTGAAGCCCCAGACTATAATATTTCCTTCTCTTCAAGAATCTTAATGTAATCCGCTTGGCTTAGTGGGCAATTAATCAAATCTTTGAATTCGGACTTGGATAGCTTGCACTGTTTTGCCATTAATGAGATTAAGCAGTCATTCACATCCGGACTGCTATGGCTTGTTTTAGTAAATAGAACAGCCTTACCATTGTGGTAGAATTCAAAATATCGGTGATCGCCGTTTGATTTTGTAAACCCCTTTTTTTTGAGCGACTTTTCTACTTTTTTTGTTGAAAATGCTGGCATATTACTTTTCTGTATGATGTTTCACAATAAGGTTAAATGCTTTTTTTGCTCGAATTAGGCGATCTGATAATTTAGAGTCTTCCAGCTCATTCAATCGTCTGAATTTGAAATCAAACTCTTCATGGAAACTCTCTTCCGCCTCGATCTCATTGGTTCCGCCAGCTTGGATGTCTAGCAGATCGTTTTCGATAAAAAAGTATTTATCCTCCTCGTACATCTTACAGAGAAGTGCGTGGTGTAGCTCATAGTCGGCTTGTGCAGTTGTTATATATTTTGGAGCGTAGGACACCTCGGCATTTTTATAAACTTGATGCAAAGATGCTACTTTTCTCTTAGCTTTTGGATTTAAGCTAACTCTCGCTATTACTGTTTCCTGCTCAGGATTCACTTTTTTAGTTTGATTGGGAGCCAATCTTTTAAATACCTTGGCAGGGAACTTCTCTACTCCATAAATTCTTTGATACCCGCTCTTGGTTTTCTTAACTAATGAGACCGGGGATGTATCTGCCGCATTTGCAAACCCGTACAGATCTGCTGCTATAAGTCCAAGAGCCTTTGAATCGGTGTACCTTTCTGAAAGCTTGTTGTAGTCTCCACTATTTGAGATGCTCATCAGAAAGTCGAATTCTTTTGCCACTTGCTTACCAACATCTCCATTTGGCTTATACAAGTTCTGCTGGGGATGGGTCTTTAGCCTGGCCGATGGTATTGCACTGCCCGGATTGAAATCAAATATTTCAATCTCGAAGGCATTCGGGTCTGCTGTCGAATCTTCAATTCCGTATTGAACCAAGTGAGTGATTAATGCTTGCAAGCTATCACCTATTTTTCTGAATACGTCCCATGAAAGGCCGTTTGTGCTACCCTCCTCACCTTCAATACGAATGTGTATTCCTTTGATTAAGTCTACTGACATTGTTGGTTAATTGGTGGTGAGATATGCTATTTAATGTAGGCAGCTATTTCTTTTTCGAAATTTTTAAGGCTGATCCCTTCTTTCTGATTGGCATTGCCTGAGCGAATATCTACCCGGTATTTTTGGGGGAAGATGTAGTCACCGTAGCTTGTTTGAATGCTTAGCAAATTGATATTGATAATTGTCTTGCCTCCTGCCTCCTTAATTCTTATGTTGAATTCTCCGATTGAAAAGCTCGGCTTTACAGTTTTATTTGGCCCCGGGTCATAAAAACTCTTGGCTACTACATGCGCATTGGGGTCAATTAGTTTACCTGACTTGTCTTCAGTGGTGACTGCTAGCTCAAGTTTTGAATCGCTGATTATCAACCCGCTTTGTTTGTCGATAATCCTAATGCCGATTCCCTTTTGTGCAAACAAATCGATGATAGCATCCCATACATCTTCTTTCGATCTTGTTGTCTCGATAATGTAGGGTTCGGTGGGGTACTTGCTTTTTAGCGGTATAAACTTTGAGGAGCAGGATGTGAGAAAAATGGCAACCGCCAGAATAGATAAGGTTTTTTTAAGATGTGACATAGTTGATTCTAGATTTGGTTTATTGGTTATAGTTGATAAAAAAATATATTCGTATTAATTGCTAAATAGTTTAGCATTTCTTCCCTATTTTGCCTGTCCTTAATCCTTATCGTTTTATGCCTATTTCTTGCTCACGCTGCCCTCAGGCTTCATCTTGTCCACTTCAAATGCTAGATTCAGATTCGCGGCGATTCGTGTGTTTACTTTCTGCAGATAATCTTCGTAAAGCCGTTCATTCCCCTGAGCCTTGTCTGCAGCATACTGTTGATGAACAGCCTTCAAAGAAGCCATCAATAGATCTTCCTTATTCTGAATTTCAGCTAAACTAGATTTCAGCATATCGCGTAAAAACCGGTTGTTCTCCTTCAGCTCCTCAACCAAGCTATCCCAATTGCCTTGGCTTGGGCTTTTCTGACTTGAACTTTTTCTATTTTTTCTAATTTCTACAATTTCGCTGGCCCCCTTCACATGGCCGGTCAGGTCCATGTTGTATAAGTCTTCAATTGGGATATTGAAATATTCAGCTATTTTTTTAGCTACTTCAAATTTTGGCTTAGCTCGACCGGACTCATAGCTATCTATTTTTTGCCTGCTTTCGCCAATTAGCTCAGCCAGAGCGGCTTGGCTCAGCCCCTTAATGCCTCTTAGATATTTCAAATTAGTCTCGATCATTAGATAATTTCTAAATAAGTGGCCAAAAATTTAGTAAAAATTAATGGCTAAAAATTTGGCAATGGCTAAAAAATTAGCCTAAATTTGTATTCAATTCTGAACATCAAAACAAATCTATATGAAACTGAGCGAAAAAGCAATTAACGCACTGATCGAAAACCAAAACATGGTTAAGCAGAAAGTGGCCATTGCCTTAGGCTGCAGTGAGGGTTCAATCAACAGGTATATCAGAAACAATGATGACTGCCTTACAAAAGCAGCAGCGATCGAAGTGATCAAGAAGGAGACTGGACTCACAAGGCGTGAGATATTGGAGAAGGACTCAGATGTAGGTTCTCAGATTGAGAAGCCATCAGAAAAGTTGCACGCCTAACATCATTTCTGATACAAAATGCCACTCCGCGTTGCACATATCAAAAAGTCCAAAAAGGATCCTGAGTACCAAAAGGCAGTTGAAGCCCTCGGCAAATATCTCATGGAGAAGTGGACGAGAGCTGACCGCGAACGACAGCTCGGCCGGATGGTGGATCACCCAATGTATAACGAGCACCAACCACAGCAACCACAGCAACCAAGTAAACCAAGTAAACCAAGTAAACCAAGACGATCATGAGTTACCAAGTAATCGAAACAGAAGAAATCCGCGGATATGAAGTCGTATTCAGCGAAAAGGGTAACCATGTCGATTTTGATATCGAGGAGGTAGCTGCCGATGAATTGTCAGAAGCCGACTTTGATGCGCTTTGGGAAGAGGCAAAGAGTAGAGCCGCTGCAATCCAAGAGCAAATGGAAGCGGAAGCTCAAATCGAATCCATGGGCATAGTCGCCTACCGCAGAATGATGCACCAAATTTCAATGCTATAATCATTAAACTAAACTAAATGGAAACATCTATTCCCACACTCGACAGACAGGAAGCACCAGTGCAACTCGTAGGACCAGCAAAATTGGTGCAACGCGAATCATTTTCGCAGCAAGCTAAAAGCCTGCACCAAAAATGCACGGCCATTATCATCTCCATCGAAGTTCAACGCGAGTTGCTCGGAGATGCCATCAGCGAAAATTGCGACTGGAAGATCAAACACCACGGGCAAAGACTTGAAGCCATGTACGCAGAATATCGCGACACCTTCTTTCAGCTCATGCAGCCGATCATCGAAAAAATTGAGCAATGATAGGGTTTATAGGGCTGATGGCTATGTCCATCTTTTGCTCCATCCTCATTGTTCGAAACTCAAACAGGCCCATTGACGGCGAAGATGAATAACCTTAAAAGTTACCAACGATGCAAGCAAACCTGATCTCCCATATGATAGCCATTGCAACTGTATCAGTCGCTTTCGTTGCAATGCTTCGAATAAAAAGAGTTCCAAAAAAGTAATCAAAACCATAACCCAAAAGTAAGACCATGTCAAACGAAAACAAAGTTTCCATCATTCAGCGCCTCGACTCTACAGCGCCTTCTCAAATTGTCAATTTGCCGGAAGTGGCAGATCGTTTCAAAACTCTCTATGTGACCTTCAATGGAAAGTCAGGTGAACGCTATTATGAAGCGGAGAAGTTTCATTTCGCCAAGATCCTGCAGGAGAATGCCAAGCTGCAGGAGTGCACCAAACTGAGTCTGTACGGCTGCTTTCTTGATGTTGCGGTGAATGGCCTCAGCTTCGATCCGGCGATGAAGCATGTCTATTTAGTACCCTATAAATCAAAGACTATTGTAGGAGGGCAGGAACGCTGGGAGACTAGAGCTCAACTGCAGATTAGCGGCCAAGGAGAATTGGTGTTGCGTCAAAAGCAAGGACAGATCAAGTATGCCGATAATCCGGTTCTTGTTTACGAAGGTGACAGCTTCAAGCATGGCACTCGCAATGGAAGCATTTTTGTAGAGCATGAGGCTGAGTTCCCTCGCAAGAGCGACAACATTATTGCATGCTATCTCCGTGTAGTTCGTAACGATGATAGCGTGGACTACAAAGTGCTGAGCATCGACGAGGTACAGAAGTTTCGCAAGTTTAGCAAGGATCCAAATTCCAAGGCTTGGACAGACGGCTTGCCCGGCATGGTTCAGGCTAAGACGATTAAGCATGCATTTAAAAGCTACCCCAAGCTTCGCATCTTGGAGAAATCAAAGTTCACAGCCCTAGCTTCCGAAACCGTGGATGAAGAAGCAGAAGTAGTCAACGAGGATCTGTACGGTCTCACAGAGAATGTAGAGCAACCCCAACAGGTAGACTCGCAGCTCGCTGGCGAACAAGCCATTCGCAAAGCTGCCGTAGAGGTTCATCATGCAGTTTCAGATGACTCTTTTATCTCCCACAAAACAGTCGAGCCTGTGAACGGTAAGGTCTTTCATGACGACGATTTCTAAACATAATTTCTAGCACCAAAGCATTAACCAAAATGGAAGCAGTAATCAACCATCAAGTAGCGGTAATCAACAATTCAATCGAAATTTTCCGGTCCGCTCCGGAGATCCTACAAACGAACCAAGCACGAACTGCCAAGGCCATCAACGTGGGGAACAGCATCATTGAGCAATGGCATGCAGCCTGGGCAATTGAAAATGAAGAAGACAGACTGGCCGCATTGGCTGTTGTGGACGAGCGAAGTAACAAGTACCTGGTCAATTGTACAACAGCCCTAAAGGAAGAGAAGGAGGCGCGAGCTGCTATCACTCAGATGATGGATGCCTTCAAGAAGATGTTCACTGAGGCTGAAAATGAGTTAGATCGGACCAAGCCAAATACCATCACCAACAAGGTTCAAAATAACAGAGATACATATGTCAGCGAGGTGGCCAAGGTGCAAGAGCGCAAACGTCGCGAAGCTGAGCGAGTTGCAGCAAAGGCTAAGGAGGAAATAGAGATCAAAAGCTTCGCAGATAAGTTTGTGAATGACAAGCTGATCGAACTTCTCAAGGCGCGCAAAGAGGCAATTCAGAATGCTTTTAATCACATTGTACTAGAGAATTATGAGGAGAAAGCGGAGCGTATCAAACAAATGCCAGTTGATGTGCTTGGAGTGGATTTAGAGGAGAAGGTTAAAAGTTCACTGCCAATTTTTGGTAATTCAAGATATCACGATCAGGGAGAGAGTATAGCAATCATCAATTCAGTAATTGACTCATTTAAATACAGTGCTTGGGGGCTTGACAATTGGACGCCGGCAATCAGTTCGATCAAGGAGGATCTGATCAGCAAGCTGCCAGCCAAGAAGGCTGAGTTGCTCGAGAGAAAGCGCCTTGAAGAAGAAGCTGCAGAAGCTAAGCGAAGGGCCGAAGAGGCACTGGCCAAGGAGAAGGATGAAGCTAAACGCAAGGAGATCGAGGCGCAAGCTGCCAAGGCTGAGGCCGAGCGAGTTGAAGCGGCAAGAAGACAAGCCGAGCGGGAAGCAGAAGACAATGCTCGCATTGCTAGGGAGGCAGATGAGGCAAAGCGCAAAGCAGAACAAGAGGCAGAGATCAAAAAACAAGGTGAGCAAACGATGGTCATGTTCGAGCAGGAAGCTGCTATCGCTGAAGTAGCTCCTTCTCCTGAAGCGCGCCAAGGGTATGAGCTCACCATCCTTCATCCGGTTGGCTACACACAAGTCTTCGCTCTATGGTTTGAGAACGAGGGAAAGAATCTTCCAGTCGACAAAATTGGCAATACTAAACTTGACCAAATGAAAGCTTGGGCCGAGAAGTACGCTCACAAGACAGGTACTAAGATCGAGAGCAAGTTCTTGAAGTATGAGGAGTCCTATAAAGCTGTAAACCGCAAAGCCAAGTAGAATGGAAAACTATTACCAACGGCCGGAGGTTTCGAACTCAGATCTAACCTGGTTAAAGAAGTTCTGGATGCCGGAGCAGCAGTGGATCGATCTCGAGAAGGCATATGCATTTGGCAGTCTCATAGATGCAATGATCACAGAGCCTGAGCGAGTGGACCACTTCAACTTGCGGCTGTTGGATAATCCCTATCAATTCACTCGGGAAGACTTCGAACGGTCAGCCGAAATGAAGAAGGCTTTCAACAGGGATCCCTTCTGTCAACAGATGGTTAAGCAGTGTTCATTCCAGCATGTGTCAGTAAAGAGGGATTTCGCAATCAACTATGAGGGGTTTGATTTCTCTCTTCCGGTTAGATGCAAATGGGATCTTTTCTGCAAAGACATAGATCTAGGCGGCGACATCAAAAGCACCACCGCAACAACTCAGAAGCAATGTGAAGAAGCTGTACGGCACTTTGACTATGACCGGTCTAGAGCTTGGTACATGGATATCGAAGGGAGAAGCAATGACATTCTGATTTTCATCTCCAAGGTCAATTTTAAAATATTCAAGGTCCCCATCAAGCGAGGAAGCGAACTCTACAATCAAGGCCGCGCCAAGTATGAAGACCTGGCATTTCGCTGGCATTATCTATTTGGAGACTTTAAAAGCGTAAGTCATGGTTGAGGTTATTATCCATATCGCCAACAAAAAGGTGATAAACATGAAAGAGTTCAGGGCTGCATTCAATCAACTAAAAGATGGGAAGCACTTGGTAACCGTGAAGGACATCCGGAAGAGGAGCGTGCCTCAGAATAGTTACTACTGGGCAGTCGTGGTGCCATTCGTTCGGAAAGGACTTTACGATATCGGATTCGATGAGGTTCAAACAGATGTGGATGCTCACCGGCTTTTAAAGAAGCAGTTTATCAGAAAGCAATTCGTAAACAAGCAAACAGGTGAGGTGGTGGGCTTTACTGGCAGTACCACTGAGCTTTCAATTCCGGAAATGAACGAGTACATAGAAAGGATCTGCAGGTGGAGTTCTGAGTACTTGGGAGTTTATATCCCAAGCCCAAATCAAGAGTTCGCGGAATTCAAAGAAGTGGCCGGATGCGATTGAAGAGAGAGCTATTCAGCGTTGTCAATCCAAAATTGAAATACGCCTCCGCCGGCGAAGAAGTGAAGCTCATATCTGAGCATGGTGATGTATGGATTGTGGATGGTGAAAATGGTAAGAGATTTTCAGTGAGAAGAGATGAGTTGACAGATCTAGATGAAGAAGTAAAACAAGAAGCTGCACCGGTTGCTGCAGCACCCATAAAAACAAACAATCGTGGGCCGGTAGCCAAAGCCAAGGCGGCTCACATAATCCAAAAATCACTTTTTTAAATGGAAAAAGTAAAAATCAAGAAGGCCAAACTCAAGGATGATCTATTCCTTGAAGTAGAGTACACAGAGGAGCTACCTGGGCACAGCAAGAAAGACACTAAGCTATCCTGTACAGTGCCGGTACACGATGATCTCAAAGAGAGCTTCCAGAAGCTGCACAAGCATCTAGCTGCTTTATGCGATGAGATATCGGTCAAGGGAAAACTGCTCGACGCGTTCGATCACAATGACTTCGCTCAATTTTTTGTACGCGGATTTACGATCGCCGGTACAGATGAGAATGAGGGTGTGACAGTGTCTGGGTATAAAACGGGCAAGTTTGGCAACGTGAATTTGAATACTCCTTTTACGAAGTGGGAGAGCAACGACTATCCATTTGTTGGCGAGCTGGCCATTGCTGTTGAAGGTGCTGTCTACGAAGTGGAAGAATACCTTTTCAACGGCAAGCGTGCGCCGGAGAAGCAGATTGAAATGGATTTCGGTGCTGAAGAAGAAACCTATTCTGAGGAATCAAGATAACCCTTTAAATCATGTCAATTATGTCACAAGCGAAACAAGGTGCCGACAAAGTTCAGGTGCCTCTGATGATGGTGTATAGTCCAACAAACATGGACGCAAAACCAAGAAGTTCGGCAAAAATCAACATCGGTAAGACAGGGTCATTCAGACTCAATCAGGCAATGGTCAGCTTGCTGAGCTTGAAATCCGGCGATGAGGTTTCTTTCTCGAAAGACCAATTTGCTAACTGGTACATTTTCAAAGATAAAGGCGGGTTTGCCTTGCGCGAATCTAAGGATGCTTTGACTTTCAATTCATCGGCACTTGTTTCTGAGATTGGCGTAAATGGCTCATTTCTAATCGCCGGCCGATCAACCAAAATCGGCAAAGTAGAGTACTGGGGGATACTGATTCCCGAATAATCAATCATTACCAAAACAAAAACCATGACCTACAAAAAAGTCGAAAAGACAACTAGCAAAATCGGCGTGACAGAGCTACCGCTGATCTTAATCGCACCGGATCCCAATCAACCTAGAAAGAACATTGACCAAGAAGCATTAAATGAGCTCGCAGAGTCGATCAAGAAGCATGGAGTGTTACAGCCCATCATGGTCCAGCCGGATGCAGATGGTTACACCAATACTTCATTTGGTTACAAGATCGTATTTGGTGAACGCCGGTTCCGAGCTGCCCAGCTCGCCGGACTGTCGACCATTCCTGCAGTCATCTCTAAGGAGCTAACCGCCGATGAAACTCTCGAGATCCAAGTGTTGGAAAACCTGCAACGAAAGGATATCAATCCAATGGAGGAGTCAGATGCTTTTCATCGACTGCTCACAAAGAAGATAGCCACGGCCAAGCAGCTTGCTTCCAAACTTGGAGTATCGGTTAAGTATGTGTATGACCGGCTAGCCCTTCAGAGCTGCATACTTGAAGTAAAAGAGAAGATCCGCGCAGGCGTGTTTACCATCGGTATCGGGAAGAAGTTTGCTCGACTGGCTCTCAATGATCAGCGCGAACTGTTTAATGATGCCGAAAATTCCGAGCATGAGATCGACTTGGAATGGTACATTAAAAATCAATTCTCAAAAAACCTGATATCTGCTCCTTTCGATACCGAGGATGAAGGGCTGAATCCGGGCGCTGGATCGTGCACCACCTGTCAAAAGAGATCCGGATGCAACAAGTTGCTTTTTGATGACATCGTTGAAGAGTCAATCTGTTTCGATCCATCCTGTTACGAAGCAAAGGCGGAAGCTCAGGTTGATAAAGTGGTCAAAGATTTGGAAGCGGCAGGAGCAACAGTCGTTCGGCTTACAAAAGAATGGAGGTCCGACGATGAGAATCTGTTGAGTAGAGATGACTGGCATCATCTTGAAATTGATGAGGAAGACAACGAAACCCCAGTTGCAAGGTACGGAGTGGTAGCTGTAGCCTTTAGTCCAAACGAGGTTGGTAAAGTGATTCGGTTGAAAGCTGAAGAGCATGAGGATAAAGACGATGAAGATACTTTTGATTCTACGGATGCGGGAACGGCCTTGAATAAGCCAAAGAGAGTAACGGTGACCGATTACCAGCACAGAGAAACATTGCAGAAACGGCTCGCAAAGGCTCTTTGGGAAAGCTACACAACCGTTAATGCCAAAGATGCTCTTCGGTTCTTTGTCGAGGGCGAAATTAAGTCTAGGAATGATGAAGAAGCACAACACCTTGCATCGCTGGCCGGCATTGTCGTCAAAGATGAAGAAGGCAATGTGATTGAAGGGCCGGACGAATATCAAATCGCCGAAGCTTCAAAGGATCTTCCCATCGAACTGCTCTACAAGGTTGCACAATATCTTATGCACATCGATGATTTGCAAATAGACAACATCAAAGACCTTGAAAAAGCCAATGAGATCAACGGCTTGGATGCAACTGCCGTCATCGAGGCATACAAGGAGGAAACAGGGTGGACCCCAATCTCAATCTAACCATCAAATTTTAAAAGTCATGTTGGATATCGCTCAGGTTGAAAATGGGTATGAAGTCAGATTCTCCTACAAGCCTTTTTTGGTTGAAGCTATCAAGCAGATACCGGGTGCAAGATTTATAGGAGCATCGAAGCATTGGTTTGTGCCTGAAGTTTCCGGACAGGCGCTCCTGAATTGGGCGGGATCTTTTAGAGCAAACGTTCGCCAGGCTACTGAGGTTGAAATCGGTGAGATTGAAGAGTTGCCAGAACTGAGCATCGAGATCCCGCTCAAACGGGAGATGTTTCCCTACCAACGTAAAGGGGTTGCATATGCGCTCCAGAAGCGCCGCGTAATAGTGGGAGATCAGCCCGGACTCGGTAAAACGGGTCAAGCAATTGCCACCATGGTGGGGGCAGGAGCGAAGTGCATACTGGTGATCTGTCCGGCCACCCTTCGCGAGAACTGGAAGCGGGAGTGGAAGATATGGACCGGTAAAGATGCCATGGTTCTATCTGATCGGGTCAAAACTACTTGGCCTCAGTACTACAAGGTTGGCATGTGCAACGTTTTCATTGCCAATTACGAAAGCCTGAAAAAGTATTTCGTGGAGTCGATCTCTACACCGGAGGGAAAGCCTCTTCGATTGAATCACATCAAATTCAAAGAGACGATCGATCTATTTGATGCAGTCATAATCGATGAGGTCCACAGATGCAAGGACGGACGAACGCAGCAATCAAAGTTCGTGATGGGTATCACCAACGGCAAGGAGTATGTTCTGGCCCTCACCGGTACGCCAGTGGTCAATAAGCCCATGGATCTGATCCCTCAGCTGTACATAGTAGGTCGCCTTGCCGAGTTTGGAGGGTACAAGGGTTTTGTTGATCGTTATTGCCAAGGATCCGGCCAAGCAAGCAACTTGAAGGAGCTTAATTTTCTGATGCACAAACATTGCTTCTATCGGCGGGAGAAGACAGAGGTACTCAAAGATCTTCCGGACAAAATGCGCAATATCATCAGGGTTGACATCACCACTCGGGCGGAGTATAACAAGGCCGAGAACCACCTGATCAACTACCTCCGTGACAATCTAAATAAGTCGGAAGGGGAGATCACCAAGAGCCTCCGAGGTGAGACCATGGTGTTGATCGGGATCCTAAAAAAGATATCTGCACGCGGGAAGATCGAAATGGTCCTTGATCACATCCGAGAAGTAGTTGACGCCGGCGAAAAGATTGTCGTTTTTGCCTGGCACAAAGAGCTGGTTCATGAACTGAAAAATGCCATTCCGGGATCTGTTACCGTGGTTGGAGATGACAGAATGGAGGATCGTCAGCGTGCAGTTGACACCTTTCAGACTGATCCCAAAGTTCAGGTGATCATCTGTAACATTAAATCTGGAGGAGTTGGCATCACGCTCACTGCTTCAAGTCGTGTAGTGTTCGTAGAGCTACCCTGGCATCCGGCAGATGCCGAGCAATGCGAGGACCGTTGCCACCGGATCGGACAAAAGGATTCAGTTGAGTGTACATACTTCCTCGGACATGAAACCATTGATGAAGATATCTATCGAATCATTGAGAAAAAGAGATCTATTGTCAATCAGGTTACCGGGGCCGAGGATACGATCGAAACTAATGTCCTTGACGAATTCATCAATCTATTTTCTAAGAAAAAACTTTAGTTCCTATGCAGACGCAGTTTGACTTTAGCGGCGCCCAGCTCCGCGATGCGGGAATCGAGACCGCGATAAAGCATGCAGATCAAAGCTCCGATAAGTGGAGCGATCGAGCCTATCAGCTTTTAATCCAGTTTCTTCTATTTAAGAAGCGATTCATGGCTGAGGAGGTAAGGACCTACGCAAATGAGCTGGATTTCGACACTCCTCCGAGCGCAAGAGCATGGGGTGGGGTAATCTCGCGAGCCGCACGCGAGTTCCTTATTATCAAAGTTGGTATTTGTCAAGTGAAGAATCCTAAAGCACACATGGCCAATGCTGCGATGTGGGAGCGTAATGACGAAAGGATGATTGAAAATGGGTTAATGTAAGTACCAATGAAGATCAACTACATCACCGAAATCAACAAGTTCTACGATTGGCTCGAAACGAACCAAGTTCCCAAAGCGGCAATTGCCTTATGGAATGCACTGATGCACATAAACAATAAGACCGGTTGGGATAAAGCTTTCACGGTGGCCATATCAACTATTGAATCTAAGACTGGATTCAAACGGTCAGAACTATTTGAGGCGCGTAATGTCTTGACTCAAAAAGGTAGAATTGTTTGGAGGCAGAGAGGCGGTAATCTTTGCGCTGAGTATGAAATTTGCTTTTTTAGCGTCCATAATACGGACGCAAGTGCGGACACAAGTGCGGACGCAAAAGCATACTCGAAGCGGACGCAAAAGCATACTATTAATAAACAAGACTTAGAAGAGACTAAACAATCTAAATCTCATTCCGCCGCATCCGCGCCGGCCAAGAAGAATTCTGAATTGTTGTATTGGAAGAGTTTTGTAGACAAGTGGAATGCCTGGTACAGCCTCAAGCACAAGAATCCATACAATTACCTCGAAAAAGACTTCGCGAACCTCAAGCGGATTTATAAATTTCTGGAAAGGCGCTTGTACGCTAAAAAAATCGAGTTCACGGAGGAGAAACTCCTTGCCGCATTCGAC
>JACCDR010977572.1_pt1 | contig 13364 bp, 18 predicted proteins | sample 7446431 | NCBI WGS metagenome assembly JACCDR01 (sample SAMN15323443, study PRJNA562643) | freshwater metagenome | isolation source: river surface water | place: USA:Blue River Watershed | collected 2017-08-17
CCCGGCCGCGCCCGCCACCCAGCCGGCCGTCGAGCCGACCCCCGCGGCGCCCGCCGTGGTGACCTTCTCCGCCGAGCAGTTCGGCCAGCTCCTCGCCGGCATCGGCCAGGCCCCGACCGCACAGGCCGCGGGCGCCGTCACGGAGACCGCCGTAGCCACCCCGGAGCGCCCGGTGGTAGACCCGACCACGCAGGCGGAGAAGTTCTCCACCACGCCGGTCGGCAACGTCGAGGTCAGCGAGCCGCTGCCCTACCGCTTCTCGCTGCACTCCGACCGCTACGTCTTCTCCGAGGACACGGAGCACGACTTCTCCACCGACGTGTTCGGCATGGCGCGTGCGATGCTGAGCGGCCACGCGCAGGACCCGGCCGCCTCGAAGCGGGTGGAGTCGCTGGTGCGGGCGGCGTTCGACGTGGACACCACGGACGTGGCCGGCCTGATGCCGAAGCAGCAGCGGCCCGACATGTGGCTCCCGCAGCGCGACTACCCCACCCCGCTGTGGGACATGGTGAACGCGGGCACCACGGACGGCACGCCGTTCGAGCTGCCGAAGTACGACTCCAGCTCCGGCCTGGTGGTGGCGGCCACGGAGGGCGTGGAGCCGGCCCCGGGTGCCTTCACGGTGACCACGCAGACGATCACCCCTACGGCCCTGTGGGGGAAGGTGGAGATCACCCGCCACGCGATCCGGCGCGGCGGTAACCCGCAGACCTCGGGTGTGATCTGGGAGCAGATGCTGCGCTCCTACTTCGAGGCGCGTGAGGCCGCGGTGGCGACCTTCCTCGCCACGCTGTCGGCGGCGACGGCGATCACGCTGCCGGTGGCGACCGGCACGTACGACGCCACCGAGGACCGGGCCGCGGTCAAGGCGCTGGAGGCGGCCCTGGCCGATCTCCAGTTCGCGCGGGGTGGCAACACCTTCACCGCGATGGCGGCGCACCAGTTCCTCTACCGGCTGCTGGCGCGTGTCGAGGACGGCAACGGCCGGCCGCTCTACCCGCAGATCAACCCGCAGAACGCGAACGGGCAGACGGTCACCGGCTACAAGTACATCGACATCGCGGGCACCCGCGCCGTCGGTGCGTACGCGCTGGGTGCGGCCACCGGCACCGACCCGGTGAATAGCTGGCTGTTCGACCCCGCGCTGGTGCGGGGCTGGGCGTCGGCGCCGGACCGGCTGGAGTGGGACTTCGGTGCCACCGTCCAGAACACCACGCGGATTCCGCAGCTCAGCATGGTGACGCTGGGTCTGTTCGGCGATATCGCGTTCGGCAACCTGGACATCAACGGCGTTCGCAAGATCGTCTTCGACCCGCAGGGCAGCTAATAGCAGGGGAGCCGGCGTTTCACGGCCCTGGCGCCGGCTCCCCGCAACACCCCCCGATGGAGGTGAATGAACGATGGCAGACACCAAACCCACGAAGGCGACCCCCGCGGCGAAGTCGGCGGCGGCCAGCAAGAGCGACACCGGCTTCCGGTCGGCGGCGGAGGTGCTCGATCTGGACCCGAAGGAGCGCCCGAACAAAGCGCTGACGGAGGGCCCGGACGGCTCGCTGGACACGCTGACCAACACCCTGGCGGTGGCGGCCGGTGGTGGCGAGGAAGCCGAGAGGGCGGCCCGCCCGTTGGCCGAGGCGATGCATGAGCGTCAGGTGAACGAGGTTCCCTCGCGCGCCGAGCGCGAGGCACGCGACAAGTAACCGGAGAGGAGGAAGATCATCATGTCGGCAAGCCTGACGAGTCCCGCCACAGCGGACCTTGCGGTCGGCCAGGAATGGACGATCAAGGTGAAAGCCAGTGAGCTGCCGGGCCTGGTGGTCTTCCTCCCCGATGGGGAGCAGTTCACCCCCGCCATCAACTTCGAGGCGCAGGACACGGTGTACGAGTGGCCGGACGTCGGCACCGAGTATGTGGCGACCGTCCCGCTGCTCTTCCCTGGCCGCTACCTGGCCGCGGTGGTGGCCGGTTCCACCGTGCTGGTGACGGCGCAGGCTTTCGCCACGCAGACCGCGGTGAGCAACATCCCTGACTTCGAGGATCTCGACGCCTACCTCGGCCAGGGAGCGCACAGCTGGACGACCGGCGAGCTGCAAGAAGCGATCGAGATCGAGGCTGCTGCGCAGCGGCGGGTGTGCCGCACGCCGGCCATCTTCCCGCCGGACCTCCGCGCCGCCCTGCTACGCCGCGCCGCGCGCTTCCTGGACATGAAGCGGCGCCAAACGCAGCAGGACACGACGGGCAGCGACTTCGAGGTTCCGTCCACCGTGGCGATCGGCCGTGATCAGGAGATCCGCCGATACGAGGCGCCGTGGCGGAAGGTGGTGGCGGGATGAGCTTCCTCGCCGCCCGCCCGCTGCTGGCCGCCGCCCTGAGCGAAGTGCCGGGGGTGAAGGGCTACGCCTACCGCCCACGAGCTGCTCGCGTTGGTGACGCCTGGCCGAAGTGGATGGGGGCTGTCACGCACGATGCGCCGGGCGCTTTCACGCAGGCGTGGCAGATCATCATCCTGCTGCCGGCCGATGACGCCGGCCAGGAGGACTGGATTTCAGCGCGCATGGACGCGCTGATAGATGCGCTCTCACCCGTGGTGTGGGTGGAGCAGGTAACACCCGGGTTGTCAGACGACGCTCCGGCACTGATGTTGACCTGTAGGGAGTAGCCATGCCCGCTGTCACGGGACACATCGGTGTCCTGAAGGACTCGCTGATCGAGGTGGAAGGCGTGGACTACGCTAACCAGCTCACTCGAAGCCGGCTGGTGCCGGAGACACCTTCTCAGACGGTTCGGACGCTGGTGCCGGATGGCGCCGTGACTGACACCGACTCCGCTTCGTGGACGTGGGAGATCGCAGGTCTCCAGAAGTACGCCACCGGTGGTCTCGCGAAACTGCTGAACGAGTCGGCCCCCGGCGCCACGCTGGATGTGGTGTGGGAGCCGCGAGCCGGCGTGGTCGGCCAGCCTTCGTACGCCTTCACGGTGGTCACGAAGTCGGTGCCGGTCGGTGGTGACCAGGGTGCCTTCGCGACCTTCGAGGCGGTGCTGGAGGTTCAAGGCTCGCCGGTCATCACCACGATCTCCTCGTAACCGAGCAACAGGAAGCAGGGCCGTGAAATGAGCATTGTCACCTACCGCCTCGAAGTCACCATGGAGGGCGAAGACGCGCCCTCCATGGTGGTGGTGGACCAGCGCGACTTCGCTGCCTACGAAGGCAGCGAGCTGTTCGTCGATGAGCTGGACAGGTTCCACACCCGAGTTCGCTTCTGGGCGTGGCACGCGATGTACCGCACGAAGCTGACCAAGCTGAAGTTCAAGGAGTGGTCGCAGCAGTGCATCCAGGTGTACGTGGAGAGCAGCACCGACTACGAGAACGGCGAGGGTAAGCAGACCGGAGACCCTCAGTAATCCAGCTTCAGCCCTGGCCGGAGAACTCTGATCGGTTCTTCCTGGTGGCGTTCGCGAGAGCCTCCGGCCAGCCCCTCGTGGATGTTCTCCAGTGGCACCCGCGGGACATCGAGACGTGGATAGCGCTGGACGAACGGCAGGCGGAAGAGGAGCGCTTCGCGGCGCAGCATCGGGACGGGGGGTGAGGTTCGGATGGTGAGCATGGAGGAATTCGCATCCGAGCTTCGCAACTTCGAGGGGCGCCGCGAGGTGCTGAACGAGCTGCGCCGCGAGCTGCGTGAGCCAGTGCCGGAGCTGCGTGCCGCCGTCCGCGAGAACGCCAAGGCTACCCTTCCTGCCCGGGGTGGTCTTGGCGCGTGGGTGGCGAAGGCGAACTTGACGGTGCGGGTGAAGGACGCCGGCCGGTCGGCGGGCATCAGGCTGAAGCTGAGCAGGAAGAGCACGAAAGATAAAGCCGATCTCCAGCGCATGGACGCCGGCCGGATTCGTCACCCGTTGTACGGCAACCGGAAGCACTGGTATCCGCAGTCGGTGCCAGCCGGTTTCTTCTCCGCGGTGTGGAGCGCGATGGGCGACCGCTTCGTGAAGTCGGCGGACGGTGCGGTTGACCGCGCGTTCGATAAGATCAGGCGGGGGTGAGCAGGCGTGGCGCGTGATATCGAGGTTGACGTCAAGGTCAATGACAAGACCCGCGCGGGGCTCACTTCGGCCGAGCGTAACTTCCGTGAGTCTGGCCGCCGCATCGACCAGGAGTACGAGCGGTTCGGGAACCGGTTCGGCGATCGCCTCCTCGGCGCCGTGGGCGCGGTGTCGCCGAAGATGGCGAACTACCTGGCAGACAGCGTGGGTACCGGCGCGAAGCTCGGTGCGCCCGTGCTGGTCTCCACGCTCACCGGAGCCGCCGCTGCTGCCGCCCCGGTGGTGGCGGGCCTGATCGGCAGCGCGGTCGCCGTGAGCGGCGTCGCGGCGGGCATCACGGCCGGTGTGGCTCTGGCCGCCCGGGACAGTCGGGTGAAGGCCGAGGGTGCCATCCTCGGCTCGCAGCTTCTGGCCGGCCTCCAGGACCGCGCCGGCGTGTTCGTCCAACCGGTGCTCCAGTCCATCGACTTGATCAAGAAGAAGTTCATCGAGTCCGGTGACACCATCGAGTCGATCTTTCAGAACAGTGCCCGGTTCGTGGTGCCTCTGGCCGACGCCATCGGGGATCTCGGCCAGAGCTTGCTGGAGGGTATCGACTCCGCGATCAGTAACTCCGGCCCTGTGATCGAGGCGCTCACCGCGGGGCTGCGCTCCACTGGTGAGACGATCAAGGGATTCATGGAGGATGTCACCGGGAACGCCAACGCGAATGCGGCGATCCTCTCCGGCACTTTCCAGGGTCTGAACTCCGTCATCTCCACCACCGGCCAGGGGATCAACTTCGTCAGCACCGCATTCGGTGCGCTGAACGAGATCGTCCCGCTGAGCGTGTTCACCACCAATGGATTCTCGGCCACGCTGGACAAGGTGACCGACTCCACCGCGGGTGCCATCTTCGCTACCTCCGGCCTTTTCAATGTGCTGAGGCTGCTCAACTCCGACAACGAGAAGGCGGCGGCGGCGGAGAAGCAGAAGGCCGAGGCGATGCGCCTCGCCGGCGAGGCCGCGAAGGTCGCCGAGGCTGACTCCCGCCTGTACGAGAAGGCGCTGAAGGACAACGCGGCGGCGGCCAGGCAGACGGCGCAAGCTCACCGCTCCCTGTTCGACGACACCACTCGCATCGGGGAAGCGCAGGCGGGGCTGACGAAGGCGCTGGAGAAGAACGGACGCACGCTGTCCTCGAACACGGAGAAGGGCCGCGCGAACCGTAACGCCATCTCGCAGCTCGCCAGCGCGTTCAACAACTACCGCGGGAATCTGGAGGCGTCGGGTGCCTCGGCGGCCACGGTGAACGGGGTGCTGAGCACGCAGCGCAACCGGCTGATCTCCGCCGCCACGGCGATGGGGCTGAGCGCCAGCAAGGCGCGCGAGCTGGCAAACCAGTTGCTGGGTATCAAGCCGCGCCGTGCCGAGGTGACGCTGCCCGGGGCGGCCACCGCGAATTCGCAGGCGCGCAACCTCCGGCAGGAGCTGAACCTGATCAAGAGTAAGACGGTCTCGCTCACGGTGAACGTGAACGCACCGCGGCTGGCGTCGGTGGAGAACCGGCTGGCCCGGCTCCAGCGCTCCGGCTACGCAGCGGCGGGCCAGAGTTTCGCCCTGGCCGAGGCGGGGCAGCGTGGCGCTCGCGTCGGTGGTGCGGTGCAAGTGCAGAACTCCGTGAGCGTGAACCTGGACGGCGTACCCTTCTACGACTTCGCGGCGACCGCGGTGGAGGTCGGCCAGAAGCGAACGGCGTTCCGTAATCACGTGGGGAGGCGGGACGCGCAATGACGATCACCAACGTGACCGTGGGTACGGCGACCACTGGTAACAACGCGTCCGTCACGCCTGGCACACCATCCGGCATCATCGCCGGCGACCTCGTGCTGATCTTCGCCGCCATTCGCAACACGGGGGCCGGCAAGCCGGTGAAGCCGACCGGGTGGGAGAAGATCACGGAGGTGACCGCGGGCAACGTCGCTGTGTTCGGTCGCTTCTGGCAGACCGGCGACGTCATCCCGCAGATCACCTTCACGGGCGGGGTGGCGAATGCTGACACGTACGCTCGCGCCATGAAGGCGCGCGGGGTGGCGCTGGACATGCTGGCAAACGCCGTCACTGCCACGATCACCAATGCCTCGGCGCAGAACATCGCGTGGCCCGCCATCGCCCCGCCGGGGCCGGGGCACCTGCTGGCGATGCTGGCGTGGAAGCAGGATGACGCCACTTCGCTGACCACGCCTTCCGGCTGGACAGCGCAGGGTCTCACCAGCACCACTACCGGCGACGACCAGATGAACGCGCTGTACACCTTCCTCCAGACCACGGACACCGATCAGGCCGGCGGCACCATCACGGTGACAGGTGGCGTGGCGGCAGTGAGCGCGGTGCTGGCCGTGGCGCTGGCGCCGGCTCCCGCGGTGGTGGTGACCGAGGTGGACCTCTTCCCGCCGCGCACGCGGATCACGGTCACGGACCTGACCCCCGGCGATGACCTGATCGTCTATCGGCTGGTGGGTGGCGTGCGCACTCCAGTGAGGGGTGGTTCGGCCAGCGGTGTCACGGACCCGAGCTTCGTGGTGGTGGACGGCGAAATCCCCTTCGACACTCCCGTCTCGTATGAGGTGGTGGTGAACGCCTTCGCCTCTTACGTCACCGCAGCGGTCACCTATGACCTGCCGGGCGGGAAGGCCGTCATTTCCGATGCCATCACGGGTGAGTCTTCTCAATTCGTGATCGTGTCGTGGGATGAGAAGACGTACGACCGGCAGGCCAGCGTGTTCAAGGTCGGCGGCCGAAACGTCGTGGTGGTCGGAGATCTCGGCATGTTCGAGTCCACGATGGAGGTTTTCTTCGAGGCGTACAGCAGCACGGAGAACTTCCGGGCGTTGATCAACTCCGCCACGGAGGGCCTGCTTCAGCTTCGTGCGCCTTCCGGCCAGTACGCGGGGATCGACTGCTACGTCTCCGTAGTGCGCGCTCGGGAGAAGCGCTTCTCGCAGGATGGCAGCGATGAGCGCCGCACATGGATTCTGGAGGTGGCGGAGACGGAGACCTGGAGCGATGGCCTGGTGGCGCGCGCCTTCACCTACCAGGATGTGGCGGACTACTACGCCACCGCCGGAGGTACGTACGCCACGCTACTTTCCGACAAGCCGACCTATCTGGCCGTCCGCACCGCGGACTGGACGTAGGTCATCATGCTGGAGATGAGCGCCGAGGCGACTGCCAGTCTGAAGCGGGGCAACCAGAAGCGGCATCTGCGGGTGGAGAGCTGGTATGCAGATCAGCTCCTTCACGATGACGTGCCGGTGGATGTGGGGCGAGAGGACAGTGATCGCGGGAGCAACGTGCCGGAGCGTGTCACCCTCACCGTGCCCCGCCGCGACCGCGGGACGGACTTCACTTCATCCGACCTGCTCTCCCCCCTGGCCGCCAATGGGCAGATCTTGAAGGTTTCGGTGGGGCTGGAGCTGGCCTTCGGTCAGATCGAGTGGCTTCAGCGTGGCTACTACGTGATCACGCAGTCGTACCGCCGCGGGAGTCAGATCGAGGTGGAGGCGGCCGGGCTGCTGTGGAAGATCCAAGAAGCGCGGCTGGTGTCCCCGCTTCAACCGTCCGGCACGTTCAAGAGCCTCATCCGCGATCTGGTGGAGCCGGCGCTGACGGTGGACTTCGACGCGGCGCTGGTGGACCGCGCCGTTCCTTCAAACGTCAACTATGACGATGACCGGCTCGGCGCGCTGAACACCACCCTGGCCGCCTGGCCGGCCAGCGCCGAGGTCAACTCCGAGGGCTACCTCTACGTCACCAGCACCGCCGACCCCACCGTCCCGGTGCTGGAGCTGAGCAACGGCGTCGGCGGCACGGTGACCGAGCTGGCGGGCGTGAGCACCCGCGAGGGGGTCTACAACGCCGTGGTGGCGCAAGGGCAGGCGTCGGACGGCGCCGTAGTGCGCGGGGTGGCGTACGACCTGAACGGGCCGAAACGCTCAGGTGGGCCCTTCAATGAGCTGCCGGTCCCCTTCTACTTCGACAGCCCGCTGTTGACCACGGCAGCGCAGGCGAGCACGGCGGCGGCAAGTCGGCTCGCGACCCTGAAGCGCAACACCTCCACCACCTATGATGTTGAGATGGTGCCCCATCCTGGCTTGCAGATAGGCGACTGCGTGCGCGTGGATGGGAAGCTGTGCACGATCGAGACGCTGCGTCTCCCGCTGACCGCGGGCGGCGGGGCGATGGCGCTGAAGGTGCGGGTGATCTGACGTGGCGCTGCCCGTGACCTTGCGCGCCATCGCCGTGACGGCGAAGACCGGTTCGACGTGTGTGGCGGACATCGGCGGCCAGGAGACCGTCATCGAGGTAGCGCGCGACCTGTCCGTCACTGCGGGGGATGCGCTGCTGGTGACCCGGGCGGGCAACGTCTGGTATGCCATCTGCCGCACTGGTCTGGCCGCGCCCGCTGCTCCGGAAGTAGCGGCGCCGAAGCCGCCGCCCTCGAAGCCACCGCAGACCGGTTCGCTGGTGATCGCACCTGTGCAGACCATCTCGCGGCAGGGGTCGCGCTGGCGGTCGGACAACGATCACGTCTATCAGGGCGAGTACGGCTCGAACGGCAACCACGTCGGCTGCGTCTTCTACGGCGGCAAGCCGCGCACCATCGCGGGCGCCACGGTGGGCGGAGCGTTTCTGAAGATCCGCCGCCTGGACATGGGCGGGGTGAACGCCTCGCAGGCCACCACGCTGCGGCTGGTGGCGGAGAGCAAGAAGCCGTCTGGCGCTCCGACGCTAGGCAGCGCGATCAACGGCCCGGCGTTGCGGCGCGGCCAGACGAACACCTACTACGGGATTCCCGCCTCGTGGGGGCAGGCGCTGGTGGACGGCTCGGCAGGCGGCATCGCGCTGTACGAGTCGGACGGTTCTCCGTACGTCATCTATGCCGGCCGCGGTTCATGGGGTGCGGCATGGACGCTAACCCTCAACTGGCGACGTGCGTAGTTAAATTGGAGGAGATCACAGATGCCTACCACCGATCAGGGTATCCGCTACCCGTCGAGCACCGACGACCCGGACGTCTCCGGGGACATGTCGAACCTGGCGGCGGACGTCAATGCGATCGTCAAGCTGCCCGACGTCGTGTCCGCCACCGGCTCCGGTGTCATCGCTTCGTCGGCCGGCACGTACGCGGCGCTGTCCACGCCGTGCTCGCTGAGCTTTCAGAACCCCTCCTCCACGCACGACCTCTACGTCATGTTGGTGATGAACGGGTATCTGACGAACTCCGGCACCACGGGAGCCGTGGCCGCGCACAGCACGGCGAGCGGCGGGGTGAACTGGACGGCGGCGCAGTACGGCAACGGTGGTCCACTGTCCTGCGCGGACACGCTGTCGGCCGGTGGCGGGGTGGGCGTGTCGTGCGGTGTGAGCTTCCCGGTGAAGATCCCCGCTGGTTCGGCCAGCACCACATTCACTGTGCAGGGCTACCGCTCGAACACGGACGGCTCGAAGGTCGTCCAGACCGTCTCGCTGCGGATCGTGCCCATCCGCTACATCAAGCCGTAGCGCGGGGCCGCGACACCGGGGGAGTGCGATGCAACGCGTGAGCAGGATACTGCTGGCCGAGCAGTACACCGGAGCGAACGGCGCCGCTGTGCTGACCATGTGTCAGTCGATCACGCAGTTCAGCGGGAACGAGTGGGCGATTCACTCCGACACTGGTGAGGAGCTGGTGCTGCGGGAGTCGTCGCCGGTCATGTCCTCGGTCGGCTTCTGGCCGATCAAGGTGGGCACGTGGGTACTGTGCGCGCCGGACACCGGCATCGTGGCGAGGATCTCCGCGGCGCAGTATGCGGCCAGGTACCGCACCATCGACGACATCGTGTCCGCCGCTGTGGCGGACAACGTGGCAGTGATCGCCGCCTCGGCGCCAGTGCAGAACGCCATCATCGCTGAGGTCGGCAAGGCGATGTACGGAGGCTTTGGCGTCACCACCATGCCGCTACTGCTGGTGGGTGCGACGTCCTCACCTCTGCCGGTCACCATCCTGCCGACTCAGCCGGACACTGGTTACGTGGCGCGAGCCTTCGCTGTGTCGGGTGCTGCGGTGCTGACCACGCTGGAGATCGTGAGTATCACGAAAACCAACGGCTCGGTCGCTACGGTGGTGGTGAAGAACAACGGGGTGGCGAGCGTGGGCGGGCTGCTGCTGGTGCACGTCACCTCCCCCGTGGGCGGGGCGAGCGCACCGAGGAAGTAGGAGGCGGCATGGCTACGGTGGTCGGCACGACGGTGGACGACAGTCGCTTCAGTGAGCTCAGCGCTGCGAGATTTTGCCGCACCTTCTCCCCACCGGGCAGCGGCATTTTGGCGTGGTCGGGTGCGCGGCGACGGGTACCGGCCGGCGTGGTGGACTTCCACTCGTGGAAGGACTGGAGGAGCGACTCCGCGGCGATCGGCGCGCTGACCAGGCTGCTGGACACCATGCCGAAGCACCTGCTCGAAGAGCCGCCCCTGCTGCCCGAGCTGCGCCCGTACGACCCGGATGGCTACAGCGAGGGGATGCCGGAGTCGGACGGCTTCAGCTTCCTGCTCACCTGGTGCCACGAGGGCGAGCGCAACATGATCGAGCAGGGCATCCCGGCGCATGAGTGGCGGCGGCGCCACCGGCTCGCCTACCGCACCATCCGCGAGCACCCGAACGGGCGCCGCGTCGGCTACATGTCCATCGCCACGCTGACGTGGCTGAACGGTGCTGGGGCGGACAAGGGCCACCGGGACCCGTTCGCGTGGTGGAGCGGCGTGGGCGACTTCGCGGCGATGGATTGCTACGCGGCCAGCGGCACGCGCTACCCGCTTCCCGAGGATCTCTTTCAGCTCCTTGACTCCCTGGCCGCGGGAACGGGGCGGCGCGCCTTCGTGCCGGAGCTCGGCTCGGTCCGGCAGGGCCGGCCGGCGGAGCCGGGCATCGAGCGTGCGCGGTGGATCGGCCAGGTGATGAGCTACGCCCGGGCCCGCGACTACGCAGGGGTGGCGTGGTGGGATCACTTCGGTGCGAACGGCCGTGATTTCCGGCTGACGGACGCGTGGAGTCGGCAGGCATGGGACAACCAGTTGACTTTCCTGCGGTGAGGGCGGACACTGGGCGCATGAAGCTTTCACCGCGAATCGACACGCTCTCGCCGCACTCGCAGCCGGCGTGGGGCACCTACGACTACTACCTCGACACCCTCCGGGATGCGGACACCTACCGTTCGCTGGCATTCCAGGTGCTCGGCTCGCTGGATACCATCATGGCCGTGAACACCTCCGGCCTGCCGGCAGACTGCGACCGCATCACCGTGATGCGTGTCAAGGCGCTGCTGCGCGCCGAGGCCGCGATCAAGAAGGCGAAGGGCTGGGACTGATGAAGAGCCTCTCGCACAACATGCGCGTGGCGCTCATCGCCACCGCGGGCGCTATCGCTGTCATCGTCGCCACTTTCTCGCTGGTGTCCCTGGCCGATTACGCAGCGCCGAAAGAGGGCAGGCACTTCGAGGTGACGCCGGGCGGGTGCGAGGGGACCTCCTTCTCGGCCGGCGTACGGTTCACCGCGGAGAGTCTGCCGGCGGCAAAGGCAGGCGTGCGCCTGAAGGTCGAGATCGAGTACCGCGATCTCGACGGCCGGCTGGTGGACACGGACGAGACGTACGTGACGGTGCCGCGCGGCGAGACGGTGGTGCACTCGGAGACCACCCTGCTCGGCGCTCTGGCCGATGACGTCCGCACCTGCCACCTCGCTTCGGTGCGTGCGTCATGGAACTGATCATGGAGATGGCGGCACGCGCTCTCGCGATGATCATCATGGTGGTGGCGGTGGTGGCCGCCATCTACCTGATCCTGCGTGAGATCCACGGGCTCAGCTCGGCCAGGAGCCAGGCGAGAGAGGACGGCGCGCGGCTACACCGGGAGTGGGCGAAGCTGGCCGAAGCGCAGCGGCTCAGCATCGAGCACGAGCGAGGCACCGCGGGGGCGGCAAAGGTGCGACACCTCCGGCCGGTGGACCCGCCCGAGGAAGACTGAGACAGGTTGAACGTTCAACCCCCTCACCCGGAAGGTGAGGGGGTTTTCCTGTATGCTCGCGTGAAGGGACTTGACAGCCGAGGATCATGGGAGTACAGGGCTATGGCGTGGACGAACATACCGGCCAGTAACAGTCTCCGAGCGGAGTTCAACGCCGCCTTCCCCGGCCGCGACAAATCGAGCGACGGCTCGATCGGCGACTCGGCGCACGCCAGCTCCAGCTCCGACCACAACCCGGACGAGACAGCGAACACCCCGTACGAGGACAGCGACTCGATCAATGAAGTCCACGCCATCGACGTGGACTCGGATCTCCGCCGCGCCGGCTGGTCCATGCAACGCGTGGTCAACATCGTGGTGGACCGGCACAAGCGGGGGTTGGACAAGCGTCTCCAGAACATCATCTACAACCGGCGCATCTGGTCACGCTCGTATGGGTGGGAGAGCCGCGCTTACAGCGGCTCGAATCCCCACGACAAGCACGCGCACTTCTCCTTCCGCTACGGCAGCGGATCGGGCACCAGCAACCCAGAGAACATCACGTCGCCGTGGGGAATCCTCGCGGCCATCAACAAGGAGGACGATGTGGAGATCGGTGACCTGAACGCGGAGCTGCGGAAGAAGGACAGCGCGCTGGCCGGCATCAGCCGCGCCATCCCGTGGCAGTACACGGGCGGCGGCATCCCGACCGGCATGAGCACGCTCAGCGTGCTGAACGCCACGTACCTGAACAGCAAGGCGACCGCGGAAATGGTGAAGATCATCGCCGCCCGGGATGAGGTCGACGAGCGCGTGCTCGGCCAGCAGATCACGGCGGCGCTGGCGCCCGCCCTGGCCGCTCAGGTCACCGCCTCGGTCGTCGCCTCCCTGGCCGACGCCGGCGTCCAGAACGTCACGCCGGAGCAGATCGCCGAAGCGGTGAAGGTCGGCACGAAGGCGGCGCTGCGCGAAGGCGTCGGTCAGTAACATGCCCGGCCAGTGGCTGAGGACAAGGAACGCGGGGTCGTGCTTCGGGAAGGTTGGGCATGAGTGAGCACCACGGAGCACGTGCCGCGCAATGGCGACAGCTCGCGCCGTCCGACACGATGGGATCGTGCCAGGGATGGCCTCACGTTCCTTGGGGCGTGGGTGATCATCGGATGGCAGATGTTCATGGTGCCGCCGCGCGACGTGAACGAGTCCTTCCTAGTTCTGGCCGCTGGCCTGCTGGGAATCCCGTTCGGCACGGAGGCAGTGGCTCGCCTCCGGGGAGGAGCTGGAGCAGGTACTACCAGCTCCGGCTC
>JACCDR012525221.1_pt1 | contig 13362 bp, 19 predicted proteins | sample 7446431 | NCBI WGS metagenome assembly JACCDR01 (sample SAMN15323443, study PRJNA562643) | freshwater metagenome | isolation source: river surface water | place: USA:Blue River Watershed | collected 2017-08-17
CTGCTTCTGGCCGGACGTCATGTCGCTTTCCTCCCGCTCGCCGTTGGTCATAGAGCCATCCTAACACAGATGGCGTCTGAGTCAACGGTTGACACAGCTGTGTTCTGTGCTAGGCTAGCCTCATGAGCACGATCGAGGAAGCACGGATCATCCGGGAGTTCCCCGGGATGATCGACGTCGAGGTTCGTTACACAGGGAATCCCCCTTCGCGCAAGGTTTCCGCGAAACTCGCTGCGTTTATCCGCAAGTACAACCGCGAGCACGGAACCAACTACGTTCGAGTTTCTTCGGGCGGATCGATGTCTTCCTCGGTGAATACCGCAACTTCGGTCTACTCGGAGGTTATATCATGAGCACCGTCGATCTTCCGGAAGAGTTCATCCCGGGAATCTCCGAGTATGCGCAGCTTCTTCGCTCGCAGCGTCTCGGCAAGATGCGAGCATACTTCGCGCTGAAAGAGGAAGCTCGGATGCACGGCACTCCGGGTACCGGCTTCCGTCAGTTCTCGCGAGAGTGGACGACGCACAACAACGAAGCCGGGAAAGACCGGACGCGCGACGCGGTTTCGGTTACCGTCCGGCCAATGCCACTCCGCGCGAAGGTGCGTGTGTGATGAGCGCTTCCGCGATCGGTTACCTCGAAGTTCTCGGTAACAACGTCATCCTTCGCGTCGTCTGCCAGAAGTGCCAGCGTTGGCGCTCCCACGGCGCGGGAACTCCGGACGCTCCGCTTCACAAGCCTGGCGACGAAACCGATCGAGTTCCGCACTGCCCGCGAGACTCCGGGGAGCACTACTACACGATCCGGATTTCGGACGTTCCTTTTCAGCCAGCTTGGATGCGGTACGTTCGCGGTGGATCGACAATTACTCCCGCCTACCGCAAGTTCCTCGAAACTCGGTGGGCTTCTCGAACTTCTTCATCGGAGGCGACACGATGAATCACAAGACGAAGCGCGGTATCGAGTACTTCGCTCTCTTCGCGGGAGCCGGATTGACCGGCTTCTTCAACTTCGACTATGCGCAGCCGACTTTCTCCGCGCGACTCATGGCAACGGCAATCCCGCTCGCGCTTCTCCTCACGGTGCATATCGCAGCGATGAACAAGATGTTCCGCGTTACCGCCGTTGCCGCGTTCGTCGCAGCCGTCGCGTTCACGATCTCCTACGTTCACACGCTCCACCTCGCGATCGAGAACGGTGAAGGTCTTCTTACCGCGTCGCTGAATCCCCTCGTGTTCGACGGAATGATGATCGCAGCGACGATCGCTCTCGTGTGGGACGACGCGCGAGGAACGGGAGCCCGCGAGGCTATCGCGGAAGCTCAGAAGGTAGTCGACGAAGCTCGCGAAGAAGTCGAGCGAGCGAGCGACTTGAAGGCTGAGAAGTCGGATCTCGACATCATGCGTGAGATCTGGCCAGACCGGAGCTTCCTCCTGATCGAAGAGAACAAGCGCGAGAGCGTTGTTCGTCGGGAGGTTGGTAAGGCGCGAGGTAAGGCGCTCGGAGCCTCCCGCGCAAACTCATTGATCCGTGACTTCCTCGCGGATCTCGACAAGGAGGCGACAACCTCATGAGGGTTGACGTGAAGACCAGAACCCAGCGGATTCTCGCGAGGTTCCGGGATATCCGTCGAGAGGACAACTTCTCGCGGATGATCGAAGAGGCGATGAAGGCTCGCAAGTAAATAGGGAAGACCCCCGGGGATCGGAAAACCCCGGGGGTCTTCGTCCACAGGAGGCGACTTCCTATGAACGATAACAGTGTATGGGTAAAAGGCTTCTGGCCTCGATACCTTCTCGGATACCCGGTGACCGGGAAATGGAAGACGGACGCCACGTGGACGCAACGCGGGCGGATGCCGACCGGCCGACGCGATCCCGTGATTCCCGGACCGTTCGGACCTGCATACCTCCCCGGGTACCAGCGGTTCGCGCTTCGTCACGCGGCCCACCTCCTGGCTGGTCAACTCGCGCTCGACGCGGTAGACGATCACGTCACGATCCCGTCAGACGTTCTGCGGTACGTGCCTGACGGCTTCGAGCGGTGGACAGCCGACGTCGTGACGGGCTTGACGACGGGCGCCTTCGGGCTCGACGCGTCTGACGGAGCCTTGACTGTCGTCGGGCTCGCGTCGGTCGCTGGCCTGACGGGCGTCGCGCTCCGTCGAGCCGGTATCGCGACGGACGTCGAGCTTCGTCGCGTTGCGCTTGACGCGTTCGGACGCGTCGTCAACCTCGAACCGCTTCACCCTGACGTTCGTCGGACGGAGCGCGCGGTTCGTCAGAACATCGCGGATGCCGTCAAGCTCGACCGGGCTCCCGTCCGCGCGCACCTTGACGGGCGTAAGGTGTCGTCGGTTTCCGTCACGCTCCCCCCGACGTTCCGTCTGACGGAGGCGACGGGCAAAGCTCTCTCGGACGCGGTTCGTCGAGTCGTCGGGCTCGATTGGGAGACGTCGTTCCCGGACCTAACGACGTCACGTGACGTCGAGTTCACCCGTCCGCCCGAGATCAAGACGATCGTTCCTTACGCGGACGTCCGGGATTTCATGCTCTCGCAACCGGCCGGCTCGCTCGTGCTCGGCATCGACGCATCGGGAGAACTTCTCGTTCACTCGCTCGACAGCGACGAACCGCACATCGCACTGAGCATGGGTACCGGACGAGGGAAGTCGACGTTCTACCTGTCGGTCATCGCACAGCTTCTCGAACAAGGCGCAGACGTCGACATCGCGGACGTGAAGCAAATCTCCCTCGAAGAACTCCGGGACGTCGACGGAGTCACGATCCACCGCGAGATCCACGCAATCTGGGATGCCTTGAAGTCGTTCCGGATGGAACTCGGAGAGCGGATGGAGGTAGTGAAGCAACTCCCGCTCGACGAATGGGATTCATACCTGAACTCGCTCCGCCGTCGAGTCTTCGTCTTCGAGGAAATGAACGCGTTCCGTTCGCTCTCTCAGACCTACTGGGATCGCGTGCGGCAACCGGGACAGCGCGCGACCCCGGAGATTTACGGGGTTCTCTCGGAAATCCTCATGATGGGTCGAGCGCTCCGTATGCATGTCTTCGTGGCCGGACAGCGCCTCTCGGCGAAGGCCATTGGCGACGGAGACAACCGCGAACAGTTCGGCTTGCGGCTTCTCTCGAATCCCTCGCGTCAAACGTGGAATCTCCTTGCGGACGGAACCATGCCGGCTCGCTCGAAAGTCCGCGGTCGAGCCGTTGCCGTCCGAGCGGGAGAGAACACGATCTTTCAGGGTGTCTACATGAAACTCCCTGACGTCCTGGCTCACGTCACCGTACGTCGCGACCCCTCGACGTATGTCCTACCGTCCTACGTGTCAATCACCAGGGAAAACACGGAGGACATGGGACATGGGACACGCGTTCTCGTCACGCTCGGTGAGTACGCCCGTGAATCCGGCCAGAGCGTAGACGCGCTCCGCAAGGCGAGCCAGCGACCGGGCTTCCCTGCCTCTGTGGCGACCGGAGAGCGCGGAGCCAGGCTGTACGACCGGGAAGACCTGCGATCCCGTGAGCGTGGCGCACAGCGGGCGGACGGGGCATCCCTGTATGACGCGAGTGCCCCCGTGATCGATGACACGGACGACGTGAGCGTGTAGGCTAGACCACGTTCCTCCTGAGCTCTCACTCCCGAGGAACAGAAATCCCCGATTGCCACCACTTCCCGCGAGCGCACGCGGAGAAGCCGGAGCATCGGGGATTTTCTGCGTTACAGGGCAACGGCTTCCGTGTAGTCAGTTGCCGCTCCCATTTCGATGCAGTTCCAGTAGTACGGCACGTTCGCGCCCGCGTTGATCACACCGTTCGCCGCGTCCGCCGTCATGCACAGAACGAGCGTTCGGCTCGTGATGTCGGAGCTTCCGGTATTCGCTACGTACGTCTCGAAGTAGAACGGACCGATGTTCGTTGTTGCGGGGTTGATCGCGAGTACGCGGCCCGACACCTCGAACCGAATCGTTCCGGACGTGTTCGTGTCCCGGATACGAATCGTCGTGAGGTTCGGAGTTCCGGACGATGAGCGGAAGATCGCGCGAAACGCGAGCTTGTACGCCCGGCCGGCTCGATACGTCGTCGAGGGAGCGGTGAGCTGAACAGTCTCAGACGTCGTGATCGAGCCGGGAGACGAGGTTCCCGTAACAGTCCAGATCTTTTGCGGAACCATGTCGATAGCGCGGAGCTTCGACCCAGCCACGAAGGTGTCACTCATGACGTTCTCTCCTTAGAGTGCGAGCACGGGAGCAGTGAACATCGTAACGGGCTCACCGGCTCCGACGTTCGCGGGGAATGAAGTACACGTGAAAGTCTGCGGAGACGAAGCTCCCGAGATCGCCGTGACGAATACCTTGTACCCGGCAACGCTCACGTAGAACGAGAAGTCATCCGTTCGCCGTGTCCACAACGGATTTCCGGAAGTCGTCGAAACCTGGAAAGACGTAGCTCCCGCAGTGATCGAGTTCGTAGTCGTCGAGGCGTTCGCGTCGAGGCGAGCTACCGCTTCGTCCGTGTCTCCCGCGGAAAGCGCGAGCTGATTCACTATCCACGGATCGGCGGGAGAACAGTTGACGTCGGCTTCCCACGTGAAGCGCGAGAGGCGTTCCGTCCATCCTTCCGCGAGAAGCCTGATCGTTCCCTCCGGGATCTGTGAGACGAAGGCATCCGCGTTCGTGATGTCGAGCCGCGAGCCCGGGAGCATGGCGAGCCAGTCTTCGGACTTCGTCGGGATCGTGCGAAGATCGAGGAAGATCGTCGGATACCGATAACCATCGACTGTCCCGAGGTTCACGTACCACTCCGCGACATCCGTAGTCTGCGTGTCGTACATGAGATTCAGCGTGGTTGCATCCTCGTAGATACCGATGGACGAAGTTCCCCGAGGTCCATCGGTATCCTCGTATGTCGAGCTTCCACCGTTCTTCCGGGCAATCGTGCTCTTGTTGACCGTGCCCTGGTCGTCGTCTTCTGGCTGGAACGGGGGCATGATCTCACCCGACACTGCGTCGAGTTCGATCGTCGGGTCGATGTTGTACCTCTCGGCGCGAGCGATGTACCGCATACCCGGGGAAAGCCCGTCGAAGAGAAGACCGATGTCCGCGTCGACGGCTTCACGGACGAGATCGAGATACGACAGAGTCGACTGAATCCCGAGGAAGGTGTATTGATCCTCGTGGGGAGTGTCCGTATAGATCATCGGGACGTTCTCTTCCTGCGAGAGTCCCCCGATTCTCTCTTGCCCGGTGTCTCCGACCCATCCGAACGTTGGATTGCCAGGCTGAACGTAGTCGTAATCGTCGTACACGATTATGTGCCCCAGCGAAAGACCTGCGTTGTCGGCATCGGGAAGCATGTCGATCAGCTTCGCGTTACCGCGCGTGCCGGCCGTCGAGCCCGAACGCGTAACGGAGCTTCCTCCGAGCGAAAAGTAACGCGTGAGCTTCCATTCGATATTCGCTCCGTTCTGCTGAATCCGGAACGAGATGTGAATGGGTTGACCGAAGAGCGTCGTGTACGAGCCGGAATCGTTGACAGTCAAAGTTCCATCAGTCGAGTACCCGTTAACTTGCAGGTTCGTCGAGGAGCCGCCAACGAACGCAATCTCCCATCGTCCGATCGTTCCACCGACGTGGATACGCATGATCGCGGTGTTACCGGCGGGAGCCGATTCCTTGTAGTAATGGAAGTCGACTTGAACGCCAGTGGTGAAGCTCTTCGAGATCGTGGCGGCATAACGCGAACTCGCGTCGAACGTCGGAAGTCCCTCCGATCCCGACAGACCGGAGTACGAGTCGAGATCCATACTCTCGAACGTCATCGGTTGCCGGTTGGGAAGAGCGTTCGCGAAAGTAGTCGCTCCGTCTTGCTCCTCCATCGGCCAGTAGTCGACGACAGTAGATCCGGTGTCTGTGGAGAAAGCGCGGTACATCGGGGAGCGCAACGGAAGATCGCGCAATCCGAGACGACGCATGATCCCCGCAGCCGTAACCGTCGTAATCGCGTAGCGTCCGGTCGAATCGAATGACGGCTTCATGCTCGCGGTGTAACCCTGGAATCGGGTCACCTTGTCGACGTCGTTCCCCGTGAGCGTCACGGAGACCTTGACCGGGATGTTCACCTTGATATCCGGGTAGTACGTCGACCCCGGACCCAATGAGTAATCCCCGGACGTGTTGATCAGAGAGAACGTACAACCGGCCGGCTGTGGCCTCGAAGTCCAGTCCGAGCGACCGATCGGAGAAATGACGATCTGCCGCCCGTCCGACTGAAGAACGTCTTCCGTAATGTCGACCCAGGTCCACGAGGATTCGTCTTCCCCGAAAACCGGAGGCGGAGCGCCTGGCGCGAACTCCACAATGAGCCGGGCATTCGGGTATTCCGCAGCGAACGCGGGGATCGTGTCGAGGAAGGGAACTCCGGCCATTACGCAACCGCCCTAGCTGGAATCGTGATGAGCCCGGTTTTGAACATGCGCATGAGGAGCGAGGCGAGCGCGGAATCGAGATCTCCGGAGAAACGGATCTCTGTCGGTCCGCTGTCTTCCTTCTGGCCGGTTGACGCGAGCATGTCTTCGGTTGCCGAGTTCGGGTAGACACGCGAGCCTGCCGGGAGCTTCACGAGTTCGCGCCCGTGCTCGCCCACCATCGTCAGACCGGAGCGCGCTCCGCCCGAAGCCGCCCCGATAATGCCGCCATGCGCGAAGCCGGGAACAAACCTCTCCAGAGCATCGGGGATCATCGCACCGATGGCGGAACGGATCACTCCGCCCATACTCCGAACTCCGGAAGCAAGACCGGAGATGATCCGCCGACCCGCACTGTAAAGCCAGTTCCCGGCGCCAGAGAAGAACCCGATCACGCGAGAGCGCAGGTTCGACAGAGCGGACGTTGCCGCACTGATCGCGGAGTTGATCCCGCGTCGAACGCCAGACCCGAGACGACCGAAGAACGAGATCGCGTTCGAGATGAAGTCACGCACTCGGTTCGCCGCGCTCGACAACGCGCTACCCCATCGAGACAGCGTCGCTCGAATCGAAGAGATCGCGTCGCCCGTCGCGTCTGCAACATCTTTCCAGAAGTCGACCATCGTCGAGTAGAACCGCGCAAGCCACGCGATTGTCTTACCCAGGATCGGCAGGATCGCGGAAAGCCCATCGAGTAGCGTGGAGAGCAGACGTTCCGCAGCTTCCATCGCTTCTTCGTCAGTGAGCGCTTCGAGGAACTTCGCGAGGGCATCCCCGATTTCCGGGAGCTTGTCCGCGATGACGTCGAAGAGCGGCATACTCGCTTCGACTGCCTTCTCGATCCCCGGAAGAATGTTCTTCGCGAAGTCGGCAACGGCGGGAGCGAGCTTATCAATGATCGGAGCGACGGTTTCGCCGAGACCTTCGAGGGTAGGCGCCATATCGTCGAGCGCGTCACCAAAGGTATTGATCGCTCGAAGTACTGGACCTTTGAACGGCTCGGAGAACTTATCGAAGATCCCCTTCGCTCTGTCTCCGAGCTTCCCGAGAGCACCTTCGATCTTCGGATCTTTCAGCGCTCCGATAATTCCGATGGCAAGAACTCCGCCACCGAAGGCGAGCGGGATTGCCGCAGCGAGAGCCGCAGCCGCAGGGATGGTGAGTCCGGCCAGAAGAGCCGGACCCATAGCCTGAGAGAGCGTCGAACCGATGCCGGAAAGCCCGGAGACGACTGTCTCTCCGAGCTTCCCGACCATTCCGGTAAGACGATCCTTGTCGAGATCAACATCTATCTTCATCCGCGCTTTCATCGCCGCAGCGGATGCTTTGATCTTCTCGAAGGTGGAACGAGTGTCATCCTTCGCCGTAACGTGAATCTCTACTTCGTTCATCAGACTCACGCTCCTTTCTAGAGACTCTGTCGGCTACGGCGAGAAGTTGGAAGAAGCTCACGTCTTCCGCGTAGATCTGTGAGGGCAGGCAATGAAACCGCTCGCACAGTGCGATGATCGTTTGAGCTTCTTCCGCGAATGACGGGAGTTTTACAAACTCTCCTGTGGCAAGTTCAAGACCGCCTTCGGATCGTTCCCACCGTTCGAGTTCTTCTCTTTTGGGCCAGTCACTCCCGCAACCGCGTCCATCCAAGCCGTGAGGATCGACAGGACGAGATCGAGGTCGAGGGAGAGAAGTCCGTCGACATCGGGCCGAATCGGCCCGTCGTCACCTTCGATGTTCCACGAGATCAGGCAGTTCGCGAACATACCGAAGAGCTTACGAACCTCCTCGAAGTCACGATCCTTCGGATCGAACGAATCCGCGATCTTCGCGATCTCGAAGAAGTCGCCAGTCGAACACGACTTAGCGCGGACTTCGAGACCTTCCAGCTCGCCATCTTCGAACTTGAGACGGAATGACTTCGTGTTCACCTTGAAAGACATTGCGGGCTTCCTTTCGGGTTGCGGGCTACTCTGTACGACCGGTGAGACGGACGCTCGCGGCCTAACGGAGTACGGGGGTACTTACGTCCACGCGGGAGCGGTGCCGTTCGAGAGCACTCCGGGAGCCGACCACGTGAGTTCGCCACCCTGAGCACGGGTGAGCGCGTAGTCCGTGAACAGGCACTCGGCGGTCATCGTCTGGCCGGAATGCACGAGAACCACGGTACGGCTCGCGCTCGACGACGGAACGGTCTTGAAGACGTCGTGACTCTTGTTCGAGTCATCGTTGAAGACGCCGTTCAGGGTGATGGAGAAGTCCGCGAGCAGAAGGATTCGCTCGTACGCGGACTTGTCGACACCCGTGACGTCCTGAACTCCGCGCGGAGTGGCGAACTGAAAGTTCGTCACGTCGTTCGAGATATCCTGCCCGGAGCCGGCCGCGTTATCCACGGTGACGGAGTATCCGAGTCCACTCTCTTTTGCCATTGTCTTACCCCTTCTCTTGGAACTCGCGGATTCGGCTTAGGTGCTCGCCGAGATCATCATGCCACCCCTGAGCGGAAACGCGTCGGGGGTCATTCCGTCCGTCACGAATGACATGTAGCGCGGGACGATCGAGCGGAACGCGATGAAGCGAAGAGCGGAAGCACTCTTGACCGGGTTCGAATACGAACTCGATCATCCCGTCTTCCGTTTCGCACTCGACGAACCTCCGGCCAGAGGAACGCGCGGCAGCCAGCAGCTCGACAGCGTTCTTCGGGACGCGCGTTCGCCATCCTCGGAGGTACGCTCCGCAGTCTGACTCCTCGCATGTGGCCGGACGGAAGTGCGAGGAAGCCGGGCGGAGAATGTGATAGTTGCGCTTCTCGTTCATCAGAAGACCGTCGCAGCCGTGTTCTTGACGATGTTCACGTGGAACGCAGCCGACGAGAATGTTCCCGTCGTCACGGCGCGAACGTAGCGGCGAATCGTCGCGGTCGAGCCGAGTTGGATTCGCTGCGTCGTTCGGCCGGTTGCAGCGGTGAACGCGAAAGACGTCACGTCGAGCCATGACGAGTTATCCGCGCTGTCCTGGATCTTCACCGTGACCGAAGTCCCCGTGAACGAGAAGACGTGTAGATACGCTTGTCCGCCAAAACTCGCGGAAGCCGTCGTGTCGATCGAGCTTCCGTTCGTCGCGCTCGTATCGGTCCGGATGCCTGCCGTAAGCTGTCGACCCCACTCGATCCCGTAGCCGTTCGAGAGAATCTGAACCGCAGCCGTGAGGTTCCCCGAGTTGTCTCGGTTCCAGTCGTAATTGACCTGTTTCCCGATGCACGAGGCAGACGGGTTGCCGAGCGTCGTTCCACGCGCGTAAGTCGCGATGACGTCGGTACGCGGAAGTCCCTTCAACGCGTCGTGTTCTGCGTTCGTCGCATCGTCGAAGAACGTCGCGAACTCGATCGAGCCCGTTCGCTTTCCGCCGAGACGTTCGTACGCGGACTTCGAGATTGTGGTGACGTCGAGCGTTTCGGGACCGCCACCGATTCGCGTGATGTTCCCGACGTCTCCCGAGAGATCGTAGCCAGCGACGTAAAGGTTATCGCCGAGACCAGATTGCTTCGTCATGGCGTTTGCTCCCATGCGTCATTGACGATCAGCGGAATCGTCAGAACCATCGTGCGATACACCTTCTTGTCCTGCGTGAGGTATCCGGCTCGCGCGGACAAGCCGACTCCGTGCGCTCCGAGGAGATCAACGTTCCGGACTGTGCCGTTCAAGTCGAAGTCTGCCGAGTAGTTGGTCATGAGCAAATCGACAGCGCGCATGACTTCCGGATCGATCTCGTCTTGCGGCTCCGCGAGCATCGACGTCATGAGCCTGCCATTGAACACGACACGGGCGGTAGTCGCACGGAGCCCGGACCCTGCCGGAAGCGGAGCGATCAGGTCACACCAGATCGAATACGAGAGCCGGTTACCCGGAGCGTTCTTCGGTTCGTGAGTGTTGATCCGATCGAAGATACCCAGCGTCGCAGCGTGCGACGTGAGCGCGTCGAGGATTCCCGTTACGTTCACTGCATCCTCCGCAGGTACGCGGGAAGAACGCGCTCCGCGATGTCGACCGCGCGGTTCTGCAATTGCTGTGCGGTACGGCGGAATGTGGCGTATCCCTTGAAACGCGTCGTCTTGTTGCGCTCGCCAGTGCCTTCGAGCCAAGGACCGTAAATCACTCCGCCATCCCAAACGCGCGGACCGTCGGGCCGAATGTGGGATTCGTAGTAACCGGTCGGATGCTGCAAGACGGGATCGAGGTTTTCCCGAACCATCATGGCACCCTCGAAGGAGATCTCGTTTTCCGCAGCGTCGAGGTAATCCGAGACGGCCGCGTCGAACCTCCCATCGAAGAGAGGTCCGCGAAGCTCGACGTCCGCCATGTCAGATTGCCCCCGTTCGGACAGCGCGACCGTAGCCGAGACGGACTTGCTCACGGAGCTTGTTCAGCCCGGATTGAGAGAAGGTCCGCTCGTTGTCACCTGAGCCGGCAGTCCGCGCGTACCCGACAGCCTCCGAAAGATAGTAGTTCTCCGCCTCCGCGATACACAGCGCGACCACGAGCCCGGGGAAGACCTGACGCGAAACGGTAGACGCGGTGAGCGCGGAAGCCGCGGTAGTTCCGAGCGAACCACGCTGAACCGTGAGCGTCCGGGGAGCATAGACGACATCGGACGCAGAGTGAGCCGCGAGAACCGAACCGTCGACAGCGCGGCGAACGACGAGGTTCGAGCCGAGAACGTCTTCGACGTCCATCCGTTCTGCGCCGATCGTGATTCGCTCCCCCGCGTTGATCTGGCCGGAGCCCGTGACGGGAATCAGGACGGTTCCGTTCGTCGCAGCGACGCTACCGGAGAGCGTCATTCCCGTATCGAGGGAAGTCTGAGCCGTGACGATCATCTTCTCGGAACCGACAGTCAGGATCGAACCGACGCTCACGGATGCCGAGTTCGCAACGTCGACCCCGGTTTCCGATGCGTCGAGAGCTTCTGCGAGAGTCGTCACGGCTTCCGTGTCGTCGGAGTATCCGAACACTCCGGTGATCGAAACCGCTCTCTGTTCCGTATCGCCAGACGAGAACGCGCCGGACGAAGCTCGGTTGATCTCGACGTGATCGAACGGCGGACCATCGTTCACGGGTTCGAGGAAGTACGAGGAAACCGCGGTTCCCCCGGAAAGGATAGAACTCGCGGAGATTAGCTCATCCTGCCCCAGCCAGAGACGCCAGGACGGAGAGCGGGAGTCGTTCGGATAGTCGAAGTACCGCGTCGCGATCTCCGGGTAAAACCGTCGCTTCGTGACGACTTCGACCGCGCGAGAGCCTGCCTCGATCGCACGATCGATTTGCGCGTTATTCCGCGCGGATTCCTTGAAGTCGAGAGCCGACTTGAAATCGTCCCTCGTGGCGTACCAAACGCCCATGTCCCTTGACTCGCATTCTGTCCTAGGTTTTCCGAGGAAAACCGGGCTTAGGCTAGATATGAAGTTAGGTGCCTGAGACGAGTACGACCCGACACGCCGAGAGTAGCGCATCGGGTCGTACGTCGGGAGCCGCTACTTACGTGAGCGGCCACCCGCAGAACTCGCAGTGTTGCTGTCCGCCTTCTCCGGAGTCGAGCGGGGTTCCGTCTCGCGGACAGGCTTCGGGTCGCGCGTCTCGCTCTTCTCGGTATCGCTCGTCTTGCTGTCGCCAGACAGAGAGGAGTTCTTCCCATGCCATTCTCGGGAATCCTCCTCGTTCTCGCGCGGCTGTCGGAGTTCGACGTCCGGATCGTCGAGTCGCTTGTCGGTCACGCCTTGCGTGTTGATCCTCGGCATTTCTGCCTTCCTTTCTTACGACGCAGCGAGAGCCGCGGCATCGTCGATCGGAACCCAGAAGACGGTCCACTCGATCGCGCCCGAACCGGTCGGGTCGGCGGAGAAGTTCGCTTCGATCTCCCCCGCCTGAATCGAGTAGCCATCCTCGAACATCGGGTTCGCCTGTCCGACAGCGCCACCGACGAGAAGCGCTCCCGTTGAAGCAACCGAACCGGTGATGTAGTACGTCTGCTCCACCGCATCCGATGCGATGTCCACCGCAGTGCACATGTCGAACGAAGAGCCGGCCGCGGTCGGATTGTAGACGAGTTTCAGGTTCGAAGTGGTTGCACCGATGGCGACCGTGACCCTGCCGAGAATCCCGGTCAGAAGAACTCGACCACCGGTCACAGTGAAGAGAGACTTCGTTCCGCCCGAAGCGGTAGTGATGCTCTTCTTCGTAGTGTTGCCGACGATGCCGGAACGACGCGAGTCCGGGGGAATGTAGACGCTCATGTTAGATTCTCCCTTACACCATTGCCGGGAGGTTCTGCGGCTTCCGCTGCGAGTGGAGTTCGTGAGTGATCGCGAACACCGTACCCGCCCCCGTGCTCGCGAGCTTCACGAAGCCGTACCCGTCCGACAGCTCGATCGCGTCGAGTTCGAGAACCGCGACGTCCTGAGAAGCAGTCGGAACCATCGTCGAACCGACGGTCTTCGTCTGTTCCGCCCACGCCGCTCCGACAGTCGCGGAGTAGTAGAACTTATCGATCGTCGAGAGAACCTGAGCGCCACCGCCTGCCGCAGTAGTCGCCTCCGTCAGGGTGTACGTATCGCCCGACGTGTTCACGCAGACGAACGTGACTCCGCCGCAGTTTCGCAGATCGATGTAGACATCGTCCGCGACGGGGGAGACGTTGAAGAGCCTTCCGAGAGCTTCCATTGCCTTACTTCCTCTCCTCGCGGGGTTTCAATGCCGCGAAGGTAAGTCCCTACCGGAAGACTAGTTCTTCCTCGGGAGCGAGATACTTCCGACCGGCCAGGCACCGAACAGAAGATGTAGTGCCAAGAACGTGAGTCCGAGAGGCACGATTGACACAACGGGCAAGGAAACC
>JACCDR011524608.1_pt1 | contig 13361 bp, 13 predicted proteins | sample 7446431 | NCBI WGS metagenome assembly JACCDR01 (sample SAMN15323443, study PRJNA562643) | freshwater metagenome | isolation source: river surface water | place: USA:Blue River Watershed | collected 2017-08-17
AGGACACCGTGCAGACGATGCACCGGCCCACGAACCGGGCTACGAAGTCACCGCCCCAATCCCGGCCGGCCTGCACGGGCATCTCGGTCGTAGCCTTCCGCGACGTGGTCACCTCGGCCACCTTTACCGGCTCACTGCCGGCCGGGTGGTAGATGCTCGACGCGTAAACTCGGCGAGCCTCGTCGACGCTGCTGGCTGGCTTGGTCGCAGCCAGCAGCCACGTGTCGATGTCCGTGCCGCCGTTGCCGGGCTGCCGGAACGACCGCGGCGGCAACTGCTCGGTCTGCCGGTCCGGGCCGACCAGCTTCAGCACGGTGTCCATGCGGATGTCCGGGCGGGACAGGTTGCCGGGCAGGATCGCCACCAGGCGGCCGCCCTCTTCGAGCAGGTCCCACGCAAGCCGCACGTGCTTGGCCCACAGACCCCGGTTGCCGGGCGTGGAGTACGGCGGGTTCATCACCACCAGGTGCGGCCGCCACTTCGAGCCGTGCTTGACACCGTCCTCGAGGAACTCCTCAAACGTGCACGAATGCACCGGGAACTGCCACGGCTGACCGTTGCGGTGCAACGCACGGGCCCGCTCCGGATCTGGCTCGACCGCGACAATCTCGGCGCGCGGCGCAACGGCCAGCACCGCGTCGATCAGCGACCCGTCACCCGCCGACGGTTCCAGCACCCGCGGCAACCGCGGCAGCCGATCCACCTCGGCGAACCGGGTCACCACGTCGGCGGCCAGCTTGTCGGGAGTTCGCACCCAACCAGCCGTAGTGCGTTCGTGCTTGGGCGCGGGTCCGCCGGCAGCGAACGCGTGCACGGCCGACTGCTGAGCGGCGGTGACCTTGTAAGGCTGTCCTTTGCGGGAGCCTCCCGTCGCGCCCAGGCTGCGCAGCAGCCCGTGCACCGTCTGCCACACCGCCCGGTCGATCTGCCAGTCGGGCAGCCGCAGCGTGCCCCCGTCGATCGCCGCCTCGGCCAGCACCCGCCGCGCCTCGTCGAGCCCGTCCCCGACCTCTGCCTCGCGCTGCCTCGCTTCCTTCCAGGGGTGTTTCCGGGGGTCCCGGATGTCGATCCAGTCCCAGAGCGGCAGGTCGAGCGTCTGGACCTCACCAGCACCGTCGACGAGCACCGGCACCGCCGCCATCTTCTTGTCGACAGCCACGGGCGTGTCCTGCACGTGATAGTGGCGGCGCGGGTCGGGCTCGGTCCACACGTAGAAGACGTCACCGCGGCGCAGATCAGCGATCGGCAGCCGCCGCGACAGCAGCTTCGGCACCGTCAGCGGCTGGTCGGCGGGCGGTTCCAGCACGGTGAACGTGGCGTCCGGGTAGGCGTACACGCTGGTGCCGCCGCCCTTGCCGATGAACGAGAGGAACGTGGCCAGCAGCGGCTTGCCCCGCCACTTCGGGTGGTTCGAGCCGCCCTCGCCGCCGGTGTAGATGCGCGGCACGCTGGTGATGTAGCCGCGCTGCGGCTTGCGCAGCAAGGATCCGTCAGGGTTCAGCCCGCTGCCCTTGCTGATCTCCCCGTACATGCCCCACTCGGCGTCCGCGAGGGGAATGACCCGCGGCTGCTCGGCGAGCGCCGCCTCGAGGCTGGTGAAGAACCCGGCCAGCAGATCGCCCTGCTGCTGCTGGGCCGGCGCGGGCGCGGGGCGGGGCGCCGTGGTGACGCGGGGCTTCAGGTGGAACACGGCGCCGCTGGCCGGCACCTGCAGATGGAAGACGCGCGAGCCGTGACCGGGCACATGCAGGCGCACGTTCACCACCTCCCGGCAATCTGCGGCCGAGCTGAGCGACCACCAGGTCGCCAGCTCGCCGGTCAGTTCCATCGCCTCGCCGTCGACCGTGCCGGCCAGCGTGCCGTACGCGCCCTGCCGGACCAGCCGCAGCGGCACCGGCCCTTCCTCGGCCGGGCCCGGCCACACCCCGTCAGTCTTCGCCTTGTCGACGATCTCCTGCCGCAGCAGCGACCGCCACACCCCAGCCGGGGCACCACCACGCTCGGAGAACATGCGCTCGGACAACTTCTCCTCAAGGTTGCGCGGGGTCCACGCAAGCTTGCGGGACACCACACCAGGCCCGTCGTCGTCGCCGAGCCGCAACCCGGCGTGCCGCAGAGCCTGCTCCAAGGTCGGCCGCAGCCACGAGTGCATCGACCCGGCCGACAGCGCGTGACTGCCGTCGAGAACGACTACCTTCCCGTCGAGCGGCACCTGCAGCGGCACACCGTCCAGGTGCTCGGGGCTCTCGCCGAGCACGACGACGACGCACTCCTCCGTCGTCCATCCCTGGTAGTCCTTGACCGCCTCGAACGCGGCGAGCACGTAACCGGTCAACGACGCCTGCTCCCCCGTCGGCAGCCGGCCCCGCACATACGCGTAAACACCCTCGGCGACCCGGGACGCGTCCGCGTACCCGAGCGCGCGGCCGCCGCCGGGTTTGGTGAGCGCCGCGACCCGCCGCGCGTACTCGCTGGTGTGAGCGGCGGGCTCGGCGGCCGGTTTCGGGGCCTCGGCCGCGGCGACGTACTCGGTGAGCAGGCTGAGCAGGTCGTCGGTGGGGGTGGTCTTGGCGGACACGGTGAACCTCCTCAGAGTGGTTTAGATGAGCCCGCCGCACCAGGCCATGACCCGCCCGTGCGGGTCGGTCCAGCGGCGGCCGGTGACGCGGCCGCAGTCCACGCACACCTCCCAGCGGCCGCCCGGGCGCGGCTCCTGCGACAAGGTTTTGCGTTCGGGGCAGGGCCACACGTTCGACGGGTACGGCGGGTTGCACTTGCGTTCCTCGTTCGGATGCGGGTGCGGGCACTGCCCATCCCGTTTACCGTGCCCTCGCACGCCAGCCGCCAGACAGCAGTAGCAGCTCTCCTTGCCTGGGCAGCGGCCGACCTCGATCGTGCGGGGCGAGCGTCGGTCCGTCGGCGCCAACCGACGGACCGACGCGACTTCGTCGTTCATGACCGGTCGGATTCCTCTTCGCAGCCGTCGCACCAGCCGCGTGTCGAGACCGAATGGACGCTGTCGTGGCACTTGCTGCACGTCTGTACGCCGTCGTCCGGCTCGTCGCCAGCGGGGACGATGGCGTCCCACGGGCGGCCGCATTGCGGGCACTTCTTGTGGACGTCGGGTAGTGCCTCCCAGATCAGGCAGCGAGCGCAAGCCCCCGCCCCGGGCGGCGGCGGGTCGTCCTCGCGCAGCGGCGCGAACGAGCCCCAGTTCGGCGCGTCGATGCCGACCAGGGCGGGGTTGACGACCCAGTAGCCTTCGCAGCCGATGATGACGGCGACTTCCCGGCCCTTAGGGTCGGCGTCCGGCATCGGCACGACCAGGTGGTAGTCGTGCTCCAGCCGGCCCAGGATCGTCCCGCATTCGGGGCACTGGTCGGTCAGCACCTCGGGTCGCAGCCCGCCGACCGCCGCGGCCACGGCCAACACATAGACGGCGGATTTCGTGTCGATCAGCATATCCGGCGGGGCTCCCTTCAGCTGCGGCTCAGCCGGCGGGCGGCGCGGTAGACGTGAGCGAACTCGGCGGCGGCCTGCCGGATCCGCCCGGTCCCGGTGAGGTGGATCTCCTGCATGAGCGCGGCCAGCGCGGAGATGACGGCCGGGGTGAAGACCCCGCCGACCCGGCCGACGACCCCGCCGAGCCCGCCGTTCTGCCAGTTCTGGAACCACTCGTCGACGTTGCAGTCCGGGTCCTTCTTCTTCGCCTCGGCGACCACCTTGTCGACGTCGTCGGCGAGCTCGGCGGCGACCAGCGCCAGCACCGACGGCATGTTGCGGGCCAGGGCGGCGAGGCGATCCACCCAGATGGCCGCCTCGCCGCTGGCCACCTCGAGCGCTTTGCCGAGCGGGAAGCCTTCCTCCAGCGCCCGGCGGACAGCGTCCTGAAGGTCGGGGTCGTCGATGTTGTCGAACAGGTCTTGCCACTCGCGGTCGAGCCGGTACAACGCGTCGGTCAGGCCCTGCGCGGCCGCGGTGATGCCGGCGGTGTCCGGTGCCTCCGGGTCAGCGACCTGAGCGCCCTGCTCCTGCTGCAGTGCCATGGCCCGCGCGCGCTCGTTGTCGGTGAGCGAGGCCCAGGTGTGCGGGCGCCGGTGGTCGCGGCCGGAACCGTCCAGGCCGAGCGCTTCCACGACGTCGAGGTCGAGCTGCGCGTGGATGTGAGTGATGTTGTAGCTGAGGTCCATGGGTGGTGTCTCCTAGCGGGTGACGTGCTTGTGGGGGATGACAAGTTGGCGCAGCAGGGTCGCGGTGTAACTGCGGTAGCCGTTATCGATGCCTAGCGACAGGGCGTTCGCCTGGGCTTGCACCTCCGGGTCGTCCAGCATGGCGAGGACGGACTCGACCGGTTGCCCGGAGATGACGACGAGGCCGTGGTTGATGGGCAGCCGGCCCGCCGGCAGCCGGATACCGGTCAGGCGCCGGGCGATACGGGGCACGAGCACGGCGTCGTGGTCGAGCGGCAGCTTTCCGGTGAATGTCTCGGGTGGCAGCCAGCGCACGGCCCGGCGGCCCCGGCCGGGCATGCGGTCCAGGGTCGCGTCGAGGTGCGCCAGGATGGCGGGCGGCGGCTCGGTGGTGTCGGTCGCGAGCGCCCACTTACTGGGGGCCTGTACCGTCTCTCCGTCGATGTCGCCGGGTTCCACGATCGGCACGAGGTGGTCGGCGGGCAGGCCGCTGTCTCGTCCGACGATGAAGATTCCTTCCGGGCCGAGCCAGGGCGCGAGGCGGATCTGCGCGATGTCACGCAGCGGTACGCCGTCGACGGCGGGCACGGGGGCCAGCATGAACGGTTCGGCGCCGAGCCGACGGCCCGACCCGGTAGAGGTCAGGATGAGGCTGACCGGGTGGACCCGGGCCACGGTTCCTCGGCGGCGGGCCTTCGGCCGGTAGAACGCGGACTCGGCGTTCAGGCGGCGGACACCGGCGACGGAGTACCGGGCGCCGATCCGTCGGCGCAGTTCGGCGGAGCCAGAGTTGAGCAGCCACCTGTCCGCAGTGATCAGACCAATGTGCCCGTCGCGGGTGACGACGTCGGCGGACCGATCCAGATACGCGTACAGCAGGTCAGCGCGGGCGTGTGCCGGGACAACGGCCTCGTAGTCGATCCGGTATGCGGCTGGCAGGTTCGCCAGCCTCCAATACGGAGGGTTCGCGGCGATAACGTGCCAGGCTCCCGCGGGCACGGGCGACAGCAGATAGTCGCGCTCCTCGACGATCTCGTCCGCAGCGCGCCATGCTGCCGACGCTGTCCAGCCCCGCTCGCGCAGGTGGTCGGACACGGATTTACGGGCGTCGGCAACGGCCTGGGGGTAGAACTCGTATCCGTGCACGAGCCGGGCGGCTTCCTCGACGTCGTCGACGGCGAGGTTCAGCCGGCGCAAGGCCGCCACCAGGAAGCCGCCGTTCCCGGCGCCGGGGTCGAGTAAGCGACGACCTTGTGCCGGCCAGCCGAGCTGGTCGAGCAGCGCTTCGATCTCCGGGGCGGTGGTGTAGATACCCGTTGCTCGATGGATTTCGGCGATGTCGGTTTGCCGCTGCTGCATGGCGTTCTCGAATGTGGCGAGGTCCACGGAGTGTTTCTCCTACCGATAGGTGGGTGCCGGGTCGGGCTGTTTCGGGTAGGGGCGGGGTTCGTAGCCGTCGCCGAGGGCGATGCGGTGGCGGGCGCGGCGGCCCAGGCGCACCACGAAACGGTGATTGCCGGGGTGCGCGACGACGCGCGGACGGACGGCGGCCTTGGCGCGGCGCAGGTAGACCTTGCCGTCCTCGCCCGGCTCGGGTTCGGGTGCGCCCGCGTCGACCAGGCGGCGCACGACTCCGCCGGATCCGCGTTCCCACATGCGGATCTTCTGCACGGAGCGTTGGCCGAGCACCAGGCCGGTGGGAAGGACGAGCAGGTCCCCGGCAGTGGCGCGGCCGCAGTAGTCGAAGCCCATCGCCTGGTAGATGATCCCGACGTGGCCAGGCATTCCGACATCGGGCCGGGGTACCGGGTCAGCGAAGGTGACCACCGCCTGCACGCCCTGGTCTGCGGCGTCACGCAGGACGGCGCGGCCGAACCAACTCTCCGCGTTGCCGGGGACCTCGTCGAGAAGGACGAGCCGGTTCCACTCGATGGCCGTGGTGGAGTCGAGGCCCGGCAGCGGGTTGGTCAGCACACCCTTGCTCTGCGGCGTCCCGAACGTGGCCACGCCGACGAGCCGGTCGGTGGAGCGGTGCACGAGCCCATACCGCAGCTTCATCATGGCGAAGGAACCGCTGTAGTGGTGGGTGACGATGAAGTCGCGGGCATCTGTCCAGGCGAGAGAGACCACCTGGTAGTCGCGCTGGTTGAAGCCACCCTCGCTGATGTGCCGCCACGACGGCTGTCGGACGGTGGTGCGTTGGCACCAGCCAGACTCATACATGGCCTGCTCGAACGCGTCCAGGTCGAAACTCACTTGGTCGGCTCCAGGTCTTCGGGCGGCAGGATTCCGGCGGCCCGGGCGATCTCGTCCATGCTGTGATCGGCCTGCCAGCGGTGGCCCATCTCCTGCTCGTCGCGGCGGATGCGGAGCGTGTGTGCCGGCCAGATCTGCGCCGAGAGTTTCGCGTCGGCCAGGCTGCCAAGCACGCACTGGGCGCAGCTGTAACGGGACATTCCGGCGTCGTACGGCCATGCGTACGGCACCCCGGAGGCGTGGATGTCGACCCATACCTGCTCGACCGTCCAGTGGTGGATCGGCAGCCACAGCCACACCTGCCGCTCGCACCGTCGCCCTGGCCGGACACCCCGGCGGCGGGTGACGACGCTGGCGCCTGATGCGCCACCGTCGTACGAGAACACCTCGCGACGGGCCCGGCCTGTGGATTCCTGGGCGCGGAACCCCATCACGGTCAGGATCCGCAGTGGTCGGCCCCACCGCTTCCGGCCGCCGAGTTGCCGAACCTCGGCGGTGAGTAGCCGTCGACCGGCAGCACGCTTGTGGTCGCTGGTGCAGTAGCGGTTCTTCGCGTCTGGGAACCGTGCACGGCCGTCCTTGCCTTTGCGGGTGCGGAAGTCCTCGAGCAGCCACGGCCGCGACCGTTGGCGGGCGGCCACGAAGCGGAACCCGTAGTGCTCGGCCTGCTGACGAGCCAGTTCGCGTGAGCCGGGCCGGTCGCCGTACTTCGCGACGAGGTGAACGCCGATCTCCGCCGTGCCGGGCCAGGTGGCTTTCTCGTCCGGCTTGTCGCCGTTGAGCTCGTCGTACTCGACGACGACGCATGATGGGTCGACACCCTGCTCGACGACGACGCGCCACGTCTCACGCAGCGCCGCCTGCGAATCTTTGCCGCCAGAGATCCGCACGATGATCAGGTCGTACTCGTGCAGGTTCGGGACCACCGAAGCCACACCGGGTGGCAGTACGGTGGCCGGGTCCGGGTGCAGCGTGCCCGCCCAACCCGTGGCGGGCTCGGCGCTAGAACGCTGGCACCAGTCGGAGAGCGCGTCCCAGTCGAGGCTCATCGGATCGGCTCCAGGTCCTCGGGATAAAGCCCGTACTCGTCGACGTCGATCCTGGCGATCGAGATCTCGTAGCGGATCTCATCGCCCCAGCGGGCCAGCATCGCGTTGATGATCTCGGCGGTCTGGTCGGCGTGGGCCTGCTGCTTGTGGACCTGCTCGAGCTTGTACTTGCGCGGGTTGGCGGCCATCTCGTAGGAGAACATCGCGGCGTCGGCGTACCGGTCGTAGGCGCCAGCCAGCCAGCGGGCCGCGCCTTTGACGTCGTAGGCCTCGACCATGCGGGCCATCAGCTTGTCGTGGTACTCGGCGGTGCGCATCGAGCAGGCGACGCACAGGTTGTGGTGCTCGACGAACAACGCCATGGCGGGTTGCCCGCAGCCGTGGTAGTTGACCGGGCCGTGGCGGTCCCAGCCGTCCCAGCGGCTGTTGCCGCACGCGCCGAGCAGCGTCTTCGTACGCACGTGATCCCCTCCTTCGTGTTCGGGGGGTGGCCGGGCGGGGTGCCCGGGGCCACTCGGCTCCCGGCCGTCAGGAAAGAACGGCCGGGACCGGGCAGGCCCGGGTCTTTCAGTCGATGTCGACGGTCTTGCCGTGGATGACTCCGTTGATGACGGCGACAGTGTTACCGAAGGCGAAGACGACGCCACCGAGGATGAGCAGCCACGCCCACTTGTCGAGGGTCTCCGCCGGCATGACGACCGCGATGGTGATCATGGTGGCGGCGGCGAGCGGCCAAACGAACGCCAGCAGGAGACCGCCGACGATCACGCGGGTCTTCGCGGCCGGGTCGAACACGGGGAGCGGCTGATTGAGTGGTTCGGTCATTTCGGAGCCTTTCGTGGGGTTTTCGCGTAGATGTGCTTCCACGTGCCCGTGGTCTGGGCACGTTGCTGGCCGACCAGGTGGGCGATGACCAGCGCGGCTTGGTGGGTGGAGCAGCCGGCGAGCCGGGCGGCCCGGGCCGGGGACATCCCCCGCCACCCGGACCGCTCGATCTCCGCCTCGATCACGTCGGCGAACCGGTCGAGGTCGTCGGGCAGGTGCACAGCGGCGACCAGCTCGGCGGTCCTCATCTCCCGACCCCGGGGTCGGGCACGAGATGCCAGGGCAGCAGCGCGGCCGCGATGTCGAAGACCAGCACGTTGATCTCGGTGCCCAGGTGGTCGTCGACGTCGTGGTCGAGGGCGTGGCCGCAGCCGCCGACGGCGTCGTAGGCGGCTTCCAGGTGGGCGGTGATCGCTTCGGTGACCGTCTCGTCGACGTCGTGCACAGGCCTGCCGTTGGTGGTCTGGATGTCTTCGGTGCCGGGGTAGTCCCGGATGTCGTAGTAGTGGTCGTCGGGGTTGAACCACAGCAGGTTGTGGTCGTTGTCGAACAGCAGCAGCGGAACGATCGTGGTGTCGCCGCTGTCGGTCTCGTCCTTGGCGACGAGCAGTTGGGCGGCGTGAGCGCCGAACAGTTCGACGATGATGTACGCGGCGGCGGCGAGTTCGGCGTGGGCCAGCTTGCGGGAGATCTCCATCTGCTCGATTCGCAGGGCGGCGAGGCGGGCGTTGGCGGCCTTGTCGGCGGGCGGCAGCGGCTGGCGCATCGTGCGGAGCGGGCCGATCTGGTGGTCACGGTCGCGGAAGATGGTGGCGGTACCGCCCCCGTCGGGGCGCAGAAGGAAGAGGGGCGGGCCGGACCGGGCCGTCGCAGGCCGGCCGGTGGCGGCGAGCTCCGCGCGGAGTTGGTCTGCGTGCTGTTCGGCGGCGTCGAAGTCGGGGTGTTCGCCCTCGACGACGTAGCGGAGTCCGGGGCGCATGGCGACCACGGCGATCCAGCCGACCGGTACGGTGCGGACGGCGGCGGCGAGGCGGCGGCTCAGCGCCCGGGTCTCGGTCTGCGTGGTGGTTGGGGTCACGGGTTCCTCCAAGGGTGTGGTTAGGCGGCGAGCGCCCAGTACGAGGGGTCGTCGTCGTAGAGCGGGATGTCGACGCCGGTGATGGCTTCCATGACGCAGGCGCCGAGGTCGCGGGCGGCGTTGGGGGTGACGGCGTTACCCAGCATCTTGATCTTGTTGCGCTTCGACTTGCCGAGCAGCGTGTACAGCGAGTCGAAGGCCATGCCCTCCTGTACCTCTTCGAGGGCGAGCATCCGCAGGTAGCAGTCGTCGACGTCGAGGCGACGCAGGCCTTCGCCAAGCTCGAACAGGGCGTCGCCCTCGATGGTGGTCTGGGCGGGCAGCGGCTCGGTGAGCGGCCGCAGCCGGCCAGTGTCGTAGGAGAACAGGCGGCTGTCGGGGTGCTCGATCAGCGACTGGTGCCCGCGGGTGGTCAGCGTGCGGATCGGCTCGCCGGTCGAGGACACCATCTCGGCGCCGCCGGTGTTGTTGCGCATCACGAGGGCGTGGTGGTCGCGGGTCATGATGGTGCCGAGGGGCTCCTCGGTGGTGTTCGGGTTGCTGCGGCCGTAGTACGGCATGACCAGGGCGTGGTGGTTGCCGTTGGCGGCGAACGTCCGGAACCCGGTCTCGTCGGGGTTCTCGCACGAGCCGTTGTTGCGCAGCGGAACCATCATCGCGTCCGGGTGCTGCAGCAGGCCGTCCTGGTGCCGGCCGGTCTGCGACCGGAACTGTCCGGTGACCGGGCGGATGCCGGACACTTCGGCGCGGCCCTCGAGGGGCATGACCAGCGCTGTGTTTTCCCGGCCGGTGGTCGTGACGTGCGGCAGTGACGTCGGGCGGGCGGTGTCGTTCCAGCCGCCGCCGCAGGGGGTGAGCAGGCCGTCCGGGGCGTCCGGCGCCGACGCGAGGCTCTTCGACAGGGTGGTGTGCTGGGTGGTGAGCGGCTGGTTGACCGACCAGGTCCGCACGCCGGGGCGGCGCTCGAAGGTGTGTCCGGCGGTCTCGACGACCGCGTGCGGCCAGTGCCGGGCGATTCCGGCGGCGATCCGGTCGCGGGTCTTCTTGGCGAGGGGCTTCTTACGCTCGCCGATGCGCTGCGACGGCAGGCTCCAGTTGATCGCGTCGGCGGCCGGTCGGACGAGCGGCTGGACGTGCGCGCCGCTGCACTTCTTCTTGGGGCAGCGGTAGGTGTACTGCGAGCGGGGGCCGTAGCGCATCGGGCGGCGGCCGCCGGGCTTCGCGTTGTAGATCGCGGTGACGATCTCGTCGCAGCTGGTGCAGTAGCCCTTGGGGCGCAGCCACTTGTTCCAGTTCGGGGTGCGGTACTTGGCCAGCCAGAACACCACGTAGACCCGGTCACGCAGTTGCGGGGCGGGCATGCCGGTGGCGTTCGCGAACGCCGAGTTCAGGGTGAGGATCTTGTACCGGTAGCCGAGGCCCACCATCTCGGCGAGCCACCGGTCCATCGCGCCCCACTTGAGGATGTCGGGGACGTTCTCGACGATGACGGCCTTGTACAGGTGGTGGCGGGAGAAGCGGACTACGTCGCGCATCAGCATCCGGGAGCGCCACTTGGCTTCCTTGGCCTCGGGGGTGTCGTCCTCCTCGTCCATGATCGCGTCGGCGAGGGAGTCGTCGTAGTCGCACTTCTCGCCGCGGGCAACGGACCAGTACGTGCACTCCGGTGAGAACCATCCGAGGTCGGTGGACGGGTAGCGTGACGGGTCGGTGCGGGCGAGGGATGCCTGGTCGTGGTCGGTTTCCTGGTGGTTGTACTGGTGGGTCTCGATCGCCAGGTCCCAGTGGTTCACGGCGAGCCGGACCCAGGAGCCGGGGATGGCGCGCAGGCCGGAGGAGGATCCGCCCGCGCCGGCGAAGAAGTCGGACCAGGTCAGGTCGAAGCCGGAGGCGGGGTAGGGCTTGAGGGGGGCGAGCTGGCGGGGGTCGGAGCCGCGCAGCTCGATCAGGGTGTCGCGGCAGTCCCACACGAACATCGGCGGGGTCGGCGTGTAGACGGGTTTGCGGCCGCCGATGGGCTCGAAGGCCTCGGGGTGCTGGCGGATGAACGCCTTGTGCATCTCGTCGAGGTCGACGGCGGCGACCGCGGCTGGGGTCTCGGCCTGCGCGAGTTGCTCGGTGATGGCGGTCTCGAGCTTCTCCAGGCTGGCGAACAGGTCGACGGCGGCGACGGCCTGCCGGGTGGCGGCGCCCGGGTCGACGGTCTTGTTGGCGCGCTCGACGAGCTTGCCGCCCTGCTCTTTCAGGCCGGCGACCATCTGGTCGGCGGCGGCGCGCTTGGCGGTCCGGGCCTCGCTGGCGGCGGTGCGCTCGCGGGTGATGGCGTCTTCGTCGAGGGGCAGCGTGGCAGCGGTGTTGGGCTGGGCTTTCGAGGGCATTGCCGTCCTCCGGTGGGGGCTTGAGCGGAAGCCTCAGGCTGCGATCGGCACCGCAGCCTGAGGCGAGGGTGTCGATCGAACGTGGATGGGAGGGGTTGGTGGTTGGTTCAGGCGACGCGGCGTTTGAGTTTTCGGCGTTCGCGTTCGGATAGGCCGCCCCAGACACCGAATCTGATGTCTTTGTCGAGGGCGTATTGGAGGCAGTCCTGCTTGACGTCGCACAGGGCGCAGATGCGTTTGGCGTCCTTGGTCGATCCGCCCTTGTCGGGGAAGAACGCTTCGGGGTCGGTCTGTGCGCAGAGCGCCAGGTCTTGCCAGGCGGGTGCGTCGCCGAGCAGGTCCACCGCGTGAGCCTCGAACATTACGGGCATTTCGTCCTCCATCCGGTATGCTCGCCCAGCCCTCAAGAAATGCTATACGTCTAGTACGACATTTTTAAGGGCCGGGCGTAACATCCCAGGGGAACTGGCGCGGTGAACTACCAGTGGGTGGGGTGCGCCGGGTGGTTGACGTCGTCGTCGACCGTGGCCGCCGCCCGGTTGTAGGCGGCCACCGACTCGTCCTCGTCGTCGACGATCTCGCCGTCGACCACGTCGCCGCCGGCGAGGGCACGCTCGACGATCACGCTGACCCGCTCGGCCAGGTCCTTCTGCGGACCGGACAGCACGGCCAGGTCGCCGTCGCCGCGCTGGTAAAACTCGACGAACGCCTCCAGGGCCTGCTCCGCCTCACCGGGCGAGATCACCCCGAACAACATCCGCGAGGCCACGTAGTGCGCGACCGCCTCGTTGGCGCGCTCGGCGAGCGCGGCGAGGGCGATCTCGGCGGCCTCGTAGCCGGGGAGCATGGGCTCCTCGGTGCGGATCAGGTCGTTGTCGGCGATCAGGCCCAGCGACAACGGCACCCCGTCGACGACGATCTCCCCGGCGATACCGGACTCGCCGCCCTCCGGGTCGGCTACCGTCCACACCCGCACCTGGTCGACGCCGGCCACCGTCGACCAGACGTCGACGCCCTCGCCGACAGTGGCGTCGCGGACGGCATCGAGCGCCGCCTCGATCAGCCATCCGGCCTCGCCCGAGCCGGGCTGGTAGCCGGTGGCGAAGGCCTCGACGGCGTCCCGGTTGCGCCGCCCGTCGACGTTGTTCAGCTGGACCAGATCCAACCAGGCCCGGAAGGCGGTCCAGTCGAAGACCACCGCGTTCTGCTCGGTCATGATGACCTCGCCTTTCTCCTCGTGAGTGGCCGCCCCGGTGGCGGAACCACTCGGCACCCGACCGGCCGGGAACGGCCGGCCGGGCACCGGGCAGCGCCGGTCAGGCAGGCAGGTACGAGGCGAGGTCGGCCAGCGGCACCGGCCGGATCGCCGCGGCGGCGACCTTCTTGAAGTAGCCGCCGTCGGCGCCGCCGAGCCGGGCCGCCTGGTAGTAGCGGCACCGGGCGGTCCCGCCCAGGTTGATCACGACCATCAGGGTCGACTCGTCGACGCCTTCCAGCACGTCGTTCGGCACGGTGAAGACCTCACCAACGTCGAACAGCTGGTGGCACGGGAACATCTTGGAGGTCTCCGAGGTGTCCTTGTCAT
>JACCDR012415373.1_pt1 | contig 13358 bp, 11 predicted proteins | sample 7446431 | NCBI WGS metagenome assembly JACCDR01 (sample SAMN15323443, study PRJNA562643) | freshwater metagenome | isolation source: river surface water | place: USA:Blue River Watershed | collected 2017-08-17
AGCCACTTTTTTGCGCGGATAGGTTTCAGACTTTTTTCTTGCCATGGGACAACGCGGACCACGCCCACTGCCGGACAACGTGCGTGCCTTCACGGGTGCGCCGCGCAAGGCGCTGCGGGCTGCGGATCTGTCGGACGGCGTGCACCCGGAGGTCGGCCTGCCGCCGATGCCGCAGCACCTGTCGCCCGAGGCGCGGAAAGAGTGGCGCCGGATCACCCCGCTGCTGCTCGAGCTCAACCTGCTCACGCGCATCGACCGCAGCGCCATCGAGCGCTACGTGCGCGTGTACGGCCGCTGGCAGCAGACCGAGCGGGCGCTGGCCGCCCAGCAGCAGCTGCTGCGCGACCAGAAGCGCGACCCCACCGAGGCCCTGGTGCAGACCACGCCCACCGGCTTCGTGCGCGAGAGCGCGCTCAGCCGCCTGGCCGGCGACCTGGCGCGCCAGGTCGAGCTGGCCGAGCAGTGCTTCGGCATGAACCCCAGCGCCCGCGCCCGCGTGGTGGCCAGCCGCAACGACGCCCAGTACCGCCTGCCGGGCATGGATGACGACGGCGCCGGCCGCAACGCCTTCAGCGAGCTCTGACATGGACCGCGACTTCGCCGCCATCGCCACGCAGTACGCGCGTGACGTGGTCGGCGGCAGCGTGCCCTCTTCGCGGTACCAGCGCCTGGCGTGCCAGCGCCACCTGCGCGACCTGGAGCGCGCAGACGCCTGCGACCCCGCCTTCCCGTACCGCTTCAACCCCGAGCTGACGCACCCGGCCAGCGGCAAGCCCTACCTGCCGGCGCAGCGCGTGTGCCAGTTCGCCGAGCTGCTGCCGCACGTCAAGGGCGACTGGGCCTCGCGCGGCGAGCTCATCCGCCTGGAGCCCTGGCAGGTGTTCGTGTTGGCCAGCATCTTCGGCTGGATCAACACCGAGACCCTCAAGCGCCGCTTCCGCAAGGCGGACCTGTTCGTGCCGCGCAAGAACGCGAAGAGCGCGCTGGCCGCCATCATCGGCCTGTACCTCTTCTCGGCCGACTTCGAATACGGCGCCGAGGTCTACAGCGGCGCCACCAGCGAGAAGCAGGCCGGCGAGGTGTTCGACCCCGCCAAGAAGATGGCCGCGGCCACGCCCGAGTACCGCGCCAAGTTCGGCGTGCTGGTCAACGCGCGCAACCTGGCGGTGCCCGACAACGGCAGCAAGTTCGAGCGCCTGATCGGCAAGCCCGGCGACGGCGCCAGCCCGCACGGCGCCATCCACGACGAGTACCACGAGCACCCCACCACCGAGCAGTACGACGCCATGGGCACCGGCATGGGCGCCCGCGCGCAGCCGCTGCAGCTGGTGATCACCACCGCTGGCGTCAACATCGGCGGCCCCTGCCACGACCACCAGAACAGCCTGCAGAAGATCCTCGACGGCCTCGAGGTCGACGAGCGCCGCTGGGGCATCATCTTCAGCATCGACGCCGAAGACGACTGGACCGATCCCTCGGTGCTGGCCAAGGCCAACCCGAACCTGGGCGTCAGCGTCAACGAAGAGAGCCTGCGGCACGACCACGAGATCGCCATCCGCGATCCGCGCAAAGCCACCATTTTCCGCACCAAGCACCTGAACCAGTGGGTGGGCGCCGCCAACAGCTGGCTGAACCTGCCCAACCTGCTGAAGGCGGTCGACCCCACGCTGCGCGAGGCCGACTTCGCCGGCGAAGAGTGCGTCGCCGGCCTCGACCTGGCCAGCAAGACCGACGTGGCCAGCAAGGCCAAGGTCTTCGAGCGCCAGGTGGACGGCATGGCGCACTACTACGCCTTCTTCCGGCACTGGCTGCCCGAGGCCGCCATCCGCAAGCCCGAGAACGAGCTGTACCGCGCCTGGCTGGCCGGCGGCCATGTGGTGCAGACGTCTGGCAACATGATCGACCTGCCGGCCATCCAGGACAGCGTCGAGGCCGACGCCGAAACCGTGCGCGTGCGCGAGGTGGCCATGGACGCCTGGGGCAGCCGCGAGATCGCGCCCGGCCTGCAGCAGAGCGGCTTCGCCGTGGTCGACGTGCCGATGCAGACCCGGCACCTCAGCGGCCCCATGAAGACCATCGCCGCGCTCATCGATGCCGGCCGCTTCCACTTCGCCGAAGACCCGCCGGCCATCTGGATGCTCAGCAATGTTGAGTGCGTGGAAGACCGCAACGAGAACATCTTCCCGCGCAAGCCCAAGCCCGAGCTGAAGATCGACGCCGCGGTGGCGCTGATCGTGGCCATGAGTCGCGTCACCGTGCCCACGGTGCAGGAAGAGTCCTTCTGGGAGGCTTCCGCGTGAACTGGCTGACCCGCATCTTCAGCCGCAAGGCCACCGAGCTGACGTACGACCAGATCGCGGCGCTGCTCGACGGCACCGACGGCGGCCGCGTGGCCGGCGTGGTGGTCAACGAGAAGTCCGCCCTGCAGGTGGTCACGGTGCTGGCCTGCGTGAAGGCCATCGCCGACGGTTGCGCCACACCGCCGCTGCACGTGTACCGCGAGAAGGCCGACGGCCGGCGCGAGCGGGCCGGCAACATCCCCGAGTACCGGCTGCTCAGCCGTCGGCCCAACGAGTGGCAGTCGTCCTTCGAATGGCGCCGCCTGATGACGGCCCACGCCGTGTTGACCGGCACCGGCCTGTCGATCAAGGTGCGTGGCGACAACCGCCGCGTGCGCGAGCTCATCCCGGTCACGCCGGGCCGCTGGGACGTGCGCAAGATCAGCCGCTACGAGCTGCGCTACCGCTGCTGGGACGAGTTCGGCCTGATCGGCGAGTTCGCGCCGGCCGACGTCTTCGTGCTGCGCAACCTGCAGTGGAACTGGAGCCAATCGCTCAACGCCGTGCAGCTGGCGCGCAACGCCATCGGCCTGGCCATGGCCACCGAGCGCAGCCAGGTGGCTTTCCACGAGAACGGCCTGCGCCCCAGCGGCACCTACAGCGTCGAAGGCACGCTCAGCACCGAGCAGTACACGCGCCTGGCGGCCCACATCAGCAGCCGCCACGCCGGCCCGGCCAAGACCGGCCTGCCCATGATCCTGGACCGCGCGGCCAAGTGGCTGTCCACCGGCATGTCGGGCGTCGACGCGCAGCACGTCGAGACCCGCCGCCTGCAGGTCGAGGAGATCTGCCGCGCCTACGGCGTCTTCCCCATCATGATCGGCCACAGCGACAAGGCCGCCACATTCGCCAGCAGCGAGGCCTTCTTCTCGGCGCACCTCAAGCACACCCTGGCGCCCTGGCACACCAACTGGACGCAGGCCATCGACGAGATGCTGCTCGACGGCGCCGGCCCGCTATTCGCCGAGTTCGACACGCGCTACCTGCGCGCCGGCGACATGAAGGACCGCGCCCAGTGGGCCCGCACGATGGCCGAGATGGGCATCTACACCCGCAACGAGCTGCGCGACGAAGAAGGCAAAGACCCGCTCGACGGCCTGGACGAGCCGCTCACCCCCATGAACATGGGCGGCGCCACCGGCGCGCCCACGCCGCCGCCTGCCCACGACGGCGCCGCGGCAAAGGCAGCGGGCATTGATGGCACCTGTGTAAGGAGATCCCCATGAGCTACCGCCCGCTGTCGCCCAGCACGTTGGCCCGACGCCTGGCCTATGCAGAGCGTCGCGCCTTCGCCTTCGACCCGGTCGGCGCCGCCGCCATCGTTGAACGGCGCGACAGTGGCGGCCAGCGCCAGGTGCGCACCTTCGCGCTGGCCATCAAGGCCAGCGGCGAAGACGGCAGCGTCGAAGGCTACGGCAGCGTCTTCGGCGTGCGCGACGCCTATGCCGACGTCATCGCCGCCGGCGCCTTCGCGGCCAGCCTGGCGGCGCACAAGGCCGCCGGCACCATGCCCGCCATGCTGTGGCAGCACGACCCCAGCGAGCCCATCGGCGTGTGGTCCGACATGGTCGAAGACGAAAAGGGCCTGCGCATCAAGGGCCGCCTGGCGCTGGACACCGTGCGCGGCAAAGAGGCGCACGCCCTGCTCAAGATGGGCGCGCTCAACGGCCTGAGCATCGGCTTCGTCTCCAAAGAGTGGATGTACGACCGCGAGTCAGACGTCCGCACGCTCACCCAGATCGAGCTGTGGGAGGTGTCGCTCGTCACCTTCCCGGCCAACGACAAGGCCCGCGTCACCGGCATCAAGGCCGGCGACGCGGGTGCCCTCCAGACCCTCAAGGACGCCGAGAGGTGCCTGCGTGACGCGGGCTTCTCGGCGGACGCGGCCCGGGCCTTCGTGGCCCAGGTTCGCCGTATCGCTCCGGATCTGCGTGACGCGGATGGGGTGAGTGCGGCCACCGCGGCGGCCGAGCGCCTGCTGCGTTCCCTGACGCCCTCCAGCTGACCACCGAAAGGATCACCCATGAACCGCAAGCTCAACCCCATCATGGCGGCGCACCACGCTGCCTTCCTGTTCAAGGCGGCCGCGGCCGGCTTCGGCTACGAGCGCCGCGAAGCGCCCGACCTCAAGAAGCTCACCGACACCATCGAGCGCATCGCCGGTGCCTTCGAGGAGTACAAGAAGACCAACGACCAGCGCCTGCTCGAGCTCAAGAGCAAGGGCAGCGTCGACCCGCTGCTCGAGGAGAAGCTGCGCAAGGTCGACGCCGAGCTCAACACGCTCACCGAGCTGAAGGCCTCGCTCGACGCCATGCAGACCAAGCTGTCGCGGCCGGGCCTGCTGGTGGGCGCGGGTGGCGCCAACGAGCAGCGCGAGACGCCCGAGGCCCTGGCCTACCGCCAGACCTTCCTGCACTGGGTGCGCAACCCCAGCGACCCCGAGCGCCGCACCGCGCTGCAGCAGCGCGCCAAGGAGCTGCGCCGCGTCGAGGCCAAGGCCTTCGGCGACGACGACGGCTTCGAGACCCGTGCCACGCAGACCGTCACCAGCACCGGCTCGGCCGGCGGCTTCGCGCTGCCCGAGGTCATCGAGCGCGAGATCCAGCGCCTGAGCGTGGACATCAGCCCCATCCGCCAGATCTCCACCGTGCGCACCGTCGGCAGCCCCGACTACAAGGAGCTCTTCGACGTCAACGGCGCCGCCTTCGAGTGGGTGGGTGAAACCGGCACGCGCAACCAGACCAACACCCCCGACCTGGCCGAGGTGGCGCCCACCTTCGGCATGGCGTCGGCCAAGCCGCAAGCCTCGGAAGAGTCGCTCGACGACCTCTTCTTCGACGTCGAGTCGTGGCTCATCCAGTCGGCCGCCGAAGCCATCGCCCAGGGCGAGGGCACCGCGTTCGTCGCGGGCAACGGCACCAACCGCCCCACCGGCTTCCTGGCGGGCCCCGCGCCGCTGGCCACGGCGGACGCGGCGCGCGCCTTCGGCACGCTGCAGTACATCCCCTCGGGCCAGGCCGCGGCGCTGCCCACCTCGGCCGACGTGTTCTTCGACCTGGTGTACAGCCTGCGCGCGCGCTACCGCGCCAACGCGCGCTGGGTCACCAGCAAGCTGATCCTGTCGGCCATGCGCAAGTACAAGGACACCACCAACCAGTACCTGTGGCAGCCGTCGCTGGTGGCGGGCCAGCCCGAGACCTTCATGGGCTACCCCATCACCGAGGCCGAAGACATGCCGGTGGTGGCCGCCAACGCCTTCCCGCTGGCGTTCGGCGACTTCCGCGAGGGCTACCTGATCGCCGACCGCGTGGGCATGCGCATGACGCGTGACGACATCACCAGCCCGGGCTTCGTCAAGTTCTACGTGCGCAAGCGCGTGGGCGGCCGCCTCCGCAACACGCAGGCCATCAAGCTGCTGAAGATCGCCACCACCTGATCGCCAGCCGCTCAGCGCCCCACCGTCAACGGGCCCGCCTCACCGCGGGCCCGTTGTCTTTCAACCCCTACCGCAGACGTCTGCACCGCAGGAGACCCGCATGCCCCTCGTCCACCACGCCCAGGCCCGCCCGGCCGGGCAGCACCTGTAGCCCGAGGCAGCCGCCATGGTGACGGCGCGGCAGGACACCTACGCCATCTCGGCGGGGGCGTCCGTCATCGCGGGCGATGCGGCCTCGCCGCCCCCGCCGCCGCCCCCACCCCCGCCGCCTCCGCCGCCGGCCCAGTCCATCACCCTCACCGCGCTGGGCGGCCTGGCCGCCACGGCCGGCGGCGCCAGCCTCAACTTCAGCGCGCAGGTGGCGAACCCGGCCGCGCTGCCGCTGACCTTCGCGCTCGAGACCGCCAGCGGCCCCACTGCCACGCCGACGCCCAGCAGCAGCACCTGGTCGCTGGGCGACCTGAACAAGGCCATCAGCGCCACCTGGGCCGCGGCCGGCAGCAGCGTCATCCGCGTGCGCGACGCCAACGGCCAGCTGAGCAACAGCCTCACGGTCACGGTGTCGGCATCGCCGAGCCCGCCGCCGCCTCCTCCGCCTCCTCCGGCGCCAGTGCCGCCGGGCGCCGACTACGCCACCTTGACGCCGATGGCCGAGTGGTCAACCGCTCAGCCATGGTCGGCGCTGCTGTCGTTTGCAGATGGCGCTATCGGCAGTGCCGACGCATTGGGCGCGTCTGGCATCCAGGTGGATGTCCGCAGCCGCTATGCCGATGGTTCGGTGCGGCACGCCGTGGCCACCGGCGTCACGGCTGGCGACAGCGTTGTGACGGTGTTCAAGGGCGGCACGCCGGCCAGCGGCTCCAACGTGGCAGAGCCTAGCGTAGCGGCGCTGGTGGGGTTTTCGAGCGTGGTGGATGCTGCTGCTGCCACGGTTGCCGGCGGTTCCTTCGTTGCAGACATCGCCACGGCTCGCGCCAACGGGCCGATGGCCTGGTCGCGCACCACGGCGCACCGCGTGCGGCAGATCCTCGGTCCGGTGATGTCGGAGTTTCACTACTTCGTGCCGACCGCCGACGATCACACCCACGTCTGGTTCTTTGTCCGTGCATTCAGCAGCGGCGACGTTGAGGTGGAGACCGTTGTCGAGAACGGATGGCTCAATGTCGCCAGTCCTGGCCGCCGCACCTACGATGTAACGGTCACGATTGGTGGCACGGCACGCTACACCGGCACAGGCATCGTGCACTACCACCACACGCGCTGGCGCCGCGTCGATTGGGTGGGCACTGCACCTGTGGCTGCGATGGCTCAAGTCGCCGCGCAGATTCAGCGCTCGCGCGCTGTGCCGACCCTGGCCGTCACTTCGCTCGACCCTTCGGCCTACACGTCCTTCCCGGAGAACGGCACCAAGTACGCCGCGTGGTCGCGCACGCTGGCATTGCAGCCAGCGCCGTTCGCGGCGCAGTCCATGTCGGTCAACATCGGCTCAGGCGGCGACACCGAGAACTACGGTGTTGCGCCCGGGTGGATGATGACCTACCTGACCGAGCAGGACCAAGGCGCGTACTGGGCGACAGTTGGCAACGGCAGCGCCACCATGCGCTGGTGCCTGCACTACCGCAACGAGGCCACGGGCCTGCCGGCAACCCCGGCCGACTACGCCAGCGACTTCAGCGTCAACAGTACCGGCGCCAACATCACTGTCGTGGGCTCTGCTGCGACTCGCACGCCTGCCCCCACCGGCGGCGTGCCGTCAGGCAACAACTGGACGCACTCGCACTCGCCTGCCGCCGCCTATTCGGCTTATCTGCTGTCGGGACGGTGGTCTGACCTAGAAGAGCTTCAGTTCCAAGCCTCGATGGGCTGGCTAACGGTCGTGTCCAACTACGGCGGCACTCGCGGCAACGCATGGTGGGACCAGAACCGCGCGCAGGGCGCCGTGTTCCGGGACCGCGTGCAGGCTGTGACGACGTGGCCGCAAGAGCTGGGCGGCGCCCCGGTGTCTGGTGCGCTTGCGACGTACCGATCCAACATCGTGGCAGCGCTTCAGGCAGAGATCGACCAGCGCCATGACTACTACATCTCGGGCTCGTCCACGGCCACGCCGACATCGGTGCGCGGCAACGTGTTTGGGCTGCCCTACCAGAACGCCGATTTCGACTTCTTCGGCGCTCCCAACAACGACGGAGAGTGGGGCATCGGTGGTTTACAAACAGGTTTGTACATTAGTTATCTTCTTTATGGGTATGACGTAGGCCCGTCTATAAGCGCTATTTCGCAAAGTAAATTGGCGGACCTTGCTGCATTTCATGCTAAATTTCCTGCTGGGCTACTTGGTAGGAATGATTGGGATTGGCGTGTATCTTCGTTTGTTACGCTTGGGTTTGGCACGCCAGGGGCTACGTCAGCAGGTGGGGATGCTGGGACTAGCACATTCCGCACCAGTTGGGCAGATAATTATGCGGCACTCACTACTGCAAGTGCCTATGTGTGGGCGCCTGGAACGTGGCCGCTGCCGGCAGACAACATTATTCGCAAGGTGCAGCGAGATGGCTCCAACAATCAGTTGGAGCTAGCGCCCAAAACCAACGGCAACCAAGATGACACCGATTTGAAAACGCTGTGGTGGGCCGTCAACTACGCGCACAAGGTGTCGGCCTCTCTGTCTGTGCCTGATGCGGCGGCTGCCATTACTCGACTGCACCAGTCCGATACATGGCGCGCGGTGCTAAATAGCCGCATGCGATTCCGGCCTGACTATGCGGTGACCACCGACCGCGAGCTTCCAGCGTGGGTGCCAGAAACGGTCGGCCAGTCGGTGTGGCTCACCACAACCAACGCGCTGCAAGACATCGACATCACGGGCGTATGGTCTGGCGACGGCTCGGTGATGTTCTCGTCCTACTCGGGTGGTTGCTACAACCCCCACTGGGGCGCATACGGCGCCCACGTCATTCATGGCGGCGGTCACTCTGCGACCAACGACAACAGCGTCATTCTGTTTGACTACAACGACCTGACATTCAAGCTGGTTGGGCCGCCCACGCAGCTTGCCTCTTCTCAGGCCTACGAAGACGCGATTTCTGCTGGCGGCTCAACCTCTGCCAACCCTGCCGAGGTGGCGCCCGGTGTGCCCGGTTCTGCGCACACATACGGCTGCTTGATGATTGTTCCGCCTCACTTGTGCGGCGACCCCAAGGGCGCTCTTCTGCGCCCGACCTCTCGGGGTGTTGGGCGGGTGGTTTCTAGGTCTTCTGGCTGGGGACATCTCTTTTCGTTCACCTCTCTGGCGTGGCAGCGCTGGACGACGAATCACGCCATCGGCTGGCCCGGTGGCGGTGGCCTCGTGCACGACACGTTCCGCAAGAAAGTGTGGCCGATCATCCCGGACAACAGCAGCCAGCGGCCATCGCTCGACCTGACCACCAAGACCTGGGCTCACACCTCGGGCTATGCCGGCCTCGGAGCTACAAACAGCTACATTGACAGCACCTATGGTGCGTATCACGCTGCGGCCGACATTGGCGTTATCTGTTCGTGCCGCGATCAAGGGGGCATTGGGCAGTCCTTCTGGTGGTTCCCGGCCTCGGGAGACGGCTCCGCGCGTAATGCGGTCACGTTCACGGAGGGCCTTCTCCCTGATGGACGCTATGGCGGCGGCAGCCTAGTGTATGTGCCAGAAGTCGGGAAACTGCTCTGGTGGGGGCGCGCGGACCAGGACGCCTATTACTGGATCACCGTTCCAAGCAATCCGGCCAGCGCGTGGAGTTGGCAGCGCGTGCAGATCACCGGTGCGCTTCCATCCTCGTTCGCCCGGAACTCATCGATGTACGGGCGCGTGGACTACTCGGCGGCGCTGAAGTCTCTCTTGTTCCTGCCGTCCGCGCCTCTGCTCAACTTCAACTGGGGCAACCGGGTGGCAGTCATTCGGTTGTATAGGTAACTCGCATGGGCGTTATTTGCAATGTGTCGTTCGGCGGCTCACATACCGAAGAGCTAACTGTCAGCAACACCAACTGGGCCTCTCTGACCACTGGTGGCGCATTTGGCACGTCTGTTTGGCGCGTACAAACCAGCTCCGCACCGACTACGGCTTACGCCGATGGAACGCAGCCGTCGCGTGGCTATTTGCGCACCGAAACGCCGGGTTCTAAGAACCAGAACGTCCGCGCGACGCTGCGCAAATTGGGATCGTCCGTACTGAGCGATCAGTTTGTTTTCGTGGCCGCTCGGGTATCACCGACTGGCGATGACTACATTTCCGCCTCCTACATCGAGTCGCTGAGTGGCAATACCACCGGACATGTGAGGATCACCAAGTGCGTCAACGGCACGCGCACTGACGTGCTCACGGTGTCGGGTGTCGGCTCAATGGCCGCCAACGATCAGCGCGACCTGGAACTGCGCGTCAGCGGTAGCGCGCCCAACATCAGCGCCAGCGTCTGGTTCAACGGAGTCCAGCAAGGCGCGACCCAGACATTGACCGAAGCCGAACTGGACACGGTGGGTCAGGTTGGCATGTTCAACCGCGTAAATGCGGCTACAGCGGCAATCGGCACGCATGTGTTGCAGTTCTATGCCGAGGACGACACCTCTTCTTCCGACACCACCCCGCCCACCCTGACCGGCCCCAGCGGCGCCACCGGCGCCACCAGCGCCATCAACGTGGCCGAGAACGCCTCTGCGGTGTTCACCTTCACCGCCAACGAGACGGTGACGTGGAGCCTCAACGGCGGGGCCGATGTGGCCCGCTTCGCCATCGGCGCGGGTGGCGCGCTGTCGTTCCTGGCCGCGCCCAACTTCGAAGCCCCCAACGACGCCGACACCAACAACACCTATGTGGTGGGCGTGCGCGCCACCGACACCGCGGGCAACGCCACCACGCAGACCTGCACCGTCACCGTCACCAACGTCAACGAGGGCCCGAGCATCACCAGCCTGGGCGGCGGCGCCACGGGCGCGGTGTCGGTGGCCGAGAACACCACCGCGGTGGTCACCTGCACCGCCACCGACCCCGACGCGGGTGCCGCGCTCACCTGGTCGATCATCGGCGGCGCCGACGCGGCGCGCTTCACCATCGGCTCGAGCTCGGGCGTGCTGGCCTTCGCCGCGGCGCCGGACTTCGAGGCGCCCACCGACGTCGGCGCCAACAACGTGTACGACGTCATCGTGCAGGTGAGCGACGGCACGCTGCTGGACTCGCAGAGCATCGCCGTCACGGTGACCGATGTCACCGAGGGCGGCGGCCCACCCCCACCCGCCGCCGGCTTCGACTTCCACACCGCCGCCGGCCTGGTGTTCGGCGCGCTGAGCGGCTCGCTCACCGGGCTGGCGCGTGAGGTCGGGGTGAGCATCACCCCGCGGGTCTACAACGCCAGCACCGGGGCGCTGGTCACGGCGCTGCCGGCCACCGCCACCGACGCCGCCGGCCGGCTGCCGCGCATGACGCACGCCTCGCTGGCGGCGGGCACCAGCTACCAGGTCACCTTCGTCTGGCCCGACGGCGCGGTGTACGCCGTCACGCTGCCGGCCACCTGAGCACGCCCATGATCCTGAAGAACGGCACCCACGTCGCGGCGGGCGTCATCGCCAAGCCGGGCCCGGGCCTGGGCCACGGCATCACGCCGGCGCAGATCGCGGCCGGCGCGCCGCTGCCTTCGCCCCTGCTCAACGACGTGGACGCCGGCGACACCGCCACCGAGATGCTGTGGGCGCTGCTCACGCCGCTGGTGGCCACCGGCACCACGCAGGTCAACGACCGCGGCCGCTACTGGCTGCTGTCGCCGGCGGCTGGCGTGTGGACGCAGCCCTACCGCGTGCTGGCGCTGCCGGTGTCGGGTGCGGCGGTGGTGCAGGCGTCTGCGATCGTCACCACCGTGGGCCCGCCGCCGCCCGTGGTCACGCCCGGGCGCCGGCGCGCGGCGCGCAACCTGGCCGGCCTGGGCCGCCCCCGCAACGAGCAATGACCCGAGGCTGACCCCCATGTCGCTCAAGCTCATCACCGCACCCACCGCCCTGGCGCTGGATCTGGCGCAGACCAAGCTCGACCTGCGCTGCCAGACCGGCACCGCCGAAGACGCCTTCATCACCCGCCTGATCAAGGGCGCCACGGCCCGTGCCGAGCACGAGACCGGCCGCGCCATCATGGAGCAGGACTGGGAGCTGATCCTCGACGCCTTCCCCAACGCCGAGATCCGCCTCGACAAGCCGCCCGTCACCAGCATCATCAGCGTCACCTACTGCGACACCGCGGGCAACCTGCAGACGCTGGACAGCGCCGCCTACTCGCTCGACCCCGACCTGCTGCCCGGCTTCCTGTTCCCGGCCGTGGGCACCAGCTGGCCGGTCACGCAGGACGTGGCCAACGCCGTGCGCGTGCGCTTCCGCTGCGGCTACGGCACCACCCCCGCGGCCGTGCCCGACGGCCTGAGCGACTGGCTGCTGGTGCAGGTGCAGACCCTGTACGACAACCGCGACCTGGTGGCCCTGGCCAAGGCCGACGCCGACGCCGCCTGCTACGGCATGCGGCTGCTCGACCCCTTCCGCACCTACCTGTAGGCCCAGACAGCCATGCACGCCGGCGACTTGAACCAGCTGGTCACCCTGCAGCAGCCCAGCACCAGCGTCGACGCGCTGGGCCAGCGCGTGCTGGGGTGGGCCGACGTGGCCACCGTGTGGGCCCGCGCGCAGCCGCTGCGGGGGCGCGAGTTCTTCGCCGCCGGCCAGGTGCAGAGCGAGGCCTCGGTCAAGTTCACCCTGCGCTGGCTGGCCGGCGTCACCGGGCAGATGCGCGTGGTGTGGCGCGGCCTGCCGCACGCCATCGTGGCCGAGCCGATGGACGTAGATGGCCGGCAGCGCTGGCTTGAACTGATGTGCGCCGCTGGCGTGAGGGACTCCGCATGATCACCGCCAAAGTCCGCGGCATCCCCGACCTGAAGCGCGAGCTCTCCAGCATCCCGGCCAAGCTGCGGGTGCGCGTGCTGCGCAACGCCCTGGCCGCCGGCGCGCGCCTGGTGCAGCGCGAGGCGCGTGCCCGCACGCCCGTCATCAGCCCGGGCGCGCTGGCCGTGCGCAAGGGCTACCGCAAGCCCGGCACCGTGCGCGACGCCATCAGCGTGCGCACCAGCAAGGCCGCCCGCGCGCGGGGCGACGTGGGCGTGTTCGTCAACGTGCGGCCGGCCAAGGGCGCCCGCTTCAAGACCAAGACGCGCTCGGTGTTGGGCCTCAAGTTCAAACAGCGCACCCAGGTGCGCGCCTCTCAGCGCGGGGCCAAGAGCCCCAATGACCCGTTCTACTGGCGCTTCATCGAGTTCGGCACCGCCAAGGGCGTGCGGCCCTTCCGCTTCCTGCAGCAGGCCGCCGGCAAGCTGGACGAAGCCCTGGCCGTGTTCACCGCCCGCGTGGGCCCGGCCATCCAGAAGCTGAACCGCCCCAAGGCGCCTGCACCCTGAGCAGCCCATGAGCATCGAAACCGACTTCCGCGCCGCGCTGGCCGCGCGCACCGCGCTCACCGCCCTGGTGGGCGACCGCATCGCGCAAGACGCGGTGCCCGAGGGCGCGGTGTACCCGCTGGTGGTGTACAG
>JACCDR012640506.1_pt1 | contig 13355 bp, 16 predicted proteins | sample 7446431 | NCBI WGS metagenome assembly JACCDR01 (sample SAMN15323443, study PRJNA562643) | freshwater metagenome | isolation source: river surface water | place: USA:Blue River Watershed | collected 2017-08-17
ATATTCATGGCAAATTGATTGATTGGTTTGATGATCGGTTCGACCGGAGATACTTCAACCGGAGCCATGACATAATTGTTTGGCCTATTAACCAAATCATCCTTCTCAATCAACAAAGGTTTAGAAACTTGATTGTTGATCATCGGTTGGTTGGTATCGGGCAACTCAGCTCGTCCTGTAGAATTGATTTGTTCCAAAAGATTATCAATTCCGGAATCTTTCAACAAGGTTTCGCCGCCAGGTATCTTCAATATCAATTCCTTCATCCCGCTCAGAATTTTCTTCGGGATGAAGGTCAAGACGTCGAATATTTTTGTAACTCCGATTTTCAACTTATCGACCAAACCATCTGCCATTCCGCTGAAATCAGGTAACATATCTCCCAACTCAGAGAAAGCAGCCTTACCATTATTGGTCCAACTGGTTAATGTTGATTGTATTGAGTCAATCCAACCTGTGAACATATTGGTTATAGATTCTCTCCAATCGTCTACAACCGTCTTCAACTTAGTTACAGTACCCACAGTCCAACTTTCATAGTCAAAATTCAAAGCAGTTTTTATACCACTGCCTATCCACTTACCCAGATCAAGAAACTTATCAACAACCCACATCATGCCAGCAAAGATTGCCTCCTTTGTTTTGATCAAAGCTAGACCGAGATTAGTCTCAATCCATCCTTCGACGTCAGTGTCGAAACCTAACCAAGAAGCTACAACGTCAATGATACCGCCGACTAGACTACCTACAATGGAACTCAACCCTACCAGTATGCGGTCAACAAATGTCGCCTTTCTCTCAATGCCCATTGTCTTCAGTTTGTCCGTAGCATTTACGAATCCCTCGATGAAATCGAAAGCAGCGAACAAAACGCCGACCAAAGGAATGAACTTGCCTATAGCTCCGCTGAATTTACCTATGACGCCCAGACCTTTGCTGATACCAGTTAATCCTTTAATGGCGGTATCAATTCCAAAATCCTTAACTGTATCGACTACCTTCAAACCTTTCATTTTAGCTGATAAGGTCTTTGGGTTCAAAGCTGATAATGTCCCTGAGACAAATTTAGAGGCACCTGAAGCCAGACTAGAGATCATCTTGCCCCAGTTTTTAGGATTGAATGCAGATATAACTGCACCGCCAGCAGCAAGGACAAGCCCGCCGATAGATTTGATAATCCCTCCAGCGCTCATACCAAGCACATTACCTATCACCTCACCTATAATCTCACCTCCCATGTTTTGTAAGAATGACTTATCCTTATCTTTGGGTTGTACGACTCGATTGGATTGGGTCATAGATTTCTTATCTTTCCCCTTTCTCAAAGCTTCCTTGTTCAAGTCGATAGCATTCTCTCTGGCGATTTTTAGACTGCGTTCTTCAGCCTTAACAAGCATCTCTATGTTCTTGTTGGTTTTGGTTAACATCTCCAACTGTTCTTTGGCATTTTGTAGTTCAGTTGGATTATCGAGAGACTTTCTGATCGCTTCCAGAACTTGGACTTGTTGTTCTGCTGATCTGACTAATTCTTCATTGGTCCTATCTTTGATTTCTTTGATGTCTCTTTGTGAGCGATCAATGAACTGCTTCTTCTGAGATTGGTTATTTTGACGAATTGCCTTTCTGACTTGTCTCTTATCAATTCTCTCTGGCTTCAATGAGACGTTCTGTCTGATAGCGGTCGCTTGCTTGTTGCTAGAAATAATCAATTTTTCAACTAGCGCTTTAGTCTCAGCAGATGGATCAACTTTGATTACTGGAGCAACTTCAACAGGTTTCTGGGCCACAACTTCAACAGGTTTGGGTTTTGCTTTATTCGGAACGTCTTTGATATTGGATAATACCTTCGCTTCTTGAGAAACATCTACCTTTTTGGGTTGACTCGTTAATAATTTACCAACATCCTTTGTCAGAGCAGCAGCATTTACAGACAGAGCATATAGCGGCCCAAGAGACTTCAACGCTGATGTCTTAACCTCATCCAGTTTATTCAGACCTAATTGTTTCAAACTGTTGACTTGTATATTATTCAGGAAGCCGTTACTTTTCTGAATTTCGTCGCTTATTCTCTCATAAACTTCGAACAACGTTTTGTCATTCTTGTCAGTATGTATATTCAATCTCTTGATGTTATTAGAGATGTTTTTGAGTTCAACATTGGATTGTTTAATCAACATTGGATCTCCGCTCTTGTGAGCAGAAACAACCTTTTGTAGAACGTCTTTGACCATCTGTTTGTTATCTTCTGGGCTGAGAGATTGAATTCTCGCTCTCTCTTGGTCAGCCATTTTCTTCATAACATTGTTGAGATCATATAAACTTTTGGCATCAGCCCGTGAACCCGATGCCTGTTGGTTTTGATTGGGTTGCATTATTTCTTACTCCATTAGAGCCCAACAGTTTGTTGAGGTCAATTTTGTGACTGTCTTTGACTAATTCCAGAGTACAAACATATACTTTCTCAACCTTCTTGATAGTGTGTTTGATCGATTTCACCAACCATCTACCAGAAGTGACTGCTTCAGACCCTTTAGTATCCGCTCTGAAGTCATGTATATCCAGTTCAACTATTTGTCCGGCTCTCAAACTTGGGTCCCCTGGAACTAATATGTTGATGTTGTATAGGTTATGTAGAGCCTCTATCGTATTGCGATATTGAACTCCTTCATGACTTTTATCTTTACGACTCAACAAAAAGTCCATCTTAGCTCTGTTTGAACCTAATCTATCTATGTGAGGGTAGGAATCAACTCTAGCGAAATCCTTAGATTGACTGAGTTGTTCAAAATTCATATTAGTCACGCCAGAATTACAGTAAACAGGATCAAGAACTTGTATAGATGTTCCGAAAGCATCCAAATTCTCTCTGGAAATCTTATCGAGAGACGTATTCACATCAAACGACAATACCTTCCTGAAAGACAGTTCACCTTGTTGTAATTCTTCCATCCTCGCCAAACCCATTATGAATTTACAATGTGATTTTTGGGAGTATATGCTCTTTACGCTTTTGAATTGATACCCGCCAAGAGTGTCCCAGAAGAAGAATGGTTCAAACTTAGACCCCATTGTTCTTTGCGTAATCGCAACGCAAGTTTTCAGAGGTGACCAAAACGGGACTATGAAATCTTGTTTCAGGTGACTCTTGTCAGACGTAATAGGGCGCTTGGTTTTTAACTTACTCAAGACATTGGTCAGAATCTGGTCATATGTACCGCTAAAACTTTCAGATATCTCGACCGCTGAGTCAACCCATCTGTCCAGAGTGACCAGATTAAGTTTATACAACATCATCTGTTGATTAGATTTATCATTGATTTTTTCTGATATTGAATTCACGACATACGTGAGATTGATCGGACCGCTCACGCTAGGAACTTCGAATCTGATATCGATCAGTTCTCCGCCTATTATTGGCATCCTATCAACTATGTTGAAAACGTCGATGAATTCTATAGCGGCACTGATCGAAGGTTGTGACATATCTTCATACAGATATATCGCACTTACAATTTCGGTCACATCATATTTTTGTTCTTCAGACCAACCATCTCTATAGAGCTTGGCCGCCTTGATGATATGTTGTCTTTCGTGTTGGTATGACATTAGCCACCTTCCTCAGTCAAGAACGTTTGCTCTAAAAGTTGTTCAACTTGTTCAACGAATGAAGGTTTTAACACCTTGATAACTCTTTTCCTTTCGTTGATTTCAGTCTCGTGTCTCTCGATTGTGACTGCTTCCAGACCCAATAAATTAACTACGTCAATGGGCTGAACTCCATCCCTTCGCCCTATTGCCCAAGGGTCAACCACTCGACCATCGACGTCCCTGTAATACAAAACGTCATCCAAATCCATCAGAGGATATTTGTCTAAGAACAATTGAGATAATTGTGTAGTGTTGAGAGGCCAATGTTGTCTCGGGTCAGTCCAATCATTCATCGAACAGATCAACCAATAATACTCGGTTTTTCCATATGTATTGAAAGCCAGAATATCCAGTTTATCGCTATCCTTGATCTCATACTCAATGTAGTATTTCTTATCGTTCTTGTATGTATCAGGTATTCTAACACATTTGGTGATATCTGGGACCAATACAGGTCCCATCTCTTTGGAGTTATATTCAACGACACCATAATAGACTGTTAACATAGTAATCTCCTTAGTAACTATCGTTCAAATCGCTGAGAGCTGATTTAGTGAGAATGACAAGCTCAGTGAATTGTAGTTCTAGTGTGATTACCGTTGGGATGTTTTCGCCTTTGTCGTTAATCACACTGAATTCTCCTTGCGGAGTTCTGTTAGTGCTGATGTTGGTCAAAGCGCAAGTGCCTATTCTCGGCCACCATCTTGATAGACGTCCTTGGTTATCCAACTCAACGAAATAGATATCAAACACATAAGGAGCTTGCATGAAGGTCGAAGTCGTCCCCTCATTCAACATCTCTGGTAAAGAGGCCCAACGGAATCGGTGTATGATCTGTCTAACTTCTTCAGCTTCTGCTGCACTTCTTGGCGTAAATGTATACTGGAACGGAAAGAATCTGTTGTTGACGCTTTGGAACAAAACTTCTGTATATGGGTTGAATGTCTTGCCGGTGACTAAATTGAATTTGGCCATCGGATCAGTACCAGTTAAAGTTCCAACAATATTCAAACCAGCTGCTTGTGCTAGTTCCCCAGCTCTAGCTCCAGCTGCTTTCATATCATCTGAAGCAATCGCCTCAATTGTATTCGAGCCGCCCTCAATTGCCATCAGGTTGGTATTAGCCCAGTTGATGATGTTTCCATCAACCCAGATGTCTGGAGGCGGTAAAATGATCCTTTGGTCAGTCTTCACATAACGTCCAGTTCCGCTATTACCTAGAGAGTTGGCGCCGCGAGCCGACCCAGAAAATTTAGCGGTATCATACATCGCAGCTTCTTTATTGATGACTCCACCTTGGAAAGATTTGATATCACGTCTTGTGGTAGCCTTGACCTTATCCCGATATTGTTTATCGGCAGCTCCAGCCCCTACGGTTCTGTTGAGTTCGAAAACTACGACCAACCCTGGGTGATCAGCATTAGACCTAGTGGACAGAAGATCAACCGGATAAATTAATTCATCCTTCGAGCCGCCGTCTTGATTCAAACCTTGGGTTCCGGTCTTTGACATAGAACCCTTGATTTTGTTTAATAATTTCTCAGATTCAGATTGTACGTTGTAGATGTCGTTAAAGGGAATCCCGAGAGGTTTTGTTCTGTTGTCGATTACAGTCTGGTATCCAGTCACTGCGCTCTTTATCTTATCGAAAAGACTCATACCATTCTCCGATTAAATGTTGTGTTATACTTAGACTTGAAATCAATATGTTAGTAATTTCTCATGATTGTGACCACCTCATCACAACATCGATTTTCATTGTCTATAGGTACAATCGGGACAGTATGTAAATTTTAAATTTCTGGGTTTTAGAAAAGAAAATCCCTCAGCGAGAAATCGCTGAGGGATTTGGTTATTATATTGACTGGTTTAGATTGTGAAGAAATGTTGTCGAACCTATGATAGTATGGGTGGCGGCTTCAAGGTTACGATAAATCAGAACCAAATAACGCCCTTTGATAACCAAATGTGTGTCTATAGTTGAATTACTGGCTGAAGTGAATGCGGCTTCCCCAGTGTTAAACATACCTTGGAAAGATTGTGTATTACTCACATACTGCGGTCCTGATGTTGTGACTGTAGCGAAACCGTGGACAGGACCATACCCAACCTCGCCTCCAGCATTCCAGTCCTTACAAGTCATGAAATGACCATTGTGAGTATAGATGAAATCGTCAACCATCACAGTACCTGCAGCATCAGAGCAAAATCTGGTTGCTCTGGTATAGAGGATTGATCTATCGTTGTTGGTCTGGCCAGAGATTGTCAAACCTTTGAAAGATACAAATTTAAAATCTTCCCAATCGCTGCCAAGGTCGATGATGACTTTCTGTAATGCTTGAGAACCGACAGTGATGTTATGAGTCAATTTCAACATCTTGATGTTCTCGGTTCGATAATTCCTATCTGGGTTAAATTTAGTGTCAATTGTTCTAATCATTCTTATTCCCTCAATATATCATTAGTTTGAATTACACGCAACCAATTGTGCCGGTCACAGGAGAGCCGTTCAGACTCTTGAAAAATATATAGTTGTGCTCCAGAGGTATGTATAAATAAATATCCAAAGTATCATTGATCTTCTCAGAAGTGAAAGAGCCAATAGTCTCTATACCAGTACCACTGTTGTCATTCGCTACCTTCAAAGTGACCGTTTCTCCATTCAGAGGGAAGTCTAGTCTGACTCTAACGTGTTCAGTCTGGTACAATCTGAAAGATTTCCCGTTTGTTGTTTGATCACAAGTCACTTCAGTTGCTCTTGATGCGGGTAACTGAGGCGCTCCAGAATCACCTACTGTCTCATCAGTAAATCCTCTACTTGGTAAGACTCTATAAGGAACATATGATATCTGTACTGGGTTGGAACCAGCAACGAAATCGCCAATCTGAAATCTGTTATCGCCTCCAGAATAGATATCGGTACCATTATGTTCAAATTTAAAAGTGATACCAACGTTTTGTGCACTTAGACTGTCCAGTTTTACAGAAATTTCGACCCATTCCTCAGTCTCTTTAACAACCACAGAACCATTGTTAAATCCTCTCAAAGTGGGATGTATCAAAGAATGACTCTGCACTAGACCTTCAAGAGTGTAATCATATTTGGTCGTTGAGACAATTTGGCTGTCTCCGGCTCTGACTTCGAGAACCAACAACGCATTACCAGATAGACGTTTCTGTTTATAGGTGATCCAAAATAAACCAACATCAGAAGTCCCTGTAAAGGTGAGAGTATGTTTGTTCAGTTGAGAGTTGTCGGAGAAAAGACGATAATATGAAGAGAATTTATTCTGATCTGGTTCGTCAGCTCCCAATGTAGCTGCAAGTAGATTGGACGTACTATCCAGATTTGTAAGTTGCGGACTGCCTACGACAGATAAGGTAGGGCGGCACATCAGGATTTCTCCACTTAAATCCTTCGTGATTTCAGTTCTCACTATTGATCCGCTTCGAACTTCAATGGGATATTCGAATTGGAAGAAATGAGGTATACCGGAGGTAAGATTTGCAGAAAATGAGTGCGACTCTACAATACCTCTACCACTACCAACAAAATAGCCACTCCAATTCAAAACGCCGGAGAAGTCTTCCGCTGGTATGAATTCAATGCCGTATCCTGAATAGTTTGAAGAGAAGGAGGTGACGGTCATATAAGGCAGCGCGCCTTTGGATAGATAACCACTACCTACTGGTTGTAAATTCAAGAGTGGGCCATAGCTTCTGAAAGTTGGGTCATAAACAGTAACGCCATCTTGACTGATACCCTGCCAAACAGGAAACCAACAAACGCTAGTTTCTTGGTTCTTGAAAATGACGTTCTCTCCAGCAGAACCTATTGAATGTATATCACCTAAATGGAAACTGGATAATCCAGTCTTCACGGAAGTCTTCAACATAGTTTCATTTTCATTGGCCGATTGTATGTCCACCCAGAAACCATCGATTAATTTCTGAAGTGTGAATTTACCGCCATCAGTCTTTGATCTGATGGAACCGTTGGTTTGTTCGTCTCCAGAGAAATAAACAATGCCTATATTGTTTGATCTGTTTAAGTCAGGAGGTGTATCTGAACCAGGCATCACTCCACCAGTTGACCCATTAGGATTCCAAGGACCGGAACCTATAATTATGCTCATTTTCAATGTTCCTCAATTTAAATGAAGTGTTGTATTACTTAGTTCAATTCTAAATTTTTAAGAAATCTCTTTACTTTTAGGAGTTGATGAAGTAGTCTAGTTTCGAGTTACGGGAATGGTCCCTGACTTAAACCCCTTTAAGGATACACAAATGGCCTTACAACTGAAGAAAGAAGCCGAAACAGTCGGTTTGTTATTAACGAAGAAGGGTATCAAACCTTCAATTCAAATTGATGTTCAGATGCTGGTTGACGTCTCCGGTTCGACTCAGGATGAATTTGATCGCGGTCTGATGGATGAAGTCTTCCAACGCACTCTGGCGTTTGCCAACAAAGTTGATCCGAATGGTCAGATTGAAGTGACTGCATTCGCGTCAAGAGCTCACGATTGCGGCCAGTTTGACCCGAGCGACTTTGACAAGTTTCCTAAAGAGTTCTTGCGTCGCGCAAAACCAGTGTTATGGGGCGGTACTGAATACGCCGAAGGTTTCAAATCAATGCAAACCAAATTTGAAGAAAAGGCGAAAGGTGTTGGCGCAGCGGTGATGAGTGGTCTGAAAAGCTTGTTCGGCGGCGGTACTAAAACAACAGCTCCTGCTGGTGCGATGAGAGCTATTATCTTCATCACTGACGGCGAAGACTTTGGCTCAGAACGCGAATTACACTCTGCTATCAACACTCTGTTGGACGGCAACACCTTCATCCTGGCCCTGGGCATCAACTCAAACCCAAGCAACTTCCGTAAGCTGGAAGAATTGGATAAAAAGTTTGACGGCTTTAGCTACGTCCACGTGAAAAAGTACGCCGACCTGAGCAATGATGAATTCTACGACAAACTGCTGTCTGACGAATTCGTGACTTGGCTGAAAGCCAAAGGTCTGGCCAGCTAATGGACTCAGACTCTAGTCATAGGATTGAGACAAGCATGACGAATCACTTTTTGAAAAATATTCATTGGTGGTTAGCAGCTATCGCATATAGTGGCGCAGTCATCTCAATCCTACACTCACTACATGAGGTCTTGAGTTAATTCTCAAGACCTCAAATAAGGAATTAGAAATGCTTGAAGAATGGTTAGGTATGGAATTGCAGGAATTCTCGCTTTATGCCGTAGTATTCGCCGTTTTGTTCTCGATTATCATGGACGCTATTCGCGGCGATTCTGATTGTGATTCAGAGTGCGACTGCGAGATTGATCTGACGTCTTTACGCGAGGAAGTACAAAAACTCAAACAGAGTTCGAAGCGGATTCAAAACGTTCAATATCGCCACGAATCTGAGATTCAACAATTGAAGTTGGAATTGGATAGTTTGCGCGGTCGGAACTCTTTAGAGACGCAAAAGTCTCTCGATCAACTCAATGGTTAATTAAGGAACATCCAAATGAAAATTCTGATGTTATTGTTAGTTCTGAGCTTGACTCTGGTCAGTTGTACTCCTTCAACACAGTCGAAAACTGATATTGTCTTGCCGTCTGGCCTGAAAGACTGTAAGATGTTCAAGTTGAGAGACAGCTGGGGAGATACAATTTATGTCATGCGATGTCCCAATTCCTCCGTCTCGACTTTGAGCGGGGCGGAAACCCCAAACAGATCAATCGCTGTAGATGGTTAGGAACATGAACATAAACCACAAAGCGTTACAGTTCGACTTCTTGATATTGATTCTGATGATATGTTTAGCGGCCATAATGTTCCTCATATTGTCTGATGAACCAACTCCAGAGATTTCTACCGTAGATTCAATATCTGCTACAGAAATCTCTGATAAATGCGAACTGATGGGTCAATATCGAGACAGAACCATCTATGCTTGTCCAATTAAAACTAAGGAACGATAATGAAAGTTACAACACTCGATTATTTTAAAACTTCAATCTGGTTCACAGTAGTCTGTTTGACTCTGGCCGGTGTATACGGTTGGTTCCAAGGTGGAACCGATGTGATGATTGCTTTTCTGGTAAGCTGTTTTGCTTTAGCTTTACTTGAGACTTCAGTTAGTCTGGATAATGCCGTAGTCAATGCGAAGATTCTACGTGACGTCAACGAAGAATCCAAGAAGTGGTTCTTGACTTGGGGTATTGTGATAGCAGTCTTCGGTTTGCGGATTCTGTTTCCAATCCTGATCATTTGTATCGCGGCTTGGGTTGATCCTCTTACAGCTACAATTTTGGCGGTAACTGATCCGGTCGGATATCAAACAACCTTGCAATCAGCCAACGTGGCGATCATGGGTTTCGGTTCGGCTTTCTTGTTACTGGTGGCTATTGAATTCTTCTGCGACGCCGAAAAGGAAGATCATTGGATCCCAGGCTTAGAACACGCAGCTGCGTTTATCGGGAAATTTCCGCACTCTGAATTGTTAATTGGTCTGCCTTTGATTCTATTAGCAGGCGCAACGCTTCCCGAAGGTAATCAGACATTTGTGGTATCTGGTATAGGTGGTATGTTGACTTGGTACTTCGTTCACGGCGTAAAAGCTTTGTTGGAAGATACCTCAACTCCAATGGGTTCAAATGTCACAACTGGTCTGATGATAGGTCCGTTGTTGTATCTTGAGTGTGTTGATGCAAGCTTTAGTTTAGACGGCGTGTTAGCTGCCGTAGCAGTAACAAATAACTTTATCATCATTGCTCTGGGTCTGGGTATAGGCGCTATGTTCGTTCGGTCCATGACCATCTATATGGTTGATAAGGGTACTTTGGGAACCTTGCGTTATTTGGAACACGGAGCATTCTTCGGTATCGCTTGGTTAGTGTATGTTATGTACCAAGGTGCTATGGGACAGCATATGTCCGAAATCTTAGCAGCTGGCGTCGCAGCGGTTCTTATCGGGTTAGCCGGATTACACTCTTGGTATCTGAATAAGAAAGAGTCAATTAATTAAAACTGAATCAGAAATCCCTGGAGAGAAATCTTCAGGGATTTTTCTTTATAAAAGACTTCTATTTTGAATTGAAACAAGTTATGATAAACCCTTAATTAATGAATCGGAGTCTATCTTGAGCAAAATGTTAACCTTTGAGGAATTCACCTCACATTCTCGGTTCAAAGAATGCGCCGGACTCTGTTCCAATCTGTTGTGCGCTTATGAAGAGAACGGCTTCGAATTAGAAATGTTGTTTGCAACTTATTTGGGTTCTGTTGAGTTAGATAAATATTTCCCAATAGGTGAAGATGATTATGTAAGAGTCGGAGAATGCAACATAACCGCTCAAAGTCTATATTTGTCGACGGACAACAAATACTCTGGAGGTCAAGGTAAATTACGCCGAGAACTCTACAATAATTTTTGTAATTGGTTATCATCAAACTTAAACGAGACAAGAAATGATTAAATTAATGACCATGGATGAGTTTATGTCTCATCCAGAATTTGAAAATTGTGTTGGTATCTGTTCCAATTTGAATTACGTGTATGGTTATAATTCTGAAGTTGAAGATGCATTTCATGAATATCTAGACATCAGACGCCTTGATGATATGTATCCAATTGGGCGGTTCGGTTATATGAGAGCGAATCGAAAGGAACGATTGAGAAAGTTATCAGACCTGAATCGGGCCAAAATCAAGTATGTGGATCATACATGCCTGTATGGGAAGACAATGAATTGCTACGAAGGCATGCAAGGCGCTCTGAGACACAACCTTTACGAAGCTTTCTGTGATTGGTTAGTAAAAATCAACCCAACTAACTTTACTCGTTGAGGAATTATTGATGTATGAATTTAATTTACCGAAACCGAAACTGATCAAATTGCCTACGATGGTAGAATTGAAGAATGACAAGAATTTCTACCACTCTCAAGGCTTGTGCTTCAACATACAAAATGTGATAGACTGCGACTTGGAAGATAAGTTTCAATTGTTTCTGGAACACTCTGGGTTGACCGTATGGTATCCTATTGGTAAATCTGGGTATCGCAAACAAAAAACTATACAGTCTCTCAAAAGCAAGCGAAACAAACTTTGGCTTAGCGTAGACCCTCTGGTCGGCGGTTCATCAATAATCGCGCCTTGTTTAGCGTTAACGAGAAAGCTGGAAAGCAACATGAATCTGTACTACTCTACTCCGGACAAATATGTAGGCATGCAGGGCGCTTTACGTCATAATTTATATGAAGCTTTCCGCGTCTGGGCGGTTCAGACTTACCCAGACAAATATTGTTTCTAGGGGGCGCGTAATGATCAAAATGCCGTCAATGGTTGACTTCATGTCACTTCCAGAATTTGATTTGGACGTAGGTTTGTGCGTCAATATGAGCGTTTCTATTCAAGAGAAGCTGTCGATGTTGTTCGAAGTGTACTTGAATCAAAGAGGTCTATACGAACACTATCCGATAGGGACTGACGATTATGTGCGTCAAGGCTCTCGAACTGACCTGCGTTTCTTGAGAAACAGTTATCATGCAGCGAAATTATATTCCTGTACTAAAAACAAATATGAAGGTAAACAAGGCGAACTCAGAACTCAACTATATGAAGCTTTCTGCATTTGGCTGGTTGAAACTCGTCCTGACCAATATCAACTCTAATTGGAACTAAAAATGATCAAATTATTACCGTTTTGCGAGTTATTGGAACACAACGAATTTGTGAGAGGCGTGGGTCTATGTTCCAATTTGAATGATGTATATGAGATCAGTACTGGAAATCTATTCAAAATCTACCTCCAGGAGCGTGGTTTGAGTACCACTTTCCCAATTGGCGTAGGCGGGTATATGACTCATACTCGCTACGAACGACTTTCGAAAGCAAGAAACAAAATAATTGGGTTCGTCGGTGGTAATATCACGGCGAATCATCGTCGCATGTTCGTTATGGTTAGCAAGCATGATGATATATATTACGGTCGTCTTGTAGAGAATCGCTATGAGGGAATGCAGCTTGCTCTGCGTCACAACCTCTATAACGATTTCTGTAATTGGTTAGTGTTGACTCATCCTGCCGAATACAGTCTAGGGGAATTGTAATGTTAAGATTGATGTCATTTACGGAATTCAAAAATGCTCTGAGTTTCGATCCGAATGTTGGTCTCTGTTGTAATATGGATAACGTATATTCTCACAATCTCAATATGGAGTCAATATTCAGAGAATATTTGATACAAAGAGGGTTGTCTCCTGATTTCCCGATTGGCGCAGGCGGATATGGGAGGAAGGGGAATGGCGATTGTTTGAGCGTTGATAAATTTCAACGGAACAGACTCCTATACGTTGAATCAAATTTATATTCAGGCATGCAGGAAGCCTTGCGCCATAATTTATATGAAGCTTTCTGTGACCATTTGGTCTCGACCAACCCTAATGACTATTGTCGCTAGGAGTATCAGCATGATCAAACTATTACCTTTCGAAAAGTTTATAAATCATTCAATTTTCAAAGTCAATACTGGTCTTTGTACGAATTTGATGAATGTATATAATAAATCCACTCTAGATCTATTCACTACATATTTGAGTGTGATGGGATTCGATATCTCTTATCCTATTGGCGAAAGTGATTATATTCAACGAGAGATCGTGAATGACTTGAGGAATATAATCATTACGTGCGCCGCCGATCAACGATAA
>JACCDR011467024.1_pt1 | contig 13354 bp, 16 predicted proteins | sample 7446431 | NCBI WGS metagenome assembly JACCDR01 (sample SAMN15323443, study PRJNA562643) | freshwater metagenome | isolation source: river surface water | place: USA:Blue River Watershed | collected 2017-08-17
CCCGTCGATACCCTCTTGGGACCAAAAAACGACATGTTTGCTCTGGCCAAGCGCGTGGACGAGGAGTTCAAACGCATTGAAGCAAAAGCCAGAAAGCTGTTGAAGGATGCCGAACGCTACAAATGAAATTGCGCAGATACCTATGAGGAGGTGAGATTATGCCCCTGCTTCGCAACATCGTCGCTCGCTACGCTGCCGCTCGGGGGGAAGTCCTATTCGAGGTCACGGCAACTCACCTGGTGGCCAATAACATGGACCAGTTGGTGCGCCTCTTGTCCCTCACGAATCCTCCCCGAGCTCCCCTTACATTGCGGGATCTGGCCAAGCGCGGCAGGGATACACTCATCATTCGCCTGAAGGCGCCAAATTCTATGTATGAGGCCCAGGCGGAGAATTGGGTTTATAACGCCCTCATCAGCGTCTCATCCAGGATCCCCGAGTTCCGAGATCTGCTATCCAAGTTCAATGCGAACCGAGAACTTCAAATCGAAGCACTTGATTCGATCGTTGGGTGAAAGATTCACCTAGCGCATACCAAGCTCACTGAGCTTGGACTTCCACATGGGAAGGGGAAGTCCTTTTGGCTTGGTGATTTCGATGCGGATTTCTTTCCTGGTTAGATTACAGACAGGCTGCGTCCACTTGTGTCCCGTCAGGGACATTTCTTTGGAAAAAGATTTGAAGGCTCCCCAGATCTTCTCACCCATTTGAGTGAGAGCTCGTTGAAGCCCCGAAACGATTTCATCTTCAAACGAAGTGAAGAGGTCCGCCACCCGCCATTCTATCGTGTGGAGCATCTCCTCACCCTTGACATTGCTCAGTGTTTGGTGGGCCTTTTCAATCTCGGCAACCCACCCAAAATATACCTGTACCTCGGCGGTGATATCCACGACCACCGCCACCACGTCCTCTTCCCCTGTGGATTTCAACGAGTAACCATTGGGGGAAGCCGTCTTGGCTGTTCCTTGGCTCAGACGGTGGCGGAGGGAAGCAAGATGGCTCTGGATCATAACCTGTCCCTGGTATGAGAGGATCATTCGAGGGATTCGCTAATCCCGCGAGAAATTTCGTAACCCGAAAAATCCCCGACAGATTGCTTTCTCGAAATCACTTTCTGGGGAAAGTGACAATAGGAGGGTGATGGCACCCCCTTCTATTTGGAATCCTGGAATAATGAAGTGAAGATTCAATGCAAACAATTTGTGTGCAATAACGATTTCTTAAAATGGCGAGAAGTACCATCGAGGACGCTCGTGAGATGGATTCCAGGACGAAGAAACGACCTTTCGAGCATGAAAGAAGCCTCCTCTACACAGTTCATGCTTTCTGTTCTGAAACAGAACCCAGCATTTTAGTTTGGGATTTAGTCAGCCTTGGGCCTGAGTCCTGCGAACTCCAATACTTCACATAAGCCCTCGCTTGGACATGTACTCAATCAACCGGAGGATTGCGCATCTTGAGCTCAGGCTTCGCCGCTTGGAGGCAGCGGATCGCTGGACGGAATTTCTTGAGGAGAAGTATCAGGGTGGAAAGAAAAAGCTCCCCAATCCGAATCCGGAGACAAAGGCTCAGCACCCTTCCGTCACGGTAGACACTGTCCTAAAGGGACAGGATCAGGGCTCCATGGCCCTCAAGAAAAAGATCCGAAAGGAGTTTGAGGGGTGGTTGGATCGACATCCAGAAACGAAGAGACTCAACAAAGAAAGGACCACGAAGGTTGTGGATCTTGCGGATGATCTCAAGCTTGGGCCCAAGTCTCTATCGAAGCTCAAGAAACTGCTGACGGAACCATTTGATCCCAAGGACTTGCGGAATGAGATCAGAGAGCAAGTAGCCAAGCAAAATGCCTTGCACAAAAAACACTTGTACATGGGGGATGATCCTGAGAAGGAGCCTCACCCACAAGCCCAAAAGATGACAGACCACGCGCTCTTTATTCTCCAAGGGGAGGGTAAAAAGAAGCTGGATCAGTTGAAGGAAGTGTTCTCGCACCTGGGGATTGAGAAAGCCGAAACTGTGAGGGATTGGGTCAAATCCACCGTACTCCTGCAGCAATACAAAAACCTGGATGCAGGAAAGAAGATCACCTGGTGATTACCCGGCACCTTGATTGGATCAGAGTGTTTTGAGCCAAGCCAAAACTTCTTCACCCGTCTCACACAGGGGTCCGCGCTGGCCATTGATCATCGTTGTGCCCTTGCTTGGCCACCAATCTGCCAGCACTTTCCCATCCATCCTAAATTGGACGTGATGGGCAGATGGGCGAAGAATTTGGAGGTCCATATCTTCCCGCGCATATCTCTCCCAATCCTCTTCCTGCGGGATTGATCCCTTTGCCACGAGTTTTTGTTGGAGGCTCAGAATGGCTTCGGAAGGACCATAGACAAAGAGTTGTCCATCTCCATTCCCCACACCCATCGAAAGCCACCCCGCAGCGTTGCAGGCCTCAATAGCACGGCGATCAAGATCCACGTTGCTCATAGCAAGGAGAGTACGCTCCCTAAAATGACCAGCGTGACACAAACCTCTGAGGTATAAACTGGGGAATCTCCATGGGGGAAAGAAGTTCGGCTCCTGGACGAAGGAGTTCACGAACATTGAGCTTCTCTCCTGTACGATAGATGTGCTGCAGATACAGCCAATCTGCGGCCCACCAATCGCTCGCCCACTGATCAAGATTGGTCACCCCAATCTCATGGAGTAAGGACAAAGATAGCCTCGTGGCCTCCTTCTCATACTCGTAAACCAGAGTTGGGTCCTTGGGTGCCGGATTCAGACCCAACGTGCGATACTGCTCCGAGGTGTTCCACTGGACCGTGTGTCCGAACAAGTGGATCAACACAAAGAGGGCAATATCGAGGTCTTGATCATAGTCAATCAGGATCTTGGAGCCATCGAAATCTCCCGTGTTCGGGTCCACCACATCCGAGATCCTCACTTCAATTCCATATCTCGTCTCAATGTGCTCAGCGCAGCGATTGAAGACAGATTGGAGAAAAGCCAAGGAAGGAGTCTGATGGCCATTGAAGGACTGGAGATTCATGCTGCCTCCGTTTGCAGGATTTTCTCAGCTTCCCGAGATACGTCGCGGATGGCTTCCACCCCATTGATGAGCTCGTCCAACTGCCCACCAAGCTCATGTGGACTTTGCAAGGTGAGAACCTGATCTGCAAGCAGTTGGAAGGTATTTTCGATCAAATCCATTTGGGCACGGGCCTGGGCCACGTAATCCAAAATCTCTTGGGCCTTCTCCTTCCGGCGATCGAGAATCTCGAGATTCTTGCGCGCGATGTCCCCTGCGGGCCCCTTGGCGGCTTTTTCGAGACGCCTTATTTCGTTTTCAATGGTTGGGAAATGAACGCGCTTCTGCAGATAGTTTTCATAGCGCTCGATGGTCACCGCCAATTCCCCGAACAGATAGCTCAACGTGTCAACCTTCTCCAATTCCTCTCGCAGTAGTTCCGCCGTAAAACTCGGATTCTCCGCCGAAAGTCGCAAGATCTCATCCCGAGATTCCAAAATCCAGCGAAACCTTGATTGCAACGCTGGACTGAGGCGATCCAAGATCTGATCGTACTTGTCCATAACAAGGGCACGTTGGTTTTTTTGAAACTGGGGGTCCCAAACAAGTTTTTGTAGAAGCACGGAATCCGGGGCAAACAACATCCACAAAACTTCGAGTCCTGCTCCCGCGATAAACAGCCACCAATTGATCGTCATGAGCGCGATCATTCCCATGCCGCCCATCAAAGCATAATTGTAGGGGTTATGGAAGGCAAGGCTCGCATAATTTGGGCGAGACTTTTGTTTGCCGCCTTTCATGCGCAGGATGCCTTTGGGGCGCTGTAAAGCGCCTCCAGCAGTTGACCTTCAAGTTCGAGAAATTTGGGCGTTGTTTGCAAACCAATCTCCCGTTCTCCGAAGAAAGGGATTTCGACCTCTCGAATGATTTGGGCCGGACGATGGGACAAGACATAGACCTTGTCCGCAACATAAACTGCCTCGGAAACATCGTGAGTGATGAGCACAACGGTGTTGTCCTCGTGATGAGAAAGTCGCAGGAGCAAGCCCTGCATTTCCCACCTTGTTTGGGGATCGAGCGCTCCAAAGGGTTCGTCCATCAGCACCAATCGGGGCTTGTTGATCAGCGTGCGCGCCAAAGCAACGCGTTGCTTCATGCCACCCGAGAGTTGTTTTGGATAAGCTCGGGAAAAATCCGCAAGGCCCACCAATCGAAGGTACTCCAAGGCCCGTTCGCGTCGTTCTCGTTTGGAGAGCCCTGCCAATCGGAGTCCATACTCGACATTTTCTTGGGCGGTCAACCAAGCGAAGGAGGTGTATGCCTGGAAGATCATGCCACGATCTCGGCCAGGTCCCTCCACAAGATGACCATCCACGTAAACTTCACCTGCGGTGGGCGCCAAAAGGCCTGCCACAGCCTTCAGGATCGTGGATTTTCCGCAGCCGGAGGGACCCAGCAAGGCAACGATCTCTCCCGTGCCAGGTTTGTCGGCGATGGAAAGGCTTACATTCCGAACAGCTTCCACCTGTTCACCGGTTTGGCGAGAAGTGTAGGTAATGCCGAGATTGCGCAGGTCGAGCTTGAGGACAGGATCAGGCATGGTTATCGTCCTGCCAGCGAAATAATGTCGAGCCCATCCAAGCAATCAAGAAGTCGGTCCACAGACCGATCCCACCAATCACAAAGAGCCCTGCGAAACTCCAGGATGCCTTTTGGTGCGTTCGCGCCAGTTCCACCATGTAACCCAAACCATATTCGGGATTGACGGCTTCCGCGAGAATCACGTATGTCCACGAAATCGCGTTCATCACTCGAAAGCTGTTGAAGATTTCGGGCATCGCGGCAGGCACAAGCACGGTTCGGATGATTTGCCAACGTGTGGCTCCGAGCGTGTATGCAGTTTGTACCAACTCTTCGGGAACGGCCCTGATTGCGGAGACCACGACAGGGAGAAGGTAGACGAAGACTCCAAGGAAGAGGAACGCGATCTTCTGGGTCTCGAAAATTCCGAACCAGAGAATCAGTAGTGGGATGAACGCCGAGATCGGCATGTAGCGCAGTGGGGCAACGATCGGGTTGAACACTCGATGAAGGGGCTCGAAAGATCCCATCAAAATTCCAAGAGGAAGAGCTGTTGCGCTCGCCAGCAAGAACGCCAAAGCAATCCTCTTGGTCGATGTCCAAATAGCCAAGGCAAGATCATACTGCACAAACAGTTGGACAAGGCCCCTCAACACCTCCGTGGGTGTCGGAAGAAAGTAGCTGGGGACCAATCCACCGTAGGAAAGCAGACACCACACCCCCAAAACGCAAAAAGGAGCCACCAAGGAAAGCAGGATCCTTGCCTTGCGTGGCAGGGGTTGGCGAAGCTCCCACCACGATGGTCTGGCGCGCGTGGTGCCCATAGATTACTCCGCCAGGAGCACTCGGATATCGGTCCTCCGATTGGCTTGCCTTCCTCCCTCCGTCGCGTTGTCTGCGATGGGGTGAGTCGAGCCCTGTCCGATGGCCTGAAACCGTTCCGAGGGAATCTCAAAGTTCTTCACCAGGTAATCCCGCACAGCAAGGGCGCGCTTCTCAGACAGTTTCAGGTTGGAGGCGGCCTTGCCAGTCGAGTCCGTGTTGCCCTCAATCCGCAGGATCGTGTTTCCAAACGAGATCATGGTCTCACCAAGGCTGTCCAAGGTGAAGAAGGATCCCGCCATGATCTCATCGGATCCAGGCGTGAAGTGAATGGACAACTGCTTGTTGATGATCGCCCGCTGGTGAGGCTCCACGGACTTGTCTGTGGAGCGGACAGGCTTGGCCACGATCTTGGGTTCGAGAACCTTCTGATCTGCATAGAACGAGGCCTGGGCAGCTACAAACCGTGCATCCACATAATCCTTGGCATCCACCGCCCGGGTGACGATTCCCTTCTTCCGCCAGATCACGAAGGCAGTGTTGAACAGAGCCTCGAAGTGAGCGTGACCCGTCAAGCCAAAGAATTGGGCATTGTCTGCAAAGGGCGTCAGCTTCAAGCCTGACAGCATCCCAGAGACGGTCTCATCATCCAACTTGAGTGCATGTCCCACGAGCGCGTGAGCCCCTGCTGGATCAGACTTCATTGAGTCGATGCCATCGAACCACCCATGGACGAAGTCCTGCAACGTCTCAGGGCCCTCATCGATCACTTGTTGGCGCGCCACCAACACGTCCGCGATGATGTTCGAGGCCGCGGTTGTCGAAACGAGGACATGCGCCTCATCGCCCCGCGCAGCCACGGCGCCCGAAAGATCTGGCTCCCATGTCACGGCTGCGTCGACATCCTTGGTCTTGAACATGGCGGCAGCAGCGGGAGCGTCTTGGGTGAAGACGATTTTCTTCTCAATCTCGGACTTGTCTTCGGAAACGAGACCAGACTGGTTCAAGAGGTACAGCAACAGGAAATGGGAAGGCGTGAATTGGGTGGTGGCGATGCGCTTGCCCTTCAGATCCTCGATGGATTTGATCGAAGCCAACGACACCACACCATCGCCACCACGGGACCAGTCCTGCATCAGAATGGCCTTGGCCTTCTGATCCGTTTCGGCCAACATCGACGCTTCGCGCGCCCAAGAATCGACGGTATCCCACATCACATCAACATCGCCCTTGCGAAAGGCCGCCAACTTGGCGGCGGGATCCTCGAGAAGAACAAACTTCACATCCACGTGGTACTTGGACTTGTAGAGGCTGGAAGGGGCGCTGCCATCCAGCCCACCGTTGGCAACGATTCCTGGAGAATGTCCAGCCCAGGTATTGATAGCGACGATCAAGGGTCGGGTAAGCCGGCCCCCCTTGATTTCGGTTCCCACCACCCCAACGGTAGCCCCCTTGGCGGGATCCGGGGGGGCGTTCTTCAAGTTCTCGAAATCGGAGCGAGACAAGCTGAGGGAAGGTTCCTCCTTAGATTGCTCGGGGGAAGCGTGTGCCCATTCCTTGACGTCATCTTGGAAGTAGTACCAGCCGGTGTAGCCCACCACTCCCAGAGTGGTGAGCGCGATGAAGATCTTGGCCATGGGTGTCAGTTTCATTGTGGTATTCTTTCGGAAGTCGATTACGACACGGGAGTCCCTTCTGGAGAAGGAACCTCCTGGCCGAAGAATTCCAGAACGCTTTGGATTTCCTGTTGCTTGCTTGCGCACGCAAGCTTTTGGGCTTCCTGTTCCCGGAGGCTAGAAGCCACCTGTCCTCCAAGCTCTTCAATCTCTGCTTGGAGACGTTTGATCCGCGCTGAAGCTGCCTCGATCAATTGATGGGTGCGTTCTTTTCCAACCCGGAGGAACTCCTCCAGGGTTTCCAATTCGGCTCTTCCTGCCTCGAGGATTGATTCGATCGGGAAACCAAATGTCCGCAAGGATGCCTCCACGATTTGCTTCTTGACCATCGTGGGGGTTTCTGAGGGCAAAGCTTGGAGCAACTCCAAAGCCTTCTGGATGCACTCCTGTTCCTTTCCTTCAACTCCCCCAGCAAGGAAGATCTCAGAAAAATCCATTTGAGCAGGAACCACTTCCCCAGGGACGGGCGGAAGAACAATAGGTGGTTCTGGAGGATCTTCCTCCTTTTGGATCGGTCCGCCCTCTTCTGAGGGAGGCACGTCTTCTTGAACGACAAACCAACCGAGCACAGTTTTTCCCAAGTTGCGCATTTTAGGTCCTTGGGGATATACGATGCTTGGGCGTAGGTTGGGACATGCCAGGATTTTTTACCCGACTTGGTAACTTGTGGAGGGGCTTCGTGAGCCTCTGGATTTCGGACATCGAAAAGAACCATCCCGAGATTGCCTACGAGAACGCCATCAACTCGATGGTGGAGAAGTACACCAAACTCAAAAGGGCTACCGCCGCCATCGTGCGCCGCCGCGAAGAGACCTCTGCTCGATTTGCCAAACACACAGCGGAGCTCAAGCAAATCAACGGAGACCTTAACGTCGCCATCGAAACCGGACAGGATGATCTTGCCCTCATCCTTCTCCAGAAAAAGAACGCACTCGAAGCTGAAGTCGCGGACATCACCTCTGAGCGCGATTCATCGGCCAAAGACGCAGAAAGCGCCAAGGCCTCGCTCCTCCAAATTCAAGGGGAAATTCGGAAGCTGAAGGCAGAGCGAGATTCAAGCCTGGCCAAATTGGCGAATGCTCAGGTCAAGGCCAAGATCCAGGAACAACTGGAAGGGCTCTCCGTAGACGCAGAAGTCAAGGCTCTTGATGGGGTCCGCGAGCACATTCGGACCCAAGTTGCGGCGGCTCAATTGGGTGAGGAACTCGGTCAAAGTGATCTGGACACCCGTCTCCAATCTTTGCGCGCCCAATCCGGAGAGGTTGAGGCCAAGCAACAGTTGGCGGCGCTCAAGGCTCAAATGGCCGCCAAGAAAGCCCAAAGGACCCTCTGATTATGCCAGAGGATCTCCCGACCTGGGCCGCCGAATTACGGAATCGATACCTTCGGGGCGAAGCCTCTCAATTCATCCTTCACGGCAACGTGTTTGATCGCGTTGTCCACGAGGGAAAATTGATCTCGATCAGCGCCTACCTGGCCCAAATGCTGGGGGAGTCGAAACAGACCGTTTTCCTCTACAACGTGTCTGTTGGCGGAAAATTACTCAAATCCAAGGGAACCCTGGAGGCCTCCCTTGCGTCGCGGGAACCAGAAAAGGTGCTTCCCGCGGTGGAACGGATGCTTCGGACATCCGACAAACTAGCAGTCATTCTGGAATACGCGGAGATGATCGCACCCGCGGCTGATACCAATTTTCTATCCGATGTGGACCGCAGCAATGTGGTGGCCCTTCACCGTTGGTCCTTGTCCCCAGAAATTGAGGGCTTGGATAACATCATCGTTCTCATCACGGAGAATTTGACCGAACTCCACTCGAAATTGGTGACCAATCCGAAGATTGCCACAATTAAGGTTGGCATACCAAACGAAGCTGAACGCCAGCAGATCATTTCTCTGTGTGATCCTGATGCTGATTCGGCCTGGGTCAGTCGCTTGTCCTTGGTCACCGCAGGTCTCAAAGCAATTCAGATTGAAAGCATTCTTCGGCCAAACGAAGCCGAAGGAGACTTTTCCGACCGCAAAGTCTTCATTGCCCACCTCCTTGGGCCTGGAAATGAAGAGAGGGCAAACAAGCTGGCCCACATCACAGGAGGAATGGATCGGGAGGAAATCCGCAAATTGGTGGCCCCGGAAGCCTCTGTCGAATTGATCTCCCGCCACCAACAAACCGAGCGGGATGAAGTTGATCATCTCATTGCAACACGCAAGCGGGAAATCCTCGAACGAGAATGTTCTGGCTTGATCGAGTTTGTGGAGCCCAAGCACGACTTCTCGGCTGTGGGTGGGCTCGATCAAATCAAGAAGGAGTTGCTGCGGATTGCGAAGGCCATTCGAGAAGGACAAACGCGTCGGGTCCCCATGGGAATGCTGTTTACGGGACCCATGGGAACAGGGAAGACTTTTGTGGCAGAGGCCTTTGCGGCGGAATCTGGACTTACCACAATCAAACTCAAGAACTTTCGCTCGAAATGGGTTGGATCTACCGAAGGGAATCTCGAAAAAATCCTGAGCGTGATTCAAGCAATCGGTCAAGTCTTGGTCATCATCGATGAGGGGGATCGGGCATTTGGGAACACCAAGGGCGAAGGTGATGATGGAACTTCCAGTCGAGTCATGGCCAGGCTCAAAGAGTTCATGTCCGACACGCGCAATCGCGGGAGAATTCTTTTCATCATCATGACAAATCGTCCAGACAAGCTGGACATCGACATCAAGCGGGCAGGGCGACTCGATCGCAAGATCCCCTTCTTTTACCCTCAAACCATCGAAGAGGTCAACGCTGTTGTCTCTGCCCAACTTCGTCGCCACCGCATCACCTCGACTCTTGAATTTCCAAGAGATTCGGATGCCTTGTCTTACTTGGTGGGCCATTCCAATGCGGACATTGAGGCTGCCCTGTTGCTTGCGGACGAGTCTGCGGAAGGTGCTCCGATTGATTTTAAGGCATTGACCCAAGCGTGTCGGGACTATTTGCCCGCCAGGGATACAAAAATGCTAAAATTCATGGAGCTACTTGCGGTCTTCGAGACTTCCAATCGCCGACTGCTTCCGGCTCGCTTCGCAGGTATGTCCACCGAGGAACTGCAGACCCAGCTCTATCGCCTGAAGGCGGAGCTTGGAAATGCCTGAGGGCAAGGCGTACCAGGATCATGCTCCAAAAAGTAACTGCGAAGGATTTTGAGTCCCTCTGCGAGGAAATTGGCAAGATTGTTGTTCAAGCGTGGAGTCTCTGCATTCTCCACACATTGGATTTCGCCATCCAAATCCAATCCGAGAAAGCTCTTGAACTTCATATTGCGATTGAAGCCAGTGGAGGACTGTCCGCATCTTGCGATAAGATGGAGGTCAATGGGAAACTCCATCCCAATCGGTATGCCGGTGTGGATGCAATCATGGGGATGTTCGCGCCCATCCTACTCGAGATGGGACGAAAATCCCTTCAAGAGGAAATCGACGCCAAGGAAGCCAAAGAATCCGCATGGCGGCGCGAAGAGTTTGAGCGTGGCTACAATACAGGTTTCACAGGTGCGGGTTATCGGCCAACATCTCGACCCTACATTGAGGGTTTTGAGAGTGGTGAATTGGCCGCCCGCAGGAAAAAACACCGCGAATAGCCCCAGATACCTTATATGGGAGGGATCTTGAGGGATCATGAATCCGGCGGAAGTCATCGCAGAAGCACTCAAACGCGAGCTCGAACCTTTGCTCGCGAAGGGCCTCCGAATCACCGGCGGAGAAAACATTGATGGAGACTCGTGGGAGATTAGGATTATCTTCGACCCCGTACCCGGCGGTCCCTTCCTGGGGATTTCTTTGAAGAGTCCCGACCTCACCTCTCCCATCAAGAGGTTGGCGTTGAAACCCTATCGATTGCTGCAGAACGTTCCCCTGAAGGCACAAAAGGGAACAACGCAGGCGATCGTGGAATACGTCATCCAATGGTTCCGGGCTCACTTGGAGGATCTCACAAAGGCCTCCAATGATTACCCCAAGACCCTGCCCGAACTTCGAGAGCTCCTACAAAAAGAACTAGGAAAAATCAGCGGACTGAAGCCCGAGATTTGGGCCGGGGTGGGCGCCATGATTGGCGTGAATGTTGGAGGGATGCGCTTTACCATTGGCCCCTCCGCGCACACGAGATGGACGGACACAGGATTACCGGACATCATGAAACTATCCGGAGAGGGCCCCGGAAAATTCAGAACGGTGAATGCTCCCCCTTGGGTTTTGGTGGAACACCTCTCGAAATGGATTCGTGCTCACATGCCCGCCTTGAAACAAGCCTCTATGCTTGATCGAATTGTTTGTGGCGCCATTAGCTTCAGACCCAGCGATCTCCGCAAAGAGAATCGGGACATCATCCTTGTGCTTCTAAGGAAGAACGTGCGGGACCTTGAGCAGCTCTCAAGTCGTTGGGATGCACAGAATCCAACACCCGCTGCCCAAAAGGTTCAAATATCCCTCGACGCCGCCAAGGCACTCCTGGAAGCCTTTGAACACGACATATCCTTCGGGGACTTGCCTGTCGCAGGACTCAATCAAAGCCAGCGGTCCAATCTTGGTCGACGCGAATACTTCATCAACACGGATGAAATGGATCCCTTGAGTCGACTTCCGCGAAGCAAGACCATCTTCTATGTCAAGAAGATGTGGCCGGAGAATGCCGATCCGAGGGATTTGCGAGAGGACATGGCCATGAAGCAATTCGTGGATGCTGTGTACACCCCCAATGCCCCCCACAGATGAGTTCCGTCTACTTGGACGTATTGTGGGTGCTGTGGGTACCCAAGTTGGAGGTTGGCGCGTGCCGGCCGGCACAAGAGTCTACCGGCGGTATAACATTGCCCGAACACGGGAAGAAATGAAGCGACTCGGAACCCCAGATTTGACCACAATGAGAAGGGTTCGCACGGAGTTTGTTCTCCCGCGAGATGCTAAAATCGCAGGGGATTGGGTATATTGGACCTCTTGGCATCGAGATTTTGCCGCCAAGAGATCGGACCTCCTTCCACCTGAAGAACATCAGCTTCGATGAAGTGCCCTCGAGTCGATCGTATTTAGATCAAGATGCACATCGGCGACACCCTTTCAAATCGGGACAAAATCCGGCAACAGGTTCGTCCTTCCCGTCCGTGGACCAGTGAACAGCTCAAAGAACTGGATCAATGGACCCACAACTTGGGTTATCCCTTGGTCTTGCGCTTCGGAAGTTCCGTCTGGCTAAACCTGGAAGGCAAACCCCAAGTAACGGCTATCGTCTCTTGCGGCATTGTTTCTGAGTTTCTCCTCATCTCGTGCAGCGTGGAAGATACCCAGGGACACACATCTCCCATGGTGTGCTTGCGGCGTGGTCTTGCTCTTTCGGATGCCGCGCTCTGGTGCGCTGAAGTCGCCTCGGATTTTGAAGAAGCATCCATTCTCGCCGGGATTCCGGTGAAGAACGGGAGTGGCTTCGTTGGTTCAACGTCTGCCATGATCCGCAACCATCTTGTTCCCACGCTCCCTGTTTCAAGGTGAAAATGTACCGCACCTCCGAAGCACAGAAGGATCAAGGTGATCTTGTCCAAATCGTGGCCTTGTTGGTCAGGACCCTGGAAGCAAAGGTTCGATTCCAATTGCTGAGGGAAGTGCTTGACCTGGACGAAAGCTCAGATCTCCACCCCGATGAGGAAGAAATCTTGGAGCATACCTCTGAGCTTGCACACCACATGGCATTAATTTGGGGAGGGATGCTTACCCATGCCTGTGCACAAACCACGCTTTCCCTGGGAGAGGATCTCATTCCGCAAAAACGAGAGGATCTCCTCTCCAGGATGGAGGAATCCTTCTCAACGTTCGCGCTGAGTTTTGAGGAGATCAAAGCCGTGATGCGCGAATTCCTGGTGGTTTGGTTTTCCTCGAAAGAGGAACTCGTACTTCCCGGACGAATCTTGATTCGCCAAGTTGGAAACACCTTCTCAGCCCACCAAGCGAGATCATAAGCCCATGGACGCAAAAGCAGCCAAACGACGAATCCAGCTCCGCGAAAGCGCCGGCAAGACCCCCCTTGAAAGGTGGCGCGGGATTTGTCTTCTTCTCGAAGAAGCTACGGAAAACTTTCGGAGAAGAACTCTTGAGCATGCGTTGGCACTTCGAGAAATATGCCAGGCCCTCACATCCAATGTCCAATTTTCTGAGCCTCACCCCTTGGAAGATCGGGGAGTAATCCTCCGAAAAGTCCAACTTTGGGAAGGATCCTTACCCAAGAAGTTGC
>JACCDR010331387.1_pt1 | contig 13353 bp, 27 predicted proteins | sample 7446431 | NCBI WGS metagenome assembly JACCDR01 (sample SAMN15323443, study PRJNA562643) | freshwater metagenome | isolation source: river surface water | place: USA:Blue River Watershed | collected 2017-08-17
CTTTTTTGGCCCCTGCACACAGCATTTCACGCGAAGAGATTCCTTGCGGGGGGGGGTGGGCATTATTTGCCTAGTGCCTACTCGGCCCCCGACGAGTTGCGCTTGGCCGATGCGATGATGTTCTCCGGCGTGCCGGCCCAAGTCTTCGAGTCCTTGTCGTAGCCGATGGCCCCTGAGTTGGCGAAGATGGCCATCACGAAACTGGCGCAATCGGTGTCCGACATTATCCAATTCAGGACTTCCGATTGTTCCGGCGACCACGGTTTCGAGCGGTCGCGATAGTGGCTGAGTTGTGGCATTTGGGAGGCCGCTTTGAGGGCTTTGATGCGGGAAGCTTTGACGAGGGTTTTGTGGTTCATTTTTCGGGCTTAATTTTGGGCCTGGCTTTTCGTGCGGCTGGAAACCGTTTGTGCAACGTGCAGCCATTAAAGGCTGGCTGCACTTTGCACAAAGGCCGTGCAAGTCCTCGCACAAACCCTGCACAACGAGTTGCACAACGCATCATTCATTTGTTTTAAGTGGCTTAACTCCAAGGCGATAGAAACCTTGCTTTGTGCAAGAGAGGTAGCGCTCCCTAGTTGCATCCTTCAAACGGGCCTTAATTGTGCGTGTTGAGGCCCCGGAACGGTCAGAAACGAGGCCTAAAATGTCCTTAGTTTTGGCCTCATCGGCGGCGGTTTTTTGAAGCTCCCGGACGGCCTGAACCACGTCCGAAATTGTGCAGGCTTGGCCCTTCGCCTGACCCTGCACGTCGGCCCGCCAGTTGTTGAGATCGAAGGCCGGATCGAGCGAGTAGGTGAACGTTTCGGGATCGAACAAAACGCCCCTCGGTTCGAACTTCGGGCCATTGTTGGACTTGCCGCAAGCGAGGACGAGGCGGTTGCTGTCGTTGCGGTCGCCGGGGGCGAGCTGAAGCTCGCAGCGCACGCGAGAGTAAAGGGCCTTCGATCCTCGGCCGAAGTTGCCAGAATTGTAGTTGTCGCCCGCCTGTGCCACGTTGGCAGCCCCGGTGCGAGCGTGGTGAATGATCATCACGGCAGCCTCAGGAGCCCCCGAGCGGTGCACCTTCCTTAGTATTCGCAGGGAGTTGACGAGATCGCTGGTCGAGTTCTCGTCGCCGGCGATCATGTCGGCGAAGGGGTCGAGGATCAGGACTTGCGGCGTGAAGGCTTGGAGGGTGGAGATAAGCCGATCCACGTTAGCCGTGGTGCCCAGGTTGAGGTCTCCCTCCTCTTCGGGCGTGAGGGCGAGAATGTAGAGGTTTTCCTCCACGATTTCGCGCTCATGCGGTTCGAGTACCGACCACATCTTTTCGAGGTCGTGCTTCCAGCGCACCACGCCGTTTTCGGTGGAGAGGAAAAGCGACTTCTTGGGCTGGCCGATCATCTCAAGCCCACACCAATCCCTCCCGACCATCTGGCAAATCGAGAACCAAAGAGCCATTCGGCTTTTGCCGAGCCCCCCCACCCCGAGGAGCGACGTCCACTCGCCTTTGGCAAGGTATCCGCCCTTCACGATGTCGCCCTCTGGATCCGGCACGAAGGAGAAGAATTGCGACGGCTTCCAGACCGTCATCGGCCGCATCCAGCGCGACACCCCAGGCTTTTCGTCGGCAAGCCCCTCATCCCTGAGCCCTCCCCACTGCATTCCTCTTTCGTCTTCAGGGGCCTCGTCCTCTTGGGCTGCTGGGGCTGCTGGGGCTGGCTTCCTTGCCGAGCCGAAGCCCTGACGCCGAAGGTCGGCGGCTGCGGCAGAGAAGTCGCCCCCATGCTCAAGCACGGCATAAGCCGCCCAAGGGCGGTATGAGTGGTTCGGTTCAAATTGAGAATTGCTCGTGAAGACGAAGAGCCTGTTTGGCACCACGTTCCACGAAGCCGAAATGCCCTTCTTCTTGCCTGGGCGTGTCCAATACTTCCCTTGGCGGTCAGCGGAGGTCCAGCCGTGCTTTCTGAGCAAGGCTGGCACGTCGGCCTTGGCGTCGTAGTCATCGCCGGGAGAAAGCTCGCTGGCGGGGCTGGGAGTGGGCTGTCTGGCGGCGTCTGCCTTCGGCATCTCATCGAAGGAACGGGCCAGGTCGAGGAGTGCGTCTCTGTCCTCCTCTTCGAGAGTCGGGATGTCATCGAAGCTCCCTTGAAGCAAATCGTAGCCTGGGCTCGGGTGGATCAGGAAATAACCACCCTCCCCGCGAGTCTCGATCAGCGTGCAGTTTTTTTGCTGCGGGTTGTCCCTCTGCTCCTGCGTTGTGGGCAGCCGGGAGGCCAGCTTCACGTTGCGAATGCGCTTCCCCTCGCAGCGAAAGACCAGGTGAAAACCGCCTGAAGGCGTGGACTGAATGAGGCATTGCCCCAGCACTTGGTCGAGCCCCACCTCCTCAGCCCTCTTCGAGTAGTCCTTAAGGAGCCCCCGCTTGTATTTCTCATCGAAGTCGATGCACTGCACCTCCCCTGCAATGAGCGCCACCGAAGAAGGATTCGTCTTTCCGAACCACTCCTTCACCTTCCCGATTTCCGGGAGCGCGGTCTCGCAAGCTTTCCAGCTTACAAGAGCCCTCTTCTCTTGGTTGCACGGCACCGAGGCAATGCCTTGCGTGTGCAGGTTGATGGCTTGATCTAGAAGGGTCATAGTGGCGTGATGCTGGGGCGCTTCGTGTAGGGCTTGCCTGGTAACTTCCTGAGCACTTCTCCTGTGCGAAAAATCACCGTGGAGTAAGTGGTCGGATCTTCTCTCTTCGCGGGCTTTTCCGGCTCTGCTTTCTTCGCCAGAGCCCGCTTGAGAGATTCGGCGAGAGGGTTACTCAAGCCGCCTCCCCTTTCTTAGAGAGGGCTTTCGAGGCGTAATCCGCTTTGGCGCGTTGGTAGGTGGCCCACACGGAGTATACGCTGTTCACGGAGATATTGAGGGAAGCGGCGATGGCGATTGCGCTCTCGTTGCGAGTGCGGCGCAGGATGATCTGCTTTTTGATTTCGCTGTTGAGCTTGGCGAAGCCGGCCGGATTGGTGATGCGCTTCTTCGGCTCGGTTTGAGCGAGCAGGAGCCGGAATTCGGCTCGCTGCTTTTCGATTCGGCGATGCTTGGCCGCATCCTTGCAGCCGAGGGCTTCGAGGGCGCGGAAGGTTTCGGTCATGTTCATGGGTTTTGAAATTATTGTTCCGGCTGTAACTGGTATTCGCTGTCAGCGAGCCAGAGAGATTCTACGTCTTTTGTGATTTCTTCGCCTTGGCACCCGCACTCGGGGTCTCCGCAATCGTAGAGCCAAAAATAAGACTCAGTTTTGGGGTCATATCGAATGGTCGTATAGCTTCCGTAAAAGGTGACACCCTTACCGAGCACACGGGCCTCGATAAGCGCCTGCTTCACTTCGGCTTCGGTAAAATACTTTTTCTCTTGGTTGCTCATCTGACTGTATATTTGGTTTGAGTTGGAAGGCCCTTGCGGGTGTTGACGAAAACTCTGTGTGTTGCGGGGCATGACGTGACGGCGGCTGTGCGAGCTAGAAGCCTAGCCCTGTCGGTGCCGTGCTTAACTAGGAGGCGGGTTGCGCGGCTCATTCCTGTCCTTTCGGAATAAGCCACACGATCATCGGATTGCCCTTCATAATTTCCAGCGCATCGCGTGCGGCTTGCAGCTCAGCCTCTTCTGGGGAGGCGCTATATCCATGATCTTTGATTTCAGCTATTAATCCCTCAAGCTGAGTTATAGTCAGTTCCAGCCAATCAAGCGCGGCTTGGTGTCGTTCGGGGGTCATCGTCCGCCTTTCTCCACCTCGATTACTCCGGTGCTCGTCCTCAGATAAAGCCGCCCAGTTTGTCGGTCTTTAATGACAGCCCCGGCCTTACTGCTTTCGATGATGTAAAACCGAGCCTTTGTGTCGTCGCCGCGAGCGAATAGAATTATAGTGGCGAGTGCGCACATGGTGATAAACACAACAAGGAAGCAGCCGCCCACAAAAGGAAACCATTCAAGTTCGTCTATATACTTCTTCATTTTCCGCCCTCCTTGGCCTTGTCGATGGCGGCGCGGAGTGTTGCCAGGGGGTGCCCACTGAGGCTCTTTTCGTCGTCAGCGACTTGCCACCACCGTATCAATTCATTCTCGTCACCACCTTCGGTAAAGGCCACGGCGCAAACATGGTACTTTTCCAGCCAGTCCACCCGCTCGGAGTCCTTGCGAGCCTCTGCCAGAGATTCACACTCAATTTGCGCTGCGTGGATTCGCTCTTGTTGGCCTTTAATGAAAGCTTCTACATGTGCCGGGGTGCCTCCCCATGCGGCGAGCGTCTTCCACTCCTTGAGTTCTGCGGCCATCGCTTCCGCCTCCGCGCAAAACTGCGTGGAGCGTTGTTCTCTTGCGCAGCCTTGGTTCTGTTTGATGCGGGCGAGTTCGGCGGTCAGTCCGGCGATGTGCTCGCGGAGGATTTCGACGGCGTTCTCGCTAACGATATGCCCGTCATTCACAAGTTGCAGCGATGCCTCGACAAGCTTCTCGTCGTGGATTCGTGGGGTCATGCGTCGAAGTCGATGTTGAGGTACTTTGCCAGCTTTTCCCCCGCTTCCAGATAGGCTTTGCGCAGTCGGTGAAACTCCTCGTCCTTCACTTCCTCAAAGTGCGAGTAGCCGGTGAATGCGTAGTGGAAACCTTCGTTTGCCACGGTGTCTCTAATGTAGTCTAGGTCTTTTGGTTTCATGATTTGGTTTCGTTTGTTGATTTGTGGTGTCACGGCGTTTGTGTCGGGTTCTTGACCAACTGACCAACCGCGTCGCGTGTGACGCCGAGTAGATTCTGGCACTGTTCAAGTGCACGCTGGGCGTTCTTGAAATGAGCTTCGTACTGCCCCAGCTCATGGAGCCGCGTGAATATCTTGCCGACATCAATTTCGGCTCCGCTTTTTATCTTTGCCTTCACATCGTTAGGCACCTCTCCGTACGGGTACCCAAGCAGGTAGTGAATGTCGTATTCACTTATTTCGATAAGGACGTGTCCTGTTCTAGCTGTGCCGATAACTTTCATTTGGTTTCGTTGGTTTGATTGGTGCGGGATCTGGACTCGTCCAGAACTGTCAACGTTTCCTAGGCCGTTGCCGTGCTACATTACACCACCCCGCAAAAAGTTATTGTTTCTCGGTCTCTTGCTCCCCGCGCACGATGAGCACGCGGTCGCCTTCTTTTAGTAGTGGTATGACGTGGTTGCCGCCGTCTTCCGTTTTGTACAGGTCGTCGCTAGTAAGCACCTCCGCCCGCTCGACTGCCAACAGGCGACGGAGCGCGGCGACGGTGGCGCGAAGGGACTCAAGATGCCCCGGCTGTGGCGGTTCGCCGAAAAACTCGGTTAACTCGACGTGTGTTTTGATCTGCTCCTCAATGAAGCGTATCAGCTCCTCGGTGCTCGTGGTCATGGCGTGCCTTTCTGTTTGCCAAATACGTTCTCGATGTAGTACCGGAGCGCGACCACGCGAGCGTAGTCCATCGCCATTTCATTGATCGTGAAGTTTGTCGGTGCTCCGTCCTCCTCGCGTTCCTTCGCTGCGTCACGAACGCGCATTTCCCGGCGCTGCTTCGAGTCTCTGAGAGCGTCCTTAAAATCTGCCTTCGTGAGTTTCATCGCTTCCCCCCCCTCCCCGGCGTGCGGACGCGGCGGATGAATGTTGATCCACGGCTAGCGCGGATTGTTGGCTCAGATGTGATTGAGGCCCAAGCAAACTCGCAGGTATCCGCCCAGCAGTCGCCTTTCTTGAGTCGTTCCCCTACGCGCAGCTTGCGCCAGCCGTGCGGGATTTGGATGCGTAGTTTCATGGTGTTATGCTTTCGTAAGCTGCCTGGATGAACGTCGCGGCGACTTGCGGCACGATTGCATTGCCGTAACCCCGCAAGAGTCCCACGCGGCCGGGTATCCCATGAGCCAGCGGGAAAAACTCGGGTTCAACCGGAACCCTTCGCGCTTTACCATCTCGGCATTCGTGCCAGTAGCTGTCAGACCAATTTGCCGTGGTAAGTCGCGTGGGTTCGATCCGTCGCCGTGACTGTTCCTTGCATCCCGAACCACTGGCGTGTGCCATCCCGCTTTCTCCGCATCCGCTGGAAGCGCCCCGCCCGCCTGATTCGGGCCGCCGTTGCTGCCGTCCGTCGCTCGTGGCGTGTTCCATCCCACAGGCTCCACCGTCTTGCGGCTGCTGTCCGTGTTGCCCGCAGGGTTGTAGTCCTCCGTCCCCGCATTGCCCGCCATCGGTGTCGGCCATCCGGCAAACTTCGCCGCATGTTCCAGTGACGCCGTGTGCTTCTTCCCGTCGACCGTTCGCCCCGTTGCATCCATCTTTTCCGGCGACATTGAGCGCCCTCCGCTCGGGGTGTTTGGAGTCGACCATCCCACTTTCATCGCGGCCTGTTTCAGTGACTCTCCGCCCTGCCTGCCTGTGCGCTTCTGCGTGCCGGTTGAATCGTTCGCGCATGCTGGGGGCCATCCAGTAAATGCGCTGTCTGATGTGCGGCGCCCCGACGCCCGCAGAGCACAAATCGGCGGCCCCGACCGCATATCCCAATGCTTCCAGGTCAAGACGTACTCCGGCGAGCCATTCACGTCCGTCCTTGCTCGCAACCTGCTCTCCAAACGCGATTGGAGGCGAGAGGAAGGTGATAATGTCTTTGAGGACGGGCCAGAGGTGGCGCTCGTCTTTTGTGCCTTGGCGCTTCCCGGCTGCGCTGAATGGCTGGCATGGGCAAGAGCCGGTAAGGACTCGCTCGGTGTCGGGGATTCCGGCGAGCCTGAGCGCGTAACTCCATCCGCCGATACCGGCAAAGAAATGATGCTGCGTGTATCCAGTGAGTTCATACGGGTTGATTTCTAGGATGCTGCGTTCGTCAACGTCGCCCGGTGCGATGAGTCCTTGCTTGATAAGTTCGCGGAGCCAGGCGCACGCCTTCGGGTCGTTGTCGTTGTAGTAGGCACTCAAGAGGACGAGTCCCCCTTCCGCTCGCGGGCGGCGAGCTTGATCAACTCGTTTTTGAGCTTCGCGTTTTCCTGCTCCAAATCCGTGATGCGCTCCATGACAATCTCGGCAGCTTCTCTATTGAGCCCGAGGACCATTAACAATCTGAGGTTGACCGTGCTCATTTGTTTCCCTCCCCCCGCCTCTTCGCCATTCCTCGCATAGAGCATTTCCTTGACCGCATTCATGGCCAGCGTGCGAGTCTTTTGATACTTCGCTTCACCATCGGCAATATACTTTTCCAACTCAGCAAATGTGCCACGGAAGCACCCGCAAAACAGGCGCGGTTCATCGCCTTCCTTTTGGATAATCGCTGTCAGCATCCGTCCAATCTCGCCATGTCCTTTGAATGCCACTTGCGCGAAAGCGTAGAGGTTCGCACCGTAGAGGTCCGCACGGGAGAGGTTCGCACCGGAGAGGTTCGCACCGGAGAGGTTCGCACCGTAGAGGTTCGCACCGGAGAGGTCCGCACCGTAGAGGTCCGCACGGGAGAGGTCCGCACCGGAGAGGTCCGCACGGGAGAGGTTCGCACCGTAGAGGTTCGCACGGGAGAGGTCCGCACCGGAGAGGTTCGCACCGGAGAGGTTCGCACGGGAGAGGTTCGCACGGGAGAGGTCCGCACCGTAGAGGTCCGCACGGGAGAGGTCCGCACGGGATTTAACAGCGGCGCGGACAGCATCCGCTAAACAAGAGAAGTCGCCTTCAAATAGCACACTCCCCGTCACCCAAGATTTAATTTCAATTTTCATCGTGCTCCCTCCCCCGCCTCGCGGCGTGACTGCTTGATGCCGAGGATAAAAGAAAAGAGGAAGAGGGCCGCGAGGCCCACGAATTGAACTTGTTCGGGTGTGGGTGTCATGAGTGGGTGAGTGCTTTTTTCAGCATCGCAACGGTGCCGAGTGTGACGAGTGAGCGGGGGGTGACTCGGAGAACGCGCCAGCCGAGGAGTGCGGCCTCGTTGTATTTCTCCATGTCCTTCAAGAAGCCTTCGGGCTGGATGTGGCGGCCGCCAGACCGCACGCCACCCTCGCACTCCAAGGCAACCTTGTATTCCGGCCAGGCGAAATCAAAGCGCCATCCCCGAGCGGGGTGGAACTCCAATTCAGTGACGGGCTCAGGGAGCCCCATCCGTTTGAAAAATTCTGTGCTCATAGATTGGTGATCGAGTATCCGAGTTTCTTATACACTTTGACCCGGGCCTTGGCCTGGGCTGCGGCCAGCGAGGCCCCGAGGTCGGTAAAATCGTGAATGATGCCGCGCGTCTTGCCTTCGTGGGGACGCATCACTCGCCCCGCCCTCTGCTCAAGCTTCCCGGCAGAGCGCCCACCGGCTGCGTTGATCAGCGTGCCGAGGCGCGGAACGTCCAGGCCTTCGTCGGCCAGAGAGGTGGCAACCATCACCCGCAAATGGCCGGAGCGAGCGGCAGCGATTGCTTCTCTGCGGGCCCTCGCCCCCATCTTCGAATGAACGACCGTCGCCCCGTCGATCCCCGAGGCCAGGCTCTCGCCGTGCTCGATCGAAGAAACGAGGATCAGGATGCCTTCGCCTTGTTGAGCCAGAGCGACGATCTTTCGATTGCGAGCCTCGTTCGCTTGGACGTATCGGCAAGTCACTTCCCACATGGCGCGGCGCATGAGTTCGAAATCTTGAACCATGCGAAACCTTCTCTTCCGCTCATGAACCAGCTTCTCAGCCTCGGCCTTGATTCGCTCGTCAAACTCCGAGGGGGTGTCGAGATGGTGCATGAAGACCGCGCCCTTGGTGATCGAGCCGCCCGCCATCACGTCTTCGCGCGGCACCTCATAGAAGTTTTCTTCTCCGAAGAAAGCCTTCAGTGAGTTGTCTCGCTCCCAATCTCCCGTCCAAGGCGTGGCGGAGAAGCCGTAGACCCATTTCTGAGCATTCACGGCCTCAGTCCACCACGTCGTGGCGGGGAGGTGGTGGGCTTCGTCTAAGATCAAAACGTCAGCCTCCGATAGATCCTTGCGTGCGGCAGCGCACGAAGCGCGGAAGAGAAGCGAGGGCCTTTTTTCAAGAACCGAGGCCATCGCCTTCTCTGCCTGCTCGACCTGCTCGCGTGTGTTGGCCACCCAGCACACCGTGTCAAAATCCTGCGCCACCGAATCGACCACGGCCGAAGCGATGATTGTCTTTCCGCTGCCAGCCGGAGCCTGCACGAAGGCTTTCTGCCTTCTGGTGCAGAAATCGCGGGCGGCGATTTGATAGGGGCGCAGGATGAAGGTCATGGCGCTGGATCAAAACGGCTCGTTGGACGGAGCGGTCGGCTTCTTCGCCGGAGCGCCATCCTTGGCAGGCACCTTCGCGGCCAGCATCGAGAGGCGCGAAAGTGTCTTGGCTGCGTTGGCGATCGGCGCGATCTTGCGACCACCACCACCCGGGCGATTGATCCACGCCACCTGAGCGGCTTCCTTGATTTCGCCACGGTCGTTGGTGTATTCCTCGATCTTCACCGTGATGGAGGCGGGCTTGCCTTCGGTCTGCGTGGCGATGGTTTCGAAGTTGTTGTCGAACTCGAACACCTCGCGGAGCGTTTGCACGCTGCGCTGAAGAGCGGCGTCGGAGAGGTAGAGTCGCCCCTCGATCGAGTCGCCTGACTCGGTTTCAAAAAGGAACTCCACAAAGGGAGTCGCCTTCTTACTGCTCTCTCCGAGCGTGGTTTTCTTCACGGTGACTTCGTAGTCACCTGCTTCTTTGATTTTCGGCATATGGTTACAGGTTGAATTTTTCGATGGTTCGGTGACTGATGCCCGGAATCTGGATGTTCGGGCTTTCAGAAATGATCGCCTTGATGGCTTTTTCGTTGGGGGTCAGGATGACGAGCCCCGGCGACTCCTTGAGGAGTAGCTGAATGTCGGTGACGGTGATTTCGATCGTCTTGGTGAGACGCCCTCCCTCGACCTTCTTCGGCGCTGCCGCCACGACGGTCTTCTGGAGGGCCTTGATTTCCTTCGCGGCTTCGGCTCGCACGTCGTCAACGGCTCGCTCGGCCTCCGCTTGCGTGGAGGCGGTGCGTGCGGCCTTGGCGGCTTCTTCGCGGGCCTTGGCGGCAATCAGCACCGCTTCGGCATCGGCCTTGCGCTTGGCGTCCTCGGCCTTGCGTCGTTCCTCGGCCACGAAGGCACCGAGGAGTTCAGCGAGGCGCTTCTCTTCCGCATTGAGCGAGGTGGAGATTTCCTTCGCCAGTGCGTCGATCGCCTTGCCGATTTCATAGAAGGGCTTCTTCGCCGTCTCGCGCTGCTCCTCGATCTTCTTTAGGAAGGAGGAGATTTCCTTCGCCGTCTCGGTGGCCGTGTCGAAGTCGATGCGGTCGGACACTTCTGAAATGTCCTTGGCTTGGAGGAGGAGCGCGTCGCGGCGCTCGGTCGCCTCGACATCGAGCGTCGGGACGATGGTTTCGGTGATGGTAGGAGCGAGGATCATTTGAGCGTCACTCCGATGTTCTGGAAGAAGCGCTTCATCCGGGAGCGAATCTTCTCGTTTTGCTCTTGGCTCAGATCCTTCCAGGTCTGGCCCTGCGCAATGTAATTGATCTCGACCAGGTACTTGTTGACCTTCTCTTCGTGCTCAATGAAGAGCGCATTCAGAGGGTCATCCTCGAACTCGGAGGGGTCGGCCTTCTTCGGCTCTTCCTTCTTGGCTTCTTCCTTCTTCGGTTGGGGCTCTTCGGCAGGCTTGGCAGCATTGCCCGGGGGCTTGGCGGCGGCACCGTTGAAGAGCGCGATGATTTCCGGCGAGTCGACCGGAAGCACCTCATCCAAACCGAAGCGGTTCTTCGCGTCCCAAGCGGCGGTGCGCGTGGAGTAGACAACGCGAGAGTCACCACCGAGGCCCTTCACCTTCCCATCCTTGCCGGCCGTCAGAGCGACTTCGAAGTTGAGGAAGAGAACGAGCTCCGACCACTCGACCAGTAACGGAGCCGAGCCCTTTGATAGCTTGAGCTCGTAGCGGTCGTAGCCGTTGAGTTGGTCAGGAGGGGAAACCTTCTGCACCTTGGCGTGGGCGAGAAAAACGACGTGGAGGCCTTTGTCGATCAACTCGTCAGCGAGGGCGAGGAGCTTGGCGAATTGCTCGGCAAGCTTCGTGTAGCCCTTGCCAAAGCCGAAGTCTTCGATCGACTCCTCTCCGGTCGTGCGGAGCAAGTGCTCGGCGAGCATTCGCTCGGCCCAATCGGCGGTGTCGATCACCACGGTCTTGTAACCGAGCGTGTCCTTGGCGAGCTCCCGCATGGACTCTTCGAGGTGGCGGCGGTCTTTGACCGTGATGCGGTCAACCTCGAGTTGATTGGAGCCGTCCTCGGTATCGAGGAAGAGGGGCTTCGGCAGCTTCGACGCGAGGGTCGACTTGCCGGAGCCGGGAACGCCGTAGATGGTGGCGCGAATGGGGCGGGCTTGCTTGCCCTTGGAAATTTGGAGGGCCATTTTTTAGTCTCCGAATGCGATTGTGGTTTGCGTGGGGTCCACGACGTGGGTGGTCGTGAACTTCTTGCTGATGGTCCAGCCGAGCGTGACCTCGAGCTCAGGCTTGAGCTCTTCGGTGGGCCATTTCACGGAGAGCGAAATTTTCGCCTCCGGCTTTTCGGCATCTTCCTTCATTTGGAAGGCCTCGGCGGCGTCCTGGCGGATCGCTCCGATTTTTTCTTCGAGGAGGGCGTGAGCCTCTTCGAGAATGGCCGCAATGACGGCCTTGTCTTGGTCAGTAATCATGGGTGTAATTGCCGTTTGGCAAAGTGGGCTCGGCTCTGCCCGGGGCGTTGTGCCTGCCAGCCTGTTGCCCCTTCCCAAGGGTGGCTGGGTTGCCGGTGGACACAGAGCCGAGAAGATGGTGGATTTGGTCTCTGACTTCGTTGCGGGCCTCGCGTGAGGCCTTGATGGCACGCCGCCAGTCGTCGGCGGTGATGGTGCGGAATATCACTCGACTCGCCAGACGCGGCGGCAGTGCTCTTCTCGGATTAGTCGAGTGCAGAACTTGAACTGTGGGCACTTCTTCCGGAAGCGGGAGATGACGGCGGAAACATATTGGGCGCTGAGTCCGTCCTTGTTGGGGATCGTGAAGGAGTCACCCACTCGCATCCCATCGAAGGGGAAGAGCTCGTCGGATTTCCCGGGGATGGGGATGCCGCGCTCGATCCTGTAGGGCTGTTGGTTCATTTAGTGAATCGTGAAAGCTCGCTGGCAGGGATCAGCCACTTACCCCGCGAGCCGGGGGCTTTGGCGATCTGGCGGGCGCGGATGCGCTCGCGGACGAATTGAGGGGAGCGGCCAATCCGCTGGGAGAATTCGGCCACGGTGAGTGGTTTGGGGGCGGGGAAAGCCTGGGAGAAAGCGGCGTCGAGCTTGCGCTCGATTTCCTTGAGGGCCGCGAGGATTTCTCGCGGGCCAAGGGTCGGCTCTTCGTTGCTCATGACCGATACTTCCCCCGGTTGGCTTCGAGCAGGTCCTTGCGGGCCTTGGCGGGCCGGAAGAGCTGGTCGAAAAGTGACGAGCAGATGAGGAGGAGCAGGAGCCCCGCCGAGAAGAGGAGGCCTCCCGCAATCAGGACCGGGGAAAGGAGGAGGAGGAGCAGGTGTTTCACTTGGCCGCCTCCATGATCGGGAAGCGGCGGGCGATGCCCGTCTTGCTTTCCAGTTCGGCGCGGAGAAGGCGTGAAACCATCTCCGAGAAATCAAAGCCCTTTTGGGCTGCGGCCTGCTTGGCTTGCGCGTGCAGAGCGGCAGGGATGCTAATGGTTACGTGACGTTTCGTCTGTAGGGGAAAAGCTTCTTTGCTCATCGGGTTGTACGTACGTATGTATGTACGACTTCCCGCTAGGCAATAAAAATTTGCTTTCTCTTGCGTATGTATGTACGGTTCCGACTACATGAATACGAAAAAAGCCTTTTTGAAGAACGTAACAATAAGCCTGGATTACTCTTTGCATGAGGCCGCAGTGGCCCACGCCGATGAAATCGGGCAAGAGCGGGGATTCTCCGGCCTTGTTGCCAGAGTGCTTGCCGAGGAGTTAGGGCGAGCCAAGCCCCGCCTTAGCGCCACTCGACAGCCTGAATCACCTGCGCCAGCGCAGGCTTTGCCTGTAATTCAGAAGCGCAAGCGCGGCTCTTCGGCGGCATAAGACCATTGCGCCGAAATTCGGCCTTGTGCTCCTCCAGCTCGCTTACAAGCGCCAAGGCAATCCTCCGCAGCTTTGCCTGCGTGTTTGCCTCGCGGATTTCCTTCCGCCAGTAGTGGGCGCTGGGCTTGTACGATGCCGTCCTCTGCTCGCTCATTCCTTATTTCACACCGCAATTCATTTGCCTGTAAATTTTGGGCATATGCCTAAAATGGGAATGAAAAGCGGTTGCCCAGCCCGCTAACCCC
>JACCDR012224173.1_pt1 | contig 13352 bp, 23 predicted proteins | sample 7446431 | NCBI WGS metagenome assembly JACCDR01 (sample SAMN15323443, study PRJNA562643) | freshwater metagenome | isolation source: river surface water | place: USA:Blue River Watershed | collected 2017-08-17
ACTGGGTTTCGTCAATGAGTGATGCAGACGACATCATAACGAGACTGACGCCTCTTCTAGCTACGCCCGTCGGCGCTTCTTCGCGTCGTCGGGCGTTTGCTATGCTCGAGAACGCTCTTCGCGAGGCTAGGCGTGAGTCGATGCGGAACGCGCTCCGTCTCGCGCGAATCTCAGCGAGACACGGACCTGAAGCAATCGAGGCTGCTTTGCAGCGGGCACTGAGTCAGCTATAAGAGCCGGACCAGATTCAAGGGATATCGCATGGTTGAGGAACTGCTGAACGTTTTATGGTATCTAGACACGATCGCGTTGTGCACCTATATGGCGCTTGCTGGGATTTCTGGCGGGATGCTCGTCTGGATCATTCTGGGCCCGGTCCAACGACATGTTGCGCGGAAGAGAAAGTAGATTTCCGCATCATATGTACGTAACATGAGGTGCCACTCAGCGATCGGAAGGTTCAATGGAAGTCGAGACTGAAAGGGTACAGGCAGCCATCTCGCGAGCAGAGGCCCAGTTCGGAACAGCGCTCCGGGAGTGGCTTGGTGAGGAGGCCCGAAAGGGTGAGTTTGATTTCCCTGATATCGCGTTAGCAATGCATAGTGTTGTATCTCGGGTGGCAGCGTCGATGGCGGCCGGTCTGTGCCCACGGAACCGATCAGAGGAAATGCTGGCGTGGTACGCTGAGATTGTGCTCACCTGTTGGGAGCATCATTTCTCGGCAGCGTTCGAGGTGAGGAATGGGTCAAAGGTCAACTGACTATTTTGAGGCGGTCACATTGATTGACCGGATGCCGGCTGAGGACCGCGCGCAGTTGCAGGTGTATTTGGCGTCGTTCGGTTCTGGGCGGCGCCCAACTGCTGAAGTGGCGACAATCAATGCCGACGGCGTTTCGATTGTGTTTACGCAGTTGCTACGCTTCATGGTTGGTCAGGGCGTGAGTTCGGAGCGCGTTACTGTTCCAGCTGTAGAGCGCCTCATGCGTTCGAAGGCGGGGAAGGCTGCGGAGGTACAAGCAGCCGCAGTGTGGGAGTTCGTTGCTACGCATATCTCCGGCCGCGTGGATCGCGAGGCAGCACTCCAGATCGGATTCAAGTGTCTGTACGATTATTTGGCCACCTGGATGACCGACGGGTTCGGGACAGACGACATGCTGCGGAACCTGGACAAGTTCGCCACAGCCATTGACTCGAACTTCCCAGGGTACGCTGGGTCCGGTCTGCTCAGCATGATAATCAGGGCAGCGTAATGTCAGCCAACGCAACAGAAGCTCTGCAGGAAAACCTCCTCGCCCTCCTTGTATACACAGAGGAGGCAGGCAAGCTCGCGATGAACCTTGTCGAGGCTGAGCACTTCTCCGAGGCCTATCGCGTAATCGCCGAGCGTACTTTAAACTATCGCCGGACTTATGACAGGCCTCCGGGCCGCGAGCACATATTCGACCTCATGGAGGACATCCTTGGGGACAAGAATAATCGGCAGCGCGGCACGATGCTGCGAGTCCTTGAGGGCCTGTATCAACTCTCGGAAGGCATCAACACTAAGTATGTGCTCGACTCCGCGAGCATCTTCATTCGCAAGCAGGCGATATCCCAGGCTATCCTCGACTCCGCGAAGCTAATCAATCAGAGGCAAGAGCAGTCCCTGGAAGAGATCGAGGCGATGTGGGCTCGACTCCTGCGGACTGATTCCGTTGGCTTTACAGCTGGCATGCGGCTGTCGTCCGTCGATCGCTTGCTATCGTACTTCGACACGCATTACAAGGAATTCAACACAGGCATACCGCAGTTCGACAATGTAGGCATCGTGCCATATCGAGGCTCGGTGTTCCTGTTCCTCGCAGCGACCGGCATGGGCAAGTCCTGGTGGCTCGTTCATTTAGGCAAGCGCGCGCTCATGTTGCGGAAGAAGGTTCTGCACGTCACGCTGGAGATGTCGGAAGAGGAGGTCGCCTCGCGTTACCTACAGAGCTTGTTCTCGATCGGCAAGCGGCATGCGGGCACGATGATAACGACCTTCGAGCGCGACTCGCGTGATAGGCTGACGGGTATGTCGTTGGAGGAGGTGATGCCGACCTTCTCGTTCGATTCTCGAGTCCTGCCCGACGAGCTGCGCGTACACATTAACGCGTTCGGTGGTCGCATCGACAATCTCCTCATCAAGAAGTTTCCGACGCGGTCGCTAACACCAGACGGACTGAGGCGCTTCCTTGACACGGTGGAGCGTACTGATGGGTTCGTCCCTGACTTGCTACTCCTTGACTACCTTGGTATCATGAAGACCGACTCCAAGGACCATCGCATCAGCCTCGGTCGGACGTTCGAGGAGACGCGTGGCGTGGCAGATGAACGGAGCCTCGCGCTTGGTACGGCTCACCAGATATCGCGCATGGGCTCTAAACAGCGCATGGCCAGCGCTTCTGATGTGGCAGAGGACTGGTCTCTGATCGGCACGGCTGACCGTGTTGTAACGATGTCGGCGACTCCGATGGAGCGTCGGTTTAAGCTGGCCCGGTTGTTCGTAGACAAGGCCCGTTCGGACAACGATAAGTTTGGTATCCTGATATCCCAAAACTACAGGTTTGGGCAGTTCGCGTTAGACTCGCATATCATGGATTCGAGGTATTGGGATCAGCTCAAAGACCTCGAAGGTGAAAACAAAAATACAATGGACGGTAACGAAGAAGAGGAAGAGGACGTTGAGACAGACGAATGATTTGATTGACCTGCTGGGCAGTGGTATGAAGGGCCAGCAGTGGGAGCGCGCAAAGGGCGAACTTCGTGCGATGGTGATGTTGGTCGGAGGCATGACTCCGCATCGCGCTGTTGGTGACACTTCTATCGCGCAGTGGCAGCAGTTGGAGATCAAGATCGAAACCTTCATTAAGGACGTGGAGGACAACGGTCTCCATGAGTAAACCAGGACTTAGCCCTCACCAGATTGACTTGCGTTGTCGGTTGGTCTGGACTGTGATAGACAAACTGGAGGAGGCGTCCGCAGAAGAATTTCGCGGACCGGAACTTATCTCGGTTTTGGCGGCCTTGCCATTTTTTGGTCAGGTGTTTCGGCAAATGCCTTCTCCGGAACAACTCACTCCTGCTCAGTTGTCTACGGTTTGTGTTACGATATCAGATTGGTACAAACTGTACGATGTATCTGATAGTGCACAGGTCGGAGGCAATAAGAGGGTTGGCAGCTACATTGGCGAGCGTTGGGCTACTAACGCTGTTGGTCAGCGTGCGAATGGCGTTGGTTGGACTTCGGAGAAGAAACTTAAAGTTCGATGGCCGGGAGTGCTATACTCCGATCCGACCGCGTGGGAGCACCTTCCTTGGGCCACTAAGGCCAGGAAGCGGGCGGGCGGTCGGAGGAGGTTTCGAAATGCGCGTGCGCGACGCACTCCGGCTGCTGTTTCGATCCCAGCCTTTACTGCTCCGGCTCAGGTTGCTCCCGCCCCTGCGGTTTTACCAATTCGGCCAATCCTTGCTTTTACACACGCCCTTAGACAATATGAGGAATCACAGGTTACAGTCGAAGCCGCTGATGTTGTACTTGGTATGATTGAGTCCAGGATGGCGGAAACCGGACTACTCGGCTTGATGCAGAGTTTTATTGCAGTTGTTTCCTTTAAACAACCGGTGGCTTGATGCCAAGAGCTGACATAGAGGACGCCGGCCCACCTCCTGGTGTTGAGATGGGCAGAGGGCCCAACAGGAACATGAACGGTGTCATGATAACAAGAGAGTGGCTGGACGAGCACATACCGGTCGACGCATGCCTGCCGCTGATCGCTACCTTGAGCGCTATCAAGTATTTTGGCGTAGCTCCTGGTGAGACTGACGTTGACAACCTGGAGTGGATTCTCGAGCAGTTTTCCAAGTTCGTTGAGCGAGATTGGCACTACCCATGGTCGCTGAAGAGCGATCCAGTGAGCTGTCCGTCGTGGCTGAAGGTTGAATCTCCTGACTATGATTCGCAGGCCACGTCCAAGATGTGGAACATTAGCATCCGTGGTTTGGTGTATAAGCAGCGCTCGAACTATCTCACGGCCGAGGGTTGGCCTTGTGGAACGACCTGCTGGTTCATTACAGTCGATCATGGATGGAAGGAACACGTTGCTGGTTTGACTCCAATGGCAGCGGCGCTGCGTACGATGGTTTTTGTTGGTGCCTTGGTCGATAGGCGGAAGTATAAGCCTGGCACAGAGCCACAGCTCACGGAGTGCATTAGGCGTTTGGCAGAGGAAGCGTAAGATGCCGTTGGGGCCGTTCAGAGTAGAGTACGTTCGATACACGTCAGAGATCCCTCAGAAGAAGGGGCACAAGCAGAAGGCTCGACTTCTGAATCCCCCAAAGAAGTTTGACGTGAGCGTTGCTGGCGTTAGCTATCGCCAGGCTGAAATTGTCTATGTCGCGAAGGCCCTGAGCCGCTCCGGCGTTCGGCAAATCTTCGAAGCTGAGCTCGTTTACGAGAACAAGAATAAGCATGACAAGCACGCGGTCGCATGCTATATTCTCGGCGAGCACGTTGGGTACCTTCCCAGGGACCTATGCGTAGAATTCAGGACTGCGATGCGTCCTGTGATACCGAGCGGCCTACCTGACATCCCGCTCTTTTGTCCGGGGCTGTTCGTCGGCGGTCGCCAGGGCGACTACATTGGCATACGTCTCGACCTTCCAAGGTCTCGCAAAGCGGCTGTTGCTCGAGAGAGGAAAGCCAAAGCTCCTCTTGGAGAGGACTTGATCAATGATACAGTTAATTAGTGGGAGTGCATATGTTTGGTAAGAATGCGATAGCTGCACCGTTCATCAGCGAAGCTGGATCTCTCATGGTCCACTCGATCTGGGATACCATTCAAGGTGAGGGTCCGGATGCAGGCCGCCCGGCGATCTTCATTCGCCTCACGGGCTGTAACCTCCGGTGCTTCTTCTGCGACACTGAGTTCGAGGCCGGGGCCGAGCAGACCCTCGCCCAGGTCCTCAGCAGGGTGGAGGGTCTGGACAGAAACCGCAGGCGCCGACTCGTGGTCATTACCGGAGGTGAGCCGCTCCTGCAGAACATCATTCCGCTCGTCCGCGAGCTCAACCGAGATGGGTACGAGGTCTCGATCGAGACCGCTGGCTCTCGATACGTTACCGGCCTCGAGAAGGTATTTGCCGCCGACCGCTCCCTTGGCGGTAATCTGATTGTGTGCTCGCCGAAGACTCCTAAGCTCGCACCGCGCCTCATCTCTCTGATTGGCGCGTTGAAGTACGTCATTCGCTACGGCGAAGTTGAGATGTACGATGGTCTTCCAAACATGTCGACGCAGGAGCAGGACAAGCTTACCGCGATATATCGGCCCTGCGACGCGCTTCAAAAGAATGTCCCGATTTACCTCCAGCCGATGGACGAGGAGGGCGCCGACATGCGGGATAAGAACCTGAAGACCGCCGCCTGGTCTTGCATGCAGTTTGGTTATCGCCTGTCTGTGCAGATGCACAAGATTGCGGGGCTCGACTGATGGGCACACTGCCGAAATCCGCTATTCGTAAGTTCATGAATCGTCCGCGTAAGAGCTTCGAGAAGTGGAAGGAGCTGGGGTATAGGGACCTCAATGCGCGCATGCGCAAGCTTCCAGTTCGGCCCCCGATCTGGAAGAAGCTCCGGAAAGAGCAGCGTGTATGCCTCCTTATTGGCGCAGCGGTAAAACGTTGCGCCTTCTTTTTGGATACAGGCATCGGCAAGACTCTACTATCGATCTCGCTCGCTCGGTACTTCCGTAAGGCGAAACAAGCCAAGAGCTTCCTTGTGCTCGTCCCCAACAACGTGAATATGTACGAGTGGGCACATCAGCTCAAGGAGCACTCGCCGAAGACGTCCTTTACCATCCTCGACGGCTCCTCGGTCGATAAATGGAAGAAGCTGCGCGAGACCAACTCCCTGTTGTACATTGCCACCTACCCTGGTGTAATGCATATGACGTCGAAGGAGACGAAAAACAAGAAGGGGAAGACTGTATTCGCTCGGAACGAGAAGCACTGTCGAGAGCTGGAAAAGCGCATTGACGGATTCGTGTTTGACGAGTCGACTGAGCTTGGCGGTCACAGCAGTCTGACCTGGCGGTGCTTCAGGAGCTTCGTGAAGAAGCCGGAGAAGATCGTCTTCCTACTGACGGGCACCCCCTTCGGTAAGGACCCGAAGATGCTCTGGTCTCAGATGTATCTGGTCGACCATGGCGAGACGCTAGGCCCGACGCTGGGGCTGTTCCAAGCTGCCTTTTACAAGGAGAACCGAAATACCTTCTCAGGGTTCCCGGAGTACATCTTTCGGAAGAAGCTGACACCAGCTCTGCACGAGATGCTCCAGAATCGCTCGATTGCCTACGAGGCCGATGAGTCGACCCTGCCACCACTCGTGCCAATTATAAAACGCGTGCCGCTGTCTCGAGACGCGCAGGCTCATTATGATGATGTCCGAGCCCAGTTTCGTGCAGCGGTAACAGATAAAGGTGTCCGCGACGTCGCGCTGATAAAGAACACCTTCCTGCGCATGCGGCAGATCTCATCCGGCTTCGTTGGGTTCTACGACGATGAGAATGGATCCAAGGCCTCCTTGGAGTTCGCCGACAATCCGAAGCTGGATGCTCTGATAGCGCTGCTCAAGGAGATTACCCTCGATCACAAGGTGATCGTATTCAATCAATTCACCTTCTCTGGTGACATGATCGAGCGCGAGCTTAAGAGCAACAAGCTCGCGTACGTTCGTATATACGGCAAGACGAAGAAGCAGGAGGAGGTCCTTTCCAAGTTTAAGCGCGAGGACGCTTGCCGTGTATTACTGCTCAACAATGACTGCGGTGGCTTTGGACTTAATCTACAAGTAGCCAAGTATGGGATATACTATGAGAGTCCTACGAGTCCAATCATCAGGAAACAGACTCGGCGCCGGTACGAGAGGCAGGGTTCAAAGCATAAGCGGGTCTTTCAGTACGATCTCGTAACCAACGGCACGAATGATGAGGACAACCTGGTGGCGCTGGCCGCCGGTCGCGACCTCCTTGAAGACGTTCTCCGGGGGAAGAAAAAGCGCACACGAATATTTGTATGACGCAGTTTCTCCTTGCGTATGGCACCGAATTGTCATACAAATAATGAGTAGGCAGTAGCCTACATCACACAGGAGAAAGAAGATGTTTTTGACTCGTGAAGATGTTCTATCGGCTTTGGTTCCTGTCGAGGTTGCTACTAAGGAAATCCTCGACGGTTCGAAGATTTCGATGTTCTACGTTCCTGAGGAGGCAAAGTTCGAAGTAGTGATTTTCGTACCGAGCACCAACGCTGATGGGAGCATCGGCCACAAGGGAAGAGTAATCTCTTCTGGGTCTGCTTTCAAGATTGATGATCTTCTGGAACTCTACAACAACCTGAAGTAAACCAACCTGAAGTAACCTCAAGCCCGGGCCAGTGTCCGGGTTTTTTTTTGTATGAACCCCAAGAAAACTCTTGTGAATGACACCGAATTGTCATACAAATAATGAGTAGGCAGTAGCCTACATCACACAGGAGAAAGAAAATGCTCGTGAACTTTCGCAATATCGTAGCCGGAACGTCTTACATGGTTGGGTACGGTGGTAATCTCGATCGCTGCACCTTCCTTGGTTTTACCGACCGCTCCGAGAAGTATAGCGAGAAGCCGGTTCACATCAATGCAGAGGTTATGCTTGAGGTAGAGGGATGCAAGTCCTTTCAGGAACTCGAGCAGAAGGACGGCACATACGAACACGGTTTTGGTATCTACGCTTTGTTCCAAGACGAATCCAATAAAGACGTGTTCGCGGCGTATTTGTTCAAGGGCCGGTGGTGCCTAGGGACAAGCGCCGACAAATGCCAAATCGAAGCCGTCTAAGAATACGGGAGGGGCCTCGGGAAACCGGGGCCTTTCCTCTGTAAGAAATACCGCTTGCATTCTACTACAAAGCAGCATACATCTGCAGTAGTGGTTTGGTTTGTAGTACACAAAATTGTGACCATCGCCAGGGAAAACCTTTTTGGTTTCACCCAATAATTTTTGCTGTATGACAGCTTTAGCTATTGCAAAGTTTTCTATGACACCATATATTGTTTGTATAGGAGCAGAGAGCAAGCGCTGAAAGGCCCCTCGAAAGCTTCTAAAGGGAAGGCGAAGGCCCCACCTGACCCGGAGTAGACGGTAGAGAGGACTACCGACCCGAAGAGGGGAACCAGGCACCGAACGAAGCGGACGCTGGGAACAACAAGGGAACAGAGGTAAGGGACTTCCGACGTCTTAGCCCTACCGGCCCCGAAAGGACACCGGAGCAAACCTAGTCGAAACCTAGGGCAGAAGAAAACTGCCCGATGGTCGCTGGGAGGTGGTTGTCCCGGCTATGACAAGACAAACCAAACACAGGAGTATAGAATGGCAAACAAGACCTTCCTTGTAACCACGTCCACAGAGTTTGCAAAGGTCCTCGCTGATGCGATTGACCAACACGACTCAGACAACGGATTCAAGGTATCAGGACACCAGACGGTAGAGAAGAAGCACATGACGCTTCTCGCCGTGCAGCTGGTAGACGGTACGGTCTTCGACATCATGATCGAAAGAAGGAAGTAGAGTCGAAACCTAGGGGGTTGGCCGCCACCAACCCCCGACGGTCGTCGGGAGTTGCCCTACCCGGCTATGAAGAGACAGGGCATACACAGGAGAAGAGAATGTTCTTCAATGCAAAGAAGGTAGGCGGTTTTCGCGAGTTTCTGCAGACCAAGATAGACGAGTATAAACACCTCGTCGAGAAGCAGACTACCGCGATGGAGGAAGACACGAAGTACTTCTCGGAGCACGGAGTAGTCACCTTTGCCCACCAAGTGCAGTTCCTGTCCTGGAATGCAGTAACCCTGCCCGTAGCAGCGGTTGCCGCAAACGAAGCCACTCGTCTTCTACACCAGCTGCGAGGCATGGAGGATGACGTTGTGGTTCCGGCCCAAATCAGAACGATGGCGGTAGAGCACGTCTGTCAGACGATGAAGCTCTCGAGCCGCTCCACTTCGCCGGCCTCGAACTTGGTCGAGGATGCGCAGCGGGCTTTCTGGACTGAGGTCGCAGGGTTGGTATTGAAATAGAGCCGAAACCTAGGGGGCCCGAAAGGGTCCCCGACGGTCGTTCGGGAGATGAGCGCCCCGGCTTGAATAAGGCAGCTCAGTAACACAAAGCGTCATAGACGCGTAACAGGAGTGAAGTACCATGAAGAAGTATACACGCAAATCCATGCCAGCCTGGGCCGCTTGGTCGATTGGTCTGGCCCTACTCGCCATCGTGTTCACCGCCGGTGGTCTTAGCCTCTACATTAACGTCGCAGTTGGACTTACGATGGGCTTAGCCGCAGCTGTAATGTTTGGTCTCGGCGACGTCGTGAAGATGGTTCTTCCGATTGTCATGAACGTGACTGGGAAGCACCCGGTTATTCGCATCACCTACTGGGTCGTTGCTTTTGTATCTTTCTTCTGCGCCTTCCTCGCAGTGGCTGACATGTTTGGTCTACGCTTCGTTGAAGACCAGACGGCGAAGAAGATCGAGTCCGTCAGCTCTGAGCGCCTCGCCGGTTTGAAGGAGTCGCTGAAGACGTCTCGTGAGCTGCTGCAGAAGGAAATTGAAAACGGCGCAGGCCGGGTCACGGACCTTCGCAACACGTTGCAGACGACGGTGGCCATGATGCAGGCTGAGTCTGGCCGCAAGGGTTGCGGTGAGAAGTGCCTTAACCTCCAGGCTGAGGTGAAGCGCCTCCAGCTAGAACTCAACACCGCTGTAGAAGCTTCGTGCGGCGCAAGCTGCAAAGCCCTGCAGGTCGAGGTATCCAAACTCGAAGACGAGCTGAAGACTGCCACCACTGAGCAGAAGCAGGTTACCACCGATGAGATGTCCGGCAAGGCTTTCCTTGGTCAGGTTGTCTTCGGAGTCGCTGGTAAGGACATCGACGTAGCTGCCGCGGTCGCAACCGTGACGATGCAGATGCTGATGATGGAACTGTTCAGCCTGATGTCGGGCTTTGCTGCAACCATGCTGGGAATGGCGATTGCCAACACCAAGCGTGAGCGTGCCTTGCGCCGCGCGAAGATTGCCAATGCTGCAAAGGCCGAGAAGAAGAAGGCTGAGGCAAAGGCCGCCGACGACGAGCGCCGCGCTGCTAAGAAGCTCGCCGACGCTGAGAAGAAGAAGAAGCTCACCAACCACCGCCGGAAGGTAACCATCAAGCAGAAGGCGAAAGACGAGGCGAAGATCCTCGCAGACAAGGAAGCGAAGAAGAAGGCCGCCGTAGCCAAGCGCAAGGCGACCCTGGCGAAGAAGAAGGCCGATGCCATTGCTGCCGCAGCTGTAAAGCCGAAGCGCAAGTGGACCGAGAAGCAGACCCAGGCTTACCTGGCCCGCACTCTCGCTAAGCAGCAGGCCGCCAATGTCTAAGTTGAAACGAGCCCGGTCCTAGTTGGTCGGGCTCACTTTTCTTTTGTTGATATAAAATTCCATATTGCGAATACGTCCGAATTGTCATACAAGTATGAATGTAAGCACAGGAGAACGAAAATGACCACTGAAATCATCAAGAAGCGTAAGCAGCTCGCAGCCGAGCGTTACATCAGCCTTGTTAACGATATTGCGCACCTCCTCGAGACGCATCAGGACTCCGACTTGGTCCGCGATACTCTCGAGACGCTCCGCAGCTTCAACCGGGCCTGCTCGCTACCTTCTAGTGACCTCCACCTCTGTAACCTTTGGTCGGCCATTGAGCTCGGCCTCGAGGAAAACGTCGACAAAGTTTAACTTCGACTGTGTGTAAACTAGCCCGGCACCTTGCCGGGCCTTTTTACGTATCAGCTAGGAGAACTGACATGCCGATTATTCCAGACTACGAATACGAGTATCAGGTGTACCACATCGTGGGTGACATCGACCACCAACGCGCCGAGCGGCCGAAGGTAGTCGAGTTCATGAAGTCGCAGGGCTACGGAGAGGCTTGGGCGGACGTTATGTCGTTCGGCTGCTTCATGGTCTTCAAGCGGCTGCGCAAGTCCTGACGCAAAAAGGACTTGACCACAGGTAAAGTCACCTTTATGTATACGAAGTCACAGGAGAACGAAGATGAAGATTGCGAATACCGAAGCTGAGGTCCAGGTCCAGTTTGAAGCCGGCCTGATCACTAACGAAGAGAGAAAGGTTCAACTCGAGCGTATCCGTGCAGCGCAAGCCGCAGCAGTCGCGGACTTCCTTGAGAAGGGTAATCGAGTCACGAAGTTGCCGACCCCAGTCCGACTCTAGTCTGCCGGCCCCGGACTTACCATCCGGGGCTATCATATGTATCAGCACAGGAGACGAAAATGGCACGTAACTTCTACACGAGTTGGGCAAAGGTTCCCGGGGCGACTGCTCAGAAGAAGTGGGCAACGATTCAGGGCTTCGCTATGAGGAACGGTGGTGTTGCTGACGACCTGCTCCGCGCACTCCTTGTATATGACAAGGAAGCGCTCAAGATCGATCCGCACACGTTTAGTCAGACGGGTGATGATCACGAGGTCGAAGTCCTGCTCCGGGCGGTGTACTTCAATACCGTTCGCCGCCAAGGTCGTGGGGCTCCGAACGACGTCCGCAAGTTCGCCACCTTTGCAGAGGCGCAGAAGGACGCTCAGGACGACCCCCGCGCTATCGTATATGGTGTGGTGAACACTGTGAACTCGACGGCCCTGAGCCGCGCACATTGGAAGTTCTACAACTTGGTTATCGAGAGCATGGGATTGCGTGGACAATGACGGAAGCAGAAAGAGCCCTGCTGCTGTTTGTAGCAGGGATGCTGAAAGAGGACCTAGAGGCGAAGGTTACGCATGATGGTCGGCAAGACGACATAACCGCAGCCTTCCAGCTTGGTGAAATGATCGACGACGTTGAACAGGAGATTCGCAAATGAGCCGCACTCGCAAGGACCGCCGTCTCTACAACGGTGAGATCTGGGGCCGCTCCGACTTCAAGCTCGCTGCCAACGGCAAGGTCTTCCCCCGTGCCGGCGGCGAGCCCGTCGGCAGCCCTCTCAACAAGAAGGCCGCCAAGGCCGAGATCGTTCGCATGCGCCGCCGGCAGTCCCGCGAGGTCTGCCGCAACGGCCTTCTGGAGAGCGGGGCTTAGCGCCTCGCTTTTTTTTTTTGGCTGATAAAAAGATTCCATTTGCGGCAGGCGTAACTTTACCATATGTAAAGTGGACCACAAGGGAGTCACAAAATGCGCAGCTATCTAATCAACATCAACGACCAGCAGCGTCAGCACATCGTCGACGCGCTTCGCGCCGCCAACCTTCCCACCGACCCTGAAAACGATTCGCTGCATCTCCTGCTGTCCATGTTCGAGGATATGTGGAAAGTCGAAGAGGACAACCCGGGAATTATCCACGGACTCTGCCTCTAACAATAATGGGGGCCATCGCGCCCCCGCCTCTCATCACAGGAGAACGAAAATGGCATTCGAAGAGAGCGACATCATCCGCAAGATCCAGGCCCTTATCAACCTGCAGAATTCGTCCAATGCTGGCGAGGCTGCCGCCGCTGCTGCGAAGGCGCAGAAGCTTCTCGCTGATTGGAACCTTGACATCGACGATGTGATGCGTCATGGTAAGAAGGAGTTCATCACCGTTCGAACTGACGTGCTCGATGTTTACGCCTACCTACGCGGTCTGGGCATGGCAGTCGCCGATGCACACTTCTGCGCCTACTACTACGTCATCGTTCCGACGAAGTCCAAGAAGCGTAAGAAGGATGGTACGGAGTCTTTTTACAACCGAGAGGCGCACGCGTTCTGCGGCCTTGGTCACAACGCGAACGTTGCTTTGCTGATGTTTGACTACCTCCGGAAGACGATCTTTCGTTTGGCGCGCGAAGCAGCCACGGCGAAGGCCAAGGAAGAGGGTTCGAAGTTTAGCTGGTCGTATGTCACTGCTTTTCAGAACGGAGCTTGCTACATTGTTGCCCAACGGCTTCGCGAGTCCATCCCAACTGAAGAGGCTGTGGCGGCTGCTCCCTCGGGATCCAACCTCCCTGCCCTGCGGAGTCTACACCAACGCTCAACTGATGAGATTAAAGACTTCTTGTCGAAGAAGCTCAACTTCGTCACATCGAAGCCGCGCGCGCAAGAGTACGACGACGCTGGAACTGTTGCTGGCATTGCTGCTGGTAAGAACATCAGCCTGAATAAGCAGGTCGGCGCCGACCAACAGAAACTGCTGACGAAATAAATTTTTCCACGAAGGCAAAAATAGGTATTGCGGTATTTCTTTCACGAATATATGTATAGCAAGTAGGCGCTGCTTACGCACACA
>JACCDR012574274.1_pt1 | contig 13350 bp, 23 predicted proteins | sample 7446431 | NCBI WGS metagenome assembly JACCDR01 (sample SAMN15323443, study PRJNA562643) | freshwater metagenome | isolation source: river surface water | place: USA:Blue River Watershed | collected 2017-08-17
AAAGCGGGTTAGTGCTATATCCGTAGGCAAAACTTTACTCACCTTTTAAACGCACGCAACAATGGCAAATAGAATCCGAATCTACGCCACCGAACAAAAGACCGATACCTACGGCAATCGCTACCACCTTGTCGTGGCCTACAAAGTGACGCCAAGGGGCGAGGTCACAGAACTGTACCGCTCAAAACTGGAGTACGGCGGTTACGATGGCCAACGGAACACCCATCTGTTCCGTGCCGTTGACGCCCTACACCCTCGAAAGTTTAAGGGTGTAGGGTTTTACGAAATGCACCAGTGGTGCAGAACGCGCCTAACAGAGTACGTTCGCGACAACATTGGCGTCCGTGAATTCAATCGTTTAACCAAGGAGCACATTGCTGCTCTTAAATCTGCTGCAAAAAAATGAAGCAAGTTGTTTTACTCGTGGTTACTGATTCAGGCAACAATCAGTACAAAATTTACGTCGACCACTCTGAATTTTTGGCGGCTGTGTTTGATGCGTCTGGCTACGCCCTAAATGACATTGAGGACGCTGACGGGCCAATCCTTCAGGACGTTGCGCAACAGGTTGCCGGGCGAGACGAGTTAGTTGTGCACTGGGCATTGGCGACAAAAAAGTCGCACCTCAAGCGGCTTGTGCTTGACGGGCAAGGCAGCTCCAACGACTGCCTTGTTAGCGACTTCGGCCTACTCGCCGCTGCCGCCCTCCGCGACCTTGCCCAAACGCCGGAACCGCCGTCCCCCGAAATTGTCATTCTCACCGACGCCAATGGCTGGCCTTCCGGCGTATTCACGTTTGGCGACAATGCGCGGCCCATTCGCTACGTTCTCATTAGCGAGAACGAGGTTAAGGAAGGCGCAACTACTGCCCACCAATCTCGCGCCTCAACCCCTGACGGCCACTTCAAAGACTTCTCTGCTGTTGAGGCAGAAATCTACTCACGCATTTAACACACACAGTACAATGAGAAACGCATTCCTTGTTGAAGGCAACCACGAGACCATTGTGGTGACACCTTGGGGTGAATACTTTGGCGTCAATGTAAGAACGAGGCGCGTTGACCCGTTCGGGTGTCATGGCCACGATCAACTTTGTGTCAACCGATTGTGCAAATGGGAATTTGTCCATGTTTTTGTTCCCCAATGGAGCCAATGGTTCTTTCGCAACATGGATGGCTGGTCCGACACAATTACGCTCTCCCAACCAGTCACGGAACGTATTCACGCTTACCGAGCGGCTTCCGACTTAACGCTTGGCAAACTTGACGTTTCGCTACTTAGCGGCCCTACACGAATAGGACGCGCATTCTTCAAGCATGGCGCTTCGGTAGTAAGGCACTCTACCCTTACGGGTCTTCCATATCGGTAATTCACTCACGCATTTAACACACACAGTACAATGAAATACGCAAAAACATTCCGCGACGATAGTCACTGGGACGACTTCAATGAAGGGTTTAAGCACAAAGTGCTCCCGATTATTGTGAAGATCGTGCAAGACGAGTCCGCCGAAAATCCGCTTTCGAGTGACTACCAAGACCTTGCTTGTGTGGTCGAAGACATTCCGCCGTACACCAGTCAAAACGAATTCGAGGCCGAACTTACGGAGCAGGGCAAGACCTTCCTCATGGCTCGCGGCGCAACCCGTAGTTGCTCCAACCTTTACATTACGCTCACGGACGAGGTAATTCTCCGTGAATGGGAAGGCGACAAGAAAAAAGCCGTTGAATACCTCAAAGCCCTTGCCCAAGAACACCGCATGTGGGCCGATGGTGAAGTCTACGGCTACCAAGTCACAGCGGGCGGTGAAGACGTAGACTCATGTTGGGGGTTCTACGGCAACGAGTACGCTAAAGAGGAAGCCTACGACGCTTTCGACCCACTTGACTGCCTCAAATTCAGTGTGCCGTTCCCCACAACCTTCTTCAACCCGGCAACCAATCGCGACGAGCCGTTGAACGACATCCGCTTTTGGTGGATCAAGTGGCTTGAGCAGCGGTTCAACCGCGCCAAACTCGACAAGGACTGGCGCTGGCTGGACGTGTTCTACCGCTGGCACCACGACTGGTGCAAAGACTTGGATGGCTCACACTTTGACCATCTTGAAGGCTACCACCGTGACTACGACAAGCCTGCTGTTTGGTTCCCACCGCATGAGGTGCCGATCAAGTACCCACTGGTGTTTGACTGGTGGATGAATGGCCTGGCTGCCAACCTTACCGAAGAGTCTTGGGCGGAGTGGTATGAGCAAGGGACCATGGCTGGCTACTCTGGCATTACGTTACCCGGCGACCAACTCCGCGAAATGATGCAACCCTCGTTGATGTTCGACTTGGGCGGCGAAGGCGACGAGGATTTTTTGACTCGGCACATGAACAACGTGTGCGTTACTTTCACGTGCAAAAATCTTGAACAACAACAATGACCACCGAAGCAGCAATTTACGTGCGATTTTGTCGCGGCGCCAACTCGGCGTATGAATACGGAAGCGACCAGAACACCCGTGAACTTTGGGTAGGGCCGTGCATCTTTCGCCTTGTCTGGGGGCAGATTGAACTCTGGAGTCTCAGGTTTGACGAGTTTTACACTCTTTGTCCCGAGACCGGCCCAAATGTCACTAGACACCCAGACTGGCAAATGGATGCCTTCAAAATTGGAGACACTTACTACTCTGACGTACAAATTCACACCGATGCGCCTGAAGGCGTGACGGTGCTTACCATCCAAGAATTTTTTGAACTCATTCAACAATGAAAAAGACACTCATCTTCATTCTCTTCGCGACGTTTACTTCCTTTGTCGCCCTTGCGCAACGCGCGCAAAATTTCCCACCCATTGACACCGCTCTCATTCACGGCTGCGAAAAAAGCGTGGCCAAAATGCGCGACAAGGACGGAGCCTGGCCCGTGTTCGTATGCCCGGACGGCGAAGTCTTCTTCTGCAAATACGTGAGTACTCGACGCGAGTGGGTGGTCTACATTCTTAATAAGGCTGTTGTGGCGGCCGCCAATTGATGCTCATCCTTTACGTCAGGCTCAAACGCAACCATGTACGACAACCCTCATTGGATTACCATTTCAGCCAATAAGCGCCAGAATCATAGGCAAATGTCGTCAAAGTCGCCGCTCTTTAGGGTAGGCGAGCGATACAAGATTAAGGCTCTCGAGAGCAGTCTTACGTTTAATCTTTGCCTGCCCACTGATGACGGGAAGGCTTATACGGCATCGCGCCTTAAAGACATGTACGTTCATTTTAACATTGTGGCTGAAATCCCTACCGGCCACTTTGAGATTGACCAAGAAGAAAGCACGCCGGACTGCATAAAGGTTTACTTTGAGTAACGAAATCAGAAAATGCAACAAATTCAATTCATCTGCTCGGTCGTGAGCCGCACCAAGAAAAAAATAAAGTGGCTTGTCAAATGGCAAGTCCTTTCGGTCGACGAGGATGGAGTGGTCAAAGTGGGGGCGCTTAACCTTCTGTCGTGGGGCTCCGTTGTCATTCGCAACGCAATGCTTTCCTTGGCCCAAGAGGAAGTTGAAAAAAAACTTCCTGTCCGACGTACTGGCGACCTATGCTGGGTCGTTACTGACGCTGAGGACAAGGACTTGCTTCGCGACGCGATCAATGCCATCGCCCGTGAGTGGGCGGGCTACTCCGCAAACATTTCGGTACAAATCTTTTAACCACACACCACGCGCACACATGAAATTCAAACTAAAAATCAAGATCGACAACCCATTCTCCGCCAAACTTGTGGCGGACGATGATCGACTTATCATTTCGCTTCGCTCTCCGAAGAGCATGGAAAAACTGGTCAAGGTGGTGCCGGAGTTTACGGAGTGGGCACGCGTGTTTCAAAATGACAATGACAGCCTGCTTGCGGCCATGCTGGACTGGTTTGGCTTTCGCCACTCCGACTTCGCCGTAACCTCGCTGGATGAAATGATGGAAGTCGGCTGCATTTCCGATGACTGCGATTGCTCGCCCTCTGTGGTTCACCCGACCGGGTGGATTGGCATTGGCCCCGAGGTTAGCGACCACCTAGCCCCAAAGGTTGACGGCTACCGGAAACTCTACGCGCCAAGCGTAGATAACCTCGACAACTACTTCAATCACCTCGTTAATGGCGGCCGCCTGGTCTTCTACGGGGTACAAAATGACCGCACCTGATGAGTACCTTCAAATTTGAATTCTACTTCACTGGCCTTACGATCACAATCACGGACCAGGAAATCCTCTTCCAAATGGGACCAACGCTGGCTGGCAACGAGAACGCCACCATTGGACAAGGTGTCAATCGACGGCGATTGGCTGGAGTAATGGGCACAGAACTGTACACTGGCGCGTTCGACGACAACGGCAAATTCATCTCTCACCTACTTGCGCACCCGGCGCTGCAAATGCTTGAGTTTTTCTGGGGATCACCGGAGAGCATGAGCAAATGCGTTCGCCTCATGGGCAGCAAGTCCGACCTCAAATACGGGCCGCCAGAAACAACGCTCGGGCGCAATTGTCTCCAGCAACTCGTTGAAACATCTTCACTCTCACTCAAACGTCAATAAATGGACAACAACATCCTGGCTCATCCTTTGGTAACCCGCTCCGAAATCGAACGCGACACCGAGTCGATCACACTCAACCTTTTCTGCAAAGAGGGTGATGCGCAAGAACTCCTCGACACGCTGCCCATGTGGGTCACTCGCTGGGGCAAGCCAGTAATCGGCAACGAAAGCGGCTCCTATGTGGCCATTGATCTGGTCCATCGTGAATCTCTGGCAGCACTGATTCGCGTGGTTGAGAACCTCATCCGAGAGATGGAGTCGTTTGGCCCGATGCTCAAGTGGGCCGCCAACAATGGCAACGGTCTTTGGCCAGCCGACATTGACACTACCGAATCATTTTTTTACGCAATCAAAAAAGCAAAAGAGATCATCCAGTATGACGCAGCCTGATGTAATCCTTTACGACGTGTTCGCCGGCGCTGGCGGGGTTAGTCTTGGTGCTGTTGAAAGCGGTGTTGCAAAAGTTATTGCAGCGCTCAACCACGACCCTGTCGCGATCAGCAGCCACGCCGCCAATCACCCTGAGACCGTGCATTTCACCTGTGACATTCGGAAGTTTAACCTGAATCGCTTGCGCTACCTCGCCTGGGAGACAAAACTGAAATATCCTAACGCAATTGTTATTCTTTGGGGCAGCCCCGACTGTACTCATTTCAGCCGAGCCAAGTCTGGGCCAAAATCCCGTGACACCAGGTCTTTGGCAGACGAACTTGACCCCATCGCAAAGGTTATTGGCGCGCATTACGTGCTGGTTGAAAACGTTGAGGAATTTCTGACATGGGGGCCAATCAACGATGAAGGATACCCGATTAAAGAACGCGCTGGGGAGGATTACCGTAAATGGGTTGCTCGATTTGCCGCATTAGGCTACGAGCACCAGTTCAAAATCCTGAATGCCGCCGATTACGGAGCGCACACCTCACGCAAGCGATACTTTGGCATGTTCAATCTGCCGCACATGCCTGCGGTGTACCCTGCGCCGACTCACGCCAAGCGTAAATTGAGCGGCGACTTCTTTTCGCCAGCCCGTGAAGAATGGCGGCCGGTCGCCGAGGTGCTTGAATTGCATAACTGGGGCAAGTCCATCTTTGACCGTAGGACGCCGCATGTTGACCGGACTCTTCGCCGCCTCATCTCCGGCTTAAAAAAGTTTGCGTCGCAGCCACAAGTAATGACGTGCAACACTCCCGGCTACTGCACCCCGGCTTCAAAGCCGGTCGGGGCAATCACTGCTGCTGGCCACAAGATGCTGGTTACGCCCATGCTGATGACGTACTACAGTAAAGGCAAAGTCCTGAGCATTGGCGATCCATCACCGACCGTTACTGGCACAGATCGTATGTGTCTTGCAAATGCCGTGCGCTGGACAGACTGGAACTACCGGACGCATCAACAGCCCGGAGACATCAATGAGCCAGCCCGAACGATTACAGGGTCGCCAAAAGGCGCATTGGTTTCAGCCTACCTGATGAATGACCAGCATGGCCGTGTTGGCCAGCCCCTTTCACGGCCAGCGCCAGTAATTCCTGCTCAGCGAGAAAATCTTCGGCTCGTTTCTGCGTTCATTGTCAACCCTCAGTTTCGGAGCCCTGGCAGCAGCCTTCTGGCCCCTGCACCAACGGTAGTCGCCAGCCACTGGGAGCACAAGCCTGGTGATTCTGACACAATGAAGGAGTTGCGCGATACCATGCGCGAGTTAAAAATTGGCGACGTTTTCATGCGAATGCTGTTGAAACAGGAACTCAAGCGGATTCAGGGGTTTACACCAGACTACATCATCAAAGGCACAGACCGTCACATCAAAAAACAAATCGGCAACTCAGTTGTGCCGAAAATCCCAATGTACTGGCTGCGTGCTATCGCGGCCGCAAACAAGGCAAGAAATGCTCAACAGTAACCCATCCCCCGCTCCGATGCCCGCTCTTGACAGCGAGACCTACCGGTACATTAACACCTACGAAGGGTGTGAAGTACTGCTTGACGAGAAAACCGGCCGCTTCGTGGCGACCCACGCCAACGTCATTGACATTGGCCCTAAGTCACCACTCCTCAACCTTTCGTTTGGCGACCAGAAAGAGTGTGTCCGCGCCATCCACTGGTCGAACCGCGTCCATCGCACGCTGAATATCGCCGATGTGCCCATGCCAGCATTTGAAGACACGCTTTCATTCAGTACCGGAGACGCGGTGCTCTACGAAAACGGATTCATTGTTGTGGCTCGTCGCCAAAGTGATGCTCGGTGGATCGTGCTCGAGGACGTTGATGGCGGCTACCGGGCCATCCGGCAGCGGGCAGAGTTGCAGCGACCAGGCGCCTCGTCCATCGCCTTTGCGCAGATCGCGGACGCTACTGGCATCGCTGACCTGGCATTCAACAATGTCACCATCGTGAAGAACCTGCTGTCTACTTCCGGCAATTCTCGCGGCACCTGGCGTATTGTGGCCATGAACCGGACCGACGTGGACAAACTGAAATTCAACCTGGGCGTCCGTGTTGCGGCCTCGGTGTCAATCGGGACCGGGCTGGCGGGAATTGACCGCACCGCCCACTACTGGGCCTCACGTTTACTCTGGCCGGAGATGGCCCATTTTTTCAAATCAAAAAAATAAACCATGAACCCATCTCCCGTAAGCCTGCCGCCAAGAATTCTGGACCATGGAGTGCCTGGGTGCTTTTGCCGCCCGGCTCGCACTGCCGCTCTTTGGGCTGGCACTAATTACGATTTGCGACCACCAAGCCCCAGCGAGCCCATGCGTTCAATTACGCTTATCGACATGATGAAGATGTACTGTGCGCTGGCTGGTGTCCCTCTGGGTGAGGACTCGCAGGCACGTGCCGGGCGACAGTTCACCATGATGCAGGCCGCCAACTGGTGTGTGAAGTGGGGGTTTCTCGAGCAGGTAGTCGACAGCGCTGACCCTTGGACAAAGAAGTGGCGTCTCACATCACTCGGCGAGGCGGTTTTGTGGCATGACATCGTGTACGGGGTGATGGACTTGTGTGATCGAAGGCACTTCTTGCTGACGCCGAACACCATCAATTACTTGGCCATCCTTGCGGAAGAAATGCTTGGCCCCGAAAATTCTTTGTGCCTGCGCGGTTTAAATGGGGACTCATTTAAACTGCCAATCGGATTGGAGCCGCAATCCAAGACCGTCAACGATCTTTTAGAAACAGGTCTGCTGGGCGAGACTTGGGTCGGCTGGCTACCAGGGCACCGCACCGAAGTCGTCATCCCTGGCCTGCTCCGCTGGGCTTCTGTTATCTTTCAAAAAAGAAATCTACCTTTTTAAATGACACACCGAAATAAATTTATCGCCTTCCAAGTCGTCGTGTTCCTGCTGTTTAGCGCATGGTCCGCCTGGAAGTTTTACGGTGCTCGCCCCGTGGTATCCTTTTTAGGCTACCATTTTGCCGACGCTGGGAACATGGCACTGCCTCTGGTCTCAATTGCCTACGGGGCCAGCATCATTCTCCTCTCAATCACACTCACAATCTTAGCCGACCATGAACCTCGTCAAAAGAATTAAATCACTACCCTACCCAAACTGTCTCGCTTGCATGGGCACTGGTTTTGCCGGTGGTGGCAACTTCTTCGGTGATCCAATCGTCGAAAACTTACAGGAATACAACTGCGGGTGTTGTGTTGAGTACGTGGCCGCTTCATCTCCTGAGCCAAAGTCTGACGACACTACGAACAACCAGGGCGACAACAGAAAAAATGAGTGGCCGGTAAAATAAGCCGAGACTGCTCACGTTACTACTCACATGAAGCGCAACCTCACAACTGTTTTCTGGATGGCCGTGCTGGCCGTCGTCATTCTCTCAAAGTACATTTAACTCATGTCTGCAACGAATAAAAAGAAACCAGACCTAATGATCGTAAACGCTCATGGCCTTTCATGGCACTGGCTGGAGATTGATGGCGTGTACGCTCCACTCCACGTCACGCTTAGTTTTTCGGTCCGAGTACGTAAAATTTCTGCGTTAACCGACTATTCTCCTGGGTGGGTGTATTCAATTGACACCGTAACGGGTCGTGCGTTTAATCTTGAATCCTGCATTGATGCCTGCATGGCCATGTACTCAGAAATCCTTTCCCGCATTACCGGACACAAACCAACCGACGATTAACCCATGGCACAAAAATGGTGTTACTCGCTTGGCCACCGATGGGCTGGCGTTAAAATGGGCCCTCTGGAAATAGGCCGTACAAAAACCGCAGAGTGCCGGCGCGAAAATCGGCCATACTGGCATGACCTGTACAGCGCTAACTGCGCCCTTGAATTGTACAAGTCTGGCGTTTTGTACATGGCCCCGAACTACAACCTGTTGAAGATCGAAAAGCGCTGGTGGCAGCAAGAAATGTTTGGCCGAATGATTGCAAAGGTCAAGATCACAGACCACCTGGTTAAACGCCTATTCGGCTGCAAAAGCATTGAAGAATTTCTTTTGCGACTTGACCGCCAACAAATTGCCCTCCCGCGCTACGCTGACTTTGGTGGCGAATGGGCAACTCCGGTTACAATTCAGGTCTTGACGGCAGTCGGCTCCCCTCCGATACTGTTCATTGAATCACATGGGCAGGGCCATGCGTTAATCTGGCGAGGCCCGATCATGGAGAAGCGTGCTTTTGTGATTAAAGGCTACGAATGTGACAACGCTTGGGGCATGTGGGTTGCCCCAAGCGAGACATTCATCCGCCTGATCCTTGGCGACGACGACCTACAACTGGTCGAGGTCACTCATGTACGAGACAAGGCCGATCCAGACTGGAGAGACAGCATCGACAAGCCGCACGTCATTTAGTCCGACTCACCATGTGATGAAGGGCAAACATTAAAATCAAAAACAGTAGCATTCGCAAAGATGACAAATCAAGCAGCAATTGGCCAAGAAATCTTGGCCTCAGTTCATCAATCAATCCAGGCAGCGATTAAGGTAGCGCCTGAGATTGCTGGGCAAATTTCCGATGGATACCACACCTTCGATGAACTTTACGAACACCGGTGCTGGCTCTGGCTGAAACTCTGTTCTTTCATCCACGATTGCCAGCCACACATCCCTGTCTGGCGGACAACCATTCACTCTGACGGCAGCCACTGGGATGGCTGGTTTGTGCTTGGCGTCTACACCACCCCAGGCAGTCAAACCACCTACCACTTGCCCATGAAGATGTGGGACAATACCTCTTTCGCCGAGACCTTGGACAAGGCGCCGGAGTTTGACGGACACACTTCGGCGGACGCACTTTCACGCATTCAACAACTCTAGCCCATGCTAATCTGCTCAATTGATCTCGAAACAACCGGCCTCAATCCAGACGCCCATCAAATTCTGCAGATCGGGGCTGTCATTTTGGACACTTCCGACCTGTCTACGCCGGTGAAATCTCGGCAGTCGTTCAACTGCTACGTCTCTCACCCAGTAATTGTCGGCAGCGCATTCGCGCTTACGATGAATCAAAAAATTTTGGCAGCGCTGGCCGATGCAGAACGCGGAGACTTTGCTCGTACTTCGAATACACCGGTATTCGCCCAGAACCGAGCCATTGAAGCGTTTGAAGCATGGCTGGCCGACCAAGTGGGGGTCTCGAAAAACGGCTTCAACTGTACCTTCGCGGGCAAGAATGTTGCCTCGTTTGACCTGCCATTCCTGAAGGCAGCAGGCTTTCGTGGCGGCGCCAACCACCGCGCGATTGACCCAACCATTGCCTTCGTCGACTGGGCGACAGACATCACGCCTCCCGGCCTTGAAGCGTGCCTCAAGCGCGCTGGCCTTCAGAAAACGGTTGCTCATGACGCGCTTGAAGACGCGCGCGATGTAGCCGAGCTCATTCTTCACATCATCAAATCTCGCCAACAATGAGTAAGACTAATTTAGAAGCCACTGGTGCAACGATTATCCTAATTATCGTCGCCGTTCTGGCTTTTTGCAAGTGGGCCTACCCGGCCCTCGACCAAAACAACACGGACACGACCGCTGTCGTCACCATCCAGGACCTCCAACAGCAGCAGGTCTTCCGAAGCAGCACCACAGATTTCCGATACATCGTGATTTGCGACACCGAAACCTTTGTCATCAAGTCATCGCTGGCCAACTGGAAATTCAATAACTCGGACTTGTTCTTCCGGCTTGAGCGCGGCAAGAAGTACCGCTTTCGCGTTGCGGGTTCCGGGAAAGGCTTTTGGACTGACTACCGAAACATCCTGTCGGCCCAAAAGGTTGAGTAGCGAACACTTCCCTTGGCGGCCCCGTAGTTCAATGGATAGAATAGCGGTTTCCTAAACTGCTGATACGGGTTCGATCCCCGTCAGGGCTACAATTTTCACATCAGAAAAAACAACATGGACGTTCAAACTTTAATTGGCCAGGGCCGACTTGAAGACGCAATCTCACTGATGGTTGACCTTAAAATTGACGGCGCAATCAATCTCCAGTCGCGGTTTAACGTCGGCAAGCGCGAGAACGGATTGGGCATGATTGAATACAGCGATTGGGCGCGCGTGCAGGCGCAGATCACAAACTCTGCCCTTGAGTTGATGCGCATGTCGAATCGCGTTGTCGTCAACCAGACGACGTACAACTTCATCACGATCATCGCCGACGAGAAGCCTGGTAACGAATTGGCGCTGTTCAATGGCATCTTCCGCTCGCTGCGAAAAATGAAGGAAGACATGAACTGGCCCATTGAAGAGATTCGCGAAGTCGTCCAGGCAATGCACCGGCATATTGGAATGCCAGACCTGATTGACGCCTTCGAGGATTTCAACAAGTCGTCGTACACGCAGAACACCACCGCTTACCAAATCGTCAAGCGCAGCGAATTCGTCGACACGCTTCTTGGTATTGAGGCAGACGTGCTGGACGCGATCAAGGCGATTGTTTCCGAGAAACAAAAAACAACTGGCTGGCGCGAAGCCTACAACCTGTTCCTTCAAGACCCTTCGCCTGTGCGCTGGGACAACACCTGCGCGCTCATTGACCAGCGGCTTGAAAGTCCACTTTTCTCGGACGATCAGCGCGAGCAGTGGGGCGCATTGAGCGCGGATGTCAATGCAATTCCGACCGGCTTCCTCTGGAAGCACAAGTTTTCACTCATCAAACCAGACATTCAGGCTTGGGTGTCAAAGAACATGCAATGAAGAAAATCATTTTAGAGCAAGGTGGCGGCAAGACCGACCAGTTGATCGCTATGTCTGCCGACAGCGGCGCCTACATTGTTTGTCTTTCAGAAAGAGAGGCAGCAAGGATTCAATCCCGGGCCAAAGAGTTGGAGTTTAAAATCCCGTTCCCGATAACGTTTCATGAATTCTTAGGAGGCCAGTATCACCCAAGCGGCATCAAGAATGGATTCCTGATTGATAACGCCGATCTACTTATTCAGTCCTTGACCCCTGTTACGGTCAAGGCAATTACCATGCGTCCTTAATGAGAAAACAAAATGGGTCGCAAGAAGCCGAAACCAAAAACGATTGAAGATTACCTCAGCGATCCCAGTGTCATTGAGGTAAAACTACCCATCCCGGGGCAACCAACCATCAAAATGGATAGGAGCATCCATGGCTTGATGGCGCAGTCTGGGATGCGTTTGCACGAGGCATCCGTCCAAAATGGGACCATTTGCCTCGAAGGCGAAACGCTCTGGAGGTGGGTAGTCTCTTTCGCGACCCGAACCCCGCTTTACCAAATCAGGTATGGCGTAACCTACCTTGATGAAAATCCGCTGAATCTAACACACGCAAATCTATGTCCCACAACCCAAGCACGGCCGTACAGGCCGCGATCCATTATTACGCCGCCAGCAAGGGTGGCAAGTGGATTTCCGTTGCTCGCTTCTGGCAACAGAAGTGGGCGCAAGAAATCTCGGAAGACGAGATCATCGAAACGGCGGAAGCGGGCCTGATTGACTACAACGGTGAGTCATTCCGCAGCCCAAAAGCAGCAAACTTTTCCGTCGAGGAGTCACTGCGGCCCTTCTACGCCAAGTACCAGGGCCGGAAGCCAGGCATCAAACTCTTGGCTGAACGCCTAAAAAAGCACGCCGACTGGAAAGATATCATTCCCTTGCTGCTGCCAGCCCTTGAATCTCAAATTGACGGTCGCAAAGCCAAATACAAAAAGGGTGAGTTCATCCCACCATGGCCGGACATGACAACGTGGATCAACCAGCGCCGATGGGAGTGGGTTGAGGCGGCGCCGGATGCTGATACCGTCGAGGACTTGTCAAATGCTCCTGAGTTTTATCGAGAGTACCTGCTGAAACACGAGCAGACCTGCCCTACCTTTGAACGCTTAACCCTGGCGCAATTGACTGCCTACAAAGCAGGCGACGTGCCATTCAGGGGCTTGAAAAACAGGCTGTCCGCAGAGCGGCTTGCATTTGTTTTTTGGAACTCACACCAGAGCAAGGGGACGTATGCCGCCCTTGTCAGAAATCTTACGTCTCAGCAATGACCCATGCCGACATCGCAACAAATCGCTAAGTCCCTGTACACAACAGGCTGCATCGCCGTCCCAACGCAAGTCGGCAGCCGCAGGCCCATGATGCCGTACCAACACTGGCGCGTGGGGCCGCCAACAGCAGGTGAGTACACGGAAATGTGGCAGACACACGCCAATGCGGACATTAGCGTCCTTTGCGGCACCGGCAACGATCAGGCTGGCTACACCCACTGCATTGACGTTGATCGGAAAAATGGCGCTGAGATCGCCGACGCATTCGTTGCATCAGCCAAAGGAATGGGCCTGAACCTCTACGAAGAGGTCACGGCCAGCGGAGGCA
>JACCDR012675932.1_pt1 | contig 13348 bp, 17 predicted proteins | sample 7446431 | NCBI WGS metagenome assembly JACCDR01 (sample SAMN15323443, study PRJNA562643) | freshwater metagenome | isolation source: river surface water | place: USA:Blue River Watershed | collected 2017-08-17
CTCAAGGAAGAGATTTCGCGGATGAAAGAGGCGATCGCCGAGCGCAAGGATCTGTGGCAGCCGTCGATCGACGCGGCGAAGGCCGCCGTGGAGCGCATACGCGGGCTGCTGACGCCATGGATGCAGGCGCAGGCGGCTGAGGGGGCGGATGTCAAGATCGGCGGTCAGCGGGGCCGGAAAATGTCCATGCGCCCCTATTGGCGGGCAAGGATCGATGATTGGGGAATGGCGGTGGAGCATTTTGCCGATCATCCCAAGGTTAGAGCGGTCGTGCAGGAGTTGGCCGATGCCGCTGCGCGGGCGAAAGAGAAAGAGCCCATTGAGGGCGTGGAGTTTATCAATGAGGGGAGAGCGGCGTGAGTGATAAGCTGGCTAAAGAGCGCGAAGCAATGGCGGCCAAGCTGGGGATTATCCCTCCTGACACTGCCTCATACGACATTGAGATGCTGGATGAATTCATCAGAATTGAAAAAATAGAGGGACCAATCGCCTTCTACAGGAAGCAACTCGAAGTGTTCGGCGGCGTACGCGAGCGCAGAAACAGCTTCACCGGGTGCTGCCCGAACTGCGGCAACGCCCTGACGATCAGAATCGAGAGAACGTAATGGAAGAGCCCGCCCAGATCATCGAATACCCAAGCCCGGCGCCGGTCGAGCCGCCCAACCCCATCCCCTCCTCCATCGTCCTGGCGATCGCTGCGGTGATGAGCAGCCTGGAGGCGGTGAAGAAATCCAACAAGAACACCCATGGTGGATATAACTTTGCCTCCACCGATGACATCTATGCCGCCATCACCAAGAAGATGGGCGAGATCGGCTTCGTCGTCATCGCCATGGAGGAGGCTCCGCCGGAGATCAAGTCTGTCGTCTCCAAGGACGGTAAGCCCTCGCAATGGATGAGGATCAGCCACCTGTTCGTCCTGGCGACGAAGGACGCGACCTGGACCGACCGGCGCTGCCGACGCACGCTGACGTTGCAAATCACAGGGCCACAATCATTCCAGGCGGCTCAATCCTACAACGAGAAGGCTTTCCTGCGCTCGCTGTTCAAGATCCCCACCGGCGACATGGACCTCGATGCGCTGCCCGAGGGCTTTGAATTCAATCCGCTGCAATTCGGCGCGCCCAAGGCGCCGCCACCCGCGCCGGCAGGTGGCGAAGAATCCATCAAATCCGATGCTGAGATGCTGAAGGAGATGTCAGGCCTGCTTAATCCAACCGCGCAAAAACCGGCGCCGGATATGAAAGAGGCTCTGAAGAATTTCGAAACCGCCATGGGCAAGGCTCCCGACGCCGATTCGCTGAACATGTATGTCGAGACGTTCAGCGTCAAATATGACGGCTTCATCGATCAGCAGGTTCGGGCCAATCTCGATGCAATCTATGATGCCAATGTGGCGCGTCTGGCGAAGAAGAAGGCCTAACCCCATGCGCGTCAAGAAGCTGACCAGGGCAACCGGCAAGGTCGAATATTTTATAAACGGGGAGAGGGCGAGTTTCTGGAGGGCGATCCCTTATGTGATCGCTGGCGAGCTGGCGGCCGTGATCTTGGTGTTGCCAGCGAAGGCTTACAAAGCCGCCTATGGCAAATGGCCGTCCTGGTATTCTGATGAGGTTGAGAGTCGGTGACGGCGAAGGCGCGGCCAGAGGAGGTTATCTGCCCGGATTGCGGCGGGGTTTTCGACCTCCGCTCGCTGCGCGTGATTACGCCCAGGTCGCCCAAGCAGCATCGGGCCTTTTTCCGTATGGTGAGCATGGCGCTGGCCGCGTGGCCGGAATCGTATTCGGACTACCAACCCGAGGGGATCAGCGACCGCGACCGGCACGCGCACCTGCGCGCGTGGCTGATCGTGAAGGCAAAATGGCGCCAGCTTATCGGCAAGCCCCTGGAGCCAGGCGCAGGAGACGAGGAGACGACCCGGTTCTGGGCCGCGCTGCTCTATGCCGCGCAGGTGGAGAAGAAGATCGTGTTCCGCATTGAGCATGAAGGCAAAAAGTTCGGAGTCGCGCCAAAGTCGATTGCCGTTGGGGAATGTGACCCGGTAGATTTCCGAACAGTTTTCGAAGAAGTTAAGTTTTTGATTGAAGATATCTGTAAGGTAGCTATAATATTTACTCCTAAGGAAGTTCGGGAATTGAAGAAAGACTGGGGATTCGAGCCGAAGGTGTCCAGATGAGGGCCTGGGTTTCCGGGGAAAGGTTCGGGCGATTGATATCCGTCAGGCGGCAAGGCGTGGTCAAGGTCGGGAACAAGACGGCTAAAACTTGGCTATACAGGTGCGACTGCGGCGGCGAGCGGGAAGCCATTCCATGCGTTGTCGCGTCTGGCAGGATCATTTCTTGCGGGTGCATGTCTAAAAAGAAGAAAGACTTAACGGGGATGTCTTTTGGCAGATGGACAGTCATCAGAGAAAGTGCCATCAGGCGAAATAGCCATGTATGCTGGGAATGCCGGTGCGAATGCGGGGTGGTTAAGGCGGATGTCATTGGCATTCATTTGTGTAACGGCTCGTCGCAATCATGCGGGTGCCTCGTCGGGGAAAGCCATGGCATGGCCGGAACCCCAGAATACCACGTTTGGCACAAGATAATTGACAGGTGTACAAACCCCAATAACAAAGACTTCCACCACTATGGCGGTCGAGGGATCGGCGTCTGCGGGGAATGGAGGGATAGTTTTTCTGCGTTTTACAGGGACATGGGTCCGAGGCCGTCTACTGACCTCACAATAGAGCGCATCGACAATGAGGCCGGATACAGCAAGGACAATTGCAAGTGGGCGACGAGAAAAGAACAGGCTGTGAACAGGCGGAACTCAAGGAGCGCAGATGGTCGCTTCCAGAGGGTCGAAAGCCGCTGACCCGCAAGCAGCGGGCGGCCTTGTTTTTGCGACAGGACGGAAAGTGTCCAAGCTGCGGCCAGAGACTAGAGATCAAGGGCAATAAGCCGGTCTGCGTCGATGAGCATGTCAACCCGCTATGGCGGGGCGGGTCCAATGACCTGGAGAACCGCGAGTTGTGGTGTGCTCCATGCACGAAGCCGAAGACCGCCCAAGAATCCGGCGAGCGCGCCAGGGGCAATAGAGTGAGGGACAAACACATCGGGGCGATCGATCGCCGGAGCAAGCGCGGCGGTTTCAGCGGCAAGTTCAAAAAGAAGATGAACGGCGATCTGGTGAACAGGGAAACCGGCGAAGTTATTCGGAGAGGCCGTCCATGAAACCTATCATCCTCCTGGCGATCGCCCCCTGGATGATCCGCGACGGCGGCGACGAGCCTTACCGCAATCCGCCCTGGAGATATCGGATGGAGATGCCAGCGCCGCCTTCGCTCTATGCGCCGCTGGATGGGTTGCCGCTGGTGCGGCCGCAGAATTGGAGACCGAGACTATGCTGCCCACACAAGCCGACGGCGTTCTCCGATGTCTAGCCGCTACCCGATCCAGGTTCGCTGGGACGCCCGTATGAAGCGCTACATCGCGCGCAGCGCGCGGTATCCGTCACTCATCGCTTTTGGCGCGTCACGCTACGAAGCGGACAAGAACATAAGAGCCGCGATAGCTGAGCATATATCAGGAGAGAGCCGTGACAACACCGGATGACATCCAGGCAGAGATCGACAGCAAACGCCGGATGCTGGAGCGCCAGAGTGGCGCCAAAGTGATGTATCTGATCCTGGCAGCCTCTCATGCGATAGCGATCTTCTTCCCCTTTACGGCGGCGTACTTCGCCGGGATAGGCCTGTCCCTGGCTGTGCTTTGTTGCATTGGGTCTGTCGCAGTTGCCCGCGACATTGCCAAGCTCGCCAAGCAGCGCAAGGACATCGACGAGCAGATCGACGAATTCGTCGCGGATCGCGGCGCGGCGATCCGGCAGCGGATGCAGGCGATGATGGAGCGGGAGGCGCGGGACCTGGAGCGCCGGCGGAATTCGCCGAAGATGTTTAAGGGCAACTGCATTGATGTGACGCCGGAGAAGCCGTGATGTCGCCAGAATGGCAGCGCCGCGCCATGGCCATCGGCCTGACCTTCGCATTCGTCTTTGCGGTGCGCGAGTTCGAGCCCGGCATCGGCCGAGCGACTGGCGTGCCGCCGGTGTGGATAACCCGAGCCTCTGCTCTTGCTATTCTTGTGGTGTGTTTCAGGCTTGCCGACATGATTCCCGATGACGAGTGGCGACTGCCTGCGCCAGCCCGGCCGCGAGCGGTTCATTTCATCCTGGCGATGCTCAGTGCGGCGCTCGTTGTTATGAGCTATGGGGCTGCGCATTGATCAATATTAGCATTAATTTAGGGCCGGGAGCGATATGGTTAGGAATGCTTTTCGTCACTATCTGGATTGGCGTCGGATGTTTCCGCGCCGGACAGATGTACAATCAGGTGGTCAACGTTCGCGAGATCCAGCACCGGCAGCGGCAGTTGCTGCTCTCCCCCTGGCAGGCGTCCGGCCCGCCGCTTTTGCCCCGAAGACCTTCCCCAGAAATCGCCCTGCTCAGCACCTACACGCAGGCCGAGGAGGAGGCGGCTTGAGCGATATCGAGGCACAGCTTCAATATTTGCGGGAACAAAACGCGGTCAGCGGCTTCGACATCTGGCTCCGGGTCACCTCGGCTGGAGCGAGCTTCCTGCTGCTGGAGCCATCGACGAAGGACGTGATGCTGATCAGCCCGCCAGTGCCTGTGAATGGGGCGGGAGAGTTCCGGGCGGCGCTGGATGCGGCGATAGTGGCGGCGAGGCGGTAAGAGAAAACTACGAAGAACGGAGAATCCCAGTGAACAAAGCAGGCGCAGCAGTCAAGAGAAGGCCTGTCACCGTGGCGAGCTTTCCTGGCCTCAAGGACATCGACATTCCGGTGACGCCGAAGGCGAATTTCAACGATCTCACCACAACCACCCGCGAGGGTGCGGCGCAGTGGCTTGAGGCCAATATCCGCAAGGCGCGGGATGAGGGCGTGTTTGTCATCGAGGAGATTCTCAGCGCGCCGCTGGCGCGCGAGTTGCTTGATCGCAACCCCGACAATAGACCCGTCTCAGCCGTCACTGTTGCCGAGATGGCCAATGCCATGCGCGCTGGCGACGGTGACGCGGGCTTTAACGGCCTCAATGGCGAAACCATTAAAGTCTCGATCTGCAGGCTGCTCAATGATGGCCAGCACCGCTGTCATGCGAGGCTGGAAGCCAACGCCGAGATTCGCACGCGCTTCATGTTCGGCCTGAAGCGCGAATCGCGCATGACCATCGATCAGGGAAAGATGCGCCGCGCTGGCGACTATCTCGCAATGAGCGGAACCGATAATGGCGCGCAGGCCGCTTCGATCGGGCTACTGCTTTATTACTGGCGAAAGAATGACAGCATCAAAAAGCCTTCCACTACGTCCGCCGGGAAAATAGGCGGCAGGCCGGGTCCGTCGAAGATCTCCGAATACACAAAGGCAAATTACGACCAGATCCGCAGGACGCTTGACGTGGTGCCGCGCGAGGGGTGTGCCGCGCTCGGCGGATTTGCGCTAATCGGCTTTGCCCATGTGGTATTTGGCGAGAAGGATTTCGGCGCCGCCACGGACTTTATCGAGCGCCTCGTCAGGGGGTCAGAGCTATCCGAAAAGTCGCCCATCCTCACCTGCCGTCAGCGGCTGATGTCCGGCCAGCGCCTACTCCGCGAAGAGCGGTGGGAGCTGATTCTGCGCACCTGGAACGCTTGGCGAGAAAATCGCACGATGAGCAAGGCTTATGTGAAAAACAACCTGCCAAAAATGGCTAACTAGCCCATGCTCACAGCCAGAATGCGTGAATGCCTATCCGCAATCGAAAACAGCCTCTGCGATCGCGGTATATCTCCGAGCTACGAAGAGCTGGCGGAGAAGCTGGGGATGCGGTCGAAATCAGGCGTTCACCGGCTGATCGGCTGCCTGGAAGAGCGCGGAATGGTGCGCCGTCTTCCTGGAAGGCCAAGGGCTCTGGAAATAATAAAGCCCCAGGACAATCTCAGCCCCGACTATTTGCGCGGGTTCCGAGAAGGGTCTGAGGCTGAGAACGTGAGATTGAAAAAAATCTACAATCTTGGCCCGGCTACCGAAGCCGATCCGTCTTCGACTCCGCAGCGCTGACATTGCGGGCCTCGCGCGGGTAGCGAGAGGCCTCCCTCACCCGCATGGAGAGGGGCTTGGCCGATATCGCCGGCCGCACCGACCACTCCACGGCATAATAGGCCAGCTTGCCGACGGTGAGGCACACCAGCCCGATCAGCGCCCAGCGCGACGCCAATTCCCAGATTACTTGACCTGGAGCACCAGGGCGATCGCTTCCTTCAGATCGATATTGGCCAGACCCAGACCCACGATGGCCAAAATCCGCAGCCACCACGTGTCCATGATTTGGCGAAATGCGATCGGCTGGGTGTCCACTTTCTTCGAAAGCGCTTTCACCTCCAGCCGCACCGACCGCATCTTTGCGAGTAAATCCTTGCGCTGATCCTGCGCTGATAGTTTCGATCGCTGCTCTATGAGGCTGATATTCGCAGAAATTCTCGCGATCTGCCCGGCTTGAGCGCGTTGCTCCTTGAGCAGAATAGACAGCATCTGCTCGTCCATTGGACATCCCCGACATTGGCCGCCGTCCTTTTGTCTTAACGTCTTCGCCGCCTTAATGGGCGATTCCCTCTACTGGAGCCGGACGTTCCCGGCCAACGCGCAAAATATTCGCTGCGGCATTGATATCACGGTCGTGCTCAAAGCCGCAGGAACAGGTCCAGCGTCTTATTCCAAGCGCGCCCTTGCCTTTGGGGCTGCTGCCAGGGATAATCCCGCAGCGCGAGCACGTTTGGGAAGTCCATCGCTCATCGACTTCGATAAATCGCGCCCCGTGCCTGCTGGCCTTGTAAGCGAGTTGCGATTTCAGCATGCCCCAGCTCGCGTCGAGCACGGATTTAGCCATCCGCGTCTTGGCTAGCTTGGTCGAGCTGACATTGCCGACAACGATCAAGGCGTTTTCGCGGGCTATCCGCGTCGTCGCCTCGTGAAACTGATGTTTGCGCGCGTTTGCGATTTTCGCATGGATCGCGCGGACGCGGCACTTGTTTCCGGCGCGCTGCTGGATCGCGAGTGCGGCTTCGTATTTACGATAGTGCCGCAGCGCCGGGATGGTCGCACCGTCGCTGAGCGTGGCAACGGCCTTCAGTCCGAGATCAATGCCGACCTCGCCGCGACCGATCGGAAGCTGGTCCGACACTTCGCATTGGAAAACAACATACCATCGGCCCCGCGCGTCTTGGGTGAAGCAGCCGGCCTTGATGACCTCCGGGATATCTCTAGATTTCCAGAACCAGAACCGACGCTTGAGATATGTCACTTGCGGGCCATTGATCTGCACGGCGCGCGGGATAAACGGCACCCAGCCAAGGGACCTTTTTGGTCCGAAGCTGGCGCGGAAGCGCGGGCACCTACGCTTGGCGTCGCGAGCGTGAACGAACTGCCTGCAAATGCTCTGGACCGTGTCGGAGTGCAGCCCAAGGAGGCGGCCGCTGCCAGTGCAGAGCCGGACAAAATCGTAGGCGGTAAGCCATTTGACCGCCATCCCAGCCTCATGCCTCCGCTTGGCCTCGCGCTGCGTGGCGACGCAAAAATTCCAAACCTGATTACATGCCAAAGCATGGCTGGCCAGGAATTTGCCTGTCGTTGCGTCCTTGACGCGATATTTATAAGAAAGCATCATGCGGCGGGCTTCGCTTCCGGTCGCTCGGATCGAGGTCAAGAGCAGCTCAGGGTGTTTTCGGCGCCCTGAGCTGCTCGCTAGCTGTAGCACAAGATTCCGATCTTTTGTAGTTGGCATCGGAACTAAATATATAGACGGCGCGTTTATGCGGTGTTGACAGGCTAAAATGCCCCGCAAAAACTTAACGCCGCTGGCTCCTTGTCCCTCACCCCCATGAGCCCTTGGGAACCAGCGGCGGCCATTTCAGGTGGCACGGCACGCCTTATAGGCGGCCAGCGCGCGCTTCAAGGCATTGTTTTTCCTTCTCACATCGCTCGCAAGATAGAGCGAGACCTCGAACCCCGTATCGCCGCGCAGCGTCGGGCCGCGCTGGGCTTCCCGAACGAGATCGGCGGGCGCCGGCGGGCAGCGCAGCCGCGTCTTAACTGGACTCTGCGGCAACTGCTCGGAGCCTGCGCAGTTGCTCAGGAGAAAGACGGCAAGCGCCGGCGCCAGCATTGCCCTGATCATGTAACACCTTTTCGATTTCGGCCTCTAGCGCGACGCGCTTTCGTTCATGATCTTCTGCGAGTCGCCGGTCGGCTTCAATTTGCTCTTCCTTTTGCTCGCTGGCTTGGCGAAGCGAGGCCACCTCCTGATGCAACGCGGCCACGTTCGCGGCGCTATAGCCCTTGATGAAGCCGCCGCCGAAGCCGATCACGAGGCACAGCCCGCCGGCGATCAGCGTCTGCGCCCAGGCTGCGGGGTTGAATAGCGACAGCAGGCCGATCATGTGCGGCCCTCCCGATGCCCCTGAATGCGCCGGGCGATCACCACAGCGCAGCCGGCCAGGACGAACCCGGCAGCCAGCAGCCCCATATTGGCCTTGAGAGCGGCGAACAGCGCCTCCCAGGGGCCAAGGGCCTCCTTCAGCTTGCCAGCCTCCACGCCAGCCTCGCTGGCGCCGGAGAGCGACCACTCATAGATCTGGACCAGGGTGCCGCCGATCGCCGCCAGCGCGCCGCGTATCGTCCAGGATGAGGCGACCACTTCAGTCACCGGGGGCGTGTCTATGGTAACGTCTTGCGGGACTTCCGGAATTGCGGCGGGCATAGACGGCTCAGCGGCAACGCCTGGCGACGCGGGCCTCTCTTCGCCGTGATCGGAGAACCAAAGCTCCCGCAGCTCGCGCTTGCGGCGGGTGAGCAGCCCTTCATAAGACTTTCCGCTCTTAGCGCCCTTTTTAAACTTAAGAAGCTCTGAGGGAATCTTGTCGTATTGCCCCTTATTGAGATATTTGATCAGCGTCGCGGCGCCGCCCTTGCGCTTGCCATTAATCCATCCCGTTCCAACGTTATACCCCCAGGAACAGAGGCAATCGAACTGACCCTGGGTCAGCGGGACATGGACGGACGAGTCGATGGCGTCCTCGATGAGGATCACTTCTTTGCGCAGCAAATCCTCGGCTTGCTGGACAGTGCAGGTGTCGCCCAGCTTCACCGGGCGGCTCGCGCTCCACCGGATGCTTCCCCAACCCAGCGTCGGAACTTTTTCCGGGCACAGGTATGCCTTGCTGGAATAGTTCTCATAATCCTTGATCAAGTCGATCCCGCGCTGCGAGATATCCATGATTGCCTCTTTGGGGTTGAGATGGTAATATGTTTAAATTGGCCACCCTGATAGAAGGGTATGCGCCTCCCCATCGCCGCTTGCCATTGGGGGTTGATGGAGCCGCAGTCCGTAAGACCGTCGAGCCGAGCCTTGGCAAAATGGCTGCGCAAGGGGTAGGCGGCGGATAATCGGGAGCGGGATCGGAGCCTGGGCTTATTCTAGAGATCGCCCAAAAGCTCCGATCCGCCCATGCCTTACCGAATCCCCATCGCTTTCGCGCCCTGCGCCCGAGCGGTGAGATCGTGGAATTCGACATCGCCCTCGGATTCGATGATGCGCTCACGCTTTTCCGCCGCCAGCACCTTTCGCCGTGTGTCCGGCCATTGCTCGCGCACTCTGTCGTAATCGTAGACTGTCGTGCCTTTGCTCTTGACGATTTTGCCCATCAGCGCTTTGTGAATGTCGGGGGAAAGCACCTTAAGTTCATCGAGATAGGGCTTGACTGGTTGAGGCGTGCGATTTTCGTAGCCTGGGCGCCTCAGCGCGATCAGGGCGTTGCGATATTCGCGCCGGTTGATCTCGGCCAGGATGTCCATGGCTTGACCGCGCACCTCGCGGGATGCGTCAGCCTTGCGGTCCATCTTGCTGGTGATGGGGACAACGATATTGTTGGAGGCGACATCGCGCATGATGCCGCTTACCGCCGTGGCCATCTCATGCGCCCGATATAGGGGGTGCAGGCGGCGCTGTTCGGTGTCGTAATGGCGCATCATGATGGCGTAAGCCTTGGCGTCATCATCCTTAAGTCGGACATCAAGGAACTTGCGGATCTTGTCACGATCCCAGTTCTTTGCCTCCTTGGCGGTGTAGGAGCCAGCGGCCTGGGCAAACGACCCCTCCTGCCCCATAAGCTCCCAGAACTGCTCCGACCCGCGCGATCCGCGCAAGCCCCGCGCGCCGCGCAGGAGCGGATAGTCCTGCCATTTGACTGCCGGCTTGCTGGGATCGAAAATATCGTATGCCCGGAGAATATCGCGTGACCACTGCGAGCCGATGGCGTTCATGGAGTATTCGGCCATCACCGGGCTGATGTCGAAGGGCGCGAGCGGATTGAGCGCCTCGGAAACCCGCCTCGATAGATTCGAGGTATAGGCGGTGTAGCGATCCTCAGGCAGTAGGCCCTGTTGATGCTCTTGCTCGATCGGGCTGTTGAAGAAATTGTTCCGCTCATGCTTCCAGCCGATATAGAGATCGAGCAGCGGGCTGGATGTGGGCGGCAACAGGCTGGTCGATAGAGTTCCCCGGAATTGCCTCCAGGCGGTTGGGTCTTCCCGCTTCCAGCTCGAATAGGTTGCACGGAGCGCGTTGGACACGACATTGATAATGTCAAACCCGCGCGGGATGCGGAAGCTGATGCCATTGATGGTGAGCGAAACGGAGGTTGCACGCTCTAGCGCTGATTTGTCGTCAAGTTCATCCTCGTCATTGAAGAGGATTTCCATCATTAAATGCGCTATGGCAATGCCGCAAATCGCCACCCAGGCATGGAATGCCATCTTTGCAGCATTTATCTCCGTTTTTGTCAAGGACTTATTGTTCTGGTAGGGTCCGCCTTGAAAATTTAACATCCATCTTGGATCGAGCAGAGGGAGTAATCTTTCCCTGATAAGGTTAGCCATCTGGTATCTGCCGTGATCGTCTTGAGCGCGGAAGACAGCGCGGGCCGATTTTTCTATCCCCTGGAAATACGGGTTTAAAAACGAAACAATCTTGACCAGGCCGAGGATGCTGGGCAGGTCGCCCATGCGCGAATAGTCAACATAGTCGCGCGATTTCTGCGTCGCGGCCTCCAGCGCGATAAAGGTCTGCTGATCGGCCGGCATGTTCGGATAGGTAGCCCGCACATCCTTGATCGCGCGATCGAAGGAAAGGCGCGCGAGCGTCTGGCGCGTCATGCCTTCCGGGGCCTCGATCACCTTCCAGAAGCCGTCATTCACCGTCCGAGTCCAGAAGCGGTAATCCCAGGGCATGTAAGTCGCACCCTCGGCACCCAGGTCGAGTATCCGGCCTTGACGAGACATGCGGATGTGGGTGGTGTTCAGCCCGCCCATGATGCCGCCATGGCGGGCTAGCAGCTCGCCCCATGTCTCCTCGCCGCGCGCGCGGCGAGCGCGGTTGTCCTTGATGGTGCGGTATTGCGAGACCACGGGGAAGAACCCTGCCTGCAAGACCGACGCCGACATGGTATCGCGGATCAGGTTGTTATAGGCGAATTCAAGGCTGCTGGTGACCAGCTTTGTCGGCACGCGCACAATGGCGCCGAGCGTGCCGAACAGCCAATCCGCCGCTGGCGTATGCTTGGTCGCCTCGAAAAATCCGATGATGTCGCGGGCAATGCCGTGCCCGTCATCGTGGAGCTGAAGCATCTTCAGCTCGCCGCCCTCCATGTAATGGAGAATGGCGTCGCCGCCTTCGCCGGCCTGCTTGGTCTTGAAGATTTTCGCCACCGCGTCGTCGCCCATCAGCGCCGCGACGGCAGAGATCATATTCTTGGCGTCTTCCGGCGGGATGCCTTCCTCGCGGGCCGCCTGGGCGAGGGCGTCGCGGACGCGGACCTCCTCGACCTCCATGCGGGTTGCCGGGATGATCTCAGCAAGCTGGCCCGCGCCCTTCACTCGATCGGCAAGCTGGGCCATCAGTAGCTTTGGCTTGTTGACCGCGATCTCGCGGTTGGTGTCGTAGACCTGGCGGATGATTCCCTCGACCGGGTTGATGAAATCCCGGTAGGAGCCGCGAATCTTGAATTTCTGCTGGACCTTGCGCCCCGAGGCAGCGGTGCCAGAAAATATCTGGTCGGTCATATCGCGGAACCAGGGCACGTAATCCCCGGTGCCGTTTTTGTAATCGAACTCCTCCTGGCTATCGAGCCCGGCCTGGAATCGCTTTAGCGCCAGGTCGCGGTTGAACTGATAGACCATTTGCGCAGCAACGGCGAAGCTGGGATTGGCGGCCTCCAGTTCGGCGACCGTCATCTCGTGGTCGGCGCGGGTGTGCTTGTCTGGCGCGCGGGTGAGTTCGGCCTCCCAGCGCCCGCGCAGATACACCCGGCGCTGGCGGGCCATGGTGTCGAAATACCAGTCGCCATTTTGCGGATTGAGCGGCGGATTGGCCATGCGGCCGCGATTGCGCGCGGGGTCCATCTCGAAGCGCTGCCACAGCCAGCGGCCGCGACGGGCGATTAGATAAGCGCCGAATGCGTCGCGCTGTTCCGGAGTCCAATTCTCAAAGCGTCGTCCGCCAAACGCCGTGGCGAGCGCGTCCACCAGGGAGACGCTGCCCCGGCCGGCGGAATTCGCCCAGGCAACGCTTTTGGTGATGTCCATATGCGCGGCAGCGTCCATCAGCGGAATCTTGCCCGCCTGCATGTGTGGGTTAAACGCTGCGGACAAGTCGATGTCTTGATTATTCTCTTGAGCGATCTCGGCGAGGCGCTGGACCCATACGCGAATGGGGTTGCTCTTGTCGAAGACGTTCTTGTAAATGCGGTCCAGGAAGGCTGAGAACATCCCCTTAACCCTGGTCATCCCGCCTTTTTTATATTCAGCCTGGATTTCTTCCCAGGTGTCTTGCGGCACGCCGGACTTGACCGCCGCCGTGATGCGGCCAGCCGAGGAGGCATTGCGCCATTGCTGATATTGCGCTTGGATCTCCTGGATATCTTGGAGGGTCTGGGCGTCCTGGGTTTCGAGGAAGTCCTCGAATGCCGCGCGGAATTTCGGCGCGTGAGCGTCGGCGGCCGGCGGGTTGGTGAGGTAGAGGCGGAAAAACTCGGCAAAGCCCTCCGACAGCCCGCTCTGCCCTGTCAGATTGGCGACGCCGTCCAGCTCCTGGGCGTTGGCCTGCTGGAGATTTGTGAGCCCTCCATAGCGACTCTCCAGCGCGTGCGCGACCTCATGGGCCTCGGTGTCGATGTCCTGGAGGGTGCGCAGGCGGATCACCTCGCTCTGGCGATCGAACTGGCCCATCAACTTGCCGCCAGCCTTCCCTGCGGCGA
>JACCDR010406918.1_pt1 | contig 13347 bp, 19 predicted proteins | sample 7446431 | NCBI WGS metagenome assembly JACCDR01 (sample SAMN15323443, study PRJNA562643) | freshwater metagenome | isolation source: river surface water | place: USA:Blue River Watershed | collected 2017-08-17
CTCGGATCGTATCTACTATGCGTTCCCTGACCACACGGACGCAGAGCATGCGTACGTGATGACGCGGGTGTTCGAAGCAGCGTACGAACACCTGCTCGCCAAGCCGGCAGACCGCATCGAACGGAAGGCCGACCGAGGCGAGAAGAAGCTGGCGAACCGTGCCCAGTACGAGCTGAACACGGTCTTCACCGCCTACCAGCACAAGAAAGGCGCGTTCGACCCGCTGTCCTACCGCTGGAAGTTCGATGAGATGCCGAGGGGGCTGAACCTCCTCACGCTCATCAGCATGGCGAAGGGCTACTCGGCGGAGCGGCCCGCAGCGATCCCCATCCTGAACGACATGACCATGGGCGACGATGGCATCGGCCCCATGGTCTGGGACGCCATGGGAGATCACCTCAAGACAGAGGGGTTTGCCGTGGTCAACGGCAAGGTGGCCTACAACCTGAACCACGACATGTGGAACTGGGTTGTCAAGGCCTTCCCGCTCGCCGTGCAGGCGGGAGGCTACGCGCAGTCGCTAACGGCGCCGACGATGCCGTTCTCCTTCATGGAGAACGTCAGTCTGACGTTCAAGCGACTGGAAGTCGAAGGCCAGGAGCTGAAAACCGATGGCTCGGGCATCTACCATCCAGATGCTCCGGAGCTGGCAGAGATGATCGAGCGGCATGGTCTGGTGGCCATGCAGTTCCGCTTCATCAACGAGGCGGGCATCTTCGCGAAGGGAGTCATCTTCCCCTCGGAAGCATCGGTTGATCAGGACGGAAAGCCCTGCATCACCTTGGACCTGAACCAGATCAAGGGAATGGCGACGATGGATCGCCGTGCCTCTGGTGGGTCTGCGGGCTCGAAGGTGGCGCGAAAGGAAGGCCGCACCTTCCGCATCAACGGGTTCTACGGGGCCATCCTCCAGGCCTGGACCAAGCCCTACACGATGGTGCTGGGCTTCGAGGCCCTGGAAGTCGTGAAGACCAACCCCGAGACCAAGGCCATCATCGACGAGCTGGTCGGCGATGCGATGGCAATCCTCAAGATGAAGGGGATTGACGGGCTCGCGGCGGAGGCGGCTCGAAACGACGAGGAGTTGGGGTTCATCTCCAAGATGGTTCAGGCCGGCGTGGAGGCCGGTATGGACATCAACCCCATGGAGATCCCGCGATGGCGGAGCGCCGTGCTGCAGACCCTGGACAAGCGCCTGTGGCAGATCGCTACCGGTGCAGGGGTCTCGGGCAACTGTTACGTCATCCGGCTGGACTCGACGGTGGCGCGCGGAACCGCTGTGGTAAGCGGAGTCCGCGCTGGTGCGGAGTTCGCCATGTGGCGATTCCCGCTCATCATCGCCGCGGGCTTCAAGGTGCTGACGACTGCAGACCCCAACCCGCACATGCTCGTCAACGGGGCCGAGTGCCCGCTGACCATCGCCATCAACCCCGTTGACGCCTTGGACTGTCAGGCCGACGACGACGGCGACGTCGCGGCTGTGAGCTTCGACAAGCGCATCATCGCGCTGGCGCAGGCGAAGCTGGATGACACGGCATGGCGGATCGAACCCGCTGGGCGCCCGGTGCTCGACTCCAACGGAGAAGAGCTGCGAACCAACTCCGACGAAGGTTTCGAACGCCTGCGCTACGATCAACGTGGCGCGGTGGGGCTGTACACGGTCGCGCGTTCGAAGATGCTGGCCATCCACGGTGGCATCTTGGCCGTAGCCGTAAGCATCCTGATCCAGGAAGCGGTGGACAAGGCAAAGCGGGAGCCGGAATGGTCCGACTACGCCCTGGCCGCATTCATGGAAAACTGGGAGAAGAACCCGGACGGGACCATGTCGTTCAAGCACAAGCTCGGCGGGGGTCTCGACCAGCGGAAGTTTCTCCGCTGGATCAACGATCAGCTTATCGCAGCGGGATGCTGCGAAGTGATCGAAGACGAGCAGGGGAACACCAAGCTGAAGGCCAAGGACCCGCTGTGGTGGCGACGCATGTCCACTGATCCGCGGCGGATCCAGGCCAACGCCTTCAAGCCCCCGGAACTGACCGAATACAGGGCGATGTTCGAGCATCTCGTGCATCACTCGGCGCGGGCTATGATGTCCCACTGGGAGCCGATGCGGGATATGATCCCGCCGAGCAATCCCGGTAAGGTGGAGAATCTGCTGGGTAACATGCTGGCGGCGAAAGGAATCGTCGTCAAGCCGGCGCCTGCAGACATCTTCGACCTCCAGAGGATGCGCATCGAACTCGGGCTGGCCGCATTCGGCAAGGCCATGCAAGATCTCTACATCGCCCACCCGGACGATGAAGAGCTAGAGCAGGACCGAATCACCAGGATCGCTCGGGCAACCGCCGCGTTGCACGAGAAGCTGCGGGGCCTGCAGGCGCAGAAGAAGCTGACGCCGCAGCTGCTCGTGAACTACTGGTGGGCCGAGCACCAGCCGATCGAATACTACGGGACGGAAAACTGTGAGGCCGAGAACTTCCGGCCGACCCCCAACCACGCTTGGCGTGCCGTGTGCTTCCCCGGCTCCGAGATGATGGAGCTGTTCGGAATCACTGACGACAAGTGCCAGTTCCTTGCTGAGGAGATTCGCGTAGGTGGTGCAATGACCACCCGTCGCGATGCTGCCATCAGTGCGGCGATGAAGGCCGATGATCCCTACAATAAGCTGTGGGCGATGATCATTGGCGAAAGCAAGCACTTCAACAGCGTGAAGGACGAGAACGGAGAGCCCGTTCCCCTGCACGACTGCCCCGAGTGCATGAAGGCCCTGCAAGACGCGCTCATCAACAAGATCCGTAGGACGAAGGGGACGGCGCAGAAGAACGCCGCCATCGAGCTTCACGGAAAGTTGATGAAGCAGTACCGGAACTGGGCCGCGGAGATCGAGGAGAGGGCCAACGAGATGGAAGCTCTCTACGAGATGGGAAACACCCCCATGACCCTGGACGGTGATTGGGAGTGATGTTGCGCGCTTCGCGCGCTGGGCGCTGACGCGCCCGCTGCAGAGGGACGTTTTCGGTGCTGTGCTTGCGCAGCATCGAGGCCTGGGGCGTGTTGGGCACACGCCCCAGGTTTAACTTTTTTTGAAGCCTGTATATAAAGAGAGACGAAAAACATGGGGAAGGTTCATCCACCAGTCGGAGGCCCGGTGATTCGACGTAAGGCATTCATCGGTGACCCGGCCGAACAAGTCCAGAAGCGAAAGGATGGGGCTGGCAACTTCACCCCAACCGCAGAAAGTCGGCGCACCCGCCCCGGCTACAAGAAGCCCACCAAGAGCAAAGGAGGTTCCAAGTGAACCCAACCGTCACCCCACACATCCGGATTGGTCCGGTGTGGACGAAGTGGCCCTTCCCGCGCTACGAGCCCGAGCGGTCGTACAAGAGCGCGGAGCAGATGGAGGAAGAGGAGAAGGCGGCCCGAAAGCGGCGCAAGCGGCTCCTCGCGGAGCAGAAGGCAAACGCGATCCAGATCAGCCGTCTGCGTGCGCGCCGCGACAAGCTCCCTCCGACGAATCCGGACTTCGCCAGGATCAACAAGCAGTACGTGGCCGCGCTAAACGAAGACGTGCGAATCACCGAGCAGCTCAAGGCGCTCGACACCGATGAGGGGTCAGCATGACGAAGCTACTCGTCGGCATCGTCGGCATGACCGGCATGGCACTGATCGTGGATCATCTCCTGGAGAGGATCCAGATCATGTTCATGATCGTGTTGGTCCCGATGCTCTTCTTCGGATTCGCCTCGGTGAGCGCGGTCGGAGCCTACGAGATCGCTCGCGGAGAGAGCGACGAGGAACTTGGGATCTGGCAGGTCGCCAAGACCAGAGCCGGAATCAACGGCTGGTTCCAGCGCTTCCGGGACGCCATCGCCCATCACGTCGAAGACTTGAGGAAGGAAGACGAAGCCTTCCCCGCCGCCTAACCCAATCCAATCACTACCAACTACCAGCACAAACAAATGGGGCGCATTAGCCCCACCAACCAAATCAACCAAACCAAATCAACCAACCGACCCAAAAGACCAAGAGAAACACATGATCACACGCGCCATGGCCGTACTGGCCGCAATCCCCGAACTCGCTGGCAAGCTCCAGCCCTCGCCCAACCAGCGTCAGGGCCAGGACCCCCAGCTCAACATCGCCGATCTGGCGTCCTACACGGACGCCGAGAAGTGTCGGATCCTCCTCGCCGCCGAGAAGGCCCTCCACGACGCGAACATCCCGGCCTACATCCAGCTCGGGTCCATGACCCAGTTCGTGAACCCCGGCACGCAGAAGCGCGTGTTCGCCTCGTGGCCGTGCATTCGCCTCGGTGAGCCGAACAGCGGCGGAAGCGGCGACAAGAAGGTGAACGACCTGGTCACGAAGTTCCAGGCCGAGCGCGAGCAGCACGTGGCGAACGCGGCGGTGGCGGTCCAGAACCAGGACATGGCGACCGCCACGTCCGAGCTGGCCAAGGCCGCCGAGAAGCTGGCCATCATCAACACCCTCAAGGGCGAGAGCACCCCGTCCGCCTCGACGTCCACCAAGGCCGAGAACGGCCCCTCGGGCGCGAACGGCGACGACGACATCCCGTTCTAGTTCCTGGAGCCTAGCTGTTGGGGGGTCTCACAGCTAGTGCTCCTTCGCCCTGATGGTGGAATGGTAGACACGAAGGATTTAAAATCCTTTGCTTCATGCGTCCCGGTTCGAGTCCGGGTCGGGGCATCATTTCACGGGAGCGCCTTAAATCGAGTTCGATTCTCGACTGTGGAAACAGACCTGGAGGCTTCTAAGGCGGTGAAGAATAGCAAGGATCCAGCAAGGTCTCACACTTGCTGACATCTCGACTATTCGTAGCGAATGCAGGCTAGTGAGAAGGCCTGCAAGACTCCCATCCTTTCAACGAGGCACAAATGACAATCAAGATTCTACGAATGGTCGCAGAATGGGCAGTTGTCGAATCGGGCGAAGCCCGAGACAGCAACAACCACGAACTCGCTGTGGCGCTGGCCGACCTCGTGAACATCATCAACCGGGTCCTGCGCCTGATGCGCTAACCATGGAGCCCCAAAAACTCTACGGTTGGTACTCCGAAATGGCCATGAAAAAGTTGGGCACAGTAGTATATTCAACTCCTGATGGAGGCGAAGTACAAATCTTTTGTGCTGGCAGCAGCCCGACTGATTCTGGATGCGCTTGGCCAGACATGATATGCGTCGGCGAAGTCGTAGATTACGTTCGTCGAGGCACATACCCACGCGAATTTTCGCTTAGAACGCCATTCCCGTAGGGATTAACACCATTAGGTGAAGCGTTCTCCGCCCCTGTCAGCGTAGCAAGTAACCAACGTGAAAGCCCGCAAGATAGGCAACATCGGCAATATGCGGGCGCTGTAGCATTGTCTAAAGGCAACAAGTACAGTGCAAAACCGCAGGCGGCACGCTGGGAGAGCCTTAGAAGCCCAGCACACATTTTTCGCAACTTTTGCAGCTACCAGAAAAGGAGACCTCATGGCGTTAACGCGCGAGCAGCGGGAAAGAAAGATCCGGGGCATCTACATGCTCCTGGTCGGCATGGTGAACGACTCGGTCGAAAAGGGGATGGCGGAAGCCATCAAGGACGAAACCAATCCCGAAGTCGTCAAGGGCATTACGGAAGTGACGCCGATGGTCACCGAAGCGATCAACAACTTCGGTGAAGACATCATCGAGGCGCTGACGGACTATGCGCCCTTCCGAGACGAGTACATCCTCCACTTGGAGGCGTTCTACTCGCACCCGACCACGCGGATCCTGATGGAGATGCAGGAAGGGTTCGCGAACCTACTGACGCCGGTCGTCACGAAGGCGATCGAAGCCTTCCAGGAGAAGATGACGAAACACCTCCAGGAGTTGAACGCCCTGGCGATCCTCCAAGAGATGAACGGCGAAGACCTCAACTAGTTGATGAGGGGGTAGTTTAATCAAAACACCGGTAATAATATTCCGGAGATTTAGGACAAGCCTAATCCCCTCAAACCCACTACAGGAAACAGGAAAGACAATGGACGGTCAGAACGAAAAGAACAACGCGATCTGGTTCATCATCAAGAACCTTCGCGGCCAGATGGACGCCATCGAGCGGCAGATCAAGGAACTGGAAGGGCTCATGACGGGCGCCGTCCCAACGACCTCGATCTTCTGCGTCGATCCGATCCAGCCGGTCATCGCCCACACGACGATCCTGCTGCAGAAGTTCCCGGAAGAGCGAAAGATCAACGCGATCAAGGTCGTCCGCCAGCGCGTGCCCCAGGCCGCCGGGCTCAAGGAGGCCAAGATCATGGTCGAACGATGGATGGAGTTGCTGGCGCGGGTCGAACAGCGGCTCGAATTCGGCCAAGCTCCGGTCATCGAGGTCGACGCCGTCCCCGAACTCACGGCAGAAGCGTTCCTGAACGACTGGAACGCCGCCGTCGGTCGCGCGCGACGCAAGTTCTGATGAGCTTCGGAGAATACGCCGGAGCTGTGGCAGCCGTCACGATGGCAACCATACTTGTAGTAATGCAAGTATGGACTTGCTGGGTCTCGGTAGGCAACGAGATCGCATCCTGGTGGATCGACAAGAGCTACCGAGAGATGCAAGAATATCCGATCTCTAAGATCGGTGTTCTGGGAAGCACAATGCAAATCGCCCTAGTGGCGGCAAGTTTTGTGCTCGCGTTCACTCTGGACCACAGGGTCTGGATGGCATGGGTCGGTGTAAGTTCATGGTGTCAGCTCAACTACGTGATCTGGCTCGACACCTTGTACCCGCACAAACAGACCGACTACTTCATGTGGCAAGAGCTACGTGAGACTTTGTTCCGGTCCCGCTAGTCGGGTTCCCGTTTAGCCATAACGAAAAATGGCACTCTCTAACAAATCCCACTTGAGAGTGGCTTGGGGAAAGGTAATAGATTCCCGCGAACGCCAAACATCTACAGGAGAGACAATGGGAAATGACGGAAATGGCTTGACGGCAGAAGTCGTTCAGCGAAAAGACGGGGTCTCCTTGGTCCTCAAGGAGAAGGTGCGCTGCACCTACACCGACGAGGAAGGAAACACCAAGACCGTGACGGTGAACGCCCGTTACGGAACGGCGACGTACGATCCCAAGCGAGAGTGCTACTACGTCTCGTTGGACAAGACGAACGAGACTTTCTCGATGCCGAAGGGACACGAGTGGATCATGTTCGTCGGCCTAGACCAGCCGATCGTCGCGGAATAAAAAGTTTGTGGGCTTTTAGCTCAGTTGGTAGAGCAAGGGCCTTTTAAGCCCGCGGTCCAGGGTTCGAACCCCTGAAGGCCCACTTTCTTTTCCGCAGAGGTGCAAATGTGGTTTTCGAACAACAGCTCAATCCTGTTGATCCTCTTATGCGTATACCTGTACGCTGGATGGTGAAATGCAAAGCCTGATCCTACCAATCGCGGCGTACGTGATCATCACGTTGATCAGTACCGCCTACTGCAAGAAGTGGTTCACCAGTTCCTACAACAGGACGGTCATCCGCATGATCGAAAGCGGCCTGCTCGCCAAGAAGAGCGACGAGGAAGATCTCTGGGGCATCGTAGCGATGAACTGGATGACGGAAATCCTCATCTGGCCGCGCGAAGGCTTCTGGGCCATCCTCGGTGCGTGGCACGCCATCGCGTGCTGGACGTTGCTCTGCATCATCGAGTGGACCCTCCGGACCATCGTGACCCTGCAGGCCCTCTAACCAAACAGTAGAACAAAACAAACTAATTAGGTCATTAAAACAAAAGAATAAATAGTTTACGTTTACCCTTCCGAAAGGAAGTGTAGTGGATTCGTCCACTACTGAAAGGGAATACTGGGTTGCGTAATTAAACAAAAGAGTGGAATGGACTTTTGCTACGCAATAGCTTAGCTGCCCCACCCACCGCCCCAGTAACAAGCAAGAGGAGCCGATGAGGCTGTGCGAACCTCTTGGGCCGGAAACGGCTAAATGTAGGGCGTACGCTGGCCTGAAGAATAAATATCTGGAATAATCGTGGCGTTAAGGTCCAGACTGGTAGTGAGTGTTAAAGCCGCAAGGTGAACCAGTAAACAAACTCACAACCCTAGCCTTCGGGCGAACTGATCGGAATACAACCCCAACGTAGGGCCGCCAGAGGGATAGGACTCTCTCTTTAATGAGATTGTCCGGCAAACAACTAAGATCGCTCCTTGCCCGTAAGACATGCTCTCAGGCCCAGCGAAAGCTGATCGCGTGAACTTGCTGTCTCGGGGTGCGCAGTTGTTTGTTCATCAAGTGCCTGAGAATGAGGAAGTTGACGAGCAGTTCTCGTCAACCGTGTTGTAGCGGCAAATGCCTTTCCTCACGTCCCCCAACTAGACGTTAAAGTGTTTAAGCCGAGGATAGAGAGGTAAAACTCGGCAAACAAATTGCAGTGAACTTGGACGAGCGCAACCCGTTAGTCCAAGCGGCCGATAAACAGCGCAACCCGTTGCAAAGGTCAGCTGCGCCCGCTACCGGGTAAATATTTCTGGGTAGCCAGTGCCAGGATGAGGTTGGACCGGCGGGGTCCTGGTAGAGTACAAATGTACAAATGCACCGGTCAAGTTAAATGGCTATGTTTCTCCGGGGTTAGTCTCTACCGGGGTGGCGGGTAAGACGCTTGCGCCTGAACCCGTAAGCAATTGAGACTATCATCATTTCGGCTTGTCGCCAGAAGGCACATGCGTACCAAAACCATGTTTTTGGTGGTTCTTAACCATGCTTGAGAACTCTGGCAACTTCATCTGTCTGCGGACTTGGCCACCCGCAGAAGTACTAAAGGCCCCGGTCATTACCGCCGACCAGAAGAGTCCTAATAAGACTAGTAAAGTAGTAGGCGGTTGGGACAAACCAGCACAGTGAGGAGTGTTGGCCCGTAAAACATCCTCCTTTAACAGTCGGCAGAACGCTGGTGGGATTCCAGCGTCTCGACACTAGCCGATGCGAGTCCATGATAGTGTCAGTGGACCAACCTGACGAGGGCTGGCTGTAAAAAGAACTTCATAGGGATTGATTAGCCGTAAGCTGAAACCCCTATAGCGGACAGGGCTCGGTGCAATACCGAAATCCCGACAGTATGGTCCGCGAGCCCATGAAACCTGTCAGTGGGCACTCATCAAACAACAACTGAGAGCTGGTCTCTAGTACTTTAAGCTGCGCAGCGCCGGCCATGTCGGTAGTACTAATAGGTTCGATTCCTATAGTTGTTATTGAGTTGGTGTGAAGCTGATCAGCATGTCAGCGGTCAAGACGTTAGATAGAAGCAACCCTTAAAAGATAACCAAAGAGCCTTCTGGCTTCGTAGCGATCCTACGCTTTGACAGGTTGTTAACTAATAACTATAAACTTGATGACTTGACCCGTTAGAACTACGGGATGCCAACTCTTCATTTGTCGCGCGGTGGTGGAAGGGAAGACACAGTAGTAGCGCACTACCGAAAGATGTTTGAGTTTTTGAACTCAATAAACATCTTTCACTGCAAGTTCGAGTCTTGCCCGCGCAATCAATCTTGCAAGAAGATGAAGGCGTAAGCCAAATGGCCAAATACTAGACCTTTAATCCGCGGGAGCGTAATAAGGACCTGGCTATGCTGCCCCATCATACACAGACGTGGGTGTAAAACCTACTATATCTTCTCCCACTTAGAGGTTTCTCATGACAGCACAAGAAATCGCCCATCTTCTTATTGCCAGCCCTAATCTTCATGAGAAACTTGCCGGTATTCTCATCGCCAACAATGCTCTCCGTGAAGAGTTTACGAAGCTGGCTAAGATGACTTTGCTCCCTTGGGACACCGAAGCAACCAAAAACACTGCTAAGGTTCTCTTCTTCAGGAAGAACCTTGTTGGAGAGAAGGTCGCCAATAACTGCGAGTCCGTTCGACATCTTCGAATGGCGGACGAAAGCCTCAAGCAGCAGGGCTACACGCTTCTTGGTGATGACTACTCCATCTAGAGGTTTCCCATGTATAGCATCCCAGAGGCCATCAGGGCACTACGGGAATACCTCGATACCGTCGAGGCTGCACCAGATGACTTCACGCCTGAAAGCTTCCAGGTGGACGTTCAGGAAGTCCTAAAAAAACAGTACGCAGATCTCATCAAAGAGGCGTACAGGCTTATCGAAGCAAAATGTACTCGCGAAGAATTGCATTTTGTTCTGGAACAAATTCACGATCTGGGTGGAGAGGCGGAGACTATCCGACTCTGGTATGCCTGGGATTTTTTCGCCGATTGAACACTTATGGGGCTAAGCGATTGGTTTTCGCACTGTAGAGTAACCGCACTCCACAGACCAAGGGCGTATTCCTGCAGGTTCGAGTCCTGCTGAGGCCCCGCTCTCTATTTCCCAATAGGTGACAAATGCTGGTATCAAGTAGGATACCAGCCGAACCAAAGGAAAAGAATCCATGAAGAACTTCTACCGGATCTACGCCTGGAAGTGCCTGATGCGCACGGGCCTGAGTGAACTGAACGCAGCCATCTGCCTGGCCAGAATCGAAGCTCCCGACGCCGCAACCTCCAAAGGGTTCAAGCGGGCAAACGAGATCCTGAACGAAGTGCTACCCTGTGAGCACCTGGTGCCCTTGCAGGGCGACCTCGTCGATCCGATCAATCGAGTTCTTCACACTCCTCACGATGTCCAGATCCTCGACGAAGCGTACATCAAGTCCTTGACCAAAGGCCACCAGGAACAAATGCGTCAGATCTTGGGTATCTGACGGGGAAAGCTGCAACACGTATAAAAAATAGCCACAAAAGTCTCTTGGGATCTAGGGTAACCAAGACGTGTTACAGCTCGTCACTAACTCTAAAAGGTGCACATGCTCGTACAAGTATGGCGAGTAGAAAACTGGGAAGGACTGGGACCATACAGCGTATGGTCTAAAACCCAAGAAGAAATGTGCGAATGCCACAACGGATCACGAAGCCATCCATCTGCGCTTCGCGACGGGGATTTGGAATACGAATTCGTTCAAGGAAAGCATGTCTGCGGATTCTTGGAGCGTAAAGATGCTCTGGAGTGGTTCAAAGGATTCTTAGAATCACTGGAGCGCGAAGGCTTCAAGTTGGTATCTTACTGGGTGCCGTCCAGAGACATCGTGCTCGGAGACATTCAAATCGGCTTTGTACATCCAAAACAATTTCGCTGACGAGAGTTGACCGGAGCAAGACAACATTGCGTGGGTCATGTACTTATTACCCCCTCTCGGGCAGCGAGCGCTTAAGGAGAAACAATGGGAAAAAACTTCGATCCGATGTTGATCCTCGTGATCATGGTCGGAATCTCGCTCGGATTGGGCATCGGCTGGCTGAAGCTGAAGCAGATGGAGGCCTGTGACAAGGGCTCCACCTCGGCCTGCATCATGCTGTTGAACTCGCGGCGATGATACGCTGGCTAATGGCCGGAGTGGCCTGCCTAGTGATACTCGCGCTGACAGAAGTAGCGGCAATCTTCGTAGAAGATCTTGTCGCTGGTGACCCACGGACATGCGACGAATTGGCCGAAGATGAAGAGAGCATAAGAGCCCATACGGGGGCAACAAGAATTGCCGGCTACACAATCTCTCTTTGGCCATTTCTGCACGTATGGCTGAACTAGGAGTTCGAATGTTCATCTGGACTGCCGACAACAAATACATCAACCTAAACGACCTGGATCTCCTGGCCGTTCAAAACCGTGCTTGCCCGGAGTATGCAGTCAAGCTGCGCCGACTCCGAGTAATCTGGAGGCGCTAATGCTCGAAATCATCATCGTCGCGATCATCACCGTCGCGATCATCGCTTTCCGAACGATCATGGACTTGTTTCTGGTATTCCGATACCAGAGCAAGAAGTCGCTGGACACGCTGGCCGAGCGGATGAAGGAGCGCGCGCGGCACGACATGAACCTGGAAATCTCCAAGACCCTGACGATCGTCGCGATCGTCATCGTCTGGCTCGTCTGGGCGCTGAAGTTCTTGGTGCTCACGTGATCAACATCTTGGCGTTCATCACCATCCTCGCACTCGCTTTCAGCTTCATGCTGCTAATGATCCTAATCGATCAAGCGGACGAAGCGGCGTGGCAGGATGCGTACATGATGAAGATGACGCGGTTCGACCTCTGGCTCATGAACCTGGTTACGTGGACGTTCGGGAGCCCCTGGTTCTATGTCGTCCTCGTAGTCGACACGACACTCGTCATCGCAACGCTGGGGGCCTAATGTACACGTCGGCAGCAATCATCGCGTTTCTGTTCGCGTTCGCCTTCACAATGGCATCGGTGAACAGCTTCAGCAGTACCTTCACGCGCTGTGAAGGATACGACACAAAGGAACTGCTTCGGGAGATCCTCCTGGACTGGTTCTTCGAAATCAACAACCTCGTGCTGGGATGCACGACGCTGGTTGCAGTCGTCTGCGCCGCGACGGGGGCAACTGGAAATGAAACGATGGTAGCGATCTTCATCAGCCTGATGTTCGGGATGATGGGATACTACGTCATCGAGGTGTTGGGATGATGATGAATGAAGAATTCATCGACGGAAGCCTGGCCTTCTTCGGCATGGCCTTCATGCTCGTCTGGCTCTTAGGAGTCGGGATGAACATCTGGCTGGCCTTCAAGATAACAACCCGCCGTGTTGCGCTGCTCTGGGAAGAGCGACCGCCGACGTGGTGGGAGCGAGTCCAGCTCGGACTGAGGTACTCGGACAACGATCAATCTCTGAACATCTTCTTTTGGGCCACATGGGTCCTGATGCTGTTGCGAATCGCAACCTAGGAGTAACATGGAAGTACCGGAATGGATGAAGAAGCTCGGAAAAGGCATCTATGGCCGGGCCGCCCCGCGTCCGGTTAGGCCGTTGACGCACCGGATGGTCATCGTCCTTCCGGAGAATGTCGCGCCAGAAATTGCACCCCCGCAGTTGCTGGAAGAAGACGAGGCGGCACTCAGCCCCTTCCTCAGAGATCCAAGCGAGATCTATCGTCGCATCATTGAGATCGCCAATCTCAGCGAAGAGATGAAAGAAAAGCACGGCATCGTGGAGGGGCAATTTGTCAAACGAGAACTCTAAGTCTGCACCCAGAATCATCTGGGAGTCTATAGTAATTGGACTGGCAGCCTTAGGGCTCGGAAGCATCGTCATCACATGCATCACAGCGCTCGCCCCGGAAAGATACGAGGAATGTCGGTCTGCCTGTATGGAACAGCAACAGACCGACCACTTCGACTACATACCAGCCTCTGATGCATGTGTCTGCACGTACACATATTCGGTGACGAAATTCGCCGTCTTGCCCCCGAGGTACAAATGACCAAGATCCAGAAGTACTCGCTGGTTCTGGCAAC
>JACCDR010466932.1_pt1 | contig 13345 bp, 13 predicted proteins | sample 7446431 | NCBI WGS metagenome assembly JACCDR01 (sample SAMN15323443, study PRJNA562643) | freshwater metagenome | isolation source: river surface water | place: USA:Blue River Watershed | collected 2017-08-17
CACCATGAAGCCGGCGTGCGGGTGCGGCGGGAATGTGGCGCCGAGCATCTGGTACAGCGACACCATCAGGAACGGGTCAAGGTCAGGGCTGTTTGCGCCGAGCTGGACGTCGCGCGTGACTAGATTCGGGCCGAGCCGGCGTTCCGCCAGCGTGTCGACGGCCATCACGGACCGTGCGGTCCCTCTCATCGCGGCACCGTCTGCGAGGCATTGGCGTGTGGCGCCGACCCGCTCACGATGTCCACCCCCGCCGCAGCGCCGATCGACTGCACGGGAAACGCCCCCCAGGGCTGGTGTTCGGTGGGGACCAAGGCGCCGCTGTAGGTGCGCAGCTGGTTGATGATGTGCATGTCGTGGGTTTGTGCAGTCGCCAGGTACGACATGCTCAGGCCAGGCCGCATCTTGAACAAGTAGACGAATCCAGACACACTGTTCAAGCAGTTGGACAATGAGTCATCAGCCCCTTATGCCTACCAACCCTGCTCAGAACCGCGATCTCAACGACGTCTTGGCCTTCACGCAAGTCGCCGACAGCGGCAGCTTCACTCGTGCTGCCGAGCGCCTGGGCTGGCCCAAGAGCAGCGTCAGCCACCGCGTGGCCCGGTTGGAGGAGTGCCTGGGTGCACGGCTGCTTGAACGTAGTACCCGGCGTCTGCGCCTCACCGACGTCGGTGCGCGCTTCCATGAGCACGCCCGCCGGGTTCTGCAGGAGCTCGACCTAGCCGCAGCCACCGTGGCCAGTTTCCGGGCGCAGCCACAGGGTCGATTGCGCGTGAGCGCTTCGGTCGTGCTCGGACAGGCCCTGTTGCCTGCGATGCTGGCCGAGTACGCGGCGCAGTACCCGGAGGTGGCATTGTTCGTCGACCTCACCAACCGCCGTGTCGATCTGCTGGAGGAAGGCTTCGACCTCGCCATCCGTGCCGGCGAACTGCCAGACTCAAGCTTGGTTTCGCGCCGCTTGGGCAGTGCGACGGCGCGGCTGTTCGCGGCTCCGGCCTACCTGCGCCGGCACGGCACGCCAGCCACGGTGCAGGAATTGACCGGGCATGTGCTGATCGACAACGCGCCGGTAGCCGCCACGCCAGGCTGGCACATCACACACGATGACGGGCGCCTGCATCCTGTCGTGGCGCACTTCCGTCTTGCTGCCAACGATGCGCTTCTGCTGCGGGAGATGGCGGCCACGGGCGCTGGCATCGCCACCTTGCCGGTCTTCGTGGCTGCGCCGGCCGTAGCGGCTGGTCGACTGGTGCCTGTGCTGCCAGGCTGGGCCACCCGGCGTGTCGATGTGCACGCCGTGTTCCCCTCGCACAAGAGCCTATCGCCGGCGCTTCGGGCGTTCGTCGACCTGGCGGTGTCGCGCCTGGGCACGGCGTTGGATGTCCACTGAAGCCAATCACGCCGGCTTTGGAGCGGCACCACAGCGGCCATCTGCCCCGTCGACTTTGTGTGGCCTCCGATTCGGTTCCTCGCAAGGACGCCGTTGGCGCGACCGATGGTCAGCTTTTCGGCGCCGAGATCAGAAAATCGAATGACTCTTCAGGGTCGAATGCGCCAGGAGGGCCCTCGCGACAGCAGTCGTTTACTGTGCCGTCGAACCAATCACCCCGCCCTGCCGCCGCCATTTCGGTGCCCAAGCAGCAGCCACGGTTTGGCGCGATGCAGAGGTCCCTCGAATGGGCCTTCAAGGCCTTGCTGCGCCGCCTAACAACAGAGACCGCGTGGTGAAGTCGTCGCCGCTCGTTGACAATCCGGGCACGTCATCAACGAGATTCGCAAGCCATTGATTTATAACGGAATTTTAGCGGACCGTCATTCCCACTCTATCGTCGCCGGCGGCTTGCTGCTAACGTCGTAAGTGACGCGGTTGATACCGCGCACCTCGTTGATGATGCGGCTGGAAACCTTCTTCAGCAGCGCGTAGGGCAACTCTGCCCAGTCGGCGGTCATGAAGTCGCTGGTCTGCACGGCGCGCAGCGCCACCACGTTTTCGTAGGTGCGGCCGTCGCCCATCACGCCCACGCTTTTCACCGGAATGAAGACCACAAAAGCCTGGCTGGTGAGGTCGTACCAGCTCTTGCCAGTGGCCGGGTCGATGGTGGCGCGTAGCTCGTCGATAAAGATGGCGTCGGCGCGCTGCAGCAGCGCGGCGTAGGCGGGTTTCACTTCGCCCAGGATGCGCACGCCCAGGCCGGGGCCAGGGAAGGGGTGGCGGTAGACCATCTCGCGCGGCAGGCCCAGCGCCACACCCAGTTCACGCACCTCGTCTTTGAACAGCTCGCGCAGCGGCTCCAGCAGCTTCAGGCCCAGCGTGGCCGGCAGGCCGCCCACGTTGTGGTGGCTCTTGATGGTGGCTTTCTTGGTGTGCGTGCCGCCGCTTTCCACCACGTCGGGGTAGATGGTGCCCTGGGCCAGCCACTTTGCGCCCTGGTTGCCCTGCCCTTTGAGCTTGGTGGCCTCGGCCTGGAACACTTCCACAAATTCGCGGCCGATGATCTTGCGCTTGTGCTCGGGGTCGGTCACACCTTGCAGGTGGCCCAGGAACTGTTCGGCGGCGTTCACGTGCACCACTTTTGCGTGCAGGCGGCCAGCAAACATGTCCATCACCATCTGGCCCTCGTTCAGGCGCAGCAGGCCGTGGTCAACAAACACGCAAGTCAACTGGTCGCCGATGGCGCGGTGTATCAGCGCGGCCGCCACGCTGCTGTCCACACCGCCCGAAAGACCGAGGATGACTTCTTCGCCACCCACCTGCGCCTTGATGCGGGCCACGGCCTCTTCGACGTAGTGGCCCATGATCCAGTCGCCCCGGCAGCCGGCGATGTCGCGCACAAAACGCGTCAGCAGCGCCGCGCCCTGCAGCGTGTGGGTCACCTCGGGGTGAAATTGCACCGCGTAGTAGCCGCGCGATTCATCGGCCATGCCAGCGATGGGACAGCTGGGCGTGCTGGCCATCAACTTGAACCCGGGCGGCAGCGCGGTGACCTTGTCGCCGTGACTCATCCACACCTTCAGCATGCCGTGACCTTCTGGCGTGCAGAAGTCCTCGATGCCCTTGAGCAGTGACGTGTGGCCGTGGGCTCGCACCTCAGCGTAACCAAACTCACGGTGGTCGCTGGCCTCAACCTGGCCGCCCAGCTGCACGGTCATCGTAAACATGCCATAGCAGATGCCCAGCACCGGCACGCCGGCCTCCCAAACCGCCTGCGGCGCGCGCAACTGGTGGTCTTCATAGGTGCTGGCGTGGCTACCCGACAGGATGATGCCCTTGGCGCCGAAGCTGCGCACAAAGTCGTCAGACACATCGCTGGGGTGAATCTCGCAGTACACCTGCGCTTCGCGCACGCGGCGCGCGATGAGTTGTGTGACCTGCGAGCCGAAGTCGAGGATCAGGATCTTGTCGTGCATGGTTTGCGCGCCCGCGTTCAAGGTTGTACCGAAGCTGAAGGGGTGGGTGCAGCCGCCTTGCGCCGCGCCATGCGCCTGAAATGCACCACAGCCAGCAGCAGCGCCACCGCCTGCAGCGCGGCGCAGAAAAACATAGGCCCGCCCACACGCCAGTCGCTGGGCGGCAGGTGGGCCACGGTGGCCATCAGGGGTGCGGCCAGCGCCGGCGCCACCACCGCCATCAGGCTGTTCAGGCTGCTGACGGCACCCAGCGTCTGGCCCTGTGTGCGTTCGTCGGCCGCTGCCGACACCAGGCCCTGCAGCGAAGCCGCCACCGCCGCACCCAGAATGTTGAAGGCGATGATGACAAACATCATCCAGCCCTGCGTGGCCAGCCCCCAGGCGGTGAAGGCCAGCGTGGACGACACCAACCCGGCCACCGCCAGGCGCTGCGCGCCCAAGCGCTTGAGCAAGCGCCCGAGCAGCGCACCCTGCACCAGCGCCGACACGATGCCCACAGCAAAAAGCGACCAGCCGTTTTCGGTGGGGCCCCAGCCAAAGCGGAAACTGCCGTACAGCACCCACACCGTGTACAGCGAAAACTGCGCCAGCCCGGCAAAGGCCAGCACGCCCACCAGCAGGCCCACACCCTTCAAGGCCGCCAGTTCGCGCAGCGAGGTCAGCGGGTTGGCGCGGCGCCAGTCCACAACCCGGCGTTTCTCAGGCGCCAGCGATTCGGGCAGCACAAAGTAGCCGTACACCAGGTTCAGCAGCGCCAGCACCCCGGCGGCAAAAAACGGCAGTTGCAGGTTGATGCCGCCCAGCACACCACCCAGCACCGGCCCCAAGATGAAGCCGAGGCCAAACATGGCGCCCAGCAGGCCAAAACGCTTGGCGCGGTCTTGCGGCGCGGTGATGTCGGCCACATAGGCATTGGCCACCGCCGCGTTGGCCTGCATGGCGCCGCCGATGATGCGCGAGGCCACCAGCATCCACAGTGCGGTGGCCAGCGCGGTGGTGAAGAAGTTCAGCGCCAGGCCGCAAAAGCCGATCAGCAAGATGGGCCGGCGGCCATAACGGTCAGACAGCGCACCCAAAAGCGGCGCGGCTACAAATTGCGACAGCGCATACGACACTGCCACGATGCCGTACCAGCGCGCTTGTTCGCTGGGGTCGGTGGTGAACTGGCCCACCAGCGTGGGCAGCACGGGCACGATGATGCCCACGGCCAGCATGTCGATCAGCACCACCAGCATGATGAAACGCATGGCCGCCGCTTGCCCAGTGGGGCTGGGCGGCGTGGGCAAGGCGGTGGTGTCTGCTGTGGGACCGGAAACTGACGGGGCGCTCAAAGGGTCACTCAAAGGGGCACTCAAGGGGCACTCATTCCGTGCGGTAGTTCGGTGCTTCCTTGGTGATCTGCACGTCGTGCACATGGCTTTCGCGCATGCCGGCGGAACTGATCTCAACAAACTCGGCGCGCTCGTGCAGGTCGGCAATGCTGGCGCAGCCGCAGTAGTGCATGGACGCCTTCAAGCCGCCGGCCATCTGGTAGATGACGGCCACCACCGAGCCCTTGTAGGGCACCTGGCCTTCGATGCCCTCGGGCACCAGCTTGGTGGTGTTGGGGTTGTTGGCGCTGCTTTCCTGGAAGTAGCGGTCGGCCGAGCCCTGCTGCATGGCGCCAATAGAGCCCATGCCGCGGTAGCTTTTGTAGGTGCGGCCCTGGTACAGGATGGTCTCGCCCGGCGCCTCTTCGGTGCCGGCAAAGGCGCCGCCCATCATCACGCTGTCGGCGCCGGCGGCTATGGCCTTGGCCAGGTCGCCCGAGAAACGCACACCGCCGTCGGCTATCACCGGCACGCCGCTGCCTTTCAGCGCCCGCGCCACCTGGTCGATGGCGAATATCTGCGGCACGCCCACACCGGTGACGATGCGGGTGGTGCAGATGCTGCCTGGGCCGATGCCCACCTTCACGCCATCGGCACCGGCTTCCACCAGCGCCAGCGCGGCCGCTGCGGTGGCCACGTTGCCGGCAATCACGTCCACCTGCGGGTGGTGTTTTTTCACCCAGCGCACACGCTCCATCACGCCAGCCGAGTGGCCATGCGCGGTGTCAACCACCAGCACGTCCACGCCAGCACGCACCAGGTGTTCCACACGTTCGTCGGTACCGTCGCCCACGCCCACGGCAGCACCCACACGCAGCTGGCCTTGCGCGTCGCGCGCGGCGCTGGGAAAGCTGGTCTGTTTGGTGATGTCTTTCACCGTCATCAGGCCGCGCAATTCAAAGGCGTCGTTCACCACCACCACACGTTCGAGCTTGTGGCGGTGCATCAGCGCCTTGCCGTCTTCGATGGTGGCGCCTTCTTTCACGTACACCAGGCGCTCGCGCGGCGTCATGATCTCGCGCACCGGGGCGTCCAGCCGCGTTTCGAAGCGCAGGTCACGCCCGGTGATGATCCCCACCACCTTGCCGTCGTCCACCACCGGAAAGCCCGAGATGCCGTGCTGGCGGCTGAGCGTGATGACGTCGCGCACCGGCACACCAGACGACACCGTGATGGGGTCGCGCAGCACACCCGATTCGTAGCGCTTCACACGCGCCACCTCGCGTGCTTGCTGCTGCGGCGACAGGTTCTTGTGCACGATGCCGATGCCGCCTTCCTGTGCCAAAGCAATGGCCAGGCGGGCTTCGGTGACGGTGTCCATCGCGGCGGACACCAGCGGCAGGTTCAGCGTGATGTTGCGCGACAGCCGGGTGGCCAGACTGGTGTCGCGGGGCAACACTTGGGAATAGGCCGGCACCAACAACACGTCGTCGAAGGTGAGCGCTTTGCCGAGTAGGCGCATGAGACGGGGCTCCAGACGCAAAAGCAGATTATAGAGATGCGCTGCAGCGGCCCCTGGCGCACTACACTGCGGGCATGATGCATCCAACCCCTGCATTCAAGGCGTTGACCATGGCAGCGGCACTGGGTGTGCTGCTGCTGAGCACCCCCGCTGCAGCGCAGTGGATGTGGCGCGGCGCCGATGGCCGCGTGAACGCCAGCGACCGGCCACCGCCGCCCGGTGTGCCCGACAAAAACATCTTGCGCCGGCCGGCACCCGAAGCCCGCAAACCACCGCCCCCTGCGGCCCCGGCGGCCGATGCCGCCAGCGCACCGGGCGCGGCAACGGCAGGGCCGGCACGCGCCGCCTCGGCCCCGCCCACGGCGCTGGAACGTGAAGCGCTGGCGCGCAAACAAGCCGCTGAAAAAGACAAAGCCGACAAGGCCAAGGCCGACGAAGACCGCCTGGCGGCACAGCGCGCCAGCAACTGCCGCAATGCGCGCAGCGCTGTGGCCAGCCTGGAAAGCGGCATCCGCGTGGTGCGCACCAACGAAAAGGGCGAACGCGAGGTGCTGGACGACCGCAGCCGCGCCGATGAACTGCGGCGCGCCCGCGAAGCGGTGTCCAGCGACTGCCGTTGAAGTCAGAGGCTGAGAGTATTTCGAGCGTGCCCGAGCGGCGCCCCAAAACGCCCCCAATCTAGGCGCAAAGCACAGCCATAGCCCGGGCTATGGCGCGCATTTGCAACGACGAGTGGGGGCGTTTTGGGGTGACGAGCGGGCATGATCGAAACACTCTCAGCCTCTCAGCCTTCTGGGTTGATCTCGGCGCCGGGCTCGGGGCGCGCTGTGCCCGCCGCCGCCAGCCTGTCTTTTCGGGCCTGCACCGCCGCCTTGTGCCGGCCGTAACGCAGGCGGCGGGCTTCTTTTGGGTCCACCTGCAGCGGCCGGTAAATCTCTATGCGGTCGCGTTCACGCAGCACCGTGTCCAGGCTTTGCACGCGCCCCCAAATGCCCGCCTGCAGCGCCGGTTGGCCTTGCGGGTCTTGCAACTGCAGGCCATGGCGTTGCAGCAGGCCGCTGGCCTGCAGCGCCTGGGCCAGCGTGGTGCCGGCCGGCACTTGCAGCGGCACGTCGTCCACCTGGCCGGGTGCGGCGCAGTACACCAGGCTGACGGCCACCAGGGCGGCCATGCTGTCAGGCTGACGGTCAGCCACCGGGTCAGCGGGGGCCATACACCTGCTCGGCACGGCGCACAAAGGCGTCAACAAAGGTGTTGGCCACGCGGTCGAAGACGGGGCTGACCACGGCTTCCAACGCCGTGCTCGAAAACGCATACCGCAGGTCAAATTCGATCTTGCAGGCCTGCTGGTCGCTGCCCGGACGGCCCAGCGGCTTGAACAGCCACAGACCTTCGAGCTTGGAAAACGGCCCATCCACCAACTGCACCTGCACCTGTTGGCCCGGGGTGTGGGTGTTGCGGGTGGTGAAGGCGTGGCGCATGCCTTTGAAGGCCAGGCCCAGGCGTGCGGTGACGCTGTGTTCGTCTTGCGCCAGCACTTCGGCGCGGTCGCACCAGGGCAGGAATTCCGGGTACTGCGGAATGCCCACCACCAGGGAATACATCTCGCCCGGCGAATACCAGAGCAAGACCGACTTTTGCACATGCTTCATACTGTGCGGCTGATTGTAGAAGTGCCCACCACCGCCACAGGACACGCAGCTCAACACCCATGCAAGCTTCTGCCCATATTGCCGAAAACCGCCGCGCGCGCTTCGAATACCACATCGAAGAGCGTTACGAGGCGGGCATGGTGCTGGCCGGCTGGGAGGTGAAGGCCATACGCGCCGGCCAGGTGCAGCTGACCGACGGCTACGTGTTGATTCGTGATGGCGAGTTGTTTCTGATCGGCTGCCGCATCAATGCGCTGCGCTCGGCCAGCACCCATGTCTCGCCCGAGGCCGACCGCACCAAAAAGCTGTTGATGCACAAGGCCGAGATTCGGCGCTTGATCGGCAAGGTGGAACAGAGAGGCTTCACGTTGGTGCCGCTGAACCTGCACTACAAGGGCGGCACCGTGAAGGCCGAGATTGCACTGGCCAAGGGCAAGGCCGAACACGACAAGCGCAACACCGAAAAAGAACGCGACTGGAACCGCGAACGTGGCCGACTGATGAGACACAAAGTCTCATCAGGTCCGAAGGACTAGGCAGCGAAGCTGCCGAAGGCCAGGTCGCGCGAAGCGCAAAAGGGCCGGCTGATGCGGCACAAAGTCTCATCAAGTCCGAAGGACTAGACAGCGCGAAGCCTGCAGACTTCAACCCACAGCGCTCTTGAATGCCTGGCTCAGATCGGCCCGCAGATCTTCCACCGCCTCCAGCCCGATGCACAAGCGCACCAGATGACCCTGCAGCGTCGCGTTATCACCACGCATCATCCGCAGGTCATAAGGCACGGCCAGGCTCATCGGGCCGGCCCAGGAAAAGCCGATGCCAAAGAGCTGGAGCGCATCCACAAAGTGGTCCACCTGGGCCTGCGTGTAGCTGGGTTGCAGCAGCACTGAAAACAGGCCCGCGGCCTGCGTGCAGTGGCGTGCCCAGTGCTCGTGGCCGGGGGAGCCGGGCAGCGCCGGGTGCAGCACCCGCGCCACCTCGGGCCGGGCCTGCAGCCACTGCGCGAGTTGGCGCGCCGCCTGGTCTTGCGCGGCGTAGCGCAGCGCCATGGTGGGCAGCGAACGCAGCACCATTTCAACGTCGTTGGCACCCACGCCCAAGCCCAGGCGCATGTGTGTGCCCAAGATGCGCTCGTGCAGCGCGGCGTCGGCGGTGGTGACACTGCCCATCAACACGTCGCCGCCGCCGCTGGGGTACTTGGTCAGCGCCTGCATCACGATGTCGATGCCGTGCTCAAAGCCGCGCAGTGCCAGGCCCGCGCCCCAGGTGTTGTCCAGCGCCGTGAGCACGCCGCGTTCGCGCGCCACGCGGGCCAGCGCGGTCAGGTCGGGGAATTCCATCGTCACCGAACCCGGGGCTTCCAGCCACACCAGCTGCGTGGCGGGGGTGATGGCGTCGGCCAGCGCAGCCGGGTCCATGGGGTCGTACAGACGGTGCGTTATGCCCCATTGCGCCAGTTCGTTGCGCGCCAGTTCACGGCTGGGGCCGTACACATTGGAAGGCAGCAACACCTCGCCGCCGGGCTTCAGCAGCGCCAGGTCCACCAGCGCCACCGCCGCCAGGCCGCTGGGCACCAGCACGCAGTGGCGGCCGCCTTCCAGCGTGGCGATGCGCTCTTCCAGCTGCATGGTGGTGGGCGTGCCGTGCAAGCCGTAGGTGTAGCCCTCGCGGCTGCGCCAGTCGCGCGCACGCATGGCCGCCACGTTGTTGAACAGCACCGTGCTGGCCTTGAAAACACCGGGCTGCGGCGCACAGAAGCCCGCCGGCGGCTGGTAGGGGTGGTGGATGAGATCGGTGCTCAGGTCGCGGGCCATGAAAACAACTCCTGCCAGTGCTCAGATGGGGACGGCGACCAGGTCGTGGCCTTCGGCAGCCACCACACGGGCGCGCGTGAATTCGCCCACCTTCAGCGTCTTGCTGGCCTTCTCGGGCGGCAGCAGGCGCACCGTGCCGTCGATTTCGGGTGCGTCGGCATAACTGCGGCCGGTGCCACCACGGCGGCCCAATGCGGGCGCGTGGTCCACCAGCACCTGCATGGTGGCGCCCACGCGTTTTTGCAGCTTGGCGGTGGACACCGCTTCGGCCACGGCCATAAAACGCGCGCGGCGCTCTTCGCGCACGTCTTGCGGCAGCATGCCGGGCAGCTCGTTGGCGGTGGCGCCTTTCACCGGTGAATAGGCGAAGCAGCCGGCGCGGTCGATCTGCGCTTCGCGCAGGAAGTTGAGCAGGGTTTCGAACTCGGCCTCGGTCTCGCCCGGAAAGCCGGCGATGAAGGTGCTGCGCACCACAATTTCAGGGCACAGCTCGCGCCAGCGCGCCAGGCGCTCCAGGTTGCGCTCGCCGCTGGCCGGGCGCTTCATGCGCTTGAGCACATCGGGGTGGGCGTGCTGGAACGGCACGTCCAGGTAGGGCAGCACGCGGCCCTGGGCCATCAACGGCAGCACGTCGTCGACGCTGGGGTAGGGGTAGACGTAATGCAGCCGCACCCAGGCACCGAAGGGTTCAGCCAACTGTGCCAGGCGCTCGCACAGTTCCAGCAGCCGGGTTTTCACCGGCTGGCCGTCGAAGAAGCCGGTGCGGTACTTCACGTCCACGCCATAAGCGCTGGTGTCCTGGCTGACCACCAGCAGTTCTTTCACGCCGCTTTCAAACAGCGCGCGGGCCTCGCCCAGCACGTCGCCCACGGGGCGCGACACCAGGTCACCGCGCATGCTGGGGATGATGCAAAAGGTGCAGCGGTGGTTGCGGCCCTCGCTGATCTTCAAGTAAGCGTAATGGCGCGGGGTGAGCTTGATGCCAGCCACACCGCGAAACTCATCACGCGCTGCACGTTGCGGGTTGGGTACCAGGTCCACAAAGGGGTCGTGCGGCTTGGGCACGTGCAGGTGCACGGCGTCCATCACCTCTTGCGTGGCGTGCGGCCCGGTGACGGCCAGCACCTTGGGGTGTACCTGGCGCACCAGGTTGCTGCCATCGTCACCCGCCTTGGCCCCCAGGCAGCCGGTGACGATGACCTTGCCGTTGGCGGCCAGCGCTTCGCCTATGGTGTCCAGGCTTTCCTTCACCGCATCGTCGATGAAACCGCAGGTGTTGACGATGACGAGGTCAGCGCCAGCGTAGGTCTTGCTGGTTTCGTACCCTTCAGCGCGCAGTTGCGTCAGGATCAGTTCGGAGTCGGTCAGCGCCTTGGGGCAGCCCAGTGAGACAAAGCCGACGGTGGGCGCTTTCGCGGCGGTGCCAGCCCGTTCGGCGGCAGAAAAGGGTGTATCGGTCATCCCGCGATTCTGGAGCATGGCGCTCCCGGCCCGACGCTGCCGCCGTGCGGTCGCGACAACCCGACCGCGTTATTTTTTGCCCGCCGGAAACCCCGGCATGCCCGGAAACAACGCGCTGGCTTGCTGCATTTGTTCAAACAAGGCCCGGCTTTGTTCGACATAACCTCCCATCAGACCCTGCAGCGCTGCGGGCTGGGCGCCCAGGAAACGGGTCCATGCTTCAGGGCTGAGGTGTTTGGGGTCGTACAGGCCCTTGCCTTGCTGCACAAACTGCGCCTGCATCTGCACAAAGGCCTGCAGATTTTTCTCGATCATGGTGCCCATCACACCCTGCATCGCGTGGCCATAGAAGCGGATGATCTGCGACAGCGTTTCGGTGCTGAACATGGGCACGCCGCCGGACTCTTCTTCCAGAATGATTTGCAACAAGATGCTGCGTGTCAGGTCTTCGGCGGTCTTGGCGTCGCGCACCTCAAACTCTTCGCCCTTCAGCACCATCTGCTTGACATCGGCCAGCGTGATGTAACTGCTGCTCTGGGTGTCGTACAGGCGCCTGTTGGGGTACTTTTTCAGCACCCGCAGGGCGGTGGCGGCGGCTTCGCCCGATGACGCTTCGGCTGCAGGGGGTGGCGTGGTGGCCTTGGAACGTCGGGTACTGGGCATGGCGTCTGTCCTGACAGCGGTTTGTGCATTCTAGAAGCCGGCCCCGGGCCGCCGCGCGCGGACTTTCCCATGGCGGGGCCTTGGCCCCGCTACAGGCTGCTCAGCGCCGACCCCAGGCCACGAAATGCGGGTTGCGGTAGCCGGGTTTGCCGTAACGCAATGTGTGCCCGTCCAGACCCACCACTTCACCACCGGCGGCGCTTAGCACGGCATGGCCGGCCGCCGTGTCCCATTCCATCGTCGGCCCGAAGCGGGGGTACACGTCGGCCCGCGCTGCGGCCAGCAGGCCAAACTTCAGCGACGAGCCCACCGCCACTCGCGGGCCCACTTGCACAGCAGGCCGCGCCTGCTGCAGCCACTGCTGCAGCGCCGCTTCGTCGCCGTGCGACCGGCTGCACGCCAGCGTGGCCGCGCCCCAGGGCACTTGGCGGCAGTTGATGGGCTGGCGCCGGCCCTGCGCCACCCAATAGGCGCCCTGCCCTGCGGCGCCACCGTACAGGTCGTCCGGCACTGGGGCATACACCAGCCCCAGCACCGGCAGGCCGTTTTCGATGAGCGCCACGTTGACGGTGAACTCGCCGTTGCGGGCGACAAATTCACGCGTGCCGTCCAGCGGGTCCACGAGCCAGAAGCGTGCGCTGGCCGCCGGTGCCCCGCCCTGCGCAGCCGCCTCTTCGGCCACCACGGGGGTGCCCGGGTCCAGCGTCTGCAGCGCGGCGGTGATACAGGCCTCGGCCACTTCGTCGGCCTGCGTCACGGGCGTAGCATCGGCCTTGTGCTGCACGTCAAAAGCCGTGCCGTAGACCTGCATGATGAGCGCACCGGCGCGGCGCACCACGGTTTCCAGCTCAGCCAGCAGCGCCAGGCGCTGCTGCGCGGTGGTGGGTGTCATGGTGCTGCCGTTGAACGGGCCGCTGCCGCGCCGCCCCGGCCCCCAAACCGGCCCAGCAGGCCCCTGCCTTGCCGCCACAACCAGCGCAGGCCCAGTAGGGTGCACAAGGCTTCCAGCATCGTCAACACAAAGCCCCCTGCAGCGCCGCGCCGCGCCGTGCGCTGGCCCAGGCGCGCAACGAAGCCGTCGCGGGCGTTTTCGATGCTGTCGTAGAAGCTGGGTATGACCAGCAAAGTCAGCAGCGTACTGGTGATGGTGCCGCCGATGATGGCCACCGCCATGGGGCGGTAGAACTCGCCGCCCTCACCCACGCCCACCGCCACCGGCAGCATGCCGGCGATCAGTGCCAGCGTGGTCATCAGGATGGGCCGCAGGCGCATGCGGCCGGCGGCCATCAGCGCCGCTTCGCGGTCCACGCCCTGCGCTTCCATCACGCGTGCGGCGTCCAGCAACAGGATGGCGTTTTTCGCCACCAAACCCATGAGCATGATGACGCCGATAAAGCTCATCAGGTTCAGCGTGCCGCCGGTCATCAGTAATGCAAGCACCACGCCAATCAGCGACAGCGGCAGGGACACCATCACCGGCAGCGGCGCGGTGAACGAACCAAACTGCATCACCAA
>JACCDR012678264.1_pt1 | contig 13345 bp, 14 predicted proteins | sample 7446431 | NCBI WGS metagenome assembly JACCDR01 (sample SAMN15323443, study PRJNA562643) | freshwater metagenome | isolation source: river surface water | place: USA:Blue River Watershed | collected 2017-08-17
TCAAAGGTTCAGATGTAAAGATTCCGGGTCAGGTAGAGATTCTTAACCCTGATCTCCACATCGCTTCTGTTACCGACAAGAACACAGAGCTCGACATCGAGATGACTGTTTCTCGAGGTCTTGGATATGTTTCAAAAGACGTTCTCCAGAAGGAGCGAGTAGATATTGGCACCATCGCTCTCGATGCTACCTTCACGCCTATCCGACGTGTTAACTACGAAGTAGAGAATATGCGAATTGGCGATCGAACTGACTTCAACCGACTAAAGATCACTGTTGAGACTGACGGAACTATCACCCCTCACGAGGCGCTCGAGAAATCAATTGCGACCATGATTAATCAGCTCAAGGCGATTGTTGGATTCAAGGAGGAGGAACCAGTCGTTGTGGAGACGAAAACTTCATCAGATGAGCCTGAAGGCGAGAAGAAAGAGCTTGATACTGAATTCCTCAAGACTCGAATTGAGACTCTCGGTCTTTCACAGCGAACATCAAATGCCCTTGCAAACGCGAATATCCGCACTGTAGGAGGTCTTGTTCGAAAGAAGGAGGTGGACATTGAGAACGTAGAAGGGCTCGGTCCAAAGGGCATTCAGGAGATCCGAAAGGCTCTTTCAGAGTTCGGAATCACACTCAAATAAGTAAAAACTGGACAAAATAAACGAAAACGGCTAATCTAGGCTTTCTAAACTAACATGCGACATCACGAAAAATTCAAGGTATTGGGACGAGAAAAAGGACAGCGCGTAGCGCTCGTCAAATCGCTTTTGCGATCGCTTGTTATCCATGAAGGCATAACGACTACCGAGACCAAGGCAAAGGAGCTTCGAAAGTACATGGAACCTCTTGTAACCAAGGCGCTTTTGGGTACGCTTGCTTCACGACGACTCATCGTTTCAAAGATTGGTGACGAAATTGCAGCAAAGAAACTTATCGAGGTAATTGCTCCAACATTTAAGACACGACCAGGCGGATATACTCGAGTTACCAAGATCCCTCTCCGAAAGTCGGACGGAGCGAAGATGGCTCATATCCAGTTCGTAAAATAATATGAAAAAGATACACACCATTGACGCAACTCAGAAGAAAATTGGCCGAATCTCAACAGAAGCGGCTAAGATTCTCATGGGCAAGACTTCTACCGATTACGCACCTAACAAGGTTGCTGATTTGGAAGTGCACATCATTAATGCTAGCAAGGCAGATGTAAGCGAGAAGAAGAAGGATGAGAAAATCTACCGACGCTACACTGGTTATCCGGGCGGCCTTATCGACACCTCTCTCAAGAGAATGATCGAGAAGAAGGGAATGAGTGAAGCTTTCCGCATCGCTGTTAAGGGCATGCTTCCAAAGAACAAGCTCCAGGCTCAGATGCTAAAGAATCTCGTCGTAACCGAATAAGAATTTTAATATGACTACCACTACAGCAACTAAATATTTCGAAGCAGTCGGCCGACGAAAGACCGCTATTGCTCGCGCGAGGATCACTCCTGCAGCAAAGCAGTCAATTACCGTTAACGACAAAGAATTCACAGAGTACTTCGTTACGAAGGAAATGCAGATGATCGCAGAAGCTGCGTTTGTTCAGTCAAAGATAGCTCAGAAGTTTAAGGTTACTGCTATCCTCACTGGAGGTGGTATCCACTCACAAGCAGAGGCTCTCCGACATGCTATTTCACGATCACTTCTCGACTACGATCTCGAACTCCGAAAGAAACTAAAGAAGCTCGGATTCCTCAAGCGAGACCCGCGCGCAAAGGAACGAAAGAAGTTCGGAAAGGTCAAGGCACGAAAGAGCCCACAGTGGTCGAAGCGATAAAAGAACAAATCCCCGAATGGGGATTTTTCTTTTGAGCGAGACCGCTGTGGGTGAGAAGGGGGTCGGGGAAACTCCGGTTTCCCCGTGGAGGAAGGCAGCGAGTCTTCGAGCGTTGGAAAACCTGGGTTTCCAAAGAGCGGAGCGACCACAGTGGTCGAAGCGATAGTCAAAAACAAAAAACTCCTGCTCGGGAGTTTTTTGTTTATATAGTCGTTGATAATAAAGAACCACCCCAGTCGGGGCGGTTTAGAAAAAGTGTTATAAGTTGAGCGCTCGTTTTGGACAACTTAAAACTGGCGTTTGCGGAGATAACTAGAATAATGCAGGCAATGATTCTTACTTTCACATCCATTCCTGGAAGACCAGGGAGTACTCCCATGAAAAGAAGAATGGATGCGACACCTGTAATGAATCCGATGCACGAAACCATCATGCATAAAAGTGCGGCTGCGACTCTAGATATGTTATCTAACCAGTATAAGGCAGTAAGGAATCTAAGGAACATGGTGTGGGTAAACTCGATATACCTTAGTTGTTTTTATTCCCTTGGTCAAATAAAAAAGCCGACCTTTCGGTCGGCGATGGTTGACTGGTGCTTTACCTGCTTCACGATATAGCTCGCGGATTGGCAGGAGGAGTTAAGTGGCTTCGAGCCCGTGGATTAACCCTGATTGTGACGATATCGACGTTGTCCTCGTACCATCGTAATTCATACGTTTTCTTTAGTGCTTTCACGATATGTGGTACGAATCGGCTCTTTGATTGTTCAAGCTCCTCGACGAGGGGTTTGATCATGGCAACAAGTTCTCTGTGAACTTTATCACTCGTTTTGGCGGGACAATCCTCGGCAGCAAGTAGGGCTAGTTTTCTTGCTGTGAGGGATACTTTGTCCTTAAAGACGCGCTCTCCAACTGCTTCATTGCATTCGTAGAGAGCGAGCAGTTTTATCTTCACAGAATGAGCGATCTTATCGCCTTTTACTCTGTTGAGCGCTCTGACGATTGGCTTGAGTGCCGATTCAATGTCACCTTGAATGCATTTTACGGTAGTTAACCCTGAGGTCGACCAGTCCGCTGATTCCATAATAGCCTCCTCAAGTGTTTTTGCAGGAACCTTGGTCGGATCATTCCAGTGGGTCCATGTGCCGTTTCTGGGTCCAAAACGGGCTATTTGAACAATTTTGGTCGGTCTTTTCATCGGTGTTTTGTGCGATCTGTTGACACCATACGTTCGGTTTCCTAAAATGTCAAACGTAAATTTCTGCAATGAATGTTAGGATAGATTTACAAAACCATGAACGACAAAGATATCCCAAAAGATGCTCAGGCATCACCATATGTGGAACAGAATGAGCCTAAGAAGGAATTAACCGAGCTTGAGAAGGCTCTCGCAGAGCGCGATGAATATCTCGCGGGCTGGCAGCGTGCCAAGGCAGACTTCGCAAACGCCAAGAAGCGTCATGAAGAGTCCATGAAGGAATATCGTGTGGTGGCTAATGAAAGCTTAATCGAGGAGCTTCTCCCGGTATTACAAAGCTTCGAAATGGCTTTTTCGAATAAGGAAGCGTGGGAAAAAGCCGACAAGAACTGGAGGGCTGGAGTTGAATATATCTATAATCAGCTTAAAGGTGTGATAGAGCAGAACGGAGTAAAAGAACTGAACCCTATTGGTCAAAAGTTTGATCCAGCGGTTCACGAAGCAATGAAATACGAGGCTACGGATGATAAATCAAAAGAGGGTACGATTATTTCTGTAATCGAGAAGGGTTATCTTCTCGGTTCAAAACTCATAAGGCCTGCGAAAGTGGTTGTCGCAGAACAAAAGGCTGCTTAATCTACGTATTACCTGCAGATCATCTCTAAAATATAGGGTTGACCGAAATGGCGAAAATCGATATATAATAAAGATAATGTTAATACACAAGCCACAAGTTCATATCATCTCTAAAGAGGTCACCACGGCCTCTGGAGAGCTTGTGCGTGCCTTCTTTGCTGTTTTAGATGTAAACGGTGTTCTAGAGGTTAAATTCCTAGGTATAAAGCCTATCGAGGCAAAGACTGAAGAGGTCCTCCTTCTTGATACTCCAAAAGTTACCGTATTTGGCGAAACACCGATTCTTTCTCAGTTTGAACGAGTTTCTCACTATTTCACTCTCGACTATCTTGTAAATCAATTAGCTCGCGCCCCGAGCCGAAAGCGACAGTAATCCACCATTTCAACCTTCTCAATAGTAATTGAGAGTAAAGCTGATACTTGTAGGATGCTGTCATACACAACAGATTGGATTTTTCCCAGTCTTTTTGTGTTTGCATATTAACCCTTGCGTAAATTATTCGGCTAAATTTTATCCAAAATATGTCAAAGATAATCGGTATAGACCTTGGTACAACCAACTCGGCCATCGCAGTGATGGAAGGAGGTGAGCCAAAGATTCTCGAAAATGCAGAAGGTATGCGAACAACCCCTTCTATCGTTGCAGAGACTAAGACAAAAGACCGAGTCGTTGGTGTTGTTGCAAAACGACAGTCGGTAACAAATCCAAAGAATACAATCTTTCAGATCAAGCGATTCATTGGGCATAACTTCGACGAGCAGTCTGTTCAAAAGGACGCTAAAGCAGTTCCATTCGAGACGAGGAAATCTGAGAACGGCGGAGTAGAAGTAAAAATGGGCGATAAGTGGCTTCGCCCTGAAGAGGTGTCGGCCATGATTCTTGCAAAGCTTAAGGCTGATGCAGAAGCACGACTTGGTGAGCCTGTAACAGAGGCAGTTATTACCGTCCCTGCATACTTTAACGACTCGCAAAGGCAGGCTACGAAGGATGCGGGCAAGATCGCCGGCCTTGATGTAAAGCGAATCATTAACGAACCTACCGCTGCAGCACTTGCATACGGATTTAACAAAAAGAAAGATGAGAAGGTTGTTGTCTTCGATTTCGGAGGCGGAACATTCGATATTTCTGTGCTTGAAGTGGGCGAAGGAGTTGTGGAAGTACGATCAACTGACGGAGATGCGCACTTGGGAGGAAAGGATATTGATCAGAAAATCATCAACTGGCTCGCTGAAGATTTCCAGAAAGAGTTTGGTATTGATTTGAGGAAGGATGCGCTCGCAAAGCAGCGACTCGATGATGCTGCGGAAAAGGCAAAGATTGAGCTTTCAACAGCGGTAGATACAGAAATCAATATTCCGTTTATTTCTGTGAGTGCTGATGGACCGCTTCATCTCGTAAAAAAGATGACGCGATCAAAGCTTGAGGAGCTCACTTCGGAATTCCTCACTCGAGCAATGGAAATCACAAGGCGTGCTATGGAGGCTTCTCCATTCAAAATTGGAGACATCCATGAGGTTATTCTCGTGGGAGGCCAGACTCGAATGCCAGCAATGCAGAAGGCCGTAGAGGACTACTTCAAGAAGAAGCCGAACATGAGCGTTAACCCTGACGAAGTGGTCGCTATTGGTGCGGCTATTCAGGGAGGAATCCTCAAGGGTGATGTTAAGGATGTACTTCTCCTTGATGTGATTCCTCTTTCGTTCGGTATCGAAACTATGGGAGGTGTCTCTACAAAACTTATCGAGAAGAACACCACTATTCCTGCTTCAAAGTCTCAGATATTTTCGACGGCAGCAGATAATCAGACCTCGGTAGAGATCCATGTCGTTCAGGGAGACCGCGCAATGGCTCGAGATAATAAATCACTCGGTAAGTTTATTCTCGACGGTATTCCACCAGCACCACGAGGTATTCCTCAAGTTGAAGTTACTTTCGACATTGATGCTAACGGAATACTTAACGTGAAGGCGAAAGAAAAGTCGTCAGGCAAAGAGCAGTCGATTAGGATCCAGGGTTCATCGGGTCTTTCAAAAGAAGATATCGAGAAGATGAAGAAGGATGCCGAGATGCACGCTGCTGAAGACGAGAAGAAGAAAGCTGAGGCAGAGGCAAAGAATATTGCAGAACAAATGATTTATACTGCCGAGAAGTCGCTTAAAGATGCGGGTGATAAAGTAGCAGCTGATATCAAATCCGATGTGGAGGCGAAGGTTGCAGACCTTAAGAAGGCGAAGGATGGAGCTGATGTAGACGCAATCAAGAAGGCGACCGAAGCGCTCTCGGCATCGATGCAGAAGATCGGCGAGGCAATGATGAAGAACCAGCAGGCTGGAGCGCAGCCAGGACAGGAGAAGAAGGATAGCGGAGATAATGTGAAGGATGCGGAATACACTGAGAAGAAGTAAAAACTGTCGCGCCGCCGGCGCTGGTTGCGGACCCGCTACTCGCTAGTTGAAAACAAAAAAAGCAGACAGCCAGTTCCTCCATGATCTTATGAATCGTGGAGGGGAGGGTGTTTGCTTCTTAACACAACTCTATGTCAAAAGACTATTACAAAATCCTCGGTGTCGAAAAGAACGCGTCTCAAGACGAGATAAAAAAGGCGTTTCGAAAACTCGCTCATGAGCATCATCCAGACAAGCAGGGGGGTAACGATGCGAAATTTAAGGAGGCAAACGAGGCCTACTCTGTTCTTGGTGATGAAAAGAAGCGACAACAGTACGACACTTTTGGGGCTGCCGGGCCAAACATGGGTGGAGGAGGGTTCAATGGTAACGATTTTGGAGGCTTCGACTTTTCTGGATTTACACAAGGTGGTTTTGGGGGCAGTGGGGTAGAGTTTGACCTCGGTGACATGTTCGGTGATATCTTTGGTGGAGGGCGCCAGAGGCAGAAGCGTGGAGCGGATATTTCGATTGATGTAGATTTGTCATTCGAAGAATCCATTTTTGGCATTGAAAGAACTGTCGCTCTAAATAAGACTTCTGTTTGCTCGGAGTGTCATGGTAACGGCGCAAAGAAAGGTTCAAAGATGAAGACGTGTGTCTCGTGTTCTGGTAAAGGAAAAGTAACCGAGTTGAAGCGCTCTATCATAGGCTCTTTCCAGACTGTTCGTACGTGCGAAGTTTGTCATGGTTCTGGTTCAATACCAGAGGAAAAATGTGGTAGCTGTCACGGGCATGGCGTTCTCAAAAAGAATCAAGAAATAAAAGTAAAGATTCCTGCAGGTATTGAAGATGGAGAAATGGTAAGGCTCACCGGAGCGGGTGAGGCAGTATCAGGCGGAGTCTCAGGAGATTTGTACATAAAAATTCATGTGAGAGAGCATGCAATCTGGCACAAGGAAGGTGTAAACCTTGTCACTGATCTTGATGTGAAGCTTTCGGATGCGCTTTTGGGAGCGGTCCACACTCTTAAGACTCTTGATGGAGATATTGATTTAAAGATTCCAGAAGGAGTTTCGTTTGGAGAGGTCTTGAGGGTAAAAGGAAAAGGTGTGCCATCTGGTCGTGGTAGAGGTGATGCTTTGGTGAGGGTGAATATAGTGATGCCAAGAAAGCTGTCAAAAGACACAAAAAAGACTATAGAAGCACTCAAAAAAGAGGGAATTTAGAATTGACACAACTCAGTTTCGTGATATAATTTCAGCAAATCCGGCTCTACTTAACAGAAAGCCGGATTTGCTCTTTTACACTCAAACTCAAACAGTTAAACGGAAAGGACTATGTGAATAAACTGAAGGATACGATTAAGACAATCGTTTTAGCCGCTTACTATTCGTTTCGCCTTTGTTGGCGGCACGATAAGTTAGATACGTTTTGCAGGATCGTTCTTACGATCATGCAAGCATCCGTTGGATATGTCTCGCTTCTTATCATGGGCGAACTAATCGACGTGGTGCAGCAGGCTTATAAGGGTTCTCATGACGAAGGCGAAGTCACGAAACTGTTTTTCTGGCTCATGTTCGTTATGGTCACCGGAATCTTTATACGGCGCGCCAATTGGTTCGTTAGTAATAGGTTTCGAATCAATATAAAGCCAGCGAATATGGAGGACATCATCGTGCACCAAGGCACTCTCGATGTCGCTCGGATCCGAAGTCAGGAATATGACGATCTGGAGAAAAGAATCCAGGAGCTACCCGCTGGTTGGAGCACTCGATTCTATTTCACGGAGGAGCTCTTCGGAATGCTCTCGATTGTGTCATCGTTTCTTATGTATTCTTGGACGATCTTTACGGGATGGCCCTATCTGGGACTAATCTTGGCGGTCGCTTCGGTGCCAATGGTGATCTCAAAGTTTCGAATCATCGGCCGTTGGTGGTCGCTATCGCAGGAGCTCGCTCCGAATCACAAGCAGCGTTCAGTGATACACCGTCCCTTCCATAACGACAAGGCGTTCGTCCAGGCGAAGATGTTCAATCAAATGGCGAGTCTTAAGAAACTCGCTCGAGAAAACTGGGCGATCATCCTCGGGCACTATGACAAACTGCGACTGAAAACGGTTATGGGAGAATTGCTCTCTTCGCTCATTTCAGTGGCGGGTCTCGGCATAGTTCTGTGGATCCTTACGAAAGAAGCTCTTCTCGGCATTACTGCGATTGGCACGTTAACCGTCGCCGCGGCAGCGTCACGAGCGTTTCGGGATGGATTAGCGGAGTTTGTCGGATTGCTGGCTGATCAGTGGAATTCGGCCAAAGGTGTGATCCTCATCGAAAAGGAATACTTCGGGCTCAAGCCGTTCCTTATAACGGAAAATCCGGTTTATCCTAAATTCGAGAGGCCGCCTACGATTCGCATCACTAATCTGTCGTTCGCGTATCAGGGCATGGATTCCCTGGTCTTGAAGAACATCAGTCTTGTATTCGAGCCGGGCACCGTAAACGCTATCGTGGGAGAGTCAGGGGAGGGAAAATCCACTCTCATCTCTCTTATTGCACGTCACTACGATCCGACTTCTGGAAGTATTCATTTTGGCGATATTAATTCGAGGAACATTCCTCCGGAAGGTATGGCCGACGTGCTTTCAGGTATGACTCAAGATACGGTGATTTTGGAGCGAAAGATCGGTGAAGAAATCGCTTCATCACGGCTTGGTGAGCCTGTAGATCAAGACAAGGTCATGGAATGCGCACGTTTCGCTCTTTTCGACGAGGTGATAACGGGCGATGCCAAGGGCCTTGATTCACAGATCGGTGTGGAGTTCGGCGGCCGAGATTTCTCGGGTGGCGAAAAAAAGCGTCTGGCTCTGGCACGAGTGAGATATCGGAACACTCCGATCCTTATTCTCGATGAGCCTGATTCAAGTCTCGATCCGAAAAAAGCGCGGAAAGTACTGGATAACATCTTTGCCTTGCGCGGGAAGGTAACGGTCATACTTGTTACCCATCACGTGTCCATCACGCAAGAGTGTGACAAGGTTATCGTTATCAGCTCTGGCGAAGTTGCGGAGCAGGGTAATCCAGCCGAGCTTTTGGCTCAGAATGGCAAATATACCGCCATGTTTTCGGAAGATAAGAAGCGTCGAAAGAGTTGAGTTTTAGTCAGCTTTCAAGGCCTCGTCGCAAGACGGGGTCTTTTTTGTTATTAAGCACGCAACTTGCTTTAATACTGTTAAGTGGTATCTTCATACATCATGACTAAAAACATGACCTATCCTATATATAAAAACCAGCCACACTCATATGTGGAAGTGGTATTTATGGCCTCAAATAAGGTTAAGGGTGGCACGATGTTGTAAGCATTCGACTAGGTTCGAATATTTGAAACACCGTGCGACTGCACGGTGTTTTCATTCGGCTAATAGCCGACGATAATGAAAATTTGTTCTTTACAACCCAAACAAACCAACAGAAAGAACTAATATGGAAAAAAGGAAATATTGGCCGCTGCTCAAAAAGTGCTGCGGACCTTTCGTAAAGCCTTTATCGAAGCTTTCTCGCTTCACGGTATATGTTCAGATGTCTGCGCTTGCTCTAGCTGTCTTCAGCGGTATGTTCGTCGGAGCAATCGAGAAAGAAGATAGACTCATGGGCATGTGGAGTCTTGGTGGTATTTTGTTCTCGCTTTTGTGCGCGCAATACTACCTCTGGAGACTATCCATATGTCACATTGAAGAAATCGTGTTTGACATTGAGTCTCACATTTCTTCCATGACGCTTTCGAGGATCACCAAATTCTCGATTGGTCAGGTGGTCAATCACAACTCTGGATTCAAGCAAGACACACTTAAGAAAGGGGAGGCTGCTATTTCGGAATTGGTTCAAACCCTATTTCTTGAGGCAATTCCCTCGGTAATTAGAGTGGTCGTCTCTGTAGGCGCCCTCTTTTACTTCAATATCTGGGTGGCTCTCGCTGTGACGGTATGCATCACGATATTCGTAATCGTTAGCTACTATCGCAACAAGATCATGCTTCCGGCGCTTCGGAAGAATCGCAAAAAAGAGACCAAAATCTCCACTGCATACTGGGAGAGAATCAAACATCTCCAGCTCATAATCGCAAGTGCTCAAGAGAAGCGAGCGGTGTCTGAGTTCGATAAAGAATATGAGGAGTATGGTAATGAAGGCAGAACCATTTGGTCTCAATATGTAACAGGTGTAGCGCTTATGCGCGAACCATTCGCTATTGTGGGTCAAATATCAGCATATGGTCTGGCAGGGTATTTTGTTTTAGAAAAGCAAATGCCTCTTGGACACCTCGTGAGCGTTATTTCACTTAGTGCGATTGCTTTCAGTGCTCTAAGCTGGATTGGTGCTGTGCAGCGTCGACTCGCTCGTAATATCGTTCTTGTCGGGAGATACTTCGAGATGCTTGAAATCCCACCCGCGGTTACTGTCATAGAGAACCCCGTCAGGATTGATAGGCTTCAAAATCAGATTGAGTTTCGTAACGTCAATTTTTCCTATCCTGAGTTCAAAAACGAGGGTGATGAGGAAGATGATGAGCAAACTGAATCTGTTCAAGAAAAACCTGTCGCACTTCAAGATATCTGTGTGACGATTCGTCGCGGAGAAAAAGTGGCGCTTGTCGGACCGTCTGGTTCAGGCAAGACGTCATTTGTGAACCTGCTTCAGCGTGGGTATGATCCGATTTCCGGTGAGATTCTAATTGACGGTGTTCCACTAAGGAATCTGTGCCTTGATCGGTGGAGAAAGCTCTTAGGTATTGTCAGTCAAGATCCGAAGCTCTGGGACGCAACGCTTCGCTACAATATCTTCTATGGCCTCAATGGTGAAGCGGGTAATGTGACGGATGCACAGCTTGAAGATCTCGCTCGGATGACTCGAATCGATGAGTTTTTTCACCGTCTCGGACCTCAGAGGTTTGAGACACACATCGGTGAGAACGGGATTCAGCTTTCTGGCGGGCAACGTCAGCGAGTAGCTCTCGCTCGTGCCCTCATCAAAAAGCCGGATATTCTTATTCTCGACGAGGCGACCAATGCACTTGATCCTCATAACGAGAAACTCGTGCATGAGGCGATTCGAAAGTCTCTTGAGGGTAGAACAGGGATTATCATTGCTCACAGACTCTCTACGATTCGCAATGCCGATCGCATCCTTTTCTTTGAACAGGGTCGCATCGTCGGCAACGGAACGCATAAGGAGCTCATGGCAAGTTGTCGCCAATACCATGATTTGGTGCGCTACGAGCAGGGTGATTTGGTTGGTTAGGGTTTATGTTTAGTGAGGAGCCTCGAAAGAGGCTCCTTTTTTATATGTAACCCCATTTTTTAAGTAATGCTTCGTTTCCGTTTTTGAAGGAGTCTCCGATGTCGTTTCGGTACATTACTTTTGGAATGACTATTTTCTTTGCTATTGAGTACATTATATTTTGTGCCTCCTCTACTGTCTTACCGTGCCCTGTAACATAAAGGATATAGCCCTGTCTGTCGCTTATGTAATACTGATTCCTTTCGAAAGGGTAGAGTGATACTTCTTCAAAATGAATCCGCTGCATTTCCTCAGGGCTGAGGTTTTTGAAATGAATTCTTACACCGTAATGGTCATGTTCTTTTGAAGTTTTTGAGTATGGAAAAGGAGGGACTGCCATAAGTATGACTGTTGCATAGCCCTTTTTCCATTTTAAATCGTAAGATTTGCCCGATGCGACCGCATGAAGAAATTCACCCCACGGAGATAGATGGAGTTCAGAATGAAGATGAATTACAGGAGTTCCAAATCGCGCAGTTGCTTCTAATGGATATACACCTGACTCATTTACGATACAATTAATTTCAAAATCTCCTCGAAAATTAGCTTTTGCGAGGGTGTCCTTCATCCTTGCAATGGTTTCTTTATAAAGTTTATTGTTTTCGTCATCAGTGTACCAAGCAAGAGTTCCCATTTCGCTTGTTGAAGGACCGATATCTCCAGGGAAAAAACGTACGTGTTCTAGATTTAGCTCGATAGGACCGACCCAATCTTTGCCGTTGAAATATCTTCCAACGCCGATCTCAATACCATGAACTCTTTTGTGAAGAGTTATGGCCTTTTTATTTATTGGGCTGCGGAGTAAGTAGTTTCGAAGTAGAGAAAGGGTGTCGTCACCACTTTCAAGCTCTCCGACATAGCTGTAAAATTTGCCGTTCCCGTTGTCGGTTTTAATAACCCACTCACCTCGATTCTCTTTTATGAAAACTGCAGCATCGTCCATGTTTTCGAAATCATGGAGCTCTACTGTTTTCATGCCAGCCTTCTTAAACATTTCTTGTCCGTACTCACGGTCAGCCTCTAATTTTTCACCCATCTCAGATCCTCCAAAAACTGTATATCCTTGTTTCCTTAATCTGTCTTGTATTTTTCCGTAACCAATATCATCAAAAATAATCAAGCCATCTTTTCCTACCCAGCTTAATTCACCTCTCCAATTGTCTACTCGGGTAACCATATTGTCGAGGTTGTGGCGGCTCTTTTTGTTTTCAATAAAGAGTTTTACCGAGTGACCCTCTTTCGTAAGTAAATATGCGAGATTGCCGCAGTTGAGGTCCTTTGATATAAATAGGATATTCACGTGTAACTCAGGTAAAATTTTAAGTAACCTTAATACTACGATTTAATGGATCGAAAATCAAAAATATTGTCCACTGTCATCGCTCTTGCGATATTGGTTTCGGTAGGAATCACAGCTCATAGGACTCTCATTAAAAAGGATTTTATAATTCTGGAGGTGGAGGAGGAAGTGATAACTGGAACTGAAGGGGAGGTGGTTGAGGATGAAATGATTGAGGAAGGAGTGTCAGAAATTATCTAAACGGCTCCTGTGTAATTAGCGCTATCTGCGCGACGCTTTTCTATTGACTTTATACTAGTTTAGTAGTATAATGGTATACAGAAGAACGTTGTAAAATCAAACAAACAAGTATCTTCCCGTATTCGGTAATAGTGCCGAAACGAATGTTCGAAGGTGAAAGGAATTCTTGACCTTACTCTTACTCCTTATGCCTCCGCTTATGTTCGCTTCGGTAAATATCGTGGACAAGTTTCTTGTTCATGGTTCCGAAGAAGACTCAAAGCCAGGAGCACTGCTAGGTATCACCGGACTGTTCAATTTAATCGCAGCATCGCTTGTCGGCGCTTGGATGGTCTACAATGGACAGTCAATTAGCTTCAAGCTACTCGTTCCGCTCATGCTTAACGGCGGAGTCTATGTCGGCGCGATGTGGATGTACCTCTACATCATGAGAGAAGA
>JACCDR010886078.1_pt1 | contig 13344 bp, 16 predicted proteins | sample 7446431 | NCBI WGS metagenome assembly JACCDR01 (sample SAMN15323443, study PRJNA562643) | freshwater metagenome | isolation source: river surface water | place: USA:Blue River Watershed | collected 2017-08-17
ATCGTTCCTTCACTTCCTTCCGTAGAGGCCGAGCCATGAGCATCCCGTCCACATACGGCGGCTATTCCTTTGCCGACCTGTACGCGAAGTCAAACCGCACCGCACGATTCATCTTCACCGTTCCGCCTGTTCAAGGCACAGAAGTCAACGTCAACGCATACGCCGCGCTCCGGCTCAACGTAACGGACTCACAGGCGAACGTGGCGCTGTCGCTCACCACCAACGCGAACGGCATCGAGATCATCAACACGAACAACGTGCGCATCAACGCCACCGCCACACAGATGAACATCGCGGCAGGTTACTACGCATTCAGCTTCGAAGGGCTGTCTTCGTTCGGGTGGGAACCAGTTACCGCTGGGCGGTTCCGCATTGACCTGGCGGGGTAAACGTGGAACAGGTCGAAGTATCGTTTTCGGCCGCGCAGATTGACCTGATAACGCCGGACATTGACCGCGTGGCTATCGTCGGCGGCAAGGGTTCTGGCAAGACGTTCGCAGGCACGTACTTCGTGCTGAACTGCATCGCACAGTATCCGGATTCGCGGGGCCTGCTGATATGGAACAGCTACCCGCAGTCGCTCGCCATTTGGAACCAAGACATCAAACCCGCCCTTCAGCAGTTAGGGTGGCGGTTCGAGTTCAACGAGCAGAAGATGGTGCTGAAGTGCAACGGATGCGAAGTGTACCTCAAGTCGGCAGATCCTGACGTAATGCGGAACGTAGAATCGGTATCGTTTCATTGGGGATGGGGCGACGAAGCATCGTTCTGGCCGCTGGCATCGTTCGAGACGTTCACATCCCGTATCCGGATAAACAAGCTGTCAGGCAAACCGTACCGGCCGCTCATTCGAATCACGTCCATGCCGGATGAACCGGATAGCTGGCTGTACCAGGTACTTGACCGCATGGGCTTCACTCTGCACGAAATCGGCCTTGCGAACAATCCGGACGAAGAGTTCGCCGCGAATTACGAGAAGCAACTGCGTTCCATTTACGACGGCCAGCAGTTAAAGCGCTATCTCAACGGTGAGCGGGTGAGCGTGGCCGGTCTTGGGTTGTTCGCCGTTTCGTCCGATCAGCAGGGCGCATACCCGTACAACCCTGACACCGACATTCAAGTCTGCTGGGACTTCAACAACGAGTACCGTGCCGTTACGTGGTGGCAGAAGGTCGGCAAAGACGAACAGGCCCGCGATATCGTGGCGTGCGTCCGTTCGTTCCAGATGAAGAACAGCACGGTTCACCAAGACGCGGAGGAACAGGCCGCACTGCTCAAAGGTCATAACGGAATGGTCTATCTCAACGGCGACGCATCTGGCGAGAACAAGACGGCGGCGGCTACCGGCTCGATGTGGAAGACCGTTCAAGAAGCGTTCTACAAAGAGATGCCGACCAAACTACGCAACGTCGTTCCGCGTGCAAACCCGCCCGTAAAGGACACCATCGAAGCGGTGAACTGGGCGCTGACGCAAGGGCTGGTTAAATTCGACCAAACGGAAGGGCGCAAGTGCTTCCTATCGCTGTCTGCGTGCAGGGCCGATAAGCACGGAGAAATCGACAAGAGCGTCGATTACAAACCAGGTGCTGTCCGTACGCACGAGGCCGACACGGCGCGGTATGCGGTATGGCACTACATGGCGTATCTTTACCCTGGAAGCCGCAATCATTATTTCGTGGTATGAATATATTCCAGCGCCTTTATCAGAAATTTATGGGTTCGCGCCTGTTTCGCACGATTATCTGGGGCGCGGGTGCGACGGACTACTCGAAATGGTCGAAGATCGACATGGTGCAGCAGGCGTACGAACGGAACCCTGCCTTTGCCGCCATCGTTGACCGCGTGGCTGACCTCGTTTCGAATCTGCCTGTTTACGTCGAATACACCGGCGACAACTACCGCGAAGGACCGACACAACGGCATGGCATCCTCGAAGCGATGGAGCGTTCCAACGGCGGCCGCAAGGGGCTGATAGAACTGACGGCGAAGTTCCTGATGGTAACGGGCGAGGCATACCTGCAAAAGATGCTGTTCGAAAAACGCGATGGCCGACAGGATCTGACGGGGTTCGTCGTTATGCCCGCACAGCACACGAACCCGATCCAGGGTACACCAGCACAGCCGGTAATGGGCTTTGAGTACATCGAAAAAGGCCGCGAGACGTTTCAGGCGCATGAGGTCGTTTACATCCGGAAGCCGTCGCTGTCGGAGTACTTTCACGGGAACTCGCCTGTAACCGCTCTCGCTGAAACCATCGACCTTCAGAACAGCGCGATTACTTGGAACAAGAATGTGGCCAAACGCGGAGGACTTCCCGCGCTGGTAGTCAAGATGCCAGGCATTACACCGGAAGAGGCTCGCACTTGGAAAACGGCATGGGCACAGGTGAACGGAGGCGCAAACAACGCCGGTCTTCCCGCTGTCGAAGGTGGCCGCGATACCGAGTACATCAACCTGAACTTTAAGCCGAACGAAGCGGAATGGGCAAAGGCGATTGAAATCACGAACCGCATCATCGCCATGCGTACCGGCTTCCCGTCCGAACTGCTGAACGATCCGAGCGGCAAGACTTACGCAAACGTGCAGGAAGCCACAAAGACGCTGTACCGCGATGTGATCCTTCCAATGGCCGAACTGATTTATGGCGAGATTTCCCGCAACTGCCGTGAATACTATGCCGACCGGCCGTTCATCCGCATCGACATCGAGAAGGTGCAGGCGCTGGTGGACGATAAGACGAAGCTGATGGACGCGGTAATCCGTGCCACAGGCGGGCCGGTTCTGTCCGTCAACGAAGGGCGCGAGGTGCTGGAATATCCCGCATCGGAAAAGCCGGAGCATAACGAAATCGCGGCCGGTAAACAGCCTGTACAGACCGCCAATACCGAACCTTTGAACGCCAACGCCTAAGCCCGTATTTTTGAAACCAAAAGAACTGAACGCCATGAGAAAGTTCGCAGTATCGGAAGAAATCTTGTTCCTTGACGGAGATATCCCGCAACTCGGTGTAATCGAAGCCGTCGAGGATTCCACCTTCACCGTGCGCGTTCTGGCCGTTACCGGCGACGGCGTTACACAACCGACCGACCGCGTGGTCCGGCTGGATGAATCCGAACTCATGCCGCTCGAAGAAGAAACGCAGACCGAACTGTCAGAAGACCTGACCGAGCAGGAACTCGAAGACATGGGCGAGGACGAAGACGAATCCGAAGTGGAAGTCGAAATCAGCCTCGACGATCTTGCCGAAGAAGAGGACGAGGACGAAGAACTTGAGAAGGCACTCGGTGAACTGATGGGAGAAGACGAGCCGGAAGCAAAAGCCGTGGACCTTCAGCCTACCGAAGAGATGGCCGCCGAAGCCGCGCAGGGCCTCGCATGGCGGGATGAATTTGGCCGTGGTGGAACCGAAGTCGGTGTCGCCCGTGCCCGCGATATTTCCAACCGCACCAACCTGTCGCCTGAAACCGTGTTCCGCATGGTGTCGTACTTTGCACGGCACGAAGTGGACAAGCAGGCCGAAGGGTTCAACGCAGGCGAAGAAGGCTATCCTTCTGCCGGTCGCATCGCGTGGGCGCTGTGGGGCGGTGATCCTGGCCAGGCATGGGCCGAGCGCAAAGCCCGCGAATTGGAAGGCGAGGAAGAAGGAACCGAAGGTGCGAAGATGGACGGCTTCAAACTCGGCGATTTCGTGGAATACGAATCCGCTGGCGGCCGCGTAGTCGGCAAGGTAACCGACATCCTGCTGGAAGGCGAACACGGACCGGACGGCATGAAGCTGATGGCATCCGAAGATGAGCCCGTGGTCGAAGTCGAAGTGTACGAAGAAGGAACCGACGGCATGGCACCTTCCGGCATTATGACGTATCGCCGCATGGCCGAACTGAAGATGTGCGACGAGCCGAAGATGGGAATGCCGAAGCACCTGCCGCGATTCGTTGGCAAGCTCAAGAAGGCCGAAATCGAAGAAGACACCGAGAAGCGCGTCGGCATCGTGAAGGGCTATCTGTCTATTTTCGACAACGTGGATCTCGGCGGCGATGTGGTGAAGATGGGCGCATTCAAGCGTACGCTCGACCACAAAGGCGGCAAGATCGTTTTCATGGCTGACCACGGCTACCGAACCGACGAAGTACTCGGCGTGCTGTTGCTGGAAGAAGACGAGAAGGGCCTGAAGATGGAAGGGCGCGTCAACCTCAAGACCGACCAAGGCCGCAACGCATGGGAGACGATGAAATTCCAGGCGGAAGAAGGCGTGCCGCTCGGCGCATCCATAGGCTACGAACTGCGCAAGTATGCCGCCAACGCAACGGGCGGATATGACATTACCGAGGCCGAACTGTGGGAAGGTTCTGTAACGCCGTTCCCGATGAACACGGCCGCGCTGATTACCGAAGCGACGAAGCGATACAACCGTGCAGAGCGGGCCAAACGTGCACGTTTGTATCAGGCGCTGAAATCGGTGTAACTTTGTAAGCAAAGGGACGCGCCGAAAGCACTCCCGCCAAACCCAACCCTTAACGGAGGACTTATGTCTGATGTGAACAAGGCGGCGGCGGTAGTTCGTGATATCGCTCTCAAAGCGATTGAGCCCGTCACCGGCCAACTTAAAACCGAATACACCGATGCGCTGACGAAGGCAAACAACGCCCTTCAGTCGCAAATCGACGATCTGAAAGCCGCCGCCGCATCCCGCAAGGCTGATGCGCGTTTCGCCGCCAACGAGGACCGCATGGCCCGCAAGTCGGCCCTTAACCCTATGCTGAAAAGCTGGATTAAGTCAGGCAACGTAGCCGCCGACCTGCTGACCAAGACCGACAACTATGTGCGCTTCGAGGCTCCCGGTGCTTCCCTGCTCCTTCAGCCGACGATGGCCGCCGAGATTAACCGTCAGGTACTCGAAATCTCGCCTGTGCTTCAGGTGTGCAACGTGCAGGACGTTTCCGGCCCTTCGCTGGTAGTTCCTGTTCAGACCGCCTATCTGTCGGCATACTGGGCTGATGAACTCGAAGCATCGACGCAATCGAAGGACACCATTCCGCAGGTTGAAATCACTCCCTTCGAACTGCGTGCCCGCGTAGGGTTCTCGCAGTCGATGCTGGATGATGCCGCCTACGATGTGGAAGGCTACACGATGCAGTCGATCGTTGACACGATGGCCGCCAAGATTGGCAATGCCGCTCTCGCCGGAAACGGTGTGAAGAAGCCGCAGGGCATGATCGATAACGTGGACAGCTACACCTCCGGTTCGCTGACGCTGGCTTTCGACCAACTGATCGAGCTGAAAGGGCAGATCAAGTCGGGCTACCTGACGCAGAACGCCGGAAAAGTAGGCTGGATGGCCAACCGCGTAACCATTCAACTGATGCGGGCGCTGGCTATTTCCTCGACCGCCGTTCAGTACGCATGGACCGTTGACGGAACCGCCGACAATCCGGAGCGCCTGCTCGGTTATCCGGTGTTTGAAGCGGCCGAAGGCGACATGGCAAGCCCGTCGAATGCCGGTGCTTACACCAGCGGCCAGAAGCCGATCCTGTTTGGTAACTTCTACAAAGCCTACGGTATCGCCCGTAAGCCGGAGTTCCATGTGATCCGCGATCCGTATACCGGAGCCGCTAACTTCCAGGTGTACATCAACGCGATGCAGCGCATCGACGGTCGTGTGCTCCAGACGGAAGCTGTTCATGCTCTCAACATGGCAACCTCGTAACCACAGGAGAACAACATGGCTTCTTTTGAATTTGCCAACAAGATCAACGTGCAGGTCGCTCACCCGACCCGTACCTACGCAGGCAACACCAACGCGACCGCGATTGACACGCAGGGATACGAAGGTGTGGCCGTGGCTTACAGCATCGGCGCAACGATCAACGGCAACCCGCAACTGAACATCTCGTTCCTCGTGGGTCCGGACACGAACGTCGCCAACGCCTCGGCCATCAACGCCAACTTTATCACCAAAGCGCCTGTTGCTATCAACAGCGCGAACTCGGTGGCATGGGCTGGCGTAGGACCACTCGGCGGTGGTGAGAATACCCGCTACCTGTTCCCCAACATCGTGGCGAACCCTGCCAACTTTAACGCTACGGTGCTCGCCGTTCTCGGCAACCCGCACCGCTGGCCGACGACCTGATGAATGCGGGGGAGGGTGGCAACGCTCTCCCCTAATTTCTTCCGATTGACATAAACGCCACCACCACACCATCATGTCATATTTCGAGAAGATCCAGCCGCTGACTTATACCGTTCTGCAAGACTTCACCGCTTCGCCGGATGGTCTGAACGTAAAAGAGTACAAACGCGGCGAGATAATTACCGCACGCACGCGGAACGAATTGATCCTGTTCGCGGGATTCGCACAGAGCAAGCATCTTGAAATCGGGGCCTTAAGCCTCGTGGAACGTGAAACCAAAGTAACCAGACCGGCGAGAGCAAAATGAACTATTGGGGCGGAGCATCAGCATTCGGGGCGCGTGAATATGGAAGCCTCACCGATGTGGCGATTCCGTCCTATTACCCGTCCGACACGCAGGTAACGACCGGCCCGACCGGCTTGCCGGTAAACATTCAGACGGTGAAGCAGTTCATCGTTGAGTACAACCTGGATTCCGACGATCTGCTGAACGTGATTATCGGCGCGGTTACGGAGCAAATCGAGAACTACCTCGGCCGCGATATCCTGACCAAGACACGGAAGGCACTGTACTACAACATCGGCCGCGTGGTGTACCTGATGCCGGTTCCTGTGGCATCCATTACGTCGGTGCAGTCGCTTGACGAGGATGGAACGGCAACGAGCCTAACCCTGAACACGGACTACTACGTGCGGGGCCTGAAGGATAACGTGCAGATTTACAACATCGACGCGAAGGGCGATTCGATTCTTCAAGTGATTTACCAGAGCGGCTACGGCGCGGTTTCGTCTGTACCGGCCGCGATTCAGCAGGCCATCATTCAGGAGAGCGCAAGGCAGTTCAAACGGCGGCAGGACCCTGGTATCGAATCGTTCAACATGGTCAACTCCATATCGCCGGAGACGTACGCGCTACTGCAAAGCTACATCGTGCGGAGGCCGGTTTGATTCCTGACATCGGAACGCAACTGATGGAGAGCCTTGCGCCTCGCATTGACCGGCTAAACACTACGGCCGCGCCTGTGGTGGCCGAGGACATCAAGGGCAAGATGCTGGTGCAGTCGAACGAATCACGCGGATTCGGCAACGACCAATTCAAACCGACGTACTCACCGCGATATGTGAAACGGCGTGAAAAGATCGGCATCAAGCCGCCCGAAAAGGTAACGCTCCGGTTTAAGGACAGGGCCATCGAAACGGCGTTTGTGTCGGTGAACCGCGAAGGCGCGGAGATAGCGTTCCAGGATAAAGGCGACATCTTCCTGTACCACCACGAAGGCATGGGCCGGAATCCGGTTCGCTCCATCTTCCCGAAGTCGGACGCATCGGTTCCGAACGATACCAACGATTTAGCGTTCAGCGCGGCAAAGGCGGTGCTCAATGGGCGGTAATTCGCGGTATATCCTTGAGAAGATGATAGCCGACTTGAGCCGCTACATGGCCGAGCAGAACGTACGCTTTGACCTGTACCGCGAATCGCCCAACGTGCTGGAATCGGCAACGTACGCAGTTCGTGCGCGTGTGGCGCTGTACACCGGAGCGGATGTGGTCGAAGAAAGAGTCGGCGCGTACAAGGCCGGAAACACGCAGGTACGGTATACAATCGATCTGACGGTATGGCGCGGGTACAAGAACGACCGTGCCGAGAATGCCGAACTGGTTCTCGTTGACTACTTCGACAAGATTATCGACTGGAGCCTGAACTGTAACCCGTCTGTTATCACGTCTGGGCGCTTGTTATATTGGGGCTACGATGGAAGTACCGACATAACGCGTTTAGAACGAACCGTTACGCAGTCGTTACGATTCATCGGCCTCCGCGATTTTCTACAAACCCAAAGCTGACCCGCATCATGGCAGTAACCCGAAGCCTTATCATTCAAAACGTTGTCATCGCGAACTCGAACGGAGCATCGCAGACCACGTACGAATTTCCCATCACAACCGACGCGCTCATTACGATTGCGAGCACTACCGACACGGTGGGCGCTGGCCGTACGCTGACGGCGTTTCACGATGTAACCGTAACCGTTCCGCTGCTGAATACCAACGTGTTCAACGATGCGTTCGGCCGCGTGTACGGTGCCAATACCGCCGCTGAACCGGTGGAAGCACGGATGATCCTGCGCGGCGTGTCCGGCTCGTTCAACGTGAACGCGGGCCCGTCGATTATCTCGGCCGCTCCGAACTACGAAGGCAACCGCAAGACGTTCGTTCTGACGCTTACAGAGCGCGTTACCAACGTCGAAGCGTTCCTGACCGAAACCACTGTTTAATCTGTCTGCATCATGGCGCTGTACCTGAAAGAGCTTGCTGTTCTTGAAACCACTACGAACACGCTGGTAAAACTTACCAACGTTATGGAAGGTGTGGACGGGGCGGCTACGTTCGGGTACAACGTCGAACAGGTGGCCGTAAAGGTGAACGGGAATCAGACGCTTCCCTACCTGTGGCGGCATACGCTGGATATCCGGATATCGGACGATGCGACACCGGCGACGCAGGCGATTCTGACGGCATGGGCGAACGCTCCGGAAACGTACCGCTTCAAGGCTTCGGGGTACGGCGGAGACACGTTCCTGCTGTGGGATGAGCCGGTTACTATGCTGTTCGTACGGCAACGGGATGGAATCGCGGTTCGAAGAATGCTGATGACGCTGGACGCTGTGCCAGGGTTTACCGGAACAGCGCCTCTTGACAGAATGCCGGTTTACGCAGGGCAGAACTTAATGGGGATTTTTAAGCCGTTTACTGGTAGCGCACAGTTTATGAATGGCATTACATCGACAGCTTCTGTCGATACCGCTGTATTTAACTCTCCAAATCAAACTTTAGCACTTGGAACAAACGGGTTTGTCGCATATGGCCCGTTTCTGTTTCCGTTTGATGACGTTACGCTTACAATGTCGGTAAATATGACGGCGGTAGCCTCTCCATTTTTTACAGGACGAATGAGGTATCTTAATTCAGCGCAAGCATTGATAAGTTCTTCTGACGTTTCGTTATCAAGTGCAACTCGCCGTTCAGTTACAGGAAATACGGCCACTGGAACGTACTACATTCAGCCATATATAGCATCCAATGGTTTAGGCGATTCAAACGTTTTCAACACCCCTTGCATCCGCTTAGGCGCGGGCGAATCCGCATGGACACCGTGAATGGCCCTGTTCATCGACAAGCTGCATCTCCGTAACGACACCGAAGATTTCGGCATAAACCTCGTTAGCGTTATGGAAGGCTCCGACGGGGCCGCATCGTTCGGCTACGCCGTAACACAGAACAGCCTCCGCGTACAGGCCAACCGCACACAGCCGATTTCGGAAGACCACAATCTTTCCATCCTTGTCATTGACGACAAGTCGACAACACCGGACGCGATTCTCACCGAATGGGCCAACACGCCGGACCTGTTCCAGTTCAAAGCATCGGCATTCGGCGGCGACACCTTCCTTCTATGGGACGAGTCCGTGCCGCTCACCATCCCGCGCCAGTACGACCAAATCGTTACACGCAAGATGGGGCTAACGCTCCGCGCCCTTCCAGGCTACGCAGGCACGCAACCGCTCGTGAAGATGCCGGTCTATGCAGGGCAGAACGCGCTGTCTCTCTACAAGGTAACGGAGGGCAACGCCTCACTGTTGAACGGCTTCCGCGTAAACGGCACGATGACCACAACGCAGAGCGCCGGTTCAATGACCGCAACACGCGGGGCCGACGCGGCCGCATTCGTTCATACGCAAAGCATCATCTTCCCGTTTCCAGGTACGCGCATTACCGCATCGTTCACCACAACGGCGCACACCGGTCTCGGCAGTATCGGCTTCCGGTTCCTAGATGATGCAGGCGCACTTGTATCGCTCGATACCACGCCAATGGTAGGCGGGGCCGCTTCAACGATTCGCCGTTCGTACACTACCACGGTTCCGGATACCACGTACTACATCGAACTGTACATGACACCAGGCTCGACCGTGGGCAACGCAACGACATTCAATGCACCGGCCATCCGCCTCGATGCGGAAACGGCATACGTTTTCTAACCACCAAACCATACCACCAATGGGACAACTAGATCCACGCGAAACCGTTTCCGGCGTAACGGTAACTCTCAACGCCTACACCGAACGCCGCCGCATCGAACTCGACAAGTTAAACGCTGATGTTATGGCATTCTTAGAAACACTTCCAAAAGAAACGCCTTTTAATTCCATCCCGATTGAAAAGAAGGCGGAGTTCTGGAAGCGCAAAGCCGCTATCCTGTGGACATTCGAAATCCCGCCGCGCCCTGACTTTTTCACATCACCCGATTTCGAAGTCGGCAAGCTGAAGGAAACCGAGCGCCTTTTTACGTTGCAGCAGATTTATCTCTAACCAGGGCTGAATCTGCGTGGAAGCGGGCGTTTGCTTTCATGACGGACGATAAGACCGCCGACCCGACAAAGCAGAAATGGGTGGACTACATCGGCGCGTATCAGTACCATTCGCTGGTGCTCGCCAATTTCGACCCTGTACGGGCAAGCCTTATCTTTGACCAACCGGCGCACGTAATCGCGGAGGCGTTTGTATCTCGAATGTGCCACGATTTCCGGCCGCCTGAAAGGAATGCGCGATAATGGCGAATAATGAGCTGATTTACGTTGTCAAGTTTCAGGCCGATCTCGAAAGCCTGAAAAAGGTAAGGGATGATGCCGCCAAAGCAGGAGCCGGTGGAGCCGCTCCGCGTGGAGGAAGTGCGCCTCAAAAGCCTGTTAAAGACGTAAAGGACTTGACCGAAGCGGAGGCACGGTTACGGCTTGAACAGCAGGCACGGACGAAGGCGACGCTCGACAGCGTGAAGGCTCAATTGGCGCAGGAAAAGGCGGCCGCGCTCACCGGCAAGACGTACCAGGAACTCGTCGATATCAATAAGGCTCTATTCCTGCAACTCCGAGGCATGGACTTCGAGAAGGATGCGGCCGCGATATCAAAACTTCAGCAGGCGTACAAGGCCAACAACGACAAGCTGAAAGAGTTCGACAAGAGCCTCGGCGACAACCGGCGCAACGTCGGGAACTACAAGGACTCGATAATCGAAGCGCTGGGCGGCTTGAACGCATTCGGGCAACCTGTGGCGCTGGCGACGAAGGGCGTGCTGGATCAGGCGAAGGCGTTTAACGACGCACGAAAAGGCGCTGGCGGTATGAAGGAAGCGTTTGCCGGTCTGAACATGACACTGAAGGCCAACGTAATCTTTGCCGTCGTGTCGGCCGTTGTCGCACTTGGTAACGCGCTGGCGACGTTTCAGCCTATTTCGGATGCGATAAAGAGTACGGTCGCGGGTTTGCAGGGTGCTTTCCAGGGATTGGTCAATACAATCACCAAAGGCGGGAACATATTTGCAAACCTCAAAGAAGGCGTTTCCGCATCGAAGGCGGCTGTCGCGCTTCAGAAAGAAGCGTTTGTTCTTGAAACGCAAGTGATCGAAGCGCGGGCGATATCGCTAAAGCAGATTGCAGAGAATCGCGAAATCGCAAAAGACGAGAATAAATCACTACAAACAAGGATTCAGGCGCTTCGCAACGCACAACTGTTGACAGATGGCATCGCCAAATTAGAGAAGTCGATTGCTGAAAAACGAGTTCAAGAGGCGCAGAAACTTGTGGACATTGACACCACAAACGTAGAAAAGCAACGGGCTTTAGCGGAGGCAAAAGCACAAGTAGCGGAAGCGGATACACGGAATTACAACCAACAGCGGGAGTTCCAAGAGCAGTTAAATTCGCTCACACGCCAACAGATAAACGAAGAGAATCAACTTAGAGAGGCGAAAACATCGACATACGAAAGTGCTGTTGCTTTTGTAATGGCGGAAGAGGATATCCGCAGATTGTCATTCAAACAAAGAAAGGCGCTTATAGAATCAGATGAGGCTTTTCAAAGGACAATTTTAGAAAAACGCGCAGCAGATGAGGCAATCGCGGTTCAAAAAAGTATCCTTGCCGAGGAACTGAAAGCCGCAAAAATAAAGGCAATCAATGAAAAACTTGAGCAGGATTTACAGGCGCTTGCCACAGGAACTGCGAATAAACAAACTCAATTAGACGAAGAAGTATTCAATTCGCGCATTCAACTCGCATTCGCAACGTCCGATGCCGTTTCCGGTCTTACCCAAGTGGCGCTGGCATTCGGCAAGGTATCTGCCAAACGTGCCTTTGAGATTGGCCGCGCCGCTGATGCTGCATCCGCTACAACGGCCGGTATTCTCGCAACGCAACGGGCATTTGCAACGCCGCCCGCACCAAACTACCTGCTGGCAGGTTTGACGGCCGCCGCCGCCGCTGGAAACGTAGCGAAGATTCTAAACACAAAATTCGAAGGAGGCGCGGGTGGAGTGCAGGCTCCACGTGGATCAGGTGCGTCTTCATCCGCTCCCGCGCCTGGTATATCAATCGGAACCGTAGCCTCACAGGTCGGCGCAACCGTTACCGGAACACCTGCGCCACAGCGGCAGACATTCGTTGTTCAGAACAACATCGACCGCGCAGGCATTGCGACCATCGTTCGAGAAGGAAACGACGAACTTTCCAGCCGAGGGCTGGCCGTATCTTCAGTATCGTAAATCATGGCATACAGTCAACGGCAGGAACAGCAGATAAAAGTCGGGTGCTTCTACTACAACGGAGGCTACCGAGCCTTTGAGGATTTCCCGCTAACGTCCATTGACGCATGGAACCTGAAAGCCGATGCCGTGCTGGAATTTCTCGGAGGCCAACCCGTTACCGAAGCGCTATCCGGATTCACCTACTCCAACGCGGAGGGGTATCGCCTGCTGCTGGAATTTGACGTGAACAACATCTACGATTCGGCAGATCAGCTATCGTGGCGGAGCATCTTCAACCAGTTTGCATCCTTCGAACAGCGCACGGTATGGGCGACCACGGCCAACGGAGCCGGAACGGGTTCGACAACGCTTGTACTTCAATCCGATGCGCCGACCACAGACGACTACTTTAACGGAGCGGTGATTACGTCGCTGTCCGGTGGGGATGTGGTGATAACGGATTACGTCGGTTCAACCCGCACCTGCACGCTGGCATCGGCTAAGACCTGGCTGAACGCGGCGACCATTACGATCAAGATTAACGCCAACCTGCCGACGATTCTGGGCGTGGCCATCAACAACGAGAACGCCGATGTGCAGTACTACAACATCGAATCGAACGTGTACGGCATCA
>JACCDR011167492.1_pt1 | contig 13344 bp, 14 predicted proteins | sample 7446431 | NCBI WGS metagenome assembly JACCDR01 (sample SAMN15323443, study PRJNA562643) | freshwater metagenome | isolation source: river surface water | place: USA:Blue River Watershed | collected 2017-08-17
CCATCGACTACCTGATCAACACCAACGACCTGACGGGGGACGAGATCCTCGAGCTCCCACGAGGCAAACGTGTTGCGTATTACCGAGCCCAGTGACGACGTAACCGTTACCATCGACGGGACTGCGGTGCAGTTCTGGAACGACGTGACGATCACGAAGGCGATTGACGCGTTTACGACGTTCACGCTGAACGCCCCGTTCGACCACACGGACGCGACTCACCGGCGCATCTTTTGGCCGCTGCAAGACCAGCCAATCGAGATCAAGATTGGCGGCGAACTCGAGTTCACTGGCACGGTTGTGGGAGTCGTCCCGCAGGGCACGCCGAACGAAAGCTCGGTAACGATCTCGGGTTACTCCCGCGCGGGCGTGCTCGTCGACTCGACGATGCCCGACGGGCAAGCGCGCGAGTTCAGCGAGGTTCCGCTGAGCTTCATCGTCGATCACATCGCGACCGCGTTTGGGCTCGGCGCGAGCATCATCCTACCGACGGGTGACCAGCCCTTCGACAAGGTGAAGCTCGAACTCGACGACTTCGTTTGGGACTTCTTGGTCCCGCTCGCGCAGCAGCGCGGCGCGGTCATCTCCGACGACGTATATGGCGACCCTGTCGTGTGGGTCCCCAGTGAGGACGTCAGGTCGGTGGCCTACCTGGCTGCCGAGGTCGCCTCTCGCGCTGAGCCGCAATTCAACGGGCAGAAGTACTTCAGCCACATCTACGGCTACACGCAGACGAACCGCAAGCGCGGTCGCGTGGGTGAACGGTACGAATACGCGAACCCGCTAGCACCGCCCACGCTCACGCGAGCCCACTTTTTCAAAGTGCAGGACGCCGACAACGAAGACGCGCCGGCCGTGGTCGCCGCGAAGATCGGGCGGATGTTTGGTGAGGTTGCGCAATGGAATCTGCCAGAGGTGCCGTCGTGGCGTGACCCCGATGGGAAGCTGTGGCGACCGAACACCAAGGTCACGCTGCTTGCCCCGCAGCTGATGATCTACACCGAGTCCGACTTCCTCGTGCGCACGGTGACGCTGCACGCGACACCAAACTCGCGCACCGCAGACTTGGGGCTCGTGATGCCTGGTGTGTTCTCTGGTGTAACGCCAGCAAAGTGGCCATTCGATGAACCAGCAACGTCATTCTAGGACCGGCGTAGTCACCGCAGTGACGAGGACGGCCGACGGATACGAGTTGCAGGTCGACATGGGGTCCGGGGATCCGCTCACGGCCGAGCACTACGACGAGCCGGGCGGCGAGCATCCACCCTTCGCGGGGGACTTCGTCAGCGTGCAGCGCGGCGAGGGCGCCGGGAACTACCGAACCACCGGGTACTCGCGGTCTGGCGATGAGCCTGTAGCGGTCTCGGGCGAGCATCGCTTTTTTACGCGCGACGCCGAGGGCAACGTCACTGGGTCCTTGCACTTCAGAGCCGACGGCACGCTGGAGATCACCGCGACGAAGGTCACGATCAACGGTGTGACAATCGAGAGCGACGGCACGTTCACTGCGCCGAAAGAGGTCTACTGGCAGGGCGACGGAACGAAGGTCGCGGCGTCAACGCATCTGCACAACCACGCGATGGGACCGACCATCGGAAACCCCATCTCACCACCCGACCCGCCCACCGAATAACTCCGCCGGCCGGCTCGACGCTCCTGGGTTTCCCCTCGTTTCCCCGTGCCGGCGTCGGGCCTGGCTGGCTCTTACTCAATGACCCTCGTCAAGGCGACGCTCAAGCAAGGGCTGCTGGCGGCCTACACCAACGTGGGTGACACCGCCGCGGCTTGCGCCAATGCCATTGGTGACGCTGTGGGCGCCTATGCTGCGTCCGTCGTTCCGCCTAGCCTCGCGGTCGCGGCAGCGACCATGGCGCTCAAGGCGGCCCTGGCAGGCGCTTTCTCGGCAGGGCCAGGCCAAGGCCTTGCGCTCGCCGAAACGGCGTTCACCGCGTTTGGTGCGGCCGTGGGCGTGGGCATGGCTCCGGGCTTCACCGCGACGCCCCCAACCGGGCCTGTCGGGTTTGCGTCGCAGACTGACGCGCTCGATAGCGCCGATGCGGCGTGCGACATGCTCGCGGGTCTTATCCACGACTGGATGACGTCGGGCATGGCCGTGGCCAATGCTCCGACCCCACCGCCCCCGGTCAACTGGTCATGATCGACATCAAACTGATCTCGACGCCAGACGGTGGCGAACTCGACACGTCGAGCGGCGGAATTGGTATCGACCGCACCGCAGAGACGGCGATCTTGATATCGCTCGAGGGCGGCAACTACGACGACACCGGCGACCCTTCGTCGGACAGCAAGCAGTGGTGGGGCAACTACACCACGAAGGACACGGCCGAGCACATCCGCAGTCGCACCCAAGCGGTGTTGCGCGGAATGCCGGCAACCGTCTCCAACCTGCAGGAGTTAACCAACGCCGTGTTGCTCGACTTGGCACCGCTCGGTGGTGGCGTCGTATTCGACAAGATCTTCGCGAAGTCGAAGCTGGTGGGACGTAACCGCGCGCTCATCGAACTCGACACTGAGCAGGACGGGCAAACCGTGCGCTACGCGATCCGTGCGCCCTGGCAACCATGAGTCTTCAAACCCCGCAGATTTCGGAGCTTCGTCAGACGACGATCTCTCAGATCGAGGCAGAGCTCGATCAGGAAGACCAGAGCTTACCCAAGTCTGTCGTCCGCGCGACGGGCACGGTTCTCGCCGGCCTGTTCGTGCTGATCATGAAGTACGCGGGCTGGATGTTCCTCCAGCAGTTCGTACGCTGGGCGAACTTCCGTGAGACGACCGTGCTCGGGCGCGTACTCGTGCCGCTGCGGATGCTTGGCGATGAGCATGGAGTGGAGCCGCCGGCGGATGGCGTAAAGGCGCGCTTCAACGTCAGCGTTGCTCCCATTACACTGGGGTCGACGCTCAAAGCCAACACGGCGATCATCGACCGCCCAACGCAGCGCATCTACAAGACCGTGAGCGACACGGTGCTGTCGACGAACCCGACCACCGTGGACGTTCGCGCCGTCGACTTCGGCGCCATCTACAACGTGACCACGGCTACGGCGCTGCACTTCGTCTCACCGCAGCCGAACGCCCAGCGCGAACTGACGGTGACCACCATCGTCACTGAGGGCGTGGACGCCGAGACCGAAAGCTCGTATCGCAATCGGATCCAACAGAAGCGCACCGCGCCGCCGCAGGGCGGGGCTCACGCCGACTACCAGCAATGGGCACGGGAGATTAGCGGCATCACCAACGTCTACCCGTACAACAACGGGCCGGGGCGCGTGATCGTCTACTGCGAAGCGACGTCGGAGAGTTCCGGCAGCGCTGACGGCATCCCCACCAACGCGCAGCTCACCCAAGTGGGCGCGCGCATCAATCTGCCCGTGACGGGTATCGCGTCGCGGCGAACGATCAACGCTCTCATCGGTGTTGCCGCCATCTCGCGCAAAGCTCTGAGCGTGCGCGTGACAGGCCTGGTCGTATCGGATCAGGCAGCGGTGGAGTCGCGCATCGAAGATGCGTGCGACGAATACCTGCGCAACACTGAGCCATACATTCTTGGGCTGACGCTACCGCCGCGGCGAGACGTCATCACGCAGGCGGCACTCGCTGGCGTCGTCAACGATATCGTGAGCGCGGCAGAGGGTCGAGTCACTGAAGTCGAACTGCTAGACGGTGGAACACCCGTGCGCACCTACAGCCTGAGCCCTGGTCAGCGAGCGAAGCTCGGAAGCATCTTCTTCACCTGAGTAAATATGCTGCGGAAAGACGAATTCTTCACCGGTCAGGTCGCTCCACCCAACGATGACTTTGCCTACGGTGCGCCGCTCAACGAGAGCACTGAGGGGGCACTCGACGGGACACCTTGGTGTGCCGAGTCACAGGTGGACGAGTGGGCGTTCTACGAAGCGCTCCTGCAAAAGGGCGGTATTGTCCCCGACGGGTTGGCGGATACGCGTAACCGGTCTCAGCTGTTCGACGCCTACCACGCTGTAACTCGCGGACTCATTGCAAAGGGATTCCAAGCGCAGGAGGGTGCGACGGACGGAACGTACATGCTTCGCGTGCCGTTCCAGCAACCAGTCAATCCAGACTGGTTGCTGCTCCAGGACAACAGCCAGACCCCTGCGCGCTTCTACTATCGCCAGAGCACGCTCGACACTTCGAGTCGCCTCGCGATACACGTGCCGCAGCTCTTGCCGCGCTTCGCGGTGAATGGTCTCGCTGTGACCGCTCGTAACGTGCACGAGACAGCATCCACGAGGATGCGCATTCGGTACGGGCGCTACAGCCGCGAACTAACTGGTGGGAGCATCTTTCACACGGACACGATTGTGGACGGTGACGCGGTTGTCTATCCGTTTATCACGCCTATTGGTGGCACAGAGCCCATTAGCCAGGTCATGTTCCGATCGTACATCCACGTCGTCGAGCTCACGCCCCAGAGCGGACCAAACCCGGCCAACGGCGCGTTCCCAACCATCTGGTCAATCGACCTACTCGGCAAGTTTAACCCGATCCCAGCCGGTGTATGAGCGTTTTTGAGACGCTGCAACGTTTGCTGCCACGCGGGCGCGCGTTCAAGCTTTCGGCTGGTAAGAGTCTCACCAAGTTCTTTCGCGGGATTGCCGCCGCAGCCGACGATGCGAAGGCCTTCGTCGACGCAGTGTATCTCGACCAGTTTGCCGAGACGACGCGTGAGATCCGAGAGCTCGAGCGGGAGCATGGGTTGCCGCCGGCCGGCACCGAAGCTGACGCGCGCCTCCACGTTGGAGCAGAGCGCAAGCGGGTGCGGAACCTTAGCCCGTACTCGCTGCAGAAGACGCTGCAGGACGCTGGATTCAGCGTCTTCGTGCACGAGTGCTGGACACCGAGCGGTGTGCTACGCGACCCGCGACCGTACGTCGATGTCACCCGATTCGGTCGCCACCCAATGCGCTCACCGTCGTCGCCGACGGTTGTGCGAATGCGCGGCAGGACCGGTTCGAACGGATACCCAATCACGCAGTACGTGATGAACACGGAGGCGCCCCAGCAAAACGTGGCGCTCAACAAGACTCTGCAGAGGCAGCCGGTGCATCGCGTCTCACCTCAGGCGCAAGACTGGGTTGGGTACTTCTACATCGGCGCAGCGACATTCCCGCAGCGCGCCGTCGTGTCTGAGGCGCGGCTCGAAGAGCTGTGGTTCTGGGTGATGCGGTGCCGACCGCTGCACTTGATCCCGGTTTTGCTCGTTACGCCAACGCCCGACACGCCGTCGAGCTTCCAGTGGGATGGCGTCGCTTGGGATGGCGTAAATTGGAGTTGATGCATGGCTAGACCAGCCAGTTACCCACTGATTGCTACAGACGCGAACTTCGAGGGCGGCGACAAGGACGGCCAGCCCACGAAGCTCGCCGTTGCCGCCCTGCTCGAGCAGGGCTTCGTGCCTGGCGGCGACGGGATCCTCGCTCAATATCTCAACGGCCTATTCAACCTCACCGCGGCTTGGCTGTTGGCGCACTCGCAGGAACTCGACGTCCTCAGTGGTGCATCTGCGATCAGCGTCACCGTCGGGTCCAACCAGGACAACTACTCGCCGCCGGGATGGCAAGACGCGGTCCGTGTGCACTTCACGGGCTTTGCGGGGTCACCTGTCGTAACCGGTTTTGTTGCGCCGCAGACGGGCAAGCCCACCGTGAAGTTCTTCACGAGCGACGCGACCGGCACGCTCCTGCTCGCGTACGAGACGACGTCGACCAACGCGAACCGGCTCCGGTTCGGGCGCCAGGTGGCAGGACAGAGCCTGTACGCGAGCATCAAAGCCGGCGATTGCGGCGTGCTCGTCTACAGCGCGGCCGCTTCGCGTTGGTTCGTGTTCGTCGCCCCTGCGCAGCGCACGCGCGTGACGACGGCCAAGTCGATCACCGGAGGCGGAGCGACGAACCACAACGTTCCGTTCACCGACGACGAACTCAACAGCGACGCGCTCTCGCTCACCACCACGAGCGGCGCGGCTACGGTCACCGGCTTTCTAATGCCAACCAACCCCCACTACAAGAGTGGGGTGAAGCTGCTGCTCATCGGCAGTTCGATCACGTTCAACAGTGGGGACGGCGGTTCGGATGCGAGCAACCGGCTAACCGTTACCGGCGGAAACTGGGCAGCGGTCAACGGCGACGCCGCATTGCTCCACGAAGCAGCGAGCGGGACGGGATGGATCCTCCATCCGCTGAAACCACCGGGCGCTGGCGGTGGTGCCACCGAGAACGAGATCGCAGTGAGCGTCACGGCTGACGCCAGCGACTGGAACCCGTCGGGTTGGCAGGACTGCACGCAGGCAACAATCACGGCTACGGGAGGTCCTTGGACGCTATCGGGCTTGGCGGCGCCAGCTTCCGGTAAGCCCAGGGTCAAGCGTCTCGTTGTTGCGGCTGGTACGATTATCCTCGCTTACTCCGCACCGACCCCCGCGAATGTTGTCAGCTATCCTCAGTTAAATACGAGCGAGCCGGGAAACGTCTCACTGCTGGCTGGTGATACTGCGACCGTGGTCTACGCCACGGACAACAAGTGGCACCTGCTAATGCCGGCGCGACCCGAGGGATACAGTCGAACTCTTGTCTACACCGCGGGCACCAATCTGGCGCTCGCGCTGGGCAGCGGCTACGCAACCTCAGCCATCCAAATTGGCTCGAGTGGCGCCGGGCCATACGTGATCAAAGGCATCCAAGCGGCGGCCGTCGGGGCTCTCGTTCGCGGTCACTGGAAACTGGTGCAGTTCAACATTGCTGGCACAGTCGTGCATCAGTCTGTTGATGCAACGTCGGGCAACCGAGTCATTGTTTCGACTGGCTCGGATTGGAGCTTCGTTGTTGGTGACTACGCAATGCTCGCCTACGATCCGGTCGCGACGCGTTGGCTTTTGCATCCCCTCAAGACCTTCGCCGGAGGCCTATCGCCAACTACGGTCACGAGCGGCGCGCTGAAAGCTGACACTGCGGTGCGAGGAGTATGGGGTGGGGGAACGGATGTCGCGCTCAGCTTCGACGAGACAGGCGCGCGAGACGGCGTACAGGGGTCGCTCCTGATCATGCCGGGCATGAGCACATTCTCAGTCGACACCAAATTCGACCCTGAGCAAGTGCTGCGATACGCGTTCAACGATAGTGGTTCTGCCTACCTGTTCCAGTGGGAGTTTCTCGCTGGCGCTTGTGTTCACGCGCACTTTTCAAAGGTCACGACCTTCTAAGAATGTTAATCCAAAGGGCAACCCCAAACGCGCGACTCGCTAAGCTGCTTGATGGCCCAGCGCCCGTAATCCTACATGCAGACGACCTGCCCAACGCGACCACGTTTAGCGCATGGCCTGGGCGCGGAAAGTGGGGCGGGTCACTGCTGCACGGTGTCGGCGTAAACAGCCCTCTGGTTGCCACCGCGGGCTGGGCTGGCGGTGGTTACGCGGGGCTGAAGGCCGCTCACCTGCGACCGAACACGGCCCAGTACGTCTCGTTCAATGCCGCGGCAGCCGACTACGGCGCAAGTACGTCGTTCACCTGGGCTTTCGCAGGGCGACTGAGGGGCGTGGCGGCTCAACGCAACTGGCTGTTCCTCGGGCAGACGGCAAACGGGAACAATTGGCGGGGCTTCTACCAACCAAGCGCCGGGAACTTCGGCCTGATATCTAACCGCAACGGTGCTGGGGCCGAACTGACGAACGGTGCGATCGGCGCCGTGAATGAGCAGGCGATCATTGGCATCACGTTCAACGGGGCGACCGGCGCTTTTCGAATCAAGCAGCTGCTTGCCACCGGCGAAGAGGACCTCGCAAACGCGACCCATCCAGTTGGTGGGACACTTGCCTGTAACCGCTTCACTCTGGGCTGCGCAATACTGAACAACGCGATCAGCAGTGCGGGTGCGCTGTTTGCAAGGTATTTAGTCGCGAAACCAGGAACTTTTCTGTCCGCGGATGACCTCTCGGCGCTGCTGCGTCACATTCGCGACGAACAGGGGTGCCCGCTCCCAGCGACCGAGCCGGTCGGCAACGTAAGCTACTTGCTCCCGTCTGGAGCGCAGCGTTGGGCGCACGCGAAGCAAACGCCGGCTCTGCCGGCGATCGAAGACTGGTCTCAGAATGCTGTGCCTGGCAACTCGAGCGGAGTGACGAACGCCGATCAAGCCTTTGACTTTGGCGGCAGCGCCACGAGTTGGATTACGACAGGTTACCAGATAGCGGGTGACAATTCCCCTTTTACGCTGCTGTTCTCTGTCGAGCGCGTCGCGGGGCGAAGTTGGGACACGACCACCAACTACAACCTCGTGAGTGACAACAACCTCCGCGTGACGCTCCTGGTCAGCGGCGGGAAGATCAAATATCACTACTCGGGGACGCTCTACGATTCCGGCTACAACGCAAACGCACTGTGGGCCGCTGGAAAGCGCCACGCAGGAGCGCTGGTGTACGAGGCCGGCACGCTGCGACTGTTCGTCGACGACGCGACGACGCCTATTGCAACACACACCGGGCTGTCGCCGCGCCCATTCCCGGCGACGATGCACTTTGGTTCTTACAACCAAACAGTTGGCTCGTGGCAGCACAAGGCAATCGGGTTTTCGATCTACAACGTAGCGCTTGGCGCGTCAGACATTGAGCGACACTGGCGTGTCGATGCGGCCAACTCGTACAACCTTATCGTCGACGGTGACAGCAACATCGCTCGCGTCGGGACGGACTTCCTCGCCCCGGCGGCGGAGGTTGGGATATGGTACCAAGCTCAGCGGCGCATATTCCCGCGCGCCGGGCTTAAGTGCACGTTTCTGATTAACAACGGTCAGAGCGGCAAGATGCTGGACACGGCTGGAGCTCTTGCTCCAGTTAGTCTGCTCGCCGGTGCGTCGGCGCTCGACGCTCTCGTTAACCCCAACCGCAAGAATGTCATTGTTGGTGCGGTGCACACGAACGACGTGCACCAAGTCAACTATACTGACATGAGCTTGCTGGTCTCAAAGATCGAACTGTGGGCCAACGACCGGCGCGCGTCTGGAAACTATTGCGCAGTTGGATACATGCAGGCGCCGCCAGCTGAGAACAGCACGTACAACTCACGGCTAAACACCGTGAACTCTCTACTGCTGTCGCTTAAGACTAGTGGCGTCCTCGACTTCGTGGTCGAGCGGCACCCAGACCTGAGTAATCCGCTCGACGGCAAGCATTGGCTCCTGAAGTCCAGCGGTAACGACGCAGAACACTACAACGGTCTAGGGGCGTACAAGATGGCACTGCAGTATCGCGATGCGATTTTGAACAGCGTGCCTTACCACGACTGAAAACCCATCCGTCGAACGCGGTAACGCGTGACGGTGAGACATAAAGGAAACAATGGCAAACGGACTCTTTATCGCCGGTGCGGTAGCTATTCTCTCGGCCGGGGTGAACTTCCCCTCCGACACCATCCGAACGATGATCGTCGACGCGGCGGACTACACGTTCAACTCCGCGCACGACGCCCTCGATGACGTGTCGCCTGGCGCTCGAGTGGCCATTGGTACGCTCGCGAGCAAGACGACGACGGGCGGGACGTTCGACGCTGCAGACGTGGTGTTGTCGGCGGTCACGGGTGACCCGACCGAAGAGGTGCATCTCTTCGAGGGAGACGGCGCGGAGTCTGCTCAGCAGCTGATTGCGCGATGGGACACCGGGGTTAGCGTGACGCCCAACGGCGGCAACATCACGGTCCAATGGAACGCGCTGGGCATCCTCGATCTCACGCCATGAAGACATTGAACGTGAAGTGGGAGGGCGAGCGGTGTGCGCTCTACGACGGGGCCACCCTTCTCCTGCATGCGCCTTGGCAGGCGTTCGACGAAATGGCGCGCGCGCTTTGGCGTGTGGCCCGTGGGGAAACGAAGGCCGAGCACTCGGGCGGGATCCGCTTCGAGTCCGACGGAAGGATGGAAGTGATCCTCATCGGTAAGTGGTCGAGCGCTTGCCCCGTCGGCGGCTTCGAGCGACTGGCTAACGCGTTTCATTCCGCGGCGCGCGGGGCGGAAGCAACGAACGGCAAGGTGCTTGCGCAGCAGGCTGCCGACACTGCTTTGATGGCCCGAGCCGGGCTGCCGTTTGGATTCAGCGACAACCCGCGTGTGCGGGACGAGGCTGCCAAGATTGCGGCTACCGACACGACGCTCCGTAAGGCCATGCCATTCCCCGTGGCGGCCGCCATCCCTGGCGTGCCACGCGTGAGACATATCTCGAACATTGCAGCTCTGAAGCTGCTGCATGCTCAAAACGAGCAGATGCGAAAGGACCTACATGGATAAGCAACAGGAGAAGCAAGAGCGAGTCGAGGTCCTGCGCGACCTGATCGTTTCCCTCGAACACAAGTGCGTCGTGGGGAAAGCGATTGGCTCGGACGAACTAAAGCGGCCCGTTGCCGACCTGCGAGCAGAGCGCGACGCGCTGCGCGCAGAACTGGCAACCGACACGAACGAAGCCGCACGCACTGCGCGCCTACAAGCAAAGCGCGACGCGCGACGGGACGCAGCTCGGAAGCTCACAGCCAAACACACGCCCGACGAGCTCGCCGCCCTTCGCGCCGAAGCCCGCAAGCGAATGCTCGCGGCCAAGCTGGAATACGATCACCTGTCCGCCGCCGTCCAAGTCGTCGAGTCGAACCAACGCCTGCAAGCGATGCTCGACTCGGTGACTCCCGAAGAGCGCGAGGAGTTCCTCGCCTCGGTCAAAGTGTGATGGCAGCCGCGCGCGCCAGGGTAACGGCAGAGGAAAAGGCCGCGGTGGTCGAGTATGGGACCGTCGTGCGCGGGACACACCCGGAGCATTCGAAGCCGAACGGTGATCGCCGTTCCGAGGCGCGTGCGTTCGTTGCCGAGATTCGCCGCCAGCCTGCTCGCGCCGCGTCGCTCGCGGATTCAATTGAGCAAGATCCGGGGGGTGCGGTTTCCGGCGCACCTCTCTCTCGGCACGAAGCGTTGGCGCTGGCGCACCAACTGAGAGCAGAGCTCTCTCACGATACAGTGAGACGTGCAAACCGAACCGTGATCGTGCCAACGGTCGCCAATCTGCCCGTGACGTATGACGTCGACGGGCAGAGGTTCATCGCTGTCCGTTTGGTGCTCGACGGTGTTTTCGCGTATCGCTTCGCACGCACAACCCCAAACCGGCAACAAGTGCGCGCCTCACGGTTGGTTGTGCTCGACGCCGCGCGCGATCTGCAACAGCGATTGCACTGCACGGTCGACGGTCTGACCATCTTACCGTGCGCCACAGATGAGGCCGTCGAGAGTTTCGGCTCGATCGTCTGGGATTCCGCTGCGCTGGCGGTGCGTCGGTGAGCTCACTCGACAATCAAGGCTCTGGCTACGGGCTTCTGCTCACGGCCGACTTTCCTGCCTTGAGCTTAGCCACGATACGCGGCTGGTTCAAGCCTGAGGCTGCCGGCACGCTGCTGTCTACGGTTAACAACCCGTGGCAGGTCATTTACTGCGACGGCGCTGGCTCGTTGATTCTGTATGACGGCGTTGATACGTTTGGTTTCCAGACCGCGCGCGTTGACCTGTTCGGTTCTAATACCGACTTCTATCACATCGGACTTGTAGCCGATGGATCGACATGGCGGCTTTTCATCCGCCGCCCCGGTGAGACGAATCACACCGAGGAATGGGTAGCGAACACCGTTTACATTCCGTTGCAGGTCAACTTCAACGGGCCGGATCCGAATCTCGGAACCGGCACGACGACAACGCTGTTCAAAAACCTCCGAATTTCCGACGCGGCGTTTTCGTCGGCGGATCTGGACGCGGACAGCAACAGCAACACCGCGATTGATGCCGGCACCACACTCGTGGCTGCCTACGGCGACGGTGCGAGCCCGAGCCCATCAACGTGGTACGAAGACAGCGTCAACGCGTACGACCTAGATCCGTCGGGCAGCGTAACAACGAGCATTGAGGACCCCGTCGCCAGCGGCGGCAGCGACCAGAGCGTATCAGCAGGCCTGCTGTCCGCTGCGTTGCCAGCCCCGACTATGGTCTTGGGCGGTGTGACGTTGTCGGCGGCCGTACTGTCGGCCTCGCTGTTCACTCCGTCGGTTGCTGTTTCGCAAACGATTGGACCTGGTGCACTTGCGGCATCGCTTCCGGCACCTTCGCTGGTGCCTGGCGGGGTGCCAGTAAACCCAAGTGCCCTAGCAGCGACGCTCGCAGCGCCGAGTGTTCTGCCTGGCAATCGGGACGTCACGCCTGGGCAGCTCTCCGCTACAATCGCGACGCCTGCGCTCGTGCCTGGGAACGCGTCGATGGTTCCCGGGATCCTTGTGAACTCTCTCCTGGGGCCAACGCTCGCACCTGGCAACGCCAACGTCTCGCCCGCTGCGCTGGCATCGAGCGTTCCGTTGGCATCCCTCCAAAGCAGCTACAGCCTGACCCCCGGGGCTCTCACTTCTGCCCTGCAGGGCGTGGCGCTTGCCACGGCCTTCGCGCTGACGCCTGGGGCGCTCCAGGCTGCGCTGTACGCGCCGTCCACCGACGGCACCGCCCTGCTCTCCCCGGGCGCGCTGGCGGCTGTCCTGTGCGACCCTGGTCTGCTTGCCGAGGTAACGGTCTCGACCGCGGCCCTGGTGGCAGCCTTGGCGGCACCAGGGCTCCAATCGATGGCTTTCGTGCTCGCGCCGGCCGTCGCCGCGCAGCTGCTCGCCCCTTCGATGAATGGCGAGCTCTCGGTGCTTCCCAGTGCATTCGCGGCCGCGCTCCTGGCTCCCTCGTTTGAGTTGGGCGCGGTGATAGTGGCGCCCGGGCAACTTGCTGGCGGGATTCATTCCCCCTCGCTCCTACTGAGCGGGGTAGGGGTTGCGCCGGGGTTGCTCCAAAGCGCTGCGCCTCAGCCGATCCTCGTGCCCGCGGGCGTCTCGGTCTCGCCCAGCGGGTTCACCGCTGCGCTCGCCGCACCATCTCTCTCGAGCAGTTTCGCGCTCGCGCCGGGCTACCTCGACATTGACGTTCTGGCGCCATCGATGGCGGTGAGCGGTGTCGTCGTCTCACCGGCGGCGCTCGCTGCGGCCCTGCCTCAACCCACAGCACAGAACAGTCTGCTCGTCGTGCAGATCGGCGTGAGGCTGGTGGCTGGCGTGCCGACGCCGACGGTCATCGTCGCGTTCCGCAAGTTCCCGGTGCGACTCGGGCCAATCCGAGTGCATGGCATGACGCTCGGCAATGGACGAGCGCGAGGCATCGTCCTCAAGTAAGGGCACCATGTATACAGTTTACGTCGGGGCAGACTGGACGATCGATTTCGGCTCTGCAACGTGGGACGACGGAGTCACACCCATCCCGGAGATTGAC
>JACCDR011143492.1_pt1 | contig 13342 bp, 35 predicted proteins | sample 7446431 | NCBI WGS metagenome assembly JACCDR01 (sample SAMN15323443, study PRJNA562643) | freshwater metagenome | isolation source: river surface water | place: USA:Blue River Watershed | collected 2017-08-17
AAACTTCTTAGCTGAAGATAGAGAATGATTATAAGGTTTCATTCGTCGAATAGCTCCACAGTGTTTTCTAGGATCTTTCTAAGTTGAGGGCTGATCTGGAATCTTTCAGTATTTTTTTCAATACTCTTTCTGAGATTACCATCATTATGTCTGAGTGTAGCTGCTTTCCAGTCTACGAACATCTCAACTAAGTCTATTAGAGTCATGTCATCTATTCCATGAACATAATGTTCTGGATGATGTTTGTTCTTGGCATAGTGATGATCGAGAGCAGGTTTGAGTTTCTTTCTGAACTCTTCATACTCTGCACTACCATAAGTAGTAGCAGCAAGAAGAGGAGTGAACTCAGTGAAGAGTTCTACTTCTGGAGATTCAAGTTTAGATTGATCATGTTTCTCTGCTCGATCAAGGAGTTCGATGATTACTTTCTGTAATAGATTCCGAACAGTTTCTATATGACGGAAAGTTTCATAGTTGCAAGCTTGTTGTTCTAAGGTTAGCATTATTTATCCTATTGTTACCTTATCATCAGGAGATAGTTTGATTTCTTTCCAATATCTTGTTACTTCATATAACATAATAAGAGCTTCTAGGTATTCAGCATCTATTGATTGCAATCCCATTGGTCCTATATTAGGAGCTACATGAGCATTATCTCTGTTCCAAGGTTCTTCATCATCAGCTGTGATCAAAGTAACTCTGTGACTGTTTCTCTCTAGTTGGATCAGGCATCTTCCAGTACAGCACCAAGTCATGATCTTGATATTTCTACAAGATCCAGACATTCCTCTGCTATTAGTAGAATTAATTTGTTCTTGTAAATAAGGAAACCAGACTATAGCTTCAAAGACTTTGATCTTTTCTCGTAGTTCAAAGTTCTCTTTTACTATTCTGAGCCAATCTAACTTATAAGTAAAATCAGAAAATTTAAGAGTAGCATCTAGTATATTCTGAATAGTTAGTCGTTCATTCATAGTAACTTAATTCTTCCTATTTCTTTTACTTGGAATTTGTAACCTTCATAATTAACACAGAGGAACCAGTTTTTGTTATCATGGTTCTTTTTAGTTATATAGAGAACGATAGTATCATCAATAGGAGAATTGATACCTATTCCTTGGCACCACTCTCTGATATGAAGTTCTTTCCAGAGTTTATGAACAGCTTCTTTAATAGTCATCTTCTGGCTCTGTATTATCTATTAGAGTTCTAAGTAGATGATCATAATCTCCAGACTGACATTCAGCTAGGACATTATTAATTTCTGTCTTAGTCCAGCCTTGTTTTCTAGCTGCTTTAGAAAAAGCTCCCATTAGACTATAAGCATTACCATCTAATCCAACTAAGTTAAGTTTTACTTTGTTCATTAGTCTTCACTCCAACTGAATTTAATAGTATCTTCTCTTACTTCCCAACTATCACCAGTTTCATAATTTGAATCTGTATAATAGATATAAGAGTTTTTAGGTTTGTAAATAGCAAAGTGTTTCTTGATTGAAAGAATTAGTTCTTCTTTTAATTCATAATACTTATAATCTATATATTTAGTTCTGAAATCATAATCATCTTTACCAGATTTAGCAGCATATTCTATTCCACTTTCTATATGTTTGAAATAGATCTTCTCTGCTTCTTTTAGAAGTTCATCATGTTTCTTCTTAGCTTCTAGAGCTTTCTTCTTATTAAGTTCTATAGTTTCTTTTTCTATTCGAGCTTTGTTTTCTTTAGCAATCTGAGCTAGTTCTTTAGGAGATTTCATTCTCTTCTCACAATTTTGAAGTACTTGAAGAAAGAAACTATTCCAGCTGACAGACCTACTAAGCCTAGTGTTGATCCAGTTAGAATTAGCATTCCAATAGGAGCAACTACAAAGAGCCAGATTATGCAAGCTAATACTACTAGAGCAATAAATACTCCAAAAGTACAGAAGAAAAACTCTTCATTATCCATTACTTCTCCTTACTAAGATATTCAGAACTCACGGATTTTAATACCTTACGACCATATCTAGAATCTACTTCTTCCTTGAGAGATCTAACTACACAACCTTCTCTGATATGAGCTTTCTCGAAAGTGAAAGGTTCTCGCCATCTAGTCAGACCAGATGTATGCTCTCGAACTATGTCGTCAGAGTAAGGTCCACAATAGAGTTCAGGAACCCATTGCATGTTACCTAGCTCTTCTGCTACTCGAAGATCATAGAACTTTCCTGTCATTCCATCCATGACATCGAAAGCGGCAAAGATTAATTGTCCTGGTTTGCTAGTATATTTCAGATTCTGAACTTGGCCGAAGACTTCTCCAAATAAGATTTTACCTGGATTTAACTTACACCAAGGCTCAATGAACTTATTCTGATGTAAAGCTTCCCACCAGAGATTTCTCTTAGGTTGCTTAGCTCTAATCTTATCCATGATTTCATAAGCTCTTTGTTGTCCTAGCTTCTCAATAAGTTCATTTTCTCTGATATGATCATAAGAAGGAAACTCTTTCTTCCATTCTGTTCTAGAGCCACAATACATTTGGTCATTGATCCAGAGATAGCGAGCATTAGTTCCATGAATCTTTTCTGTAATGACAACTTGCTCGCTTTCCTGGAATCTATGCTTATATTTATTCCAAGATTCAATATCATACTTAGAACTAGAAAAGTTAATAGAAGGAGACTTGGCAACTTCTCCTCCCATCTTGAAACTGTTTCCTGATTGCTTGGCTTCTTGTTCATCTGGATCATATCTCTTGACTCCTAGTTGAGAAGCAAGATCTATGCCAAGCTCAGTATCATTAGGCATAGGGAGAAGTAAACCTTCTGATAGAATACCTCGGAGCTTCTTGGCTCGGACTCTGTAAGTATTATCAGATTTAGCATCGGGTAGAAGGAAAGTAAACTCTGGTCTAGTACAGTCTACAATAGAATCTGGAACTACATAGGCTCCAACTTTAACATCTTGCCAGTCAGATGTACGAACTACAACATTGTAGCCACCATCAAAGATACTGACTAAAGATAAAGAATCAGCATCAGGATGTTTGGTCAACTGGATCGGTACTGTTAGAACTTGATGAGTTGATTTCTGTTCCATCTTTTACTTCCTTTAGTAATCTTACTGAGATTTTAACTTCAATAGCAACGGGATCAGAATTACCTATGCTAGGATAAGCTTCTAATTGTTCTATTAAATTCTTTTCAAAGTAGGCTCTATCTTCAGGAACCATACTATACCATTCGATAAATTCTAATGATCTAGGTTGTCGATATTGAACAAGCATTTTTCGTCTAACCTTTCTATTACTAAGTTAACATTGCGTTATCATATTCTTCTTGGCTTAGATAGAGCTTAGTGAAGGTAGCAGATGTCATTCCACAGAAATATCCTGCTTTAACTAAGTCGCTTTTTAGTGCTTTGAACTTTACTCTGATTAGATCTTCATCCATAGTACATTCTGGATTTAGATAGACATGGAAGCAACCTCCATAAACTTTTAAAACACTAGGTTCATGATCATTAGTTCTTATATCTACTTCATCAGCTGCATGATTCCATCCTGGTTGCCAAATATAAGAATAATACTCAGAACTTAATTGCTTCTTCCAGAGGAAGAGTTCCTTATAAACTTCTATTTCTTCTGGACCTTCTAAAAGTTCTTGAGTCAGTTCTTCATTTACATCAAGACACATACTATTCTCCTAAGTAACAAATATCTGCATAATATCTATCTTTGTCTAATGCCATTGGAATTAGCCAGAGAAGATTAGGAATAACAGGAAGGATATTAATCCAGCCAGGATAAACTAATACTACTTCCTCTTCTGTTACAGTAACAGCATTGTAAACTTTGTTTGAGAATGCTTTGAAGAAATAAACTTCCCAATCTTTTCCTTGTAGATAAGCAAGATTCTTCCACTCATCAAGAAAAGTATTTACTCCTGTTTCTTCTTTGAATTCACGAACCATAGCGTTAAGATAACCTTCTCTTGGTTCTATCTTTCCTCCGATACCATTAAGCTTTCCTTTCTGCCATTCAGGACTAAGCTTAGATATCAAAGCTAATTTATTTCTATCTTCACTGAACATGAATCCACAGACATAACTAGTCATTTAGTTCCTTTAAAGCTTTAATAAACAAGATAATCCAGATAATCCACCAAGCTATACCAGTAAGAGCAGCTGTTAAACAGAATACTTTTATTAAGCTTATATTCTGAGCAAGTATAGAAATAATAGCATTATTACAAATAGCTCCTGTAAGTAAGAGAAAAGTATAACCTAACTTACTGTTCAGATTCATAAGTGCCTACTGAGTATATGTAGAAAATTAAAGTAATATAAATGATAGAAGGTTGTAGATAAGGTAATAAAGAACCTATCGTACAACCTACTAATAAAGTATTCAGAAACTCTGAGAACTTTTTATTGTTGTTCATTTAATTGTTCTAGAACATTTATTAATGTTTCTTTTAATCTAATTCTAATTGCACTTGATAAGTTAGAAGCCTCTATAAGTGCAATAGTTTCTATATCTTCAGTAGGATATTTACTGAGATCTAATTCACTTAGAACTCCAAGTGGTTTAGCTTCCCATGAGCTAGACTTAATTCCATCTGCTCACAGATAACAATCTCTACCATTTAGTCTAGCAGAGAAGTAAACCTTAGCTTGAAGATAATCTTTCTGTTCTGTTTCTACTGATTCAGGAATCCAATACATTGTTTAATATCTCGTTAATATAATCTATTTCTTGTTGATGTTCTGCTTTATAACAAGCAAGGATACATTTATCTAAATGATATTCATGATAAGATCTACATTCAACTAAAGCTTTCTCTAGTTCTCTAACTCTGAATAATAGATCTATTATTCTTTCTGGAGTTGTGTTCATTTTTGTTTAGCTCTTTACAAACTAGTTTACAAGCATCATAACTACCTTCATATATAACTACTTCTGATTCATGTAATCCTACTTGAGTTACATAAAAGTAATTAGGCTTATGTTTTGCATAAACTACTTTAGGGAAAAAGTGTATAGTTTCATAACCCATTATACTAATTCCTTTACTTCATCACAGATGCCAAGTTGTTTAGCTTCATATGCTGTGAGATAAACATCAGAAGGAGGAAGTAGATAGTCTTTGATTTTCTTTTCTGACAGACCTGTATGCTTTTTATAATGTTTCAGAAACATATCAGATATCAGAGTATTAGCCTTAGCTGCTGCTATTAGTTCATGTTCTTTTCCATATGAACCTCCAGACCATTGATGACTCATGATCAGAGTATTAGGAGTTAGAGTTCTATAACCTTTCTTTCCTGTTATGAAGAGCATCAATCCCATAGAAGCTATAACTCCTAATCCAACTGTGTGAATAGGAATAGACGATCCATGTATTACATCTATACATGAGAATCCGGAAGTTAGATAACCACCATAACTATTTATAATCAGAGTCAGGAACTCATGTTGACCTTCTAAGTTCTGATTCAGAATGTATTCTATTAGACTTGTGCAAAGAGGATCATCTACTTCTCCAGAAAAGAGAAAGATTCCTTTATCTTGTAACCTATCATTTTCACTGAGCAACATTATATTCTTTTACTTCTGCTAAACCATTAAATATTTCAATGTAACTGCAAGGCAATTCTGTCCATGATCCTGAGTTAAAGTATTCAGGATGAGTTCCATAATGATAATCTTTAGAATGTATATGACCTGCACATACAATATCATGATCTAACTTACTTCCTAGATTTGTAGAACCTAGTCTTACTTTCAAAGCATTCCTAAGATAATGCTTAGAGTTTCTCTTCAGGAATCTAGCTATGCAATGATGTCTATCTAGCTTCTGGACGAAGTTATAGATGAGATCTCCTAGCCAAGTTAAGAAAGGATGATCAGTGAGGAAAGAGTCGAACTGATGTCCATGTAGAGCTAATATACTTCTTGTGCCGCTTGAGAATGAATATTGATCTACTACTTGTACACCAAGTAAATGACTTATTGAATCTATATCACCATCATGATTACCCTGAACCCAGACAACCTCTATCTTATTACTAACTTTCCTAATTAAGGAAAGTATATCCCAATGAGATTTCTTTAGTCTTCTGAAATCTATTGAATCAAAGATATCTCCATTCAGAATCAATCTAGAGCATCTAGTTTCTATATCAGTTAGGAAGTTAGAAAGTAACTTAGCTTGACATAGATTAGAACCTAGATGAAGATCAGAGATAATGATTGTTTTATCTTCTGTCATTTATTAACTCTAAAGATTTAAGTAGAATATCTAATTCTTCTTGATTTAGAATAAAACTTTCTGGATCATAACCTATCCCTCTTACCCAAACCAAATAAGATTTATTAGAGTAGACTTTAACTTCTACTCTAGTTATGTACTTTAATACATAATAAAAAGAACCTAATTTTACCATATAACAGTAGATCCTTGCATCTTAGTTTCTTTACCACAACTAGAACAAGTATGGATAACATACTCACCAGGAGGAATGAATAAATGAGTAGGAGGATTGTGAGAAAGATCTTTACACTGTTTCATTCTTTCAAACCAATCATCCACTAGAACATATAACCTACTTAGCATTATTTGTTTCCTCAAGTTATTGTTATAATCAGGATCATCTTCTAATTGATAGATCATACTAGTTCCTCTACTGCAAATCCTTCTCTTAATATATCAGGAACTTTTTCTAGTAAGTCTTTGATTACTTTATCTGCAACTGATCGTAGTAATGGTAAGCAATGTCCTCCATTGAAGTAAACTCTAATATTGTTTACTTCAATAAATTCTATATAGCTAATGTTATCTGGATTATAGAGATGACCAACACCTGTATATAATAAAATCATTTAGAAATAAACTCCTTGTTGCAAGTAGGACATCGATGATAGCTTAGACCTTCTTTTGGCCAATGATCAGGATCTTCACAACCTTTCTGATCTACACTAACTGTTATATTAACAGATAAGTTAGAAAGATCAGATGTATCTCTTAGTAATCGTTCTATATAACCTTGTTGGCGATTGATAGAATCAAGTGCCATTTTCTTTACTAGATCCAGAACTGTCATCATTTTTCTTTATCTCGAATTCTGCTTCTTCTATTACTTCTCCTGGAAGGTAGAGAGGAACATTGTGAGGAAGAGAAGCTTGGATAGTTATTCCAAGTTCTTTTGCATGTTGTTCTAGTTCTTCTTGAGTGAAAGTAATTAGATTGATGTTAGTAGTTTGTTCAATCTTTTCTGGTGCATCAAATCCAAGCATCTTAGATCTTCTTTCATGAAGCTTGATCAAGAGTTCCATAGCTCTGTGATCTAACTTACTGGGATCTTTTATAGCTTGATATAGTCTTTGACTGAGAACCTTATGAAGATCTTCTAGTCTTTCATATTCAATAGCATAGAGTTCTTTAGCAGAGCGATCTAGTTTCTTACTAACTCTTCTTAGTGCTCTTTGAATAGTTCTAGATACTAGGCTCTTATCTAATCCAAGAGTCTTAGCTATTTCACGAACTCCCCAACCAGCTTTTCTCAAGTTCACTACTTGAAGAGCTTGGTCTTCAGTGATCTCACCAAGGCTTACAGGTTTTTCTTTCTTCTTGGGCATTAGTCTAAACTATAACTGAAAATAGGAGTGATCCAGTAAGGTAGCTCAGTTTGCTTAACTAAACTATAAATACAAACTGCTTGAGTTTTTCTCTTATTAAACTTCAAAGTATTCTTAGCATCATCTAGAAGTTTAATATGATCTTGATTAGCTATCAGATCACAGATAAGTAAATTACCACCATCATCTTGTTTGTGCTCTAATAGAAGATTATATAAAAATCCAGTGCTTTTAGAATAGTTATATAGATGACAGAAAGAATAATTGTTTACTATTATATTAACTATTGGTTGCCAATTACCTACTTGGATCTCACAGTTAGGAAGATCTAGCATCTACAAACTCCTTCAGCTTATAGACAAACTCTTTGAAAGTTTCTAAGTTTGTGTACTTGTATCTAGATAGGTTATGATCAAGTTCTACAACTATTTCCTGTTCCTCTCCGATCCAGATCTTTAGATTACAATCTTGGAAGAAAGGAATAGTTAGATCAGGATTCGGTAAATTGGAAATAGAATTCATATTGATCCTCTTCTGGATTCTTGTAGAAGTTTTTTCTCTGTCCTGTAAATAGAAAGTCATTACTCTTCAAGAAGAGTTGTGCTTCTAAGTTATGTTCTCTTAGATTGCACATAATAGATTTCGTATACTTTCTGCAATTCTCTTTTACTAGTTCAATGAAGAAAGTACCTAATCCTAATCTCTTGAAGTCTTTGTGAATAAGAAGATTATTGATTAGGAAATGTTCTGGATAAACTGAACATCTCATTACAGCAATAATTGGTCCTTCTTTACATTGTCTACTTACGAAAGTAAAAGTACCTTCCTGTTCTATATACTTCTTCCAGAACTTCGGTTTAATGTAATCTCTCTTATAAGAGTTACATTGCATCTTAGAGATTTCTACAGCATCATTAACTGTAGCTCTTTCTAAAGTAGAAAGTTGAATATGAGGATGAGGAAAATCTTTCTTTGTTTTCATAGTATGATAGTAGTTTTAAGGTTTTGATCTATATTGACTTTGATTCCACCTAAGCCAAATGGACTAAAAGCTGCTTCTTGACCATACTTACTTTCTCTACCACTCTTCTTGATCTTAGTCTGATCTATTACTTGATAGTGATTCAAGTAAGATCCAGATCGGACAAAGTAAACATTTCGAAGCTTGCCATTAGTTCCTATTCTGCTTGAGTGAGCAACCATTCTAGTATGTAAGTGACCAAGCCAGATCATGTCAACATCTTCTACTAAGTTAAGAGCTTGGGAAAAGTTCTTGATATTAATAGAAGCTGCTTTACCCCAGCCATGATGATAGAAGATCTTATAGTCTTTCTTATAAGTTAAGATTCCACAGTAATCTCCATGTAATATTCTCTTATCTAATTTCTCTATTAGCAATAGAACCGGATCAATATGATGGTGTTTCATGATCGTATCATGATTACCTAAGCCAATCATATCAATCAGGTCTGAGTAAGGATGAAGGATGTCATAAGCTTTGTCTATTACTTTGTTTATTAAGTCATCAGAACCTTGAAGATCCTTATCTAGGACAGAAGGAGCAAATCTCTTTCTGTCACTAGGAAGGATCATATCGAAAACATCACCATTAATGAGGATTCTTGCTTTATTCTTTCTTGCCCATTCAAGCTCTGACTGAAGAAGAGAGAGTTCTATATTAGCTCCTATATGAAGATCAGATAGGAGCAATAGATTTAAACTAGCAGGCGAATTGGAAAACTTATGACAGATCATTCTACAGTCAGAACTACTTTCGAGCCAGGAAGGACTTTTACATAATCAAAATCAATACGATCAAATACTTTAAACTTATCAAGACCATTTAATCCTAAAATATTATTATTTTGTATTACTAAATAATAAATATTTCCAGAATAGTTAGATTTATAATAAATTAAATCTCCCGCTTTGAGAGAATCGCTTGATTTAACATCATCTACTTCAATTTTCATTACTTCATATCCTCTGGAATGAGATTCAGATCAGGATTGATACCATCAAGCTTCCATCCTCTAGTAGCTTTGCTTACTAAACAATAAGCTTCTGTTGAACCTTTATTGGTTGCTTCATAAGTAAAAGCTTTGTTAGAAGGAATGTTATACTGAGCAGCTGTGGCTATTGCATCTTGATTAGCACCAAGGAAGAGAACTTGCCAGTTATATTTCTCTTGCTGATGTTTAAGTCTATCAGCCATTTGAAATTTATTAGGAAAATATCTACTAGAGTTTTCTTCCCCATCTGTCATGATGACAAGGAGAACTTTGTCTGGTCTGAGGTGAGAAGGAAGCTTAGCTAGTCTAGCTCCTGTTTCATCTACTGCTCGACATACTGCGTCAAGTAGAGCAGTTCCACCATATGGTCTATATTCATCCCGAGATAGAGGTTGTACTTCCTTTTGATCTTTTTGTTCCCAGATCTTTCTAGAGTAATCAGAGAAAGTATATAAGGTCCAACAACCTTCACCAGGAATTTCCTTCTGTTCCCTGATGAAACTATTTAGTCCTTCTAATGTTCCCTCCTTGATCTTCTGCATTGAACCAGATTCATCAAGGACAACGATAATGTCTGTGTAATCTCTCATAATTTAGTTATTCCCAATACTGTTGATAGTCTTTACTGAAACGCTTTTTTAGTTCTTCTAAGTAGGTAAAGGTCTTTATCTTAGTCATCCATAACTTATTGTTATGAACTCCTTTGCATACAACACCTTCAAATACTGGATACTTACTTTGCTGAACATCTTCTATGAAACTTTGATTTAGATTGCCATCATAAACTACTTCAGCTATTTCTAAATGATTGAAGAGTTTAATGAAATCTCTAGGAGGAACTAATCCTTTCTTATGAAGATGAATATCAAAAAGAATAAGATCTTTAGTTTCTGTAGGATGATGATGACCAGCGAAACTAGAAGGACCAAAGAATTCACAGAAGCAAATAACTTCTTTTACTCCTCTGAAGTATTTATTCTTAGTAATAAGTTTCTCTATTTCTAGAGCATACTTATTCTGGAAGATCTCAATAGCAGAACCAAATTCTGGGTCAGAATGATCAAAGAGTCTTTTTCTAGTTCCGAAGAGATGCCAACCTTTCTTTATTTGCCATTCAAACCTGAGATTAGAGCCATCATACTTCTTGAATGCTATACATGGAAGTCCTTTGATAGAGCCTTGACCATTAACTCCAGGAATACTTGGATATTGTTTCATAGATAGAAAAAGAGCTAGGATTAATTTCCTAGCTCTGAGTAAAGAAAATATTATAGATCTTCTAGATTAAGCTCTATTGGATCATTTAAAGTAAGCTTAGGAGCAGAAGTCTTACTAGCCTTCACAACCTTCTTAGCATCCTTCTGAGCTTGCTTGAGATCAAGCTTGGCACACTTCAGAGCACTCTTAGTTTCCTCTGCATCCTTCTTGAGATCTGCTTGTCTCTGAGCATTCTTCTCAAGCTGAGTCTGAAGCTGTACAACTTCTCGCTCTAATCGTTCTACATCTGTTAACTTCTTAGCCATGTGACATAAACCTTTCATTGAAAAAGTAATATAGTGAATTAAGAAACAGCTCTTAATTCATCAACTATTTGTTGTCTCTGTTTATCTAACTCTTCTAACTTCTTTGTTAGTTCTACTTTCTTATCCTTCTTAATTTCTTCAGAAAGTAAATCTACTATCTTCTGAAAATCTTTTCTAGGAAGATGATAAGACCAACTAGGATTAGTAGGAACTGTAACTTTTAAATCTTTATTTAGTATAGAATAGTGAAAATCACGCATTATTTAATTCTCTCAATACATAATCTAGACATTGATCTTTTAGTTGATATAAGCTATTCCAAGGTCTAGGAACTAGGATAGCTTTCCCACCAGCTTCAGTAAATTCTTTCACATTCTTATCATAGTCATCTATGAGAAGATGATCATAAGATGCACAGAATTGTTTAGCATTACCAAAAAGTCTATTCTTGATATGAGGATAATGTTCCTTAGTCCAGAATCTTTTACCATCCATGCAACCAATAGTATTACATGGGCTAGATAAGAAACATATATTATCACAACCTACTTTGTTAATGCAAGCTTGTACTAGTTCATCAGCTTCTAAGGTCTTCTCTAGCTCTGCCCAGAACTTGAATCCCATCATACTCCAAGCAGCTTCTATTTCCTTCTGACTATAACCAAGAGGTTTGAAGAAATCCCAGAGACCAAAGTTCTCTTCCTTATCATAAGGATCATCTTCTTCAAGAAGCTTACAAGCTCCTTTAATAAAGGAACATAAAACACCGTCCATATCCAATAATATTTTATTTATCACCAGTTATATATTTTCTAAAAGCTTCTTCTATAGTTAATTTAGAAAGTCTTTGATGAAGAGTACTAATATTAACCTTTAATTTTTCTGACCATTGTTTGAGAGTTAAAGTTTCATTATTAAACGTAATGAATCTGTTATTTCTTTTATTATAAGATTGTTCCTTATTAGTAGCCCAACAACAATTTCCTGGTTCATAGTTACCATTATTATTAATTCTTTCAATGGTATGTTTCTTAGTAGGCTTAGGTCCAAGATCTTTTAAAAAAGAAAGAAAGTTTTTCCATTCTTCACATACTTGAATACCTCTAGCACCATTATCCTTATACCTTTTATTTTTAGGATTAGTACATCTTTGTATCATATTAGCCCAACTTCTATATTCAGGACTACGTTCTGTTCTACCAGCTAAACCATGTTTGTAGTTTCTTTCTCTTAGTCTTTCTTTCCTAGAACATCCACAACTAGTAGTGTTTCCTGTAAGTAAAGAATTAATTTTAACAGTAAACTCTTTACCACAGGAACATTCACATAGAACTTTTCTTCTACTATTTTCTAGGAAAGGTTCAGATCTAACTTCTATAGAACCAAAAAACTCTCCAATCTTAGGAAGATAAGAAGGAGTTCTACCTTTCCTCACTTAACTTCCTTTCCTGAGTAGTCAGTAGGGAAGTCTTCTAGATTAGATAAGAAGTCATGTTCTAGATCATAAAGTTCATTAGGAAGAGAACCATCTTCTATTCCAACTAGTGTATGTTCTAACACCATTGCATTGAATAAGATTGCAGCAAAGTGATCTTCAGATCTATCTCGTTCTAGTAATTGTTTTAGATGTCTTCTAAGAGAAGCATAAGTTCTCTTGATTGGCATTCCCTTAGTCCAGTTATATTCAGCATACTTCTTAGCACCAGACTCTAGTAAGTCTGCTAATCTCTTGTCAATCCAGATTGGAACCAAGTCATAGCGAGTTTTGCCAACCTGAACGTCTCTCATTGCTCCAGTGCTAAATTGTTCTTTCTCAGTCATTCTCTATCTTTGCTAGTCTTTCTTGTAAACTCTGAATTTCTTTCTTCAACTTATTTATCTCTACTTGTTTGTAATCAATATGAGGATAGTTCTTATTTAGATAATCTTTTAACTCTTTAACATCTTCATCATAAAGAGCTATATGTGTATCTCTGTCTGTTTCTAAGTACAAACTATTATCATTATAAAGTTGTAAGTGTTTTATCATTTACCTAACTCGTTTCTGAATGATTGCCATGTATAGAAGTTAGCATTGTATAAGATCTTTTCTAGTTGCTTGTATTCAAAATAGTTAATAAACTCTTTCTTGCTGTTATAATCAGGATCAGGAGTAGCTTGATGTTCTAGTGGACCCCAATGACC
>JACCDR012303608.1_pt1 | contig 13340 bp, 20 predicted proteins | sample 7446431 | NCBI WGS metagenome assembly JACCDR01 (sample SAMN15323443, study PRJNA562643) | freshwater metagenome | isolation source: river surface water | place: USA:Blue River Watershed | collected 2017-08-17
GGTCGAGAAGGAGACCCGCCGCGGCGAGAAGTACCTCGATTACGACATGGACTTCAACGGCCGCCCCCTCTGCCTGGGCGACTACGGCATCCTCGTCGACAACGGTGAAGACGCGGCCAACTGCCCCGCCTGCAAGCGCTCGACCCAGTCCGACGAGGTCGGCCCGCCGGAGCGCCGCTTCGCGATGAACATCATCCGCTACGGCATGAACCGCGACCTCAAGCTCATCGAGCCGTTCAAGTGCGACTGCCTCGTGTGGGGCTTCACCGACAAGACCTACAACCGGCTCATCGACATCGCCGACGAGCACGGCACCCTGCTCGGGCGTGACCTGCTGCTGACCTGCACCAACGAGCCGTACCAGAATTACGACATCCAGGCCGGCGCCCAGTCGTTGTGGCAGGCCAACGACCAGATCAAGCAGACCGTCACCGGCACCTACGCCGCGAACAAGGTGCCCGAGCTGGAGCGCGCCTGTGGGCGCAAGTCCGAGACCCGTTGGATGATCAAGGATCTCGACACCATCGCGGAGCGGTGGCGCGCCGCCCGCGGTGAGAAGGACGGCACCGAGACGGCCGGCGCCGCGGCCCTGGACACCGGCCTCGCCCAACTCCTCGACACCACCGGCACCCCCACCCAGGCACCGGTCGACATCGCCAGCCTGCTCGACAGCGCCCCGGCCACGGCCGAACCGGCAGCCGCCGTCGACGAGCAACCCGCCGAGACGGCACGCGAGCCGCAGCCGGTGCCGGCCCGCGCCGGTGGCGGCGAGTTCGACTTCACCGCGATCCTCGACGGCCTGAAGTAGCCCCCGATGGCTGTGCCCGGTCCCGTGAACCCGTCCCCGAACCGGGCACAGCCGTCACCGGCGTCGGGTAGCATCCGCGGACTGTCCGACGAGGAGGTGTCCGACATGGCGGGGCTGCGGGGCAGGTACTCACCCGTCGACCCGGTCGCCTACGGCGCGCCGCAGATCTGCCCGAACGCCACCACCGGCGTCACCAGCGCCGTCACCGGCACCAACGCCGACCTGATCGAACAGGTCGCCCGCCTCTGGATCGCCCCCGGGGACCGGGTCGTCGATGTCACCTACGGCCGCGGCGTGTTCTGGCGTAACCTCCCCGACCTGACCGTCGAGGCGACCGACCTCGCCATCGACGGCACCGACTGCCGCAAGCTGCCCTACGACGACGCCAGCGTCGACGTGCTGGTCTTCGACCCGCCGTACCAACCCACCCACGGCAAACCCGACCGCAGCTTCGGCGTCGGCAACTCCTACCGCCTCGGCGTCGCCCAGCTCCAGACCATCAACGACGTGCTGGAGCTGTACCGGGAGGGGCTGGAGGAGGCCGCCCGGGTCGTCAAACCCGGCGGCCGGATTCTCGTGAAGTGCCAAGACCTCACCTACAACCACCGGCTGCACCTGGTGCACCTGTGCGTGCTGCGCCGCATGGCCGCCACCGGCTTCGACCTGTGCGACCTGTTCGTGCTCCTCAACACCTCCCGGATGCCGCAGCCGACGAAACGCCAACAGCGCGCCCACCGCGCCCACAGCTACCTGCTCGTCGGCGTCCGCGTCGAAGATGTGCCGTTCGTGTCAGGGTCCGGTGACCTTGATTGAAGGATCTCTCGGAATACGGCGGCGGCGATCTTCACGTCACCGTCGGCGATCTCCAGGCAGAGCCCGAGAACCTCACTCAGCAGCTCACCCAGCGTCTCTGTCTTCTCATCGTCGCTCACATCCGTAAGGGCCGCCGGGCGACGGGTTTGTGAGGTCGCCGGGTCGAGGTTCACCCCTTCGGGTGATTCACGCCTGCTCGCTCACGCCACGGCGCGCCCACACCGATCCGTCCCCGTCGCGACCGATGTGTACTGCATGGCTTGCGAGTGCGCGTCGGCGATCACCGCCGAGATGGTGGACTGGGTGCGGCTCGGCGGCGCGAACTCCGGCTGCTGCGGCAACTCGGCGCACACCTACGGCTTCCACGTTCCCGCTTCGCGACTGTCCACATCGGACTACTCCCGGTCGCATGAGCCGGGCCGCCCGTTCAACATGAACTGGGCCTGCGCCGGGGACTTCTCCCACCGCAACAACCCGGCGCTGCGTGACATGCACGCCGTCGTCCTCGCCCGCCTCATGCGCAACGATCCGGCCCTGTCGATGATCTGCGAGTTCATCGGCAAGCCGTGGCCGGACAAGCCCGTCTACTACTGGGCGCGGTGGAACGGGACCGGCACCCTCCGCCGCTACACCGGCTCCGGCCACGACCACTGGAGCCACATCTCCTGGTGGCGCTCGCGGGCCAACGAACGCGCCCACCTGTGGCGTGACGTGCCGGCCCAGCCGACCGTCCCGGTCCCGGCCTACCCCGGCTACGTCATCAAGTACAACCCGAGCAAGTACGACGGCAACCTCAAGACGTGGCAGACCCAGATGCGCAAGCGTGGCTGGCGCATCGTCGTCGACGGCGTCTACGGCCCCGACACCAAGCGCGTTGTCGGTGCTTTCCAGAAGGAGAAGCGGCTCGGGGTGGACTACGAAATTGGTCCGATCACCTGGCGGGCTGCGTGGGCAACCCCGATCACCTGACCGACGCCCGCCGCGAACATCGCCTGTGGCGGCAGGCCGCCCTCATCGCCGGAGCCTACGGCACCGCCGCGGTTGATCGGTTCCGGCAGCTCGCCGACGCCGCGGAACGTCGACACCGCGAACCCGTAGAAGTACCTGTGAGCACCTCCGCCTTCGACGACCTCGCCCAGGTCGCCTACGCCGCCTACGGCACCGCCACCGACGGGAAGAACTACCAGGGCCTGCCGATGCCCACCTGGGACGACCTCGGCGCCCCGATCCAGGACGCCTGGCGCGCCGCCGCCCGCGGCGTCGTCGCCGCCCTCGCCGAACTGGACGCCCAGGAGCGCTACCACCTGTTCACCGCCAACCGGCCGGAGCCGCCGCAGTGAAGGCCCTCGGCGCGATCCACCCGGACTGCGGCTACGTCCCGTTCACCGGCCGCTGGCACATCCCCGGCTGCGACCCGATCGCCCACACCATGCTCTGCCTGGACGTGAACGCCATCATCGACCCGCCTATCTACCGCGCCATCGCCGACGACCACGAGCTGTGCGCCATGCTGCCCTGCGCGGACTGCCGCCGGTGAGAGTCGTCGCGGTCGACCTCGCCGCGAAGTACTCCGCCGCGGTCACGGTCACCCGCGGCGGGATCGTCTTGTCCCAGGTCGACTCCTGGGGCCGCGACGACACCGGATTCCTCGCCACCATCACCGCCGAATGGAGCTTCGGCAACCCGCCCGCCGCGCTGGTCGTCGAAGACCTCCCGCACGGTGTGCCGTACATGACCGTCACCAAACAGGTCTGCCGGCTCCAGGGCCGTCTCATCGACCGGATGCTCGGCTACGGCGCCGGCCACGCCCTGCTGTGGGCCGCCCCCATCGCCTGGCGCACCCACTTCGATCTGAAACGCGGCTCCGGCGCGCAGGCCGTCGTCGACACCGCCGCCGCCCACGGCTATGCCCCGCCCGATCTCAGCGCCCGCGTCGTCGGCCGCGGGGACAAGGCCATCGCCCGCAAGGTCGCCACCGACTACGCCGCCGCCTACCTCATCGCCCGGTGGTTCATCGACGCATACCACCACGCCGCCGAGACGTTCGACATCCCCGGGATCACCCGACAGCCGACCTAACCACTGCCAATCCGATCGCCGGTGCCGTAGCATCTGTTGCTGGGTTCAGCGACATCATTCAACGGCAGCGCCCACTCACCCCGGTCCGGCGATCACCGGGAACCGTGAGTGGGCGCTTGTCGTGTGAAGGGGAGCTGAGCACATCGTGGCCAAGGATCTCGACGACATCCTCAAGGACGTGGCCAAGAAGTTCGACGTGCGTGTCGGCGCGATGTCCACTGTGGTCAGTCCGACCGAGGCGCTGACGACCGGCAACCTCGCCATCGACTACCTCACCGGCGTCGGGGGCCTGCCCATCGGCCGGGTCACCGAGCTGTACGGACAACCGTCATCCGGAAAGTCGACGACCGCGCTCCAGGCCGCCGCCGCGTTGCAGCAACGCATCCTCGCCGACGGCACCGACGACCGCATCCTCTACCTGGACTTCGAGCACGCCCTCGATGAGGACTACGCCACGTCGCTCGGCCTGGACGTGGAACACCCGAGCTTTCTCCTCGCCCAGCCGTCCTGGCTGGAGCAGGGCGCCGAAGCCGCCCGCAAGATCATCGAGTCGGGGAAGGTGCGACTGTCCATCTGGGACAGCGTGGCCGAGATGACGCCGAAGTCCGTCCTCGAATCGGAGTTCGACCGGCGCACCGGCGCGATGGAGCGTGCCCGGATGATGAAGGAGTTGCTCGCCCGCCTCACCCCGCTCATCTACGAGCACCGTTGCGCGGGCGTGTTCCTCAACCACGCGATGGAGACCCTGGAGATGGGCGGTGGCCGTCCTGGGATGCCCCCACCGGAGACCACTCCCGGCGGGAAGGCCCTGAAGTTCTACGCATCCCTGCGCATGTCCTACAAGCAGGTCAGGCAGAGCAAGGGCAAACAACGCGACGCCCTCACCGGCGAGGTGACCGACCAGGTCGTCGCTGTCGACACCAAGGTCAAGGTGACCAAGAACAAACTCGCCAACCCGTTCCGTGAAGCCGTCGCTCGGGTCCGCTTCGGGCAGGGCTTCGACAACGTGTGGTCGGCGATGCAGGTGCTCATCGCGTACAAGAAGGTCGTCCTCGGCGCCGCCGGCTACCACTACTTCGACGCCAAGAACGTGCCCGACCTCGTCCACGACGACATGGCCCGATCCGCGACCGGGCGCCCCACCATCCACGGTGAGGCCGCGGTCCTGCGTTTCGCCGACGAACATCCCGACTGGCGGGCCACGGTCATCGCCACCGCCCAGGCCGTCATCGAGCAGACCGGCGACACCGTCATCCCCGACGCCGAACCCGAAGGCGTCTTCGACGACACCCTCAACCTGCTCGGAGAATCACGGTGACCGGCGACCTGCTCGGCCAGCTCCCGCACTGCGACAGCGCCGTCCTGCACGCCCCCGGTGAGTGCGAATACTGCGACCGGCACCCCGACTGGCAGCAACTGCGCACGGCGTGGGGCATCGCCTACACCGGACACGCACCCACCGGCAGCGAACAACCCTGCCCCTCCGACGCCCGTCGCGGTCGGCACGGCGCGCACACCTGGGCCGGCAACCGCCCCACCAACATCGGCGTCCCGGTCGCCGAGTCCGACACCTCCCGCGTGCTGTACGGCCGTCTGCATCAAGACGAACTGTAGAGCGGGGGCGCGGAGACGGTATTAGTCAACATGACCGCCTCCGACATCACCGTCGCGCAGATGCGACCGCAACTGCTCAGCCTCGACACCGTCCGGGAACGTCTCGCCGCGTCCGAGCCGTTGGCCGCCCACCACTTCCAGACCGGCCCGAACGTCCGGTTCGCGGTCGCGCCCGGCTGGCAGCACGGCATCGACGCCAAGGCCGGCACCGACCCCGTCGACGCCTTCATCGCACCGAGGTTCGGCCAGGACGCCAGCGAGTTCCAGCTCACCAAGGACGCTTTCCTCGAAGCGACCTCGACGATCGGGTTGCCGAAGGCGTACGTGACGCGCAGTCCCGCCGAACTGATCGAGCCCGCGCTCAACTTCTGGTATCGCTCCGGTGAACGGGTCGGCACCACCCGGGACTTCCAGCTCCTCGTCTCCGGCGGGCACGGCGCCGCGATCACCCGCGCGTCGATCAACCCGTTCTCCAACGTCCGGCTGTTGGAGCAGGCCCTCGCCGGCATCGAGGCCCGCTACGGTGCGGGGGAGGTGCTCGTCGACTACAAGTTTCAGCACTCCCTGAAGCGCACGCACCTGCGCCTGGTCGTGCCCGAGTACCAGCGCCGGATCACCGGCAGCGGCACCGACGACGACAACTGGTCCGTTGGCCTGCAACTGAAGAATAGCCTGATCGGTGACGAGAAGACCTCCATCGAGGGCTATCTGTTCCGCTGGTGGTGCACCAACGGCGCGATCGACACCCGCAACTCCTCCGGCGTGTGGACCCGCCGCGGCGCCGGCCGGGAGGAGGACGTGTACGAATGGGCACGCGCCACCGTCGACGACGTACTCGGTGGCCTGGAGCCCGCCCTCGACGCCGTCCAGGCCCTGGTCGACATCCCGGTCCAGGGTGAGGCCAACGAAGTGCTCCGTGACGTGTTCACCCACTACCGGGTGCCGCTGCCCGAGCGGACCCGCATCATCGAGCGGATGGTCGATTCCGGCGGCCCGCTGACGATGTACTCCGTCATGGCCGCCATCACCGAGGTCGCCAACACCGCCGACCTCGACCCCGCGCACGTCGACAACCTGCTGCGCATGGGTGGGGACCTGCCTCACGCCGCCACCTCCCGGTGCGGCGCCTGCCGCCGACTGATGCCGCACTGATGCACCTCGACCGCCGAGACCTCGACATCGTCCTGCTGGAGCGGGTGCGGGCGACCGTACGTGCCGACCTCGGCCCGGCCGTCGCCGACACGGTCAGACTCGTCAAGATCCTCGACCTGATGGTCCACGAGCTGAGTGTCGACGTGCTCTCCGACCGGCTCCCGCCCGCCGAGATCCACCACACCGTCCGCGCCAAACAGACCGTCACCGTCGACGGCACCGTCACCTACGACCGGTTCGCGACCTGGTGGGACCACTACAAGGCCACCTACCGGGGCCGCTGGTGGATGCGGTGGCGTCGCTGGAACGTCCGCACCGTCAAAGAGGCCCACCCGTACACCGTCACCCGTGACATCCGCTGCAAGCACCACGTCACCGTCGACCTGGAGCGTTACCGCACCTATCCCCACGCCACGGTCGCACTTCCGGAGAGCTTCGGCGCTCCGGTGCGCGCCTACTCGTACGGCCTGCGGGTGGGATCGGAGTGGACCGCCGCGTGAGCCGTCACCGGGATCGGGCGCGACTCGTTACGCCGGCCGTGCGTATCCTGCTCCGCCTGATCCCGGTGGTCGCCGCGTTGGCGATCGTCGCCGTGGCCTACGCCCTGGCCGTCGTTTTCCTGCCCGCCGCGCCGGCACCGACGCCAACGGTGACCGCGACCCCGCCACCGACGCCTCCGGTGACGTTCGCGACCGCCTGCGCCCACGCCGGCTACTGCGACCTCGACACCGATTCGATATGCACGATCATCTACCTCGCCGAGGAGGCCGGCACCCCCTTCGGCCAGATCATGGACGGACTCGAACACGAAGCCTGGCGCCTGGCCCGCGAGTCGTTCGACGCCTGCCCGCAGTACCTGCCCTACTGGAACACCCTGGTCGACCGGTCACCCACCGCCTGGCTCGGATAGACACACAGCACCCCCGGCCGGAGGAGAAGTACGGCCGGGGGTGCTGGGGTCAGGGAGAGCGTCAGACCTTCGCCCCGCCACTCCAGTAGCGGCCGGACAGGTCCGGTGTGGACACCGAACCGACCTTGACCGGCTGGGACACCGCCGCCGACGCGGGGGACGCGCCGACAGCGATGATGAACCCGACGACCGCGCACGCGGTCACGAACCGACGAACCGACATCTGACACCCTCCAGGTGATTGAGTTGCCTACCGGATCGGTAGGGGATGGGTTTCGCTCCACCGGGCCGCGGCGAGCGCTTGCCTCCGCCCGTACTCGGTGAACGTGTAGAACGTCCGAGGCCGTGTGTATTGGCGCTGGACGCCCGTGCGGCGCTGTTCGATCCAGGTCTCCGTCCGCCGGGTCAGCCAGCCCTCCGCGTAGAGGAGGAGCAGCGTGGGGTAGACGGTGCCCGGGGTGAGGCGGGTGATCCCGATGATTTCGTTGCAGTAGTGCGGTTGGGGATCGTCGGCGAGGAACACCCGCAGGACGGCCATGCGACTCTGGGTGAGCCGAATCATCGGCTTACGCCGGTTCGGTCGGTGTCCAGCCTCTGACGATCTGCGGTTTCGACGCCACCGCAACGGTCACGACCGCGTCGATGATGTCGCTCGGCGCGTCCAGCCGCAGCAGCAGGTTACGCAGGATCGAACACACCCGGTCGTAGTGCTCCGAGGTGACGTTCAGGTGCGCGTGCGCCTCCGCCAGCGACCGCCCGTCGTAGGTGTTCGGACCCCCGAGCAGGCTTGTCAACAACAGGGCCATGTGCCGCTTCAACTTCGGCATCTCGGTGTCGCGGAAGTACGCCGCCAACTCCTCGTCGGCGAGGATCTCCTCATAGAGGAGATTCACTGCGGTGGCGATGACGGCGGCACCTCCGAGCCGCTCGTACATCGACGGTTGTTGTTCCGGCTCCGGCATCTCCGCCGGGACGGGTTTGGTGTCCACGGGTGCACCTCACCTTTCGGAATCATCCAGCCGCCCGAAAAACGGGTGGCGTTGTGACTACCTACGGTCAAGGTCGCGGGTTGCGGAACGGGTCCCAACCGGGTCCCGGACGGGTGCGAACCGGGTGCAGCGTAGTCAGCCGGTTACCGAATGGTTGCTAACTAACCGAACGGTCGACGGTCGCACCCAACCGAACTGGCGGAACGCCGCAGCCGATGTGTCAACCATGCGGGTGGGACTGAACGTCGAAGCCAAAGAGCTACCGGCCGCCCTCGCCAACTTCCCGGCAATGGCGACAGCGCGTGTGTTCGGCCCGCCCGGCTCCGGCATTCCCACCTGGACCTCACCAACCGTGACCGCGCTCCGGAAAGCTGGCGTGGTGCCGTGGATCTCGTTCAAGGACTGGACCTCCGACACGGCCGCATCCGCCGCGCTCCGGACCTGGATGGTCATCCCCGACGACGTGACCCTGACCTATCTCACCTACCACCACGAGCCCCAAGGCGATCTCAACCCCAACGAATACCGCCGCCGGTGGCGCATCGTCGCCGACGTGGTCCGCGCCCACCGCAACGCCGCCCGCGTCAAGCTGGTCCCCATCGACGTGCTCTACCCGTCCCGACGCAAGATCTGGGACCGCTACCGCACCGACTGGACACAGTGGACAGGCATCTGGCAGCAGTGGGCACCCACCGACCGCGCCGGCCGCTACCTCGGCGACTACATGGGCTGGGACTGCTACCTGGAGATCACCGCCACCACCTACGAACGGCCCGAGCGCTTCTTCGCCACGCCGATCGGCGCCGCGCACACGCTCGGCGTTCCGCTGGTCATCCCGGAGCTGGGCGCCATCCGCGTCCCCAGCGACGACAGCGGGATGCAACGCGCCGCGTGGATCAACAACTGCCTGCTCTACCTCGCCGCGCAGGACTGCCGGTTGGTCAACTGGTGGCACGCCACCGGCACCAACGGCAAGGACTACCGGCTCACCGACACGCCATCGGCCGACGCCTGGCGCAACGCCATCGCCCTGCACAACGACTGAACCCTCCGCCTGTCGTCACACCTGCCACCGCGCACCACCTGAACAGACGACTAGGCAAACCCCTCGCGCAGTGCGAACGTTGACCCATGACGAACGGCGCACCGACCCCCACCCGTCAACGCTCGAAGGAACGTAACCACTTCCTCGCCGGCGTGCTCGACGGCGCGCTGAGCCACGACGGGCACGGATTCCCGGGACAGGTCGAGTACCGCTGGGAAGGCCGCGAGGACGACGGCACCGTTTACGCGGTCATCTACGACAGGTACGAGGACACCCACCTGGACTGTGTCCACTGCGGACGGACCGTCGACGACCTGACGTGGAATAACGATGGCACGATGACCTGGACCATCGACGGCGTCAGCGCGTGCGGCGACGGCGTGCACGAACCGCAACACGTCTACGTGGTCACCCTGGACACCATCGCCAGAGGGCTCGGCATCATCCGTAACGCCGTCCTCGCCGACTTCCGCGAGGGTGACGAAGCCGTCCGTGTCCTCGCCAACGCCACCACCGGCGAACGGCTCGGCGTGCACCCGGACATCCGCCGCGCCATCATGCTCATGGACCGTACCAACGGTGACGAGGGTGACACCGACGTGTTCGGCTACCTCGCCATCCTGGAATGCGCCATCTTCGGCCAGGTGGTCTACTCATGATCGTTCTCGTGCTCATCGTCGTGTTCCTGCTCGCGCTTGCCGTGATCCGTCTTACCCGACGGGAGCGCCCGTGACCGCGCTGTACATCGCGGTGCTCGTGTTCGCTGTCCTCTGTGGACTCGCCCGGCTGTGGTTCGGTGGCGAGTAAGGGGGTTACCCGATGGTGCCGGATGTCGGCTGATCGGTTACTAGGGACTCCCCTAGTAGATGACGCGACCGCATCGGAGCGAGGGATACCTTTAGTACATCGTCGCCGAGCACCGGAGGAAAGCCATCATGAACGAGATCGCCGAGCGCACCGCAGAGCAGGTCAAGGATGACGTGATCGCCCGCCTGGACGCGACCTACACCCTGATCTACGCCGAACGCGACGACGCGCTCACCAACGAACAGATCGCCGTGCTGCTCAAGGGTGAGAACCTGTTCGAAAGCGATGCGTTCTCCCGCCTGGAGGAATGGGAGAGCGACGTGCGGTACGACCGGGCGATCGAGATCATCAAGGATCTCTGCGAGGGCGACGAGTACGACATCCTCGACGCCGACCCCGACGCGCTCGACGAGGTCCGTTTCGCGATCTACGACCGCGACGACAGCGACATCTACACCGCGCTCCTCAAGAACACCGGTAGCCGACTGTTCCGCTACGACCTCGGGTACGAGCTGGAGTCGGATTCGTGGCGGTGGGACGACCAGCAGTACAACACGGCCGTGCGTGAGATCGCCGAGGCCGCCAAGCTGGACCTGACCCCGGACCTGGCCGCCGACCTGCGCACCCTGGTCACCGAGGCGAGCTACGGCGGCCACCTGTACATCATGTGGTTCGGTGACACCGAGCAGGCCGTCGACCTGGCGAGCGCGATCGAAGGCACCGAGGCGAACACCAACCCCGGCACCGTCACATTCATCAATCCGACCCTGCTCATCCTCGACGGGTTGAACGGCAGCGGCATGGACGCGCAGGTCAAGGCGACCATCACCCTCGACATCAAGCCGGGCAACGTCACCATCGACGCGCCGCGCACCGGCACCGGCTACACCTGGAGCGAGGTTGCCTACCCGTCCGTCTCCGCGTACCGCTGCGACGTGACGATCCACCGGGCGACGCGATGACCGGCGACCACGGCATGAATCCGGCGATGCGACCGGGAGCGCTGGCGACGGTCGGCGACCTGACCATTTGCGATGGTCTGGTTACGGTGGTGACGGAGATTCACACCTACGCGCCGAACACGCCGAACGCGCTGGCCGCACCCATCAACCCGGGCTGTGTCGTGCGCGCGGTCGTCACGCCCAACGGCGTTCGGCACTTTGGACACCTGCCGGGCGAGCGGTACCGAGGATGCGAGATCGCCGCACTGGCGCCCGATGGCGTGTCGTTTGAAGGCGACCTGATCGGCGACTAGGGATAACCCTAGTAGATGACGCGGTGGGCGCTCACTGCGCCGCACGCTGTAGGGGTAGCAGGTGTTCCATAACGACCGGAGGTACCCGAGATGCCCAAGCCGCGAGTGATCACCAACGCCATCGCCAACAAGCACACCGCCGGCAACGAGCGAATCATCGAATTTAGCAACGGCGGGCGGACCACCGACGAGCACAAGGGTGGGCTGATCTCGTTCCGCAACACGGACAACGGCACGTTGCGCGTGGAGGTCTACCGGTGCGACCCCGGCGTGGTCGTCCTTGGCCCGTTGACGAGCGAACCGGTGTCGTGGGTCAAGAATCCGGAGATGAACGTCGACATCGACCACAACGGCGTCATCGGGCCGGTCCGCATCGTCTTCGTCGGCGCCGGTCGCGCTGTCGTGATGACCACGGCGCACGGCAACGACACGCTTCCGGCGCTGGTCTACCGAGGTCGTGACTACCTCGTGCACGTGGCGTTGGAGCGACACAGCGACGGCACGTGGACGCCGCACGCCGAGACCGACTACGACGTACGTCGCCGATCGCTTCGATCGCTCGGCGCCACTGTCGCCTCGCCGACCGCGAGCGCTGCCGTCAAGGCGGCCATCATCGCGGCTGTTGTCGTGCATTGGACCCCGGAGTTGGACCGGCAGGCGACCTACGCCAACGCGGTACAGGCTCTCTCCCACCTCGCGCGGGACCGCAACGAGGTCGCGGACAGGTTGCAGTCGTTGGACCTGCGGATCGCGACGCTGCACGCGGTCATCGCCGCGAACAGCGAGCCGATCAGCGACTAGGGGAATCCCTAGCCTGTGTGTCATGATGTCACTTACAACCCCCGGAGGTACCACGTCATGAGTTACAAGACGCGACAGCGACGGATCGCCCGTCGGAGACGGGAGCGCGCCACCGTCTACAGCACCCGTACCCGCCGTCACACGAACTAGAACGCGCAACTTACTCACACACAGGAGGTTTCCCGCCATGTCTGATGACGACGATGTTCGGAACCTGTTCCACGAAATGAGGGCCAACCTCATTCGCAATCAGATGCGCCGTCTCGTGAGCGCGGCAGGCGGTGATCTTGACGAGATGACGAACAACGCGCTGCGCGAGATCGTACGCGAGACCAGCCCCGCCACGATCGACCGGCTTGTCGCGCTCCTGGAACGACTCGCCGACCCGACACAGGCCAGCACGGGCGACGACGCGAGCGGTGCGACCGGCCTGCTGCCGATCCGGTACGCGGTGACCTACCGACTCACCACCGAATCGCCAGACGCACTCCACGTGATGTCGGTCGAGGTACAGAATGGTTCGATGTTTCGCGGCATTCCGGGAATCGTTGCGGCGCACAACAGTGTGGAGCCTGCAAGCGTCATCGTTGTCAGCGCCGTACTGATCTTCTAGAAGCACATACACGGTCCGACCGGAATGACACGCCAACGCTAGGGGAGCCTCTAGCGTTGGCGTGTGTCGGGGGTGCTGCCTCTGACGCCACCGTCAAGAAAGGAAGGGTGCGGGGTCATGATCGACATGCAGGCATTCCGTTCGATTGTCCGTGAGGCCATCGGCGTCCGCGCGGTGATGCACCGCGATCCTGGCAACAGCGCGGGGCTCGACGAATCGCTCGCCACGCTCGTGCGGTGTATCGGGTACCTGTTGGGCGGGCAGTACCGCTCCGACCCGTACGCGCGTCTCGTGACAGCGGTCCGCGCGGTCATCGACGAACACGCAACCGACCACCATCGACAGTGCGAGCGTGGCTACTGCGGTCGACCCCGTCGCGGGTCACCTCCTGCGGCACGCGACGGCGGAGGTCTTCCCGTTCGTGTACGCCCGTGGCGCTGACGGTCTGCTCTAC
>JACCDR010111365.1_pt1 | contig 13336 bp, 9 predicted proteins | sample 7446431 | NCBI WGS metagenome assembly JACCDR01 (sample SAMN15323443, study PRJNA562643) | freshwater metagenome | isolation source: river surface water | place: USA:Blue River Watershed | collected 2017-08-17
CAGCAAGAATTGAAAATTTCGGCAAATTTTATTCTGTTTCAGGATTTTACCGAACAACAAAACATAACACAATAGCTAGTAAATCAAGTACTTAGCCTGATTTGACTACTTTTACTGAGTTTTCAATACATAAGAACAAGTAGTCAAATATCTAAAATTTAATAATTATATGCAATTAATTATTAAATTTAATAGTATAGGTATGATTATTCGTATGGGTTATTTGTACGGAGAAAAATACCTGATTTTTTTACATAATATAAGCCATGCCTATACCCAAAACCCACACCTACAAAAAGCCGGGTGTGTGACAAGCGGAAAAGTGAAAATGAAAACCTGATTGGGTGGCTACGATGGAAATGAAAAGCCAGCGTACTAATCGCAAAAGCACTTAGTAGCCACCTACTGCCTTATCTACCATTACCCCACTAACCTAACAACCCCTTTCCAAAAGCTCATTTCCCCTCATGCTTTTATTCTTCAGGTAGAGGCTGGCACTTATTTTCGCTCCTCTTAAATTCCGCATTCCTTTTTGCAGGGTCATTGTGTTGCTTTTTGTGTATCCCCGATTGTTTTACTTTTCCCTTCTGTGTATGAAATCTCTACTGGTCTTTATCGGCAATCGAATTGCCTGTCTTCAGGATGTGTATGCCCGTAAGCGGCTTACTAGATAATCCTCGCATTTTTCTTCTTGAAGGCCTGTGTGGCTTTCTTATTGTTTTCGTGTCTGTTTTTCTGTTGTCTGCTTGCTAATCAAAGAAGCGGACTATCCTCGCATGGGCGGTAACCAAAATGCAACAGGACTCAGACACACACCTATTTATTGTTTCACCCTTTTTCCTTTTTCTGTTATGCTACAATTACAAGGTCTTGTCGTTACCCTGATTTCCATTAATGTTGAAACCAACAAAGATGGAATCGAAACCTATTACTGGGGCGAAGCCTCCGGCGAAAACCGCCAACGCATGCTTTACCGCCTGGGTCATAAGCAGATGCAATCCCTGATTGACCAACGTGATGCCCATTCTTACAAAGCTTTACAAGGGTGCATGATTTGCTTTAATGGCAAGGAGCCTGGCGTTGACAAAGGCGGTTTTATCGTAGACAAGTACATAGACGAAAACGGTGCGGAGGTTGTGCTGAAGACACCTCGCCTGATTATCGGCGGACTGGTCAACTACGTGAGCAAGTTTAGTCGCCACTCCTACAAGATGTGCATCTTTTCCGAGCTGGCCGTCGAAACCGACAAGCCGCTGGCGAAAGAAACACCGCTGAATTCTGCCAAATCCAGCAAGGCTATCAAAGCACCAGTCAATGGCATGGAGCTAGCAGCCTGATAGGCTAGCCATTTTCTTTCTTTTTCAAGGGCTCCTGTGAGCCCTTTTGTTTTTTTGTTCCACTTTATCTGTTTCGCTTATGCCTGTCGTCCTACATGGGATGGTCTACATGATTTCATCCAAAGCAGAATTGATTCGGATTCTGACTGAACTAGCCGCTAAATAAGGGGCTGCAATAAATAGTCATCCGACTGTTTTCCCGCACAGCATAGATTGTGCGGGTTTTGTTTCCTCAACCCTAAACCATCCACCCAATGCGAAAACTGCTCTTCAAACTCATGCTTTTTCTGTTTGAAAGGGAAATTGGCGAGCTTTCTTATACTGAGTATGGGAAAGGGCTCCAACACGGATACGAAAAAGCCTACCAGACAAGCCAGCCAACCTCCTCGCTGGATACCAACTGGGAGAAGTGGTAAAAGACACACAGCCAGTAGTCATACTGGCTGTGTTCATTTCCATCTCACAGGCCGTTTGTGTGGTAGGGCAAGGGGTTGGTATGCTACTGCGTTTTGGCTCGGTGCTACTGCGGTTTGATTTATAAGACAGCTTAGTTCTGGGTAGAACTCTTTGCGGGCAGTTTACTCAGGTAATCCACTATATCGGAAGTAGTACTTTTCTGGATGGATATATCTATTTCTTCCACCTGATACTTGCCGTCTTTTCCAGTGGCTTTGATGAGCTTGAGTAGCTCAATGCGTTCTTCGAGAGCATCAGCCCAGAAAGCATGTGGGTTGATATGATAACTTCCTCTTTTCACTCGTATGAGCAGGCGAAGGCTTGTTAGTTCGGTCATGTATTTTTCTACCTGCGTTCGCTTGATAGGTTGGTTGCCTGATTGATGAAGGGTTTGGTTGAACTCTTCGATCAGTGTTTCATTGAATTCAAACAAGCCATCGTCCGGATATTTTTTCAAGAGAAAGAACATGAGCTTTATTGAGTTCAGATACTGTACTTTGAGCATAGTCGTCAATGCCTTGTGAAAAACCTGTACAAAATCAATCTCCAGTTCTACCCATCCTTTTTTATGAGTAGTGACTGTTTCCTGGGTCTGGTAATAAATGCGTCTTGTGCGAGTCATAGGATTTTAGTTGTTTATCTGTGAATAATCTAAATTTTAATAATTTATTGATTTTTTGCAAATATTATTATTAAAAATTTGATTTTCTCGGTATTTTTTTACATGAAGAAACCCTACTAATAGGCGGGTTTCCAGGCCATTTTGGAGGGGGATACCCTACTAATAGGCGGGTTTCTTTCGGGGTTTTTATGGGTTTTCTTATTGAAAATCAATGATTTAGCAAATTTACTCCCTTAAGTGTAGTATCTACTCTAGAAACATGTCCGTCGGGAATGCACTTGTCGATGTCTGCTCCCGTTCGTCTACGAGGTTCGTGGAGGTCTTATTCATGCCCGCTTACCTTCGTGTAGGTTCGTTAAATGCAATTCCTTTTCAGGACACCAGACAGGCAATAAGTAAGGTATTTGAGGGCTCATAACACACAATGTAAGACTGCCTATCATTAACACGAATACCCATTCTGATACACACATACACCAAATCAAAAGCCTGTCTGTTTTGTCCGCTATATGCATCTAAAGGCCAAAAATCAAACACAATCATATTAGAAAAAAGCCAGTATATACTTATATATAATGTATAAGGAGGGTAAATTTATTAATATTTTAATTATTAATAAATTTTTAATCATTTAATTTAATATTTGAGAAAATAGTGTGTGGCTTTTTTTATGTATTTGTTTGTCGGTGTTGCCTGCGTTGGGTATTATAATAGGTAGACAGGCTACGTGCTTCTTGTTCGTCAGTCCGTTTTTCTGTCGGTTCTGTCGAACGTTGGGACAGACACCCTCTTTGCCAAGCTTAGATTTGAGCATTGGCTTTCGCAGCTTGGCAATGTGTGGCCGTAGTGCTGGGTATTTATTTTAATTATTGATGACACTTAGAAGTTATTGCATAACTGATATGTTTTAGTTCCGTCTTTCTTTGTCAGTATCTAAAGTTGACCACCTACACCCTTAAACTTCTCCACAAACGAGGTCAACTTTTGAAAAACCCTCTGCTTTTTTGTCAAATAAAGAGGGTTTAAAGGGCTCATTTTAGGTAAGATAGCATTAAGTTCTGTTCCATTTTCACTGGCATATTCACGCTTTAGAGAAGCTGATATATATCGCTTTGTTGCCTCCTCATTCAAATTCTCATCTACAATTAATTCTAAAGCTTCTGTTTTCTGTTTGCTTTGAGCATATGCAAAGAATGAATCTATCACATTTGCTTTATCTTGAAGGGCATCAAGGTCAGTTTCATTAATAAAATCAACAACCAAGCTCTCTTTTGCTCTATTTCCTACACTTGCACGGATAACCCTACGCATTTCTGTAATTAAAGTAGCTTTGTCTTTTATCTTTTTTTTATGCTCAAAAAGTAATTCAAGAATATAATCAAAGTTTATTTCTTGTGATTTTAGTAAGTCAACTTCGAATACTACATCGTCCCAATCAATTTTTGATTCTTCTGATTGTTTTCCAAATTTCTCACGTCTTAACCAGTCACGTATATCATTATAAGTAGATCGATAATCCTGAATAGTCCGCTCTTTCAACAATTCAATCTTTTGCATTGAGGCTATATCCTCATCTGTTACAAAATGAGCTTTTTTAAATTCTTCAATAGCGTCAGCATCATTTATGTCTATTGCTTGAAATGCTTTAAGATTGTTAAATTCATCGTAATTCTGTAGTATGTTTTCTACACGCAAGTACTCCCCAAATAGTTTTGAGAACTCTTTTTTGTCTTTTTCCTTTACAATTTCCTCAGGGTTAGGGAATTTTTCATTTAATTCTCTTACCACTTCAATATACCCTCTACGAGCATCACCTGTGGAAATGTCTGTAAATCCTTCTAAATATTCTTTGTAACTCTTTTCAAGGACTACGTTTTTAGTATTACTATCCCCGAAAAGCGTAATGGCATCAATAGCTGCTTTCTCTAAATCCCTGAAAGTAACAATATTGCCAAAAGTCTTTGTAGCATCGTAAATACGATTTGTACGTGAAAAGGCTTGGATTAAACCGTGATAACGTAGATTCTTATCAACAAACAATGTGTTTAGTGTTGGAGCATCAAAACCAGTGAGGAACATCCCGACTACAATTGTAAGGTCAACCTCTTTACTCTTAACTCGTTTGGCAAGGTCCCGATAGTAATTCTGAAACTCTTTACTGTCAACACCATAACTGGTTTTGAACATTGCATTATAGTCATTGATTGCTTTAGTTAAAGACTCTTTGGCACTACTATCCATTGCAGAAGGTTCAAAGCTCTCGTCAACTATTTCACCTATGGCATTCTGCTCTTCATTGGCTGCAAAGGAGAAGATTGTTGCAATTTTTAATGGCTTGTCGCTATCTTTTTGCAAATTGTTTAATTCCTCATAATAACACTTGGCAGCATCAACACTGCTTACAGCAAACATAGCATTAAAGCCTTTGTTACTTCCTTGATTTCTATGGGTTTTTATCTTGAAATTCTGTAGGATATATTGAGATATTTCTTTAATTCGAGCAGGATGGAGCAAAGCTGTTTTGTTTTCTGCTGCACTTAACTTTTTCTCATCTTGTTCTGTTTCTATGCCCTTAAACTGAGGTCGAACATCATTATAATCAACTTTGAATTTTAGGACTTTTTCATCCCTAATGGCATCAGTAATTACGTATGAGTGCAATTCACTACCAAATACACTTGCGGTAGTTTCCGCACCTAGTGCATTTTCTGGAAAGATTGGAGTGCCTGTAAAACCAAATTGATAGAACTTTTTAAATTTCTTTTTTAGGTTCTTCTGAGCTTCACCAAATTGAGAACGATGTGCTTCATCAAAAATGAAAACGACTTGCTTTTGATAAATGGCTAGATCATTCTCACTTTTCATGAGGTTATTCAGTTTCTGAATAGTTGTGACTATAATCTTATTATCATCCTTCTCAATATTTCTCTTTAATCCTGCGGTACTTTCTGAACCATTCACACTATCTGGAGAAAATCTTTGATATTCTTTCATCGTTTGAAAGTCCAAGTCTTTACGGTCAACTACAAAGAATACCTTATCAATAAATTCGAGTTCGGTGGCTAACCGTGCTGCCTTAAAACTGGTAAGCGTTTTTCCTGAACCTGTCGTGTGCCAGATATAACCACCCCCTTCAGTAGTTGACCACTTTTTAGCTTCATAAGAGCTTTTTATTTTCCACAACATTCTCTCTGTGGCAGCAATTTGATACGGCCTCATGATGAGTAGCGTATCACTCGTGTCAAAAACTGAATAGGTGAGGAGAATATTTAAAAGAGTATGTTTCTGAAAGAATGTTGCCGTAAAATCTTTAAGGTCTTTGATCAATGTATTGTCAGCCTTTGCCCAGTTCATGGTAAAATCGAAGCTGTTTTTATCCCGTTTTACGGTGTTGGCAAAATAACGACTATCAGTACCGTTGGATATTACAAATACCTGCAAGTACTTAAAAAGTGAGTTTTCACTATTAAAGCTCTCTTTGCTGTAACGATGCACTTGATTAAAAGCCTCACGAATGGCAACCCCACGCTTTTTTAGTTCTACCTGAACCAAGGGCAATCCATTGACTAGTATGGTTACATCATACCGATTGGCATGTGTTCCTTTTTGTTCAAATTGTTTGATTACCTGCACTTTATTCCGTGCAATATTTTTCTTGTCTACCAAGTATATATTTTGGATGTGCCCATCATCAAATACAAAATCATAGATGTAGTTATCATGTATATTCCTGGTCTTTTCAACTAGGTTATCGCTTGGCTTGTCTAAATACTCTTCTACAAAACGTACCCATTCACTATCTGAAAACTCCATGTTGTTAAGGGCTTGCAATTGTATTCTTACGTTAGCAAGCATTGCTTCCATGGTAGAAAGGTTCGCAGGATTTTCGTAGCCTTGATTGATTAAATCCTGAATAAATTCTTTCTCCAGTGCACCCTCCGTTTGATAGGCAGCAGGTGCCTCATTTGCCTCTGAATACTTCGTGTATTTATCCAGTACAATGAAGTTATTTGATTCTGCTATGGTATTATACATTGACATCCTGTTCTGTTTCACTATTATTAGCAATTGATTTGAACCTGTACATGCTTTTTAACTGACCTACTAAAAACCCCAACACTTTCTTATCATTTTCCTCAATGACTGCAACTTCTTCTCCATGATGTTTTGAATGGCTTGATAGATTTATGATGCGGTTATAATATGCTTCGCGTGAGTCTTCAGGTAAAAGATTTCTCCACTTATTATGTCCTAAAAATGTAGAAGTTTTTTCTAAAATATTTCGAAGAAAATTGTAATGATACTTTTGAACTTGCCCAGATTCAATTGCTTTTTCCAATTCCGATAATAAAAAAAGATGATAGGTAAATGGGGAGTCACTTGGCTGATCATTCAATAAAAAAGTGCCATCATTCAATTTTTCCAAACGTCTTTTTATACAATGCTTTACTTTATATCCATAACGTGAATCCGAATTATTGAATTCATTGAACAATACATTATAGAATAATGGATTGTGTGTTGTGATAATGAACTTTAGGTCAGATTGGCTTGATTTAATCAGCTCAGCCGTATTAACTGCCAATTCAATTAGATGCGTATCGTCTAACGAACTTACTGGATCATCAATAAACACATACTCTAAATCGTTAAACTGGTCTGTTTCGCGGTCGGCTTCTTCTGCCACATTTAACACACCAATGGTTTGCTCTAATAAACTGTAAAAAATACTCCAGATGAAACAACTTTCTTCACCCTTTGAGATTTTAATAAACTCAGAAGGTTCATCGTTTCCTCGTTCAAAAGAGAAACGGACTTCAGAATAGGCGCGAATCACTACATCATTACCATCCTTATCCTTTGTTGTAGATTCTTCATTAAACTTGGGCGTTAATTTATCGTTTGTATAGCGTTGAAAATGTTTTGCTATGTTAGGTTCTTGTCCTTGTTCTGCAAGTATCCAATGGGTGTAGCTATTGGGCTGTATTTTCAGCTTTCTATCGGTATCGTTATCCAAATCATTATCCCAATAAAACAAGTCTTCGGTAAATGCATTGTAGTACATTATCTTGATTTTGCTTTCCTCGCCTTCGTCTTCCATATCTTTAGGGGCGACCAAAAGCCTAAACTCACGTGATAACCGCGTCTTACCAGTGCCATTAAATGCATAGATTAACTGAACTTTTTTATCAGTATTTTTAAGTATCTCTGCTATTTCAATTAACGACTGTCCCATTTGATGATTCTATGTTATTCTTAGGAAACGTTAGTAATAAGTCACGATAATATTCATACTGCTTTTTTCTTAACTCAATCTCTTTCGGCAGACCTTCACTAATCGAGGAGGTGAGTATGTCGAATTTATCGAGGATTGTAACAATGCGTTCTTGCTCTTCCAATGAGGGTACGGGGATTTTATAAATTTCAAAATCAGATGCTCTAACATGAGGCACGCCACTTCCTCTCTTCATTAAATGAATTTCTCTTTGATGTTTTTTTAAAAAATAAAAAGCAAATTTTGTGTTTAAAACTGAATCATTTGGATGAATACTAAAAGCGTCAGTTAAAAATAATTCTTCATTCCAATAACTTATCAGTCCTGCATTTGCTCCTGATCTAGCGACAACAATAAATTCACCATTTCTATTAAATTCATTATGAAAACTTATAGGTTCGGCTGCATTCGCAACTACTGGAAATTTCCCAAAAACAGCTTGACTTTTTGTAAATGCTACCCCACGTTTAATTTCACCTACCTCCCCAAAACTCTTCCACTCCACTTCTCCATCTTCAAAACTCAACAACTGCTCTCGATAGTAACTATACTGTTTTTTACGAGCTGTAAGCTCTGCTGTAAGCTCTGCTGTAAGCTCTGTAAAGGTGTCGAGAATACGTACTATCTCTTTTTGAATTTCGAGTGATTTTTTGGGATTGTCAGGGCACGGAATTGGGATGTATATTTTTGCCATGTCCGTAGCTGATACATCAATAACCTTTGTACCTTTTGCATATTTTCCTTTCTGACTTGCAAATTCCTTGGTTTGGGTGAAATAAGCAAAATATTTACCTAGTAGAAGATGACCAGGCTTAATGATTGTGGCGTGCCCACCTGTGACAGCTTGTATTTTGCCGAGATAAACAACGGCTTTGCCTACATCTTCTATATTTTCACTCGTATTTGTAATAACAATATTGCCCGTTTCAACTTTCCGCAACGTTTTAGCTAATTCTGGCGAAACAAAAGACTTGGTGTTAGTTGTACTAAGGCCGTAATAAGTATAAATTTGACCATAGTGGATAGCAGGAATACCTGTTTCAGTAAAGTCTTTTTTTTGTAAACCATTACCGCGAACCAATTCGGAAATCTCTCCCAAAGTTTTCCATTCTACCTGAATTCCTTCTAACAATTTATCTAAATAACTCATGCTTCAATCTCATTTACAATTGCATCAATACTTATACGTAGCGAATTTATCTTCTCCACAGTGTTTGTAATCTCTTTATTCAATTCAACTATATCAAACTTCTCTCGTTTATCTTTGGCTTCTACATAAGAACTAACAGAGAGATTATAATCATTCTCAACAAGTTTAGTATTGTCGATAGTCCTAGCGACGTGCGCCACATCTTCTTTACTATCGAATATTTGGATTATCTTTTCAATGTGGGCATCGGTCAATAAATTATTATTGGTCACTTTCTTAAAGAAATCTTCACCACTAGCATCAATAAACTGTGTTTTGTTATCCGTTTTATGTTTGGAAAGCACCAGAATGGTTACAGCTATTGAAGTTCCATAGAATAGATTTGGAGCTAAATAGATAACAGTCTCTACAAAGTTATTATCCACTAAATACTTTCTAATTTTCTGTTCTGCACCGCCCCGATAAAAAATACCAGGAAAACAGACAATAGCCGCCCTCCCTTTACTGGAAAGATAACTTAGGGCATGAAGTACAAAGGCAAAATCTGCTTTTGATTTTGGAGCCAAAACACCCGCAGGGGCATAACGATCATCATTGATGAGCGTTGGGTCATCGTCACCAATCCATCTGATGGAGTACGGAGGATTAGAAACGATGGCATCAAAAGGTTTTTCATCGCCAAAATGTGGTTCTGTGAGCGTATTGCCAAGCGCAATATTAAACTTGTCGTAGTTGACGTTGTGCAAAAACATATTCATACGGGCAAGGTTATAAGTCGTATGGTTTACTTCTTGCCCAAAGAAGCCTTCTTCAATGATATGATTATCAAAGTGTTTTTTTGCTTGAAGTAGTAAAGAGCCAGAACCTGCCGCAGGGTCGTAAATTTTATTTACTTTTTCTTGTTTGTGCATGGCCAATTGCGCAATAAGCTTAGAAACGTGCGGTGGCGTAAAAAATTCACCTCCCGATTTTCCCGCATTGGCTGCATAATTGGATATAAGAAATTCATAGGCATCGCCAAAAAGGTCAATTTGGTTATCTTCGAAATTTCCAAAATTCAGTTCTGCTACACTTTTTAAAACGGCTGCCAAACGACTGTTCTTATTGTCAACTGTATTGCCAAGTCGAGTACTTGTCGTGTCAAAATCGGCAAACAATCCTTTTATATCTTGCTCAGATGGATAACCATTTGCGGAGCTTTCAATGGCGTCAAAAATAGCTTTTAAGTCTGTATTAAGATTTGGGTTGGTGTTGGCTGTTGTGGCCACATTTACAAAAAGTTGACTGGGATAGATAAAATACCCTTTCGTTTTAATGGCATCATCTTTTATTTCAGGCGTTATTACATCATCTGGTAAGTTTGCATAGTCAATGCTTTCATCACCTCCTTCAATGTAATTCGTAAAGTTTTCACTAATAAACCGATAGAAAAGTGTTCCTAACACAAACTGTTTAAAGTCCCATCCATCTACTGAGCCACGTACATCGTTGGCTATTTTCCATATTTTAGCTTGTAGTTCTGCTCTTTGAGTTGTGCTTGTCATTTTTTATCTTTTAGTAAATTTTTTGGTTGTACTTCTAAAAGTTTTCAAGTCGCAAAGGTAATTTTTTTATTGTCTTATCTCTTACTATAAGGTAAGAAGTCCAATTGTTTTAGGATTGTCTGTCAGAACACGGGCAAAAAAATAGGCTCTTTTGGTTTTTTACGTTTGGTTTGGGGGGGGAGCGAAACCAAATGTGCCTATTTGTACGGTTGATTTTTAGCATGTGCCCTAACGGTTTTGCACTTGGCGCAGTGGCGGATTTCGGAGCACAAAACTGGCAATACACAACAAAAGTTGATGCCAGATAGAATGTTCAATTTACACTCCCTTTGCCACTTCACCCACCATTGAGCCAACGCCTGTTAGCGGTTCGGTGTTTCTCATTTGTTAAATATAAATTTTACAATTCGGTCTCTTGCTTTTATTGTTGCCGTGTCAATATCGTCTTTTGTCCAAGTGTCTTTTGGAAATGCTGTCAAAGCTAATGCAATAGCATATCTGCTGTCTTTATAACCAGATTTGCTGTTAATTGAATTTTGCTTTTTTGTCTTGAACCATTCGTTCCCAATTGACTTATTTATGTCTTCTTCAAGCAATATTTTGTTTCCAAGTTTATTTACTATACCATTGAATTCTTCTTTAGTTGCAATATTTGCATCTCGTTGTATTGTAGTTAGGTTGCGACCACTCGCAGGCATAATGTGTTCAATGGTTACATTTTCTGCGAAATCAAACTTAGTACCTTTGCTTTTGGCGTAAATGTATTCGTTTAGAAAAACAAGAAGATTTTTGTCGTATTCAATAATTGCGTCTGCAATAGTGTCAGAGCCCCAGTTATTGTTGATGTGTTCGTTGAAATTATTTTTGATAATGTCAATTGAAACATTCTTGTCAACTAATTTTATGTTTTCACCAAACAGAAATGTCTTGAATTTAGAACTTGAATATCCAGCATCGCTCAATTCTAAAATCGTAAACAATCTTAACAAACACTCACACAAGTCTAAAATATTTTCTTCTGTGATTTCTGATATTTCGTAACGATGCAAGTAACCCGACAAAAACAACTTGGCGTTTTCGTTACATTTCAAAAGCAATTTTACAGTCGGGTAATCTTTGATGTTATTCCAAATGTTTGTTATTTTAGTTAGGTCATTACATAACAACAATGGTTCATTCAATAATTCTTTTTTAATGTCCGTATAATATCTTCTTAAACCCGGTGTTGTTACATCAACAGATTCGTTTCCTTCTTTATTGATACTGATATATTCTTTGTTGATAGCACGATTGATATACATAAATTGTTGTAAAACAGCATCAATGTCTATGATTTTTCGGTTACTTAGCTCATTTGCTAATTTGTTAATAGTTTCCCATTGGTCGTTAAATGTTGTTTTATTTTCACCAGCATTTGAGTAGAGTTGTGCTGAAATTATGTCCGCATCTGACAGTGGCAAACCAGTAGAGTTTAGCGAATTAAACATTGTAATTGCTTGCTCAATTTGCCAACTACGAATTTCAATGACTTGGCATTTCTCTAAAAATATTTTCGCAAATTGATTCAGTTGGGATTCTGGCTTTTCTCCCAACTTGTTGAAAAAGTATTGAAAATTGCGAAAATGATTCGTGTATTTATTGTCTTTTTGTTTGCGTGGAATTTTATAGACGTTATGTTCAGATGTAATAAAATCTGCTGCTTCAACAATTGTTTTTACTTCTTTTGGAAATAATTCGTTTATTGATTTGTTTTCTAATATCAAGATGTTTTGCGTTTTTGCATAATCTTTTAGCATTGAAGGAATGTCTTCATCTTCGGCTTTATACAAAATCGCCATAATTTTATTCCTGTTGGCTTTAAGGCCTGCTTTTAGTGCTTCTGATTCTTCATCGTCAGAAACTTTTGGAATAGCTTTATTTAGTTGCATTAACAACGCCTTAAGCAATAATAAAAAAGTTGTTGTGCGTTGTTGTCCATCTATTAAGCTGAATTTATGAGTTTCTGAACAATCTACTATTATGGTCCCGAAAAAATAAGGGTCGCTAGCATTTGAAGCAATAAACGCTTCAATGTCTTGCCACAATTTATCACATTGAGTTATGTCCCAAGAGTAACCACGTTGATATTCAGGAATTACAAAGTTTTCGGATTTGTCAAGTTTGAGGAATTTGCTAATTAGTTTTAGCGTTGGTTCAATATTTTTTGCCATTTTATTTTCGGTCTTTTATTTATTTTATATTGTCTTGCTGTTCGTTGTTTTGAGTTCGGTGCGTGGTCGTCCTACACTGACCGCTAACATAAAATAAACGCAAGTTATGCCGCCTATCTGCGCCTATACCTCATGATAGTGAAATAAATGCAACTGCTCGCCAATATCCATATTCCCCTTATATATTTCAATACCTCAAAAGGGGTATTTTTCATTCCTCTCTCACTTTTTTTGCCAATGCCTGACTCTATCTTTTCGTCAAACCAGTAGTTTTCATACTATCCTATTCACAAATACCCTATACCACGCATTATTTTATCTGTAAAAACATGTATGTCTGATACACCTCTTCCTCAGCGACGGCTGAAAGTGCGACTGGCTTTTCGTCGGCGTAAATACAAGAGCATCTTTGTACCCGAACTTCACCTAAGCGGAAAATGGCTGGCCCAGGCTGGCTTTTTGCAAGGTAATCAAGTACTCATTGAGGTCGCTGAAGATCAACTGATTATATCCAAAATTCCTCTTAGTGAATAGCCCTTGAATGGCTTTGGATCTGAACAGACATAACTGAGTCTGGACATGAACGATCTCTTTATCATTTATAACCTTTATCCCATGAAACTAACCAAAGAACAGGCTGCACAGCATGCCAAGGCCGAAGAAATCCTTCAACAAGCTACCCTTACCTATGAGGAGAAAGTATTTGTACTCGAACACTGGCACGAAGGAGCTACGAATATGA
>JACCDR010843290.1_pt1 | contig 13336 bp, 12 predicted proteins | sample 7446431 | NCBI WGS metagenome assembly JACCDR01 (sample SAMN15323443, study PRJNA562643) | freshwater metagenome | isolation source: river surface water | place: USA:Blue River Watershed | collected 2017-08-17
AAGAAATGAAGGGGCGGGCGCTTGTCGGGAAACGATACGAGCCGCCGGTCGATGTGTACCTGAATCAGGAATTCAAAGATAAGGAGAATGCATGGAAGATTTACCACGCCGACTACGTTGAGCTTGGCGAAGAAGGCACCGGTGCGGTCCACCTCGCGCCTGCGTATGGTGAAGAGGATATGGAGCTCGCGAAGAAGGAAGGTGTCCCGATAGTACATCACGTCGACACGGATGGTCGCTTCAAGGACTTCGTGACCCATTTCGCAGGACAACTCGTGAAGCCAAAGGACGATGAGAAGGCGGATGTGTCTCACCTTGAATCAGACATCGAAGTCGTGAAGCGACTCAAAGATGCAGGTCGCCTATTTAGAAAAGAGAACATCACGCACAGCTACCCGCACTGTTGGCGCTGTGACACACCGCTCCTCAACTACGCGACGACATCGTGGTTCGTTCGTGTGACTGACATCAAGGACGAGCTCGTCGAAGAGAACAGCAAGGTGAAGTGGGTGCCCGAGCACGTTGGTACGAATCGCTTTGGGCGCTGGCTCGAAGGAGCACGCGATTGGGCAGTGTCACGCCAGCGATACTGGGGCGCGCCACTCCCTATCTGGCGGAATGAGACGACGAAGGAATATAAAGTGTTCGGCTCACTTGAAGACGTGAAGCGTCATGTACCAAAATCAGGGAATACGTATTTCCTCATGCGCCATGGTGAATCAGAACTCAACACAAAATGGATATTGAACGGCGAGATGGGGGTGAAGAATGGTCTTACTGAAAAGGGAAAAGAGCAGGTGGATGCAGCTATCTCGACCCTCAAAGGCAAAGGAATCGACCTCATCGTCCATTCACCACTCGAACGTACGACCGAGACAGCGAAGCGTGTAGCGGAAGCACTTGGGCTTTCAGGTGATGCTGTTGTCGTTGATGACCGTATTCGTGAGATGCACTTTGGTGCATTTGAGGGAAGGGAGGTAAACGACTACGAAGCGTTTTTTGGTAGCGGATACAATCGCCTCGTGAAGCAGCCGGAGGGCGGCGAATCGTGGATGGACGTGAAGAAGCGCGTCGGGGAATTCCTCTATGACATTGATGCGAGGTATCAGGGAAAGAATGTGCTCATCGTGTCTCACAACGGTACGATGCAGATGCTTCAGGCCGCCGCATACGGAACCGAGCACGAGACCTTAGGTGGCATCATTGAACGTGATGAATACGATATCGCAAATGCTGAAGTGCGCGAGATGTCATTTACTCAACTTCCGCACAATGATAACTACGAACTTGATTTCCACCGTCCATACATCGACGATCTTGTGCTCGTCGACAACGATGGTACACAGCTCACACGTGTCCCCGATGTCTTTGACTGTTGGTTTGAGTCTGGTTCGATGCCGTACGGGCAACACCACTACCCATTTGAGAATGAGGACAGATTCCACAAAGAAATGTTCCCAGCACAATTTATCGCGGAAGGGCTCGATCAGACGCGCGGCTGGTTCTATTCGCTCATCGTGCTCGGCACCGCACTTTTTGGGAAGTCGCCGTACGAGAACGTTATTGTGAACGGCCTCGTCCTCGCTGAAGATGGGAAGAAGATGTCGAAGTCGCTTCAGAACTATCCCGACCCGATGGAACTCGCAAACCGCGTCGGCGTTGATGCGATGCGATTCTATCTCCTTTCGTCCCCGGTCATTCGTGGAGAAGATCTCAACTTCTCAGAGAAGGAAGTCCTTGAACAGCAGCGCAAGAACATTGGACGTCTCCACAATGTGCTCCAGATGTACCGAATGTATGCGAACGCGAATGTGAATGCGAACAGTGATTCAAAGAACGTACTCGATAGGTGGATGGTCGCTCGCGTGAAGCAAACGATTTCCGACATCACCTACGGTTACAAGAACTACGAACTCGATAAGTCGACACGCCCGATTGAGGGACTCATTGACGATGTGTCTGTATGGTACCTTCGTCGCTCTCGCGAACGACTGAAGGGTCTCGATGTGACAGATAGCGAAGCGGCGCTCGCGACACTTCGCTACACCCTCAAGTCACTTGCACTCGTCATGGCACCGGTCATGCCGTTCTACGCTGAACACCTTTTCCAAGCAGTGCGTGAGGAAGAGGATGCCGAAAGCGTTCATCTCATGGCGTGGCCCAAAGCAGAGCAGCATGACCCTATCGTCATTGGAGAAATGAGTATTGTCCGAGAATTTGTGACCCTTGCACTCGAGGCTCGCCAGAAGGCGAACATCAAAGTGCGCCAACCACTCCAGTCGCTCACCATCAATATCGAGATTGAAGAGGAGTATGCGCAAGTGGTACGTGATGAACTCAATGTGAAAGAAATACGAACGAAGGTTGATGCATCTAATCGGGTGGTTCTCGATACCACAATCACTCCTGAACTCAAGATAGAAGGCGAGGTACGCGAACTCATGCGTGCGATTCAAGACACGCGAAAGGAAATGGGACTTCTTCCCAAAGATCGTATTGCCCTCACGCTTGACGAAGCGACGAAGTTGCTCGTCCGTTCATTCGAGGAGGAGGTGCTCCGTACCGTGGGCGCGAGTGAGATGCGGGTTGAGGAAGATAGTGCCGATCGAACGCTCACCGTGGGTAACACGACGTACCGATTCGGCGTCGTGAAAGTGTAGTCATTCCGGCGCCCCTCTGGGGCGCCGGTCCGTCATGTCATACAAAACCTACATCACCGAAGCACTCGTGTGCGGAAGTCGTACGAAGAATACCGCTGATAAGTCATACCTACTTTTCACTCGTGATGCGGGCATGCTTTTCGCGTCCGCGAAGAGTGTCCGCGAAGAGCGTTCGAAACAGCGGTATGCGCTCCAGGAGTTCTCATATATACGCGTGACCTTGATCTACGGAAAGACGGGGTGGCGAGTGACCGGCGCAGAATCGCTCGGAAACGTGTACGCGGTACAGACAACACGTGAAGCACGAGCGCTCGTTCGCAATGTTGTGAAACTCCTTCGGCGACTCATCCAAGGCGAGATACCACACACGAGCGTTTTCGATGAGGTTAAAACCGTCCTTGAACGGTCACATGAAGGGCAGGAAGTGGCTTTAGAGGAGGTTGTCACACTCCGTATTCTCCACGCGCTCGGATACATTGCGCCTGAACCGGAACTCGAGGGCCTCCTTAATGGTTCAATTGATGAGGCGGTCCTTCATAAGGGAGAAACAGACGGGATAACGCTAAAAGGGCGTATTGAAGCCGCACTCAAAGAAAGTCACCTCTGACGAGTTCTGAATAATGTAGTGGTATACTTTGCAACATGGATGAACACACTCCACCACAGGGAAATGCCGGGGATGACGCGCGTCGTCGAGCCGAAGAAATGAAGCGTCTCGAGTCCTTGCGTGAACGTCTCTATGCTCGTGGAAGCGGTGACCAATCAATCACTCGGCACGATCTTCGAGAGTCTGATGTGCCTGGTCAAGGAAGTGATATTCGACCAGCGGCTCCCACAGCACCTTTAACAACCGCAAGTACTCCTATGCCTATGACCACGTCAAAGACGAGACGTTCGTTCCGAAGGGTCCTGGCGCTTCTCGGACTCATATTCTTTGTTGGAGCACTCCTCGTCTCTGGAGCATTTCTCTTCCTTGGAAACAACACAATCTCAGGAAGTAACATCTCAATCGATGTCTCAGGACCAATTACCATAGGCGGCGGGGAAACGATGGGTATCGACATCACCATCGCAAACCAAAATACGCTCCCGATTGAATCAGCGACTCTTATCATCACGTACCCACGTGGCGCACAGTCGACCATCGAGCAAGGAAAGGAACTCTTTACCGAACGGCAACAGCTCAACAACATCAAACCGAACGAAGTGGTGAAGGTACCACTCCGCATGCTCGTCTTCGGTGAAGAGAATGACACGAAGACACTTGAAGTTGCCGTCGAATATCGCGTTGCTGGCTCGAATGCAACGTTCTACAAGGAAGCGCTCCCATTTGAATTCCGTGTGAGCTCGTCACCAGTCGTACTCAATGTGAACACAGTGAAGAGTATTTCATCAGGACAGGAAGCGACCATCGAGCTCGTCGTACAGTCTAATTCGACCGAGGACCTCACCAACCTGCTCGTGAAGGCAGACTATCCACCAGGGTTCGAATTTTCCGAGTCGAACCCAGAGACCGTCTCAGGGCAGGACACATGGCAGTTGAAGACAATCAAGCCAGGTGAGAAATCAACCATCACCATAACTGGCGTTGTGACGGGAAGTGAGGGTGATGAGCATGGGTTTGATTTCACTGTTGGTGTAGCGAATGAACGCGATGCGTTCTCGATTGCCTCGATACTCTCCGAACGAGAGATTGAGATGACCATCGAGCGACCATTCCTTAATGTTGATGTTGCAGTGAACGGCGAGACGAGCGAGATAGTGACCATAGAACCAGGAAGTACAGCCGGAGTGAGTATCTCATTCACGAACGCACTTGAGACGACCGTCTATGACGGAGTCATCCAGGTGGAGCTCGGTGGAAATGCGCTTAATGAAGTGAGTGTCAAAGCAGAGGACGGTAACTACGACTCGACAACGAATGTGCTCACGTGGGATTCAATCGACATGAACTCACTCCGAGAACTCCTCCCCGGCGAACGAGAGGCAGTACGTTTCAGTGTCGAACCAAAACGTGACATCAGAGAGAATCCGGAGATCACACTGGTCGTTACCATCCAAGGAAATCGCATAGGGGAGGACCGTGTTCCGGAGCAAGTTGTTGGTACCATCTCACGCACCGTGAAGGTCGTGAGTGTCGCGAATATCACATCGTCATCGCTCTATACCGAAGGCCCGTTCAACAACTCCGGACCCGTTCCTCCAGTCGCAGAGCGAACGACTGAGTACACACTGCTTCTTGCTGTGAAGAATGGAACAAACCCTGTCACTGGGGCAGAGGTTACAGCGTCGATGCCGGCGTATGTCACATGGCTCGATCGCACAAGTGACGATAACGTGACCACGTACAATCCAGCGAACCGAACCGTGAAGTGGAGCATTGGAGAACTAAAGGCGAATGAGTATAAGGAGGTCTGGATACAGGTCGCATTGAAGCCAAGTCTCTCGCAGGTCAATCAAACACCGACCTTGCTCGAGTCACAGCGCTTCCGTGCGACTGACCGATTCACTGGCACGGCCGTCCGCGATGAAGCGCCTGCACTCACGACATCACTCACGAATGACCCGGATAATGATCTACGGGATGGCCGTGTCCGCGAGGATTAATCAGAGCATGTTCTGAAACCCGATATACTGTGTTGCATTTCGCTCGGAAACCTCACCCTATATTGAATACGACTCGTATTTCCTCGCTCATGCACCTTGTCTCTCGGGTTCCATACCATGCTCCGTTGCTTGAAAAAAGCAGGGAAGACCTGTACTGTTTCTTCATCTATGGCTGAAAAAACTCAGAAGGACGCAACGGTAATGGAGAAGATTGTCTCGCTTTGTAAGCGACGCGGATTCGTCTTTCAGGGGTCTGAGATATATGACGGTCTTGCCGGTACCTGGGACTTTGGCCCACTCGGTGTCGCACTCAACAACAACATCAAGCGTGAATGGTGGAAGATGTTCGTCGATGGTCGAGAGGACATGTACGGCCTCGATGCGGCCATTCTTATGAACGAACGGGTGTGGGAGGCGTCGGGGCACACTGGTGCCGGTTTCAGTGACCCGCTCGTCGAGTGTGAGAAATGCAAGCGACGATTTCGTGCTGATCACCTCGAAGATAAAACTACGTGCCCAGAGTGTGGAGGGAAGTTAGGAGAAGAACGCCAATTCAATCTCATGTTTGAGACGCAGGTCGGTGCACAGGGGAATACTCGCTCCTACCTCCGTCCCGAAACTGCACAGGGCATCTTCGTTAATTTCAAAAATGTGGTGGACTCGATGAGTCCGAAGGTGCCATTCGGTATTGCACAGATAGGAAAGGCATTTCGAAACGAAATTGCTCCTCGTGATTTCCTCTTTCGTGTCCGTGAATTCGAGCAGATGGAAATCGAGTACTTCATCAAAGAAGAAGACTGGGAAAAACTCTTTGAGATGTGGCGCGAAGCGGTATGGGCATGGACCGACCACCTTGGTCTCTCACGTGAGAACGTTCGCGAGCTCGAGGTTGCGCCCGGTGACCTCGCACACTACAGCAGGCGTACTATTGATTTTGAGTATAACTACCCAGGTAAGGGCTTTGGAGAACTCCTCGGGCTCGCATACCGCACCGATCACGATTTGAAGAGTCACATGCAGGCAAGCGGCGAGAAGCTTGAGTACGTGGAACCTGATGGCTCACGATTCATCCCACACGTCATCGAACCATCATTCGGTGTTGGTCGTGCTATCACAGCCGTGCTCTCTGAAGCGTACACCGAGGACGAAATGAATGGCGAAACACGCGTGTACCTCAAGCTCCCTAAACACCTTGCGCCATACCGCGCTGCGGTCTCGCCACTCCTTCGGAACAAGCCCGAGCTCGTCGAGAAGGCTCGCGAAGTATTTCTCATGCTCAAGAAGGAATTTGGTAATATCGCCTGGGACGATAATGGAAATGTTGGAAAGCGCTATCGCCGTCAGGACGAAATTGGTACGCCATCATGCATCGTTATCGACTTTGATACGCTTGGAGAAGAAAATCCAGATGCAAAGGACACGGTCACCGTCCGCGACCGCGACACAGGTGAGCAGGTACGCGTCCAAATCTCTGAACTCATCGCGCATCTTCGCGCATAGATATCTATGGCAGCAAAGTATCTCACCACCACGCTCCCGTACGTAAATGCGGATCCGCATATCGGCTTTGCGCTCGAAATTGTGCATGCGGATGCACTCGCTCGGTATTGGCGCCTCATGGGACACGAGGTCTTTTTCAATACGGGTACCGATGAGCATGGGCAGAAGATAGCAGGGAAGGCTGATGAGAAAGGTGAGTCACGCCAAGCATACGTTGATCATTATGCAGGCGAATTCCGAAAGCTTAAGGACGCACTCAACCTCTCGGTCGACGCGTTCATTCGCACAACGGACGAGGGACATAAAAAAGCAGCACAAGAAATGTGGCGACGTTGTGCCGAGAAGGGTGATATCTACAAGAAGAAGTACAAAGGCCTCTACTGTGTCGGGGATGAAATGTTCATGAAGGAAAGTGAGCTCGTGGATGGTAAGTGTCCGAATCATCCAAATCTTGAACTGCAAGAAATCGAGGAAGAAAATTACTTCTTTGCGCTCTCGAAGTACCAGTCGTACCTCGAAGAGTATCTTGCTCGTCCAGGTGTCGTTCTTCCTGAGTGGCGACGACAAGAGGCACTCAACTTTGTGAAGGGTGGTCTTGAAGACTTCAGTATCTCACGCGAGATTGCTCGCATGGACTGGGGCGTACCAGTACCGGGAGACGAGGGACACGTCATGTATGTGTGGTTTGATGCACTCACAAACTACATCTCCACACTTGGTTGGCCTGAGGATGTGAATGGAAACTACCAGAAGTTCTGGGCGGAGGGTGAGCCGATGCAAATGGCAGGGAAAGACCAGGTGCGCTTTCAATCCGTCATGTGGCAAGCGATGCTCAAGTCCGCTGATCTTGCGCCGACGCATCACGTTCTTTATCACGGCTTCATCACCTCGGGAGGACAGAAGATGAGTAAGTCGCTCGGGAACGTTATAAATCCGTCCGACCTCATCACAAAGTATGGCATCGATGGTACTCGGTACATGCTTCTTCGCCATGTGCACCCATTTGAGGATACTGATATGACCTTCGAACGCATGGACGAGTGGTTTAATGCAAATCTCGCAAATGGTCTCGGAAATCTCGTTGCACGCGTCATGAAGATGGCAGAGGATAATCTGGAGGTGCCTGTCGAGATTTCAGAAATTCGACCCATTCCAAAAGTTAATGAACGAACAGAAAACTTTGAATTCAACAGCGCATTGGACGCTATCTGGTCTTACGTATCAGATTTGGATGAACTTATTCAAGAAAAACAGCCATTCAAAGTCGTTAAGGAGAATAAAATACAAGGTCAAAAGCAGATTACGTACCTAGTCCAGGAAATAATGAGAATCGCCAAAGAGCTTGAGCCATTTATGCCCGAGACTGCCGAGAAGATAAAGGAGGCAGTGAGAACAAATAAGAAGCCAGAGACACTCTTCCAGCGCATTGGGTAACTATGAAAATCACGTACAACAAATTAGTGCGTGACAAGATGATCGACATCTACAAACACGATGTTGAGAATAAAGTAAGCGCGAATGGGTACAGTGTGCGGTACATGGAGAAGGGGGAGACACTTGAACGACTCAAGGATAAGCTCCTCGAAGAAGCGAACGAGGTGTTTGAGGCATATGGTGAATCTGATAAAGCACACCTCAAAGAAGAGATAGCAGATGTCATAGAAGTTATTGATGCGATTCTCTACCATAACGATATAAAACTTGAGGAAGTACTTGCTTTACGCGACGCAAAGAAAGAAAAGAAGGGAGGATTTGAAACAGGACTCTTTCTTGAGAGCATTGATTACTTCGATGGAAGAGAACCCAAATGAATATGGAAGAAATTGAAATATTGAAGGAGAGAAATAGAAGAGTTGAGCTTGATAAGGCATGGGAAACAAGCTTCACGAGGCGTGCCGTCATCATGATACTCACGTATATCATTGCTAGTTTCTGGCTCATACATCTCGGTACGGAGAAACCATTTCTGAGTGCACTTGTTCCTGTTGGAGGATATTTTCTTTCCACACTGTCACTCCCGTTTGTGAAAGAGTGGTGGATTCTAAAGCAAAAACATGACTGAAAACGCACAAGGACTCGTTGATATCGGAAAGCTCGTACTCCAGTTTGCGCGAGTGAATCGCGTGACGCTCCATGAGGATGGGGTTACCCCTGAGTCGGATACTGACCACACGGTCATGCTCTTGGTGTGTGCGTGCACGCTCGCTTCGAAGCTCTACTCCGATTCCCTCGACCTCGGACTCGTTGCGCAGTTCGCCATCGTACACGACCTTGTCGAGGCGTACGCGATGGACACTGACAGTTTTGGTTTAAACGAAGAAGGGAAGAAGGCAAAGAACGCACGCGAGCACAAAGCGTACCTTCGAATCGAACAGGAGTTCAAAGAAGTATTTCCGTGGCTTCCAGAAATGATAGCGAAGTATGAACGACTCGATACACGAGAAGCTCGGTTCGTGAAGACGGTCGACAAGCTCATGTCGAAGATCACCCATATTCTCAATAGTGGAGCGTATTTCAAGGGTCGCGGTATGGATAGTGAGTCCATGTGGAATAATTACCAGATGATGGTGAAAGTGGCAGAAGAAAAATATGGGAGCGAATTCCCAGAAGTGCTCTCACTCATGGACGAGCTCATTAGAGAGGCGCGAAAGGTAACCTATGGAAATTAAGTACATTGATGTTCACACGCACGTAAATCTTGATGCATTCAAGGATGATTTTCGTGCAGTTGCTGAGCATACCCATGATGAGGGTGTCGCATACATCAACGTCGGTACCGGAGAGGAGACGAGTCTTCGCGCGGTACAGCTCACCCACGAGAGTGATGGTGTCTACTCGACGGTAGGACTTCACCCTGTCCGTGCGGGAGGACAGAAAGATGACGATGGCACTCCCCCAGAAACGTTCGATCGCTCATACTACGAAGGGCTGGCGCGCGACCCGAAGGTCGTCGCCATTGGCGAGTGTGGGTTCGATTACTTCCGAGTCGACAAGGAGACGAAAGCGAAGCAGGAAGAAGCCTTCATTGCACAGATCGAACTTGCGAATGACCTTGGGAAGCCACTCATGCTCCACATCCGCGATGTGAAGGGAAGTATGACTGCATACGAGGATGCTATCGATGTTCTCAAAGCACATGCAAAAGTACTCGGGAACGTACACTTCTTTGCAGGTACATATGACATCGCGAAGCGGTTCTGGGACATGGGGTACACCACATCATTCACCGGGGTTATCACATTCGCAAAGGAGTATGACGAGACGGTACGAAATGCACCCCTCGATATGCTTCACGCTGAGACCGATGCACCGTATGTCGCGCCAGTACCATTCCGCGGACAGCGAAATGAGCCACTCCATGTGCGAGAGGTATACAAGCGCATCGCAGAACTCCGCGGTGAGGATGAGGAAGCAGTGCGAGTACAGTTACTTCAGAATGCGAAACGACTCTTCAAGGTTTCCGTCGGGTGAGTCCATGTACTTGTCATTCTTCACATTCAAACGCATACTGCGTCCAGTTCTTTCTACAAAGGAGACGTCGTGACAGAGCTCACATACGATTTAGCATTTGAAATGAGGCAAGGTGGGACGGGCAAGTCCGTTCCTGCCATCGTGCTCATCGTTCACAGAGATGCATTCGTGCATCTCTGTGCCACTTTACCGATTCGTGCGGAAAAGATTAAGGGACCCCTAGCAAGCGCACGGTTTCTCAACCGAAGCCGTCACATTGCATTCCAACCGTACACGAACGGCACAGTAGGGTATCGTGCATGCTGCGTGGTAGAAGAATCAAACGAGTCCGTGCGACTCATCTTCGAGCTAAAGGCACGCACGAAACGGGAGACGGCGGCGACGCTCTCACTCGTGTTCGACGCACTCTTCTCTCGTGAATCGGTGAACGAGGATCAGTACCTGGTGGTCAGTACGCATGTCACTGAGCGTGAGTACCACGGCCACGCGATATCAGGATGGGTGTCCGCTCGGTTTGGTGGATGGCTCCTGAAACAGGCAATTGGTTCTCACGATGTCATCGGGGCACATGTCGTGAGTGCCATGCGAAGCGTCTGGCGGTCTGTTGCTACCGGCGAGCTGAAAAAGTACGGAGTGGAGTGCGGGTTCCACCTCTCTTCCGACGGACGCTTCCTTCTCGGTTGTTTCGGAAATGCATGCGATGTCGCTATCTACCCCGAGGGGTGCATCGGTACCATGGGAGAATACCCGGCGCAATTCGACTCGCATAATCTCGACATGGTTGAGCAACAGCTCACGCTTCTCACAGGACTCGTGGTTCTCTCTGCACTTGCACGTCAAGAAGGGAAGTGACCCAATGAGTGAAATCGAAAAACGCCGCGATTCGTCACGGCGTTTTCTTAATCAAATATAGAAATGAGATATTTGTCGATTTCGCGCTGGTCGACATCATAGAAGAACTTCCCATCATCATGGAGGTCGCGCGCGAGCTTGGTTCCAACGAAGCGCCAGTGCCACGGCTCGAAGATGTAGTACGCGTTGTCTTTCGGGTACGAGAGAGCGAATCCATACTTGTGTGCGTTCTTGAGGAGCCACTCGTACGCAGGCGTCGTTTCAAATCCGGTAAGACCACCACTCAGATTTTCGGTCGTGAAGTCGAGTGTCGTACCGAGTTGGTGTTCCGAGTACCCCTGGTCAGCTGAGAATGTGTTCGCGCCGCTCCCGTACGTCACCGTGTACGCTCCTTTGAGGTCTCGCTGTTCGTCGTACGAACGGAACGCGGAGATGACCCAAAGCTTCACACCATCGTCCTGTGCATCCTCAAGCATGTCATTGAGGAACGGCTCGACCTGTGCGTTGATGAACTCAGGGTCGCCGCCCTCGCGGTAGACGAATTCGTCATCGATTTCTCGAAGCCGTGGTGGCTGGTAGTGCTCATTGAGGAAGTACACCTTTGAGTACTTCTGGAGGAGCTCCTCGTCGGTCTTTGAAAGTTTGTCGAGATCACCCACTGTTGAACCGATCTTCTCTATCTGGTCCTCGAACTCGTCGTTACGGTCCTTCTCGTCCCTGAGATCGTCCTCGAGGTCTTCATTTTCTTCAATTGCGTCTTCAAGCATGGTCTTTGTCTCATTGAGAAGCGTCTCAAGTTCAGTGATGCGGAGAGCCTGATCGTTCATGGCCGTACCCGCGTCGGCGAGTTGTTTTTGCTTACTCGTCTCACGCACGCTTGCTGATTGGAGGGTAGTGTAGAGGACTATCCCAAGGGTCACAGCAATCACCACTGACACACCGAGGAGTCCAGCGAGAAGCGATGTATGCGTTCTAAACCATTCCATAGCGGGTATTCTACCATCCGCCCAGGTACGGTGGGGTTGATGAATGGGGGCGCGCATGGTACCGTGTGCCGGTCATTATCAGGTAAATACATGACACATGGCAGAGAACACTATGCCAGCGACCGAAGCGAAGGGTGGCTACACCGATGAGGTGCGAAGCTACGAATTCGCTTTCCATATCCTTCCAACGGTCGCTGAAGGGGAAGTGCCTGAAACCCTCACAAAAATCAAGGCGCACATTACGAATGCAGGCGGCAACATCTTCTCTGAGGAAGCGCCCGAGCGCATAGACCTCGTCTATCCGATCGTGAAACATCTCGAGGGCAAGAATCGCACGTTTGCGAGCTCATACTTTGGGTGGATTCGATTCCAACTCGAAGGCGAGAAGGTGACGCACCTCGAAGAAGAGCTCCGCGCAGACGGCTCAATCCTCCGTTTCCTCATGGTGAAGCTCACCAAGGAGGCAGAGGCGAACCCGTTCCGCTTCCACGAGCACCGCAAGTCGCTCAAGATGGTGGAGAACGTTGATGAAGAGGCAGCAACACAGGTTGCGCCACACACAGAAGCAGAGCAGTCTGCTCCAGTAGAAGCAGCGGCGCTTGATGCGTCACTCGACAAAATCACTCACGAGGGTGAAAATGGTGATACTAAGGAAGAGAAGGCAGCATAATCACTAATCTAACCCCGAGCCTATGTACCTTAACAAAGCAATGATCTACGGAAATCTCACCCGAGATCCCGAAATGAAAGCGTTACCGAGTGGTATGCAAGTTGCTTCTTTTTCGCTTGCAACGAATCGTGTCTACAATGACCGTGACGGAAAGCGGCAGGAGCAGGTTGACTACCACAATATTGTTTTCTTTGGAAAGCAAGCGGAAACGATTGCCAAGTACCTCACCAAAGGGAGCGGCGTATTCGTCGAAGGACGACTCCAGACACGGAGCTGGGATAAAGATGGTGTGAAGCAATATCGCACCGAGATCATTGGCGATAGGTTTCAGTTTGGTCCACGCAGTGGGGGAGGTGCACCGAGTGCACCTCAAGGAGATTCGCCACGACAGGATGCACCGGCGGGGAATTCGGCACCTGACTATCCGGAAGAGGACATCAATCCTGAGGACATCCCATTCTAAACCTCCAGATTCGACGCACTTCGTCGTTGCTTCGCGAATTTTGTTCCACGCGCCGTATATCGAATACGTCTTGGTCACAAAATTCGCTCACGCCTCGAATTGTATTCGTTTAGTTCACGAAGACTAT
>JACCDR010634629.1_pt1 | contig 13329 bp, 12 predicted proteins | sample 7446431 | NCBI WGS metagenome assembly JACCDR01 (sample SAMN15323443, study PRJNA562643) | freshwater metagenome | isolation source: river surface water | place: USA:Blue River Watershed | collected 2017-08-17
ATGTCGGCTCAACTTATCCTGGGGCTGGAGCAGGTCCCAAGGGTTTGGCTGTTCGCCAATTAAAAAGTTACGTGAGCTGGGTTTAGACCGTCGTGAGACAGGTTGGTCTCCTATCTACTGCAGGCGTTGATTCTTGATGAGATTTGTCCCTAGTACGAGAGGACCGGGATGAACGTACCTCTGGTCTGTCTGCTGTCGCGCCCGCGGCATTGCAGAGTAGCTATGTACGGAATGGATAACCGCTGAAAGCATCTAAGCGGGAAGCCAGCTCAAAGATGAGGAATCATAGTCTCCTGAAAGATGATCAGGTTGATAGGTGCCAGGTGTACGCACAGTAATGTGTTCAGCCGAGGCATACTAATCGGACGTCTTTCCTGTAAGGAATATTGGAAATGACAATGTGTAGCGTTGTGATACATGCGTGATATGAGGGCGAGGGCACGATACGTGCCTTCGTGTGACGGATCGAAGCATAGAAACTTCGAATCTGGTGATATCGTCGTAGAGGGAAACACCCGTTCTCATTCCGAACACGGAAGTTAAGCCACTACGCGCCGATGGTACTCGCAAGGGGAGAGTAGGTTGTCGCCAGGTTCGAGGTTTTTATCGTTTTAGCCGAGCACCTGCACTGTTCAGTTGGTGGTGTTCGCGAGCCTCTTCATACCTGGAGAAACATGCTCCCAGCATGTTTCTCAGGTTCGAGGTTTTTATTTTGCCCGGATGATTGGAGGTGGTGCTCGATATGTTGTATTCTTGTGTCGATTTATGCCCGTGAATGCGTAAGTATTCACGGGCTATTTGTTACAATAATGAGCGTATGGAGCTCGATGTGCGGCCGTGGGCGATGCGGCGCAAGTTCATCTATCTCAGTGGCATAGCCGCGTTCTTCCTTTTCGTGAGCCTGCTCGTGTACGTCGGCTTCTTCTACCAACAGCCGACCTGCTTCGATGGGCGCGATAATGGCGATGAGACCGGCATCGATTGCGGTGGCTCGTGTGAGCGTGTCTGTATGGTGGCGGTAGAGCCTCCCGTCGTACGGTGGGCGCGCTCCTTCAGAGTCACAGAAGGCGTCTATAACGCGGTCGCATACGTTGAGAATCGCAATATCGGCGTCGGCGCGAAGGAGATCCCATACGCTTTTACGCTCTTTGATGACCGCGGCGAGACCATCACGACCGTCACGGGGACGACCACGCTCCCGCCAGGCAATGTATACGCGATATTCGAGGACCGCATCAATGTCGGCGATCGAATACCGACCAAGACCACGCTCGCGTTCGATACCAACGTGCCATGGACGACCATGGATAGAGGAAAGGAGCAATTCTACGTCCAGTCAAAGACCATCACGCGCGCCGATCTCCGTCCACGGCTCGATGCCACCATCATGAATACATCCCTCGACGAGGCGAAGGATGTCGAGGCGATCGCCACCATTTTCGATGCGAAGGGCAATCCGCTCACTGCGTCGCGTACCGTCGTGCCTGTCTTCCCAGCAGAGGTGGAGCAGCAGGTGACCTTCACGTGGCCTGAACCAATCGCGAAGACCGTGCGTAGCTGCGTCATCCCATCGGATGTCGTTCTGGCGATCGACTTGTCGGGGAGCATCAATGATGATGGCGGCACGCCCCCGGAGCCGCTTGATACCGTACTTCGTGCGGCGGGCGGATTCGCGAAGCGTCTTAAGGATGAGGATCAGGTCGGTGTCGTGACGTTCGCGACCGAAGCGTTCATTCGTGAGGAGCTCAGCTCGGATCGCGAACGGATCGCCTCTGAGGTGCGGAAGCTCGCCGTCGAGCCGAAAGAGGAGCGAGGCTCTACCAACACGGGCGATGGCCTGCGCGCTGGTATCATCGAGCTTCTTTCCGAGCGACATAATCCTGATGCGCGCAAGGTCGTGGTACTCCTCACTGACGGTAAGGCGAATGCGCCCGAGATGGATGACGTTGATCCTGAGACGTACGCCCAGTTGATGGCCGAGGAGGCGTATACGCGCGGGGTCGAGGTCTATACCATCGGCCTCGGTACGAGCGTGAACGCCGAGTTCCTCGCTACGCTCGCAACCACGGAGAAGCATGCGTATACGGCAGTGACCAAAGAATCGTTGGATGAGATATACCGTACGATTTCGCTCGCGCTGTGCGAGGATGGCCCTGCGGTCATAGACATCATCACGAAGATCGATCAGAGCCTCTAGCGCCTGCCTTTAAAGCCATATTTCCCACCACTGTGCCTTTGGTGTAGTGTGTTCTGGATATGCGTGCCATCCGGTCGCTTTTCACGGGATTCGACATACCGCTCTTCGGCGCTGCTCTTCTTATTTCGCTGTTTGGTCTTGCGACCATGTACTCCTATGTGGGGGAGGACGAGTACTTCACACGGCAGATCGTATGGATACTCGTTTCGGTGTTCGCGCTCTTCGTCACTGCTATCCCAGACTACCGTGCGCTCCGTACGGGCAATCTCGTCTTCTACTTCTATCTCGTGACGCTCGGTCTGCTCGCGCTCATTCTCGTGATCGGCGAGGTGACCTTGGGCGCACAGAGCCGTTTCGACCTCGGTTTCTTCTCGTTCCAGCCGTCGGACCCCGCGAAGCTCATCCTCATCATGGTGCTCGCGAAGTACTTCTCGAAGCGGCACGTCGAGATCGGCGACCTGCGTCATGTGGTCGTCTCGGGTATCTACGCGTTCCTCATTTTTGCTCTCGTCTTCGTACAGCCTGACTTCGGTTCGGGCATCATCATTGCGTCGATTTGGTTCGGGCTCGTGCTCGTCGCAGGCATTTCGTGGAAGCATCTCGGTAGCGTGATCATGGTCGCTGCGATCGCCTTCACGGGGCTCTGGCTCTTCGGATTCCAGGAGTATCAGAAGGAGCGCATCCTCACATTCTTACATCCGCTCGCGGACATACGTGGAGCGGGGTACAACGCGTACCACTCAACGATCGCAGTGGGTTCCGGCCAGCTCTTAGGGAAGGGAGTGGGATACGGTACGCAATCGAAGCTTCAGTTCCTCCCCGAGTACGAGACGGACTTCATATTCGCTGCGTACGCAGAGGAGTGGGGGTTCGTCGGCGTGATATTCCTTTTCGCGCTCTATGGCGTCGTCATCCTTCGAATCCTTCGTATCGCGCTCAGAGCTGAGACAAACTTCGAGCGCATCTACGGTTCAGGCGTCGCCATACTCTTTACGAGCCACTTTCTCGTGCATATCGGTATGAATATCGGCCTCATGCCGGTGACCGGCACCACTGTGCCGTTCCTTTCCTACGGCGGCTCGCACCTGATCACCGAGTTCATTGCGCTCGGAATACTCATGGGTATGAACAAAGCGCCGGCAGAACGGCGCGTGCGCAAGGTCGATGAGACGATATTGCCCACCAGTTAGACTGGGAACGAAATGGTGAGTGTCCGAGACGGTCGCACGCTAGTAGCGCGTGACCGTCTCTTGTACCATGCGTTCAAGCGTAAAATTCGTAGACACATGCGCATAGAGCGCCGCACCATGCGCTGCTGCGAGATCGGGCTCGGTTCGGTAGCGTTCAATCGCACGCGCGAGCGCTTCGCTATCGCCTGGGGCGACGAGAGTTCCCGAGGCGCCATCCTCGACGATCTCCGGAATGCCGCCCACGCGGGTGGCGATGGCGGGCAATGAAGCCATGCCCGCTTCAAGGAGAACGTAGGGAAGGCCTTCTTTCCATGAGGGAAGCGCGAACGCATCGAACGCGCTCAGGTAGGAAGCCGCATCGGGGATGTATCCTGCGAAACGAACCACACCTCGTGCCCGGGCCTCAAGGCTTTCATGCTCCTCGCCGTCACCGATGATGACCACTACGGCGTTCGAACGGCCCGCCGCCTCGACCAGGTTCGCGAATCCCTTGTTCGGTGTGAGTTCACCGATAGAACCGACCACGAAGGCGTCGGTCGGGATACCGAGTCTGTGGCGCGCCTCCTCGCGTGGGAGCCGGTCCGGTGGGAGGATGCCGTTATGAATGGTGGTTGTACCGGGGCGCGCGTCGTGCGCGCACACCACGATGGTCTCGTGCGCGAGCAGCATGCCGAAGCGCTCGAGCGCACGTATCACCACGTGTTGCCAACGCGGACGACGCTCGTGCGAAGTCCAGCCGTGGATGGTCGATACGATGCGTGGCACGCGTGCGATGCGTGCTGCGAGCGCGCCCATCGTGACGGGTTTAGCGCTGTTGAGGTGCACAGTGTCGGGGCGCTCGCGCCTGAAGAGTCGGATCAGCTCGATGCCGGCGCGAATATCTGCGAGCAGGGAGACATCGCGCGTGAAGTGACGCACTTCATGCGTCACTATCCCCGCGTCACGGAGTCGCTCGACGAGGAGTCCGTTTCCGCCACATGCGACGGACGCCACGAATCGGTCTGCGGGAAGGTGTCTCGCAAGATCGAACACGTACCTCTGGGCACCGCCAAAATTTGACTTAGTAATGACGTAGAGCACCTTCTTTCTGTTCGTGGAATCGGTCACAAAATGGCTTATTTCCTAGTTATAACACGATACAAAGCCAATATGTGACTCATGCGAATCCGTCCAAACGCATCGACTATCGGATATGTGGCTTATTTCCTAACTATTTCTAACGGGGTATGATACACACGATGTTGCGTACGAACGCCATTCTCCTCTTCATCGGTGATGCCGTCGTGTTCGTCGGCGGTCTGTTCGTCGCGCTCATGATCCGCTATCAGGAACTCCCTGAGCAGACGATACTGAGTGAACATCTCGATGCGTTCACCGGCATATTCGTCCTCTGGGCGGTCGTATTCCTTGCAGCCGGTCTCTACGACACCAACGTGAACCTCTCGCGCAAGCAGATCCCTGGCATCGTCATGCGCTCTCAGGCGGTCAACCTCGCGCTCGCCGCTGTGGTCTTTTTCGTGAATCCGGTCGGTATCACTCCAAAGACGACGCTCGCCATCTATCTCGCTGTGACGACCACAGGCATCGTCCTGTGGCGTCTGTTCCTGTTCCCGATTCTCGCATCGAAGCGCTCTGAGCGCGCGCTCATCGTGGGGAGCGGAGAGGAGGCACACGCCCTCTCGCGCATACTGAACGACGGCCGTTTCTTCACCTTCATCGTTGCCGAAGTCGTCGATCCCGCTTCCTATAGCGACTCCGCGTCGCTGCGTGCCGCGCTTGAACGTTATATCAGCGAACATACCGTCACGATGGTGATAGGCGACATGCATAGCGACCGCGCGACCGCGGTGGTTCCCGTGTTCTACGAGCTCGCGTTCAAGAATCAAGGCGTCGCGTTCCTCTCGCTTCACTCGCTGTACGAGCAGATCTATCACCGTATCCCGCCATCGCTCGTCAAAGAGTCATGGATCCTCGAGAACGTCTCGACGGTACCGCATGCGCTCGACGACGTTCTCAAGGACGCTTTCGACATGTTCGCCGCAGTGCTCTTCGGCCTGATCACGCTCCCGTTCTATCCGCTCGTATGGCTCGCGATCAAGCTTGAGGATGGAGGCCCCATCTTCTATGCGACCGACCGCATCGGGCAGTACGGACGCACTATCCGCATCATCAAGTTCCGCACTATGAACGGGCAGGATCGTGGACAGGAAGCCCTCCGCAGTTCGCTCGCGGTGACGAAAGTGGGGAAGTTCCTGCGTAAGACGCGCATCGATGAGTTCCCGCAGGTGTGGAACGTGCTCCGTGGAGACCTCTCGTTCATCGGGCCGCGTCCGGAGATGCCCGCTCTCGCGGAAGTCTATGCGGAGCGCATCCCGTACTACACGATGCGTCATTTGATCAAACCGGGTCTTTCTGGATGGGCTCAGATCAACGATTTCGACGTGCCAAGAAGCGGCATCGATGTCGAGCGAACCGTCGCTAAACTCTCGTTCGATTTGTATTACCTGAAGCATCGATCGTTCTTGCTGGATCTCGAGATCGCGGTGAAGACGGCGAAAGCGCTCCTCATGCGAAGCGGCACCTAGCGCGGCGACCGTGTCCATATATAATGAGCGCGCACTATGAGTAGATATCTTGTTACAGGCGGGTCGGGATTTGTGGGTCGACATGTCGTCGCGCTCGCACGGGAAGAAGGGCATGGCGTCGTATCCTTCGATACGCGCGTCCCTTCGGTGCAAGAGGAAGGCGCTGAGTACGTGATCGGCGACATCATGGACCAGCATGCGCTCGCTGCCGCATGCGTCGGCGTCGATGCCATCATCCATCTCGCAGCGCGGGTCAGCGTGCCGGAGTCGGTCGCGATGCCTAAGGAGTATTTCGCGACGAACGCCATGGGCACCGTGCACGTCCTCGAGGCAGCGCGTGCGAATGGCGTACGGCGCGTCGCGCTCGCGTCGTCCGCTGCGGTGTACGGCGACCAGGACATATCGACCATGCACGAAGGACTCGTACCACGGCCAAAGAGTCCGTACGCGGAATCGAAGGTGATGGGCGAGCGACTCGCGACGCTGTGGTACGAGCTCTATGGAATCGAGACGGTTTCGCTCCGATGTTTCAATATCTACGGTTCGGGCATGTCGAGCGAGGGCGCGTACGCGAGCGCCGTCGGCATATTTTTGGCGCGTCGCGCGCGCGGCGAATCCATCACCATCACGGGCGATGGCGACCAGACTCGTGACTACGTGCATGTGAGCGATGTCGCGCGCGCGTACCTTCTCGCGGCGACCGTTCCTACGGTAGGGAGGGGCGAGGTCTTCAATATCGCATCAGGAACGGAAGTGACCCTGAACGCAGTCGCGCGAGAGATCGGCGGCCCGATCGAATACATCGCTCCCCGTCCAGGAGATATCCTACGTTCGTCGGCAGATATCGCGCGCGCGCGCGAATCGCTCGGCTTCACACCTCAGGTAGGGCTTCACGACGGCATCGCACAACTCAAGAAGGAATACAATCTCGTATGAGTATCATCGTCGACGGAAAAGCGATCGCAGATGACATAGCGCGCGCATTGCGAGAGTCCGAACAACCTACACCGACCCTTGCCATCATCTCGGTGGCGCCGAATTTCGCTACGCTCAAGTACTTAGGCATCAAAGAACGGTACGCGGCGCTCATCGGTGTACACATGGAACGGACCGAGCTCCAGGCAGACGCAACGACCGATGACGTACTCGCAGCGATCGAGGCGGCAAAGGGCGCCGACGGTATTGTGCTGCAGTTGCCGTTCCCGCCGCATATCGACATCGCGCGCACGCTTGAGGCCATACCCGCATCCCGAGATGTGGATGTCATCGGTCGCGAGGCGAGCGAAGCGTTCGCACGCGGTGGGGGAGCGGTTCTTCCGCCGGTCGTCGGCGCTATCGCAGAGATCGCAGAACGGCATGGAGTCTCATTCGTGGGTGCGCGGGTGACGGTCGTAGGCAAGGGTCGTTTGGTCGGTGTGCCCGCCGCGCTGTGGGCGTCGCACCAAGGCAGTAGGGTAACGGTCGTGGGTCATGGTGACGATCTACGTGCCGCGGTACAGGATGCGGATATCGTCATACTTGGTGCAGGCTCCCCGGGCATCCTCACTCCGGCTATCGTGCGCCAAGGCGTCGCCATATTCGACGCGGGCACTTCTGAGGATGGCGGTAAGCTCGCAGGGGACGCGGACTTAGCGTGCAGAGAGGTGGCGTCCCTCATCACTCCTGTTCCAGGGGGGATCGGTCCGGTCGCCGTCGCCAAGCTGTTCGAGAACCTGTATAGGCTCTCGCAGATGGCCTAAGTCCTCTTTTATTGGTATAACATTCGGGTATGAAAGAAGCTCAACCAGCACCGGTACCCTTCGTCGTGCGCGCGTTCCGCGCCGTGGTCGTCATCGCCCTCGGGGCGGCGCTCGCCTACTTCGTATACGGCAATGTCGTCAATGATTCAGCCACACGCCCCTTCAAGTATGGTCTCGACCTCGCAGGAGGCAGCCATCTCGTGTTCGACGCGGATCTCGCGGATGTGACCCCTGGCGAAGAGGAGGCGGCGATGAGCTCGCTCCGTGAGGTCATCGAGCGACGCATCAACGTCTTCGGTGTCTCCGAGCCGATCGTCCAGACCGAGAAGTCGTCTTCCGTCGCAGGAGACACCGTGCATCGTCTCGTCGTCGAGCTTCCGGGCGTTACCGATGTCGAAGAAGCAGTCGAATCGATAGGCAAGACGCCGCTTCTTGAGTTCAAACTCGTCAATCGCGAGGCGCGCGCAGCGAACGAAACGCTGGCTAACCTCGCGAATAGCGGCTCGACGTCAGGAGCGGGCATATCGAATCTGACAGTGGATGGCGAAGGCCTCGGTGAGGAGTTCACGGAGACGGGCCTCACTGGTCGGTATGTCGAGCGCGCGCAGTTGACCTTCAGTACCGCGAATGGCACGCAGGCAGGACTCACCGAGCCATTGGTCCAGGTCTCATTCGACGAAGAGGGCAAACGACTCTTCTCCGACATCACGACCAATAACGTCGGTGAGCAGCTCGCGATCTTCCTGGACGGCGTCCTCCTCTCCGAACCGGTCATTCGTGAACCGATCACGGGCGGCACCGCAGTCATCTCCGGCAACTTCGTCGCTGAGGAGGCTCGTGAGCTCGTGCGCAACCTTAATTTCGGCGCGCTTCCCGTACCGATCACGCTCTCGGGAACGCAGACCATCGGCGCCGCTCTCGGTGAAGAAGCGCTGCACGCGGGCGTGTACGCGGGCATCGTCGGCTTCGTCCTCCTTTCGATATTCATGATCCTCTGGTACCGCCTCCCCGGCATCGTCGCTGTGGTGGCGCTCCTCATGTACGTCATCATGATGCTCGCGCTCTTTCAGCTCATCCCGGTGGTGCTCACCGCAGCGGGCATCGCGGGCTTCATCCTCTCGGTCGGTCTCGCGGTCGATGCGAACATCCTCATCGCGGAGCGTATCAAGGAGGAGCTCCGCGACGGCAAGGACCTGGACCAGGCGATACGCGAAGGGTTCTCTCGCGCATGGCTCGCTATCCGCGATTCGAATGTGACGCACATCCTCGCGGGCATCATCCTCTTCTGGTTCGGTACCGCGCTCATCAAGGGCTTCGCGCTCGTGTTCGCGCTCGGCGTGTTCATCTCGATGTTCTCCGCGATCACCATCTCGCGCACGCTCCTTCTCGCGATCCCTGTCGATGTCAGCACGCCGCTTGGGCGCTTCCTTATGGGTTCGGGCATTACTCGCTAGAAGTCTCACGGACTACACACTAACTAGCATCTATGGAATCCTTCTTTCTCAAGCACCAGTACCACTTCTTCTGGCTTCCTGCGGTCGCCATCGTACTCTCCTTTGTCGCGATGGCGACATGGGGTCTCACGCTCGGCATCGACCTTAAGGGCGGTTCGTTCCTCGAGGTGACGTATCCGAATGGGCGCCCGGCGGTAGAGACGGTCCGTGCGAACCTTGAGACGCTCGAGTACGGAGAGATTCGCGTGCAGCCATTCGGCGATGACGGCCTCGCGCTTCGCGCACGCACCCTCGCTCCGGATGAGAAAGCGGCCGTGATCGAATCGCTCGGCACGCTCGGGGAGGTCGAAGAGGTGCAATTCAATTCCGTTGGACCCTCGATCGGTAAGGAGCTCATGGCGAAGGCATGGTGGGCGATCGGTCTTGTGACCCTCTCCATCATCCTCTTCGTCGCGTTCGCGTTCCGCCACGTCTCGAAGCCGGTGTCATCGTGGAAGTATGGCCTCGTCGCCATCGTCACCTTGATGCACGACATCATCATCCCGACTGGTCTCTTCGCGTACCTCGGACACGTGCGCGGTGCAGAGGTCGACGTGCTCTTCATCGTCGCGCTCCTCACCATCTTGGGTATCTCGATCAACGACACCATTGTGGTGTTCGATCGCATTCGCGAGAACCTGAAGTTGAACGAGGACAAGAAGAAGGTTGAGCCCTTCCGCGAGGTCGTCGCGCGTTCGATGGCTCAGACCATCGCGCGTTCGATGAACACCTCCATCACCGTCATCATCGTGCTTTTCGCACTCTTCTTCTTGGGTCCCGCTGCTACGAGAGACTTCGCGCTCACGTTGATCGTCGGTATGGTGGCTGGTACCTACTCGTCAATATTCCTGTCGTCGCCACTTCTCGTTCTCATCGAGAAGTACCAGAAGCCTCCTAAGCCGAAAGAGGCGTAGATGTATGATCATCGGTCTCGCAGGTTCGTTCGGAGGAGGAAAAGGAACGGTAGTCGACTATCTCACTACCGTCCGTGGATTCCACCACTACTCTGCGAGCAAGTTCATCACTGAGGAGATTGTTCGCCGTGGTATGCCGGTCGATCGTGATTCGATGATAACGGTTGCAAATGAACTTCGTGCTGAGCACGGACCAACGCATATCATCGACTCCTTGTATGAACACGCAAGCGTGACAGGAGGAGACGCTATCATTGAATCGCTCCGTGCTGTCGCTGAAGTTCGACGCATCAAGCAGCTCGGTGGGTACGTTATCGGCGTCGATGCCGACCCGAAGCTTCGCTACGAGCGTGCACGCGCACGGGGGAGCGAGAAGGATAACGTTACCTACGAGGAATGGCTCGCACAGGAGCAGAAAGAGACCAACCCTGACGACCCGACAAAGCAGAATATCTTCGGTGCACTCGCTGAGGCAGATGTGGTGGTGCAGAACAATGGTACGCTCGAGGAGCTCCACGCCAAGGTGGATGAGGTCCTGAAGCATATCGCCGTATGAACGAAGAGCCCCCGGGTTGTACCCGGGGGCTCTTCGTTCAGTGGAGAGGGTTACGCGTGGATGCGCGTGCCGACGAATGGTTTGCCTTCGATGCAGTTCGCCAACTCCTCGAGATTCGAGCCGTTCATGATGGCGACTTCGATGCCGTGCGCTTCCGCCTCGCGCGCTGCGACAGGGTCGAATGGGGAGGAGAGGCCTGGGTCCCACTCCGCAGGAATGAGCTTGCGGAACTCTGCCCATGTGATGTCTTCAATTGCGGTCGCGTTCGGATCCTTCTTCGGGTCCGCGGTGTAGACGTGGTCGATGTTCGAGAGGTTGATGACCTTGGTCGCGCCGCGGCGAACAGCGATCTGCACGGCACGGAGGTCGGTCGACGCGCCCGGGCGATAGCCGGCAGCGACGATGAGCGCCTCATTCTTCGGGATATCGAGGACGTCGTCCGGGTTCGCGATCATGACGGGGTAGGCGTGGTCGCGGAAGACCGTGCGGAGGAGGTGTCCGTTCAGGCGCGTGGCGTGGATGCCGAGCCAATCGACGTCGTCCATCTCGAGTTCGGTGACGGTGCGCGCAGCCTCCATGTACCGGCGTGCCGTCTTGCCGCCGCCGGCGATGATGACGAAGGAGCGGCCCGTCTCGCTGCGTTCGCCGATCTCGCGCTCGATGAGCGCCTTGAAGGAGGAAAGGAACGTCGTATCGATCTGGTCGGGGACGATCATCGACCCGCCGACGGAGATGACGATAGTGGTGCGTTCCATATCGATACGAGTGTACCGCGCGGCGACTCACGCTGTCTATGTCGTATAAACAGTTTGACATGAACGTTGCAAAGTCGTACTGTGTGCATCCCAGTTCATTCCAGGAGAGAGGGAGCTCATGCAGATAGCAGCCAGAGTGAAGCAATACCAGGGGATCGAGTACAATCCGTTCCTCGTCGTGAAGGGGATGATCGTGCGGGTCGGCGTCTATGATGCGCCAGGGGACTCCGCGAGCCTCGTCGATTCGACGCGAAACGAAACCCTTCCGATGTGCGTGGTGCTGTCGAGAGCATCGGGGCGCGTTCCGAGGTTTCGTGGAGCATCCCCCGAACAGCGTTCGATATACCGGCTCGGTATCGTACTGCCCGTGCACACCGAGTGCACGAGCGCAACGCTCACCACTGCGCTTCATGATGTCGGGGCGAAGGAGCGGTTCACTCCTCAGGGTCTCCTCGAGATCCTTCCGGACCTCGTCGAAAGCCCTCAGAACGGCATCAATCGCAAACGGAAGAATTTCTTCCTTCTGTCCAATCGGACGGTGTTCTCGGTGTGGGCTTCTGCGCATGGCGGCTTGGCGGTCCGTACCGAATCCTTCGCGAAGGCATGCGCGTCGATGACCGATCGCGATGTGGTCTTCACTCCCGTCTCATGAACTGCGCCCCGCACGGCCGATCCGTACGGGGCTTTTTATTGTTGCGTACGCGCATCGCTCTTGAACCCGCGCGAGCGACGTGCAACAATGCGCGCGAATAAGTACAGGAGGTATACAACATGGTACGTGCGATGCCGAAGCATCAGCGCCGGGTTCCGTCGCATGACGCGACGTACGTCATTCATCTCACATCGAGCGGGTACCTGATGCGGAGCAGTTCCGGCCACGAGCTCTTCCTCAAGGATATGCACCAGAGCGAGAGTTTCGAGGTGTGTTCCGAGGGCGCATCAGGCGTGCGCGTCGGCACAGTGGTCTCGCTCTTCTTCACCGAACGCGGCGCGCCTTTCTTCACCGATGAAGCAGGGAATCCCATCGAGGTCGACGCGCTCGCACAGAAGACGACGCTCAGGTGCGTGACGCCGCACAATAAATAACGGCTCGTTCGCGTACACTTCACGCGCCCGCCCCACACAGCAGGCCCCCATGAACATGGGGGCTTTTTCATGCCATTTCTGGACCTGAAAACGACCCTACGGAGGCCTAAATATGGCCCCACAGAGGCCTACTTGACGGGATTGCCGAAACCCGTATAATACCCGAGCTAGCTTTTGTGTGTGGCGTTCTTTTCACCCCGGGGCGTGGTCTCACTGAAGAGATATGCGACGAGTGAGGAGGAAAGGATACGGTATTTGAAAATTGAATAGCACCAGCATTAGATCCAATTGTACGGATGCGAATCTTCGGATTCCATCTTATTGAGTCCTTAGGCTAGATCGACACCGTAACAGGTGACATCTTTAATTAGAGTTTGATCCTAGCTCAGGGTGAACGCTGGCGGCGTGGATGAGGCATGCAAGTCGAATGGGTTTAGGCCCATGGCAGACGAGGTAGGAACACGTAGGTACATACCCCGAAGTCACGAATAACCGGCCGAAAGGTCGGATAATACGTGATGGTCTCGCGAGAGTAAAGATTTATCGCTTCGGGAATGGCCTGCGGGCTATCAGCTAGTTGGTAAGGTAACGGCTTACCAAGGCTACGACGGCTAGGAGAGCTGAGAGGCTGACCTCCACCGATGGAACTGCGACACGGTCCAGACTCCTACGGGAGGCTGCAGTCGAGAATCTTCCGCAATGGGCGAAAGCCTGACGGAGCGACGCCGCGTGAAGGATGAAGTCCCTCGGGACGTAAACTTCTTTTATGAGGGAGGAAATTTTGACGTTACCTCATGAATAAGGGGCTCCTAAC
>JACCDR011120407.1_pt1 | contig 13328 bp, 29 predicted proteins | sample 7446431 | NCBI WGS metagenome assembly JACCDR01 (sample SAMN15323443, study PRJNA562643) | freshwater metagenome | isolation source: river surface water | place: USA:Blue River Watershed | collected 2017-08-17
CCCATCCCCACACATGAGGCAACCATGACCGATGACGCATTCGTGCGGCTATTCCAGACGCGCGCGGGGCTGACCGCTGACGGCATCGTCGGGCCTGCCACACTGGCGGCGCTTGACAAGGCGTTCCTGCCGTCAGCGCCTGTCCTAGAGGCTCCTGAGCCTATGCTGACAGGGTGGGACCGCCGTTCGCTGCAAAACCTGCAAGGCGTCCACGTTGACCTTGTTCGCGTGATGTCGCTGGCGCGCACGCGGTCGCCTGTCGCGTTCACCGTGATCGAAGGGCTGCGGACGATTGAGCGGCAACGCCAGCTTGTGGCGCAGGGCGCGTCAAAGACGATGAACAGCCGTCACATTACCGGCCACGCGGTTGACATTGTTCCGCACCGCCCGGACGGCACCTTGGCTTTCGATTGGCCGCTCTACTACCAAGTCGCCCCCGTCATCAAGGCAGCGGCCAAGGAACTCGGCATCGCCGTGACCTGGGGGGGGGATTGGAAAAGTTTTCGCGATGGGCCGCATTGGGAACTTAGCCGCTCTGCCTATCCATGAGGACTTTGCGGATAGTTGCGCCGATGACTTGCATCTCGGCAAACGTAAAACGGTCCCCGCGCGCGAAGTTGCACGGGGCGCAAGATGGGGCAACATTGGCCTTAATGTGAGGCAACGCGTTGTCGATCCGATCTAGGCCGCGCGGCTCTACAGTCGTTCCGCAGTGAATACATGGCTGCGCGATAATGTCTGCGATTTCGTCTGTCGTCATGTCGCAGGCGTCTACCCGTTCATAAGCCTTGCGCAAAAACACTGCGCGACCCTTCAACGTTCTTGCGTATCGTTGCTGTCTTGCCCGTATCTTCTGCCGCTGTTCCGGCGTGGCCATCGACCATCGGTCAGTCCTATTCTCGCGGCCTTTCTTCCGTTCGCGGTGACAACTGCGGCACTCATACGCAAGCCCGTCACTTCTAGAACTATCACGCAAAAAGACTTCCGGGGTCGCCGGAAGTTCCATGTTGCAACGGTTGCAGACTTTGAAGCCTTCGCGGGTGGATTTTCTGTAATTTCGCATACCCAACAGTAACCAAAACAATGGGGTCCGTCAATTCAAGGACGGGCCGCATTGGCAACTCCCCCACGGCAATTACCCCGGCTGAAAGGCAATCCCCATGACACTCACGTCACAAATCCTGCGCATCGTCATTCGCTATCTGGCGGGCTTCCTCGTCGCAAAAGGGCTGGTGGACGCTGGCACGGGTGACGCCATCGCCACCGATGAAACGCTGATCGCCAGCGCCGAACTCGCCATCGGTAGCGTCTTGGCCCTCGTCAACGAGGCGTGGTTCGCCCGCGCAATTCGCAAGGGCAACTGACCATGCCGACGTTTGAAAACGGCACTTCGCTTGCCACTGTTCGCAGCCGACTTAACACGGCCATCATTGACGCGGAACTCGGACGCGGTTCAATCACCACGGTCGCGGGCCTCATTGCCGACACGTCAATGGGCTACACGACAGCGGCGGCGCGATACGTCACGGCAGGCCAGCGGCTGACCATCGCGGGCTTTGACTATGAAGTCGCCGCCTCCGGTGCATCGGACCACCACGTCACCACGGCGGGCGGGGTCAAGCTGTATGTGATGGCCCCTCGTTGTATTGACGCTCTCGGCGCGCTAGGCGATGGCACGACCGACGACAGCGCCGCGTTTACGCTCGCAAACACCATCGGCGGGGAGTGGGAATTGCGACCCGCCGCCATCTATCGCGCCGCAAACGTGTCGCTGACGACCGACTTCTTGTCGTTTCACTGCAAAGGTCTGTGCTGGATCACCAAGAACGCAAACGGGCCGATTTTCAGTGGCACGGCAGATTTTCTACGGTTCACAGGCATTATCTTTCGCGGCGGCACAACCGCATCTTCCGGCCTGACCGGCCACAACCTAGACCTGTCTGGGAACAATCCGATCTTCACGCGCTGCGGGTCGCGGTGGGCGGCAGGCCGCGCACTGAAAGCCACGGGCGGCGCGGTCAAGGTGTGGGCCTCGTCTGACATCTGGCAGACCGACGACGCCACGTCTGCGGGCTATGACATAGAATTAGGCGTCAGCGGCACCGCGACGCTCTATCACGAACTGCATGGGGTCTATTCCAGCCAAGCGTTCGGCGGCATCCTGGCAACGGATACCGGCTCTTGCATGATTGTCGGGGGCCAGTTTGGGAAGCTGAACATCAAGGCCGGGACATCACCGTCCGGCGTCAACGGCGGCATCACTTCAAACTGCCGGATTTTGGGCGACGTGAACGTTGAACTATCCAACGCAGTCTTTACGGGCAACCAATTCAGCACAGTCACCATCACGTTTGCCGTGGGCACGTCGGGACACATCCTCGGGCTGGACAACAACGCCGCCAGCGCGACAATCGTCAACAACGGGAACGCCAACAGCATCATCGCCCGTTCCACGTCTGCGGGATCGGTGCAGGGCTGGACCTATGGCCCGTCCGCATGGACAGGGCAATTTTCCGTTGATAACGTCGGAAAGTTTTCCGTCCCCGACCAGATTGTTTTGCAAAACAACAAGTCGATTGTGTTCAAGGACTCTGGCGGCACAGAGCAAAACGCCATCGGCTTTTCCACAAATGACGACTGGACATTCGGGGCAAACAACGGGGCCAACTTTACAAGCGTTGCGTCAGGTTCTGGCGGAGTGTTTGCCACTGTCGGCGGCACAACCATTGCGCAATTTCACAGCGGCGGGCTGAGACCGCAGGCTGACGATACGTTTGACCTCGGGACGGCGGCGCAACGGTGGAATGACGCTTTTGCCAAGCAAATCCGCCCCGGCGACGGCGGCCCTATTTGGACAAGTGGATCAGGTACGCCGGAAGGCGTTGTAACTGCGCCGGTCGGGTCGCTGTTCACCAGAACAGACGGCGGCGCGGTAACAACGCTTTACGTCAAGGAAACTGGAAGCGGAAATACGGGGTGGGTGGGGAAGTGATTGGGATCAGCAGCATTCGCATTGGGATAGGAGCGGGGTCCGCATCGGGGCGCATCCGCAACCTGCTCACCGCATCGCAAGACTTCGACAATGCCGCATGGGTCAAGGGAACGGGCGGAACGCTGACGCCGAACACCATTGTTGCCCCTGACGCAACAACCACGGCTGACGAATACACCTGGCCGTCAGGGACATCATCTTTTGCGTTTCTCGCGCAGACCGTGGCGGGGATTGACGCAACGCTTGGGCATGTGTCGTCGCTTTACCTCAAGCGCCCAACCGGGTCCGGGAACAGAGCACTTAACCTTGTCATCAGCGACGTACTGTCGTCCACAGGGACATCGCCGCTTGTGACGGTCACGGAAAGCTGGCAGCGGTTCCAGTTTGCATGGACCTCACTCACCGACACGGACCAAATCGGCGTCGGCCTTGGCGCTGGCGGCGGAAGTACGATAACAGCAGGTGACGTGCTGCATGTATGGGGCGCGCAACTTGAACTTGGATCAACAGCCACATCGTACCAGCGCCGCCCGTGATTCAAGACATGACCTTGCGCACCCCCGGCGCGGGGTCACGGGGCGGGCTTGAGGGCGCGGATGGCGGTGTCCGCGTCCTTGAACCAGTCCCATGCAATAGCGTCTGTCGTGCCGTCTGCGCTGCGATAGTTGTCTGCGTAACGGTCCGCCGCCGCATCCCGTCCAGCCTCCCACGCAGCGTCCCGTTCACGCTCCAGCGCCTCGACCCGTTCCCGCGCCCGCGCTAGGTCAGCCTCCAGCGCGGCGACCTGTTGTGCTTGCCGCTCGACAAGCGTCAATGGCGGCGGTCCGTCTCCAACCGCTCCGAACATTTCCGGCGTGAACACGTCGTCAGGCAAGCCGTAGAGTGCCCGGTATGTGGCGGCATACGCTTGCGTCATGGCGGCGTTTTCAGCCTCCAGCGCGGCGATGCGGGCGGCGTACTGATCAGTAGCACGATGCTGTTCTGTGGCCCACTGCATTGCTCTCTCATAGTCGCCGTAGTGGACCCACGGACCCAAAGGCTGTCGATCCATTCTGCCGTTGATCACGTCGTAACGTTCCGGCGCGTCAGTCATGGGCTGCTCCATCAATGACCTTTTGCGCCCACTCATAGTCGCAGACGTAGATGTTGCCTTCGTAGATCAGGGTGAGCATGTCGCCCTTCCTGAACGCGGCGGAATGGTGCAACACGGCCTGCCGCAACTCGGCTTCGGTCGCGGTCTTGATCGGCGGCGCGTCAGTCATCGTTTACCACTCCGTTTCGCATGTCATTGTAATCATTAGTGCCAAAAGTTACCACTTCCTGCGCCTAAGCGCCTAAGCTGTTGAAAAATCAATAAGTCCTCCCGGGATCGCCAGCCCATTTTTTAATCGTTTCCAGACAATGGCTTGAGTGTCGGTTCTGGTAACTTATCCGAAGGGTTACCAGAAATGAGGCGGCGACGGTCGGCTGCGCGGCTGTAATTGTCAGCTTCCGTGATGCTCTCATGACCTAGCCAAGCCATCCGCTGATCGGGTGTTGCCCCGTTCTCAGCCATCAGGATTGCCCGATACTTGCGCAGCCCGTGGGCGCTCTTGCCTTCGACGCCTGCCGCCCGCAGGATCGCTGCGAACCATTGGCTTGCCCCCTTGACGGATCGGGGCTTGCCGTAGGCCGTGACCATCAGCGCCATGTGCCGTTCCTTGCGCGCGGCCAGAGCGGCGACTAGCTGACCATCCGGCACCGCCCATGCAGGCGCGGGCGCATAGATCGGCACTGACACGACATTGCGCGTCTTGCCTTGCCGATACGTCAGCCATCCGTCTTTCCCGATCATGCCTTCTGTCAGTGTTGCGGCTTCCGAAATCCGCGCGCCTGTCCAGTGGACCAGTTCGAACGCAAGGCGCTCTGGCGTGTCCAGCGGCCACCGCGCGCGAACCTTGGCAACGTCATCCTCTGACAGTGGCGTATGGCCGTCAGATTTGGCCACACGGCGGCGCTTGATGCCTTCGGTGACGTTACCCCTCGTCAGCCCTTGCTCATGCCACCACGCGCCAACTGCGCGCCATATCTTGAGCCTCTGATTGGCCGGGTTGCCCGTGAACCGCTTCAAGTCCGTTTCAACGTGCATCGGCTTCACAACCTGGATTGCGGCAGACCCATAGCGTTGCCGCATGTCCTCGATGCCTCTACGCCAGACGCGCCTGGTTGCATCGCTGACGGACAGGTAAACGTCAGACCGCATGAAGGCGACAATGGCGGCGTCCATCGTGCCGCTGATGGGCTTGGTTGCTTTGGCATCGCCCGTCGCGGCTTTGGCGTATGCGGCCAGAAACTCGGGATGGTGCGTCGGCAGATCGGGCAGGGGCGTGTATTTGCCGTCCTTGCGATAGTAGAGGCGGGGCCTGCCGGAAGGCCATTCGCCAACCGCCTTGATGTAGCGCAGCCTCACCTGTTGACCCCGAACAGGGCGTCGCATTCCGATTCCTCGTTGCTGAGGTTCGACGCTACCTTGTCAGCGCCCCCCTCGTCCACCGCGACGGTGATTGGCGGCTGACCTTCGCGCCATATGCGCACGGTCCAGCCGTCTTGCGCGGCCTTGGCGGCGGCACTCAACAGCCGCGGCGGGGGTGACGCGGGGCGGGGCATCAGGGGGCGTCCCAATAACCGGGCGGGAAATCCTCGTCGTCAGTAAAGTCAGCATCACCCGTGCCTGCGCATTCTTCGCACGCCATGTCGCCAAAGCCGCAGATGCAATCGCCGGGCCAGCATTCGCAAATGATGTATCCGCGCCCGTTGCAGCAAGGGCATTTCCTGTCACGGTCCATCACTCCCCCTCCGCCATCTTGGCGCGCAGGGCGGCGAGGGCGTCCCGCAATCCTTTGCTGGCAGGGTTCCATTCCGCCATGAATTGAGCGAACGCTTGATTGGCCGTCTGCATCGGAGACGATCCCCATTCAAACGAAGTGGCTTCCTCTTGGCCTTGGCTAATTCCGGCGTCAAACGCCTCCCGGACGCCCGCCTCCACCTTCTGCAATAGCGCCCGCAGGTCATCGGTCATGGCTGGGTTCCTGGGCTGGCGGGGTGAGGGCGCGGATGTCATCAAGGGTCGCCTGCATTTCATCAATGGCTTGTTCCCCGCCTGCGTCCCAATCGCCCATTGCCTCAATCCAGCGCGGCAATGCTTGCTCGATGTCGGACAGGATCACGGCGCGGCTTGCGTCCACCCCCTGCGCGGGGGGCATGGCTCGGCTTGCCGCGTCAAGTGCAATAGTCCAACGTCCGATGGCTTCTGCGATCTGGTGGTCGGCCTCTTTGTCCGCTTCGTTCAGTTCGTCATACGGGACCAACCAAGACGGTTTTGGGTTGGGCTGCGTCTGCGCCCACCGGACCCACGCTTCGCGCACCATACGCCCGCCAGTCTCGCGGTCGAATGGGAGCGGGCGGGAACCATTGAGGCTGTAATCGCTCTGCGCGGGGGGCATGGCGAGGGCGGCGCGAACCTCTCGCAGCATTGCCGCGTCACAGGCCAACGCTTCGCGCTCATATGCGTCTCGGTCCATGTCATTAGACATTTCGTCAAACGCTTCGGCGGTATGGTCGCACCACTCAATCAGCTTTGTCAGATCAGCCATTTCACGGCCTCCCATATCCCGACCCACATTGCCAGCCCCACGGGCCAGAGCCACAGAAACCAGCCTTCAGGCATCGTCGCCTCCGAGCGGGTCGCCCTCGTCAGGCGGATCAATGCTGATGACGAAACCCGCGTCGATGACGCATCCGCAGCCGTCACAAAGCACAAAGCGTTCCTCCATCGGTGCGCTCCAACCAGGGCCTATTTCTTCGCACTCAAGGTTAATCTCGTACTGCTCATCTGTCCCGCATTCGCAAGCAAAGGTGACGACAATGCTGGATATTTCCGCCTTGCTCATGTAGATTTTGTCGTCAGGCATCGTCGCCTCCGAGGGCCGTATCGATCAACGCCAATGCCGCGCAATCGTCGCTGTCAGTAATTGCCTCTCGGGTGTTTCGCAGCGCATCCCGCAGCCGCGCTATCTCCGCCTTGGCCAGCGCTTCGCCACGCGATAGGGCGAGGGCGGCAAGGTCAGGGGCGGCGCAAAGCAAACGGGCGTTATCCTTCGTCCGGTCATTGTATCCCGCTGCAACTGGACCGCAAAAAGCCTCTGCAATGGCTACAACCCACGGATTATCAGTGTCGTCACCGTCGGGCGCGCAAATTGTCGTTTCATTGCGCAAGAACCAGTTTCCCGGCGTTGCGGCATCCAGCATCGCGCGGATGTCGTCATCACTCCGCTGCATGTCTGCACCCCCGCTCAATCGCCGCGTCTCTTGCGGCTTGTTCCATGTCTGCATCGGTAGGCTGGTAATGCTGCCTGACAACGCGTTCCAGTTCGCGGATGACAACAGACAGCCCGTCCAGGTCCAGCCGCCATTGCCCCGCGTCATCGGTCCAAACCGCGTCAACCTCGCCAAGCGAATGGTCGCCGCAGTCGATTGTGATGGGGATGGGTTTGCGGATGATCATTGCGGCTTCCTTTTCCCGTCGTGCATGTGCATCCGGCAGTATTTCCCGCCCGGAACCGCACGAAACGAGCACTGCGGGCGGTCGCCATAAGTAATGCGCGCCGCGCACCGTTGGGGCAAATCGACGGACTGGACGACAAGCCCATTCGCCCGCAGCGCCCGCAGGACGGACTCGGCTTGATCGCGCGCGGTGCAGTCCATGTCCGTGCCGTCAACGATGGCGGTGGCGATCAGGTCCAGCAGTTCGGTGTCATTCATCACGCCACCCTCCCGGCTTCACGGCAGGCTTCTGACATTTCGTCGTGCAGCCGCTGCTGTTCGACCTTGGCCGTCCACGCGGGCACTTCGTCCACATGGATCAGGTCTTGGTCCCTGACCATGCGGGCCAGTTGCAGCAACTCGGCGGCGGTCAGGTCGGACGCGGGCAGTTTGCGGGCGCGGGCCAATAGCGCGGTGCGATCAAGGGCGTTCATCTGCGGTGTCCTTTGCTGTCAGGATCGGCACCCACGCTTGCAGCTTCTCGCTGAATATCGCGTCCAGGATGACGGGCTGTTGCGGGGCGCGCGGCGGAATACGCCACACAGGAACAGGCGATAGGGCGGGGGTCAAAACGGGCACTCCTCACCGGGATATGACGGGGACCAACCCATCGAAATGCCGTGCTTGACGGCAGCCTCAATGCGCGGGTCGGCAGGCTTGGGCGGGGTCAGGATGACAACGCCGACTTCGCGCAGACGGGCGGCGAGTTGCGGGGGGATGGGGGCGTGGGCGGTCATTTCGGGGCCTCTGGCAATAGCTTCCCGGTCAACAGCGCAGCAAGTTCAATAGCTTCTTCCCCGCGCGCTCTGCTAAGGATTTCGGATGCAGATTTGCAAAGCTGTTCGGCTTCGTATCCGCGTTTTTCTTGGTCTTCCTCGGCAAGAAGTTTGTCGGTAAGGCGCATCAAGTGCGGCACATGGAATGTTCCGCCGTAGCCGATCTGCTTGCCACTGCGCTTGGCAAACCGTTGTCCGCCAAAAGCCGTGATTTGTGTTTCGGTGACTTTCTCAACGACACCCTTCTGTAGCCGGAAGGAACTCCAGCCAAAGCGCACTCTGATGCAGACGGCATCACCGACTTTGATGTTGTCCAAGTCACCCATCACCACACCTGCGCAATCACGGACGCCGCGCCGACACCGACGATGGCCGCGCAGAACATACGCACTTGCCGCCGTGTCATGGCGACGTGGCGGTCATACTGCCGATCCATGTAGGCCAGCGCATTGGCGTCACGGACAACGGGGTCCAGTCGTTCAGCCCGTTTGGCCTCCCGCTGGCGTTCGTCGCGAATGGCGTGAAACAGTGACAAAGCGCGGTCAGCGTCGTCGGTGCAAATGATGTCGCGGGGCATTATTCGGCCTCCCGTACAGCAATCATGGCGTCAGCGTAGGCGTAGGCCCAAAGCGCCGCGGCACTCGCATTCTGCTCAACCGTGGCATCATCGTCGGCGGACTGAATTACTGCCGCCATCAAAGCCTGCCCAGCGAACCAATCGCGCAAGGTCATGCCATCGTGCGGCCATCCTTTTGTGTTGCCGGGGCCTCTGTCGCGTCCGTCATGCGGAAACGCGGGTCCGCCGTCATTCCGTGCCATCATCATACTCCTCGTCATGTGGGGGTTGGCCCCGCGTTGCGGCGGGGCGGGGGATCAGGCGGTCAAAGCCATGTTGGCAATTCGGGCAATGTTCTTGGCTGATCTGGGCGACATGAACTCAGGCGCGCTCTCGCTGTCCCTGATGTGCCTGCGGAAAAGCGCGGCGGTGACATTCGCCTCACCGTCAGACATGTCCGCGACGAACCAAGCGGGCCAGTGCGGGCTGTCGTCGTCAACGCTCTTCGCAATGTAGCGATCGGTCACGGCTCGACCTCAGCGGTGATGAAGCGGCTGTACGCCCAGTCGTAAACGCTCTGTGCGGCCTTGGCTGAAACGCTACCGCCGCGCTTGGCGATGTATGCGCCCATCCGCTTTGTCGCGTAGTCATGCGCTGCGGCTTCGAGGTTGGTCATCGTCGTCTCTCCCTGTCGCGGTGTTGCTATGGGGAGAGACTATGTGAAGCTTCACACGCTGTCAACTGTCATAATGCGAAACTTCTCATTTGACAGACGAGCGCGGCTCACCAAAGGGTTGTCTATGGTCGATACAGACAAGTTGTCAGATTATCAGGTGATCATTGCCGTTTTGATTATTCGGCAGGTCGCATCGGGAGCGCGAGAAGTGCAGCTAGAATCCGTTCTTGCTGCGCTTCATCATATTGGGACAGAAACTGTGCAAGTTCTGCCCGAAGGCTGAGACGCGGCCCGAGCCCCAACATCTCACCAGGATCGACCCCAAGCGCTTCAGCCAAAGCGAACGCTGTGCTGATCTTGGGGCTTTGCGCTTTTCCATCTTCAATGTCAGTCACGGCGCGCACGTTCAACTTGGCACGCCGCGACAGTTCCGCCGCGCTGTATCCTCTTTCGAGCCTTAGCTGACGCAGCCTGCGGCGGAAGGTTTCATCAATCTCCATGATGAACGTCATAGGGGGTTGTCCGGTCATATGCGAATGTGAAGTTTCCACTTGAACCGTGAGAAACTTCTCACTATCATCGCGCACATGCAAACCATCAGCGAACAACTCAGAGCGGAAATCGAGGCTGCGGCTGGCGCCCTTGGCATCCGTCCTAGCACGGTCGGCACAAGGGTCGGCCAAGGGGGCAAATTCTATGCCCGTCTTTGTCAGGGCAAGCGGGTTTGGCCCGAGACTGCCGCTGTCGTCCGTGAGCGCCTTAACCAACTTCTTTCTCCGTCGCCTGCCCCTGAAAAACGGGAGGTCTGTGATGGCTGACGGTTCCTTGCCCTATGCACATAACGGTGGGGACGCCGGGACGGTTCCGCAAGGTCTGGAAAATAATACTCCGAACGACAACGCGAGAGCCGCCGCCGTCTACCGCCACATCAACGCCGCTGGCGAAACCGTCTACATCGGCTGCGCTGTTGACCCCTACCGCCGCTTCGCCGCCCATGCCTCGCAATCGCAGTGGGCGCTTGATGTCGTCCGCGTGGACATCATGTGGTTTCCGTCGCGCGAAGAGGCACTGGCCGAAGAGGCGCGCCTGATTGCGCTGGAAAAGCCGCGCTTTAACGGCATCAACGCCCGCAAGCAACGCATTCGCAAGGGCGGCTCTGCTCACCTGCATGTCATGGCTGCGATTGAGCATCACGGGTCACAGGCAAAACTCGCCAAGGCGATGGGATGCACGCAACAGCGTATTTCGCAAATGCTGAAGGAAAAGGCCGTCAACGCTAGGATGGCCGTCCTGATCGAAGTGGCCACCGGCGGCAAGGTTTCTCGACATGACCTGTGCCCTGACGTTTTCGGAGCCGCAGCATGACCATTGCGCCGCCGTTCGCCTCGGCTGGCGCTTCCCGCGCGGGCACCTTCCTGACGCGCGGGCGACTGCGGCGGTGGCTCTGCATGTCAGCCACCGCCGCTTTTTTCACAACTTCGCATGATTGGCGGGAGGTAAAATAATGCCAGAGGACAAACCAAAACTCACAGTGCTGGATTTGTTCTCTGGCATTCTAGTCGGCGGGTTTAGCCTTGGCCTTGAGCGCACAGGCGGCTTTCGCACGGTCGCGTTCTGTGAAATTGAACCCTTCCCCCGCCGCGTGCTGGCAAAGCACTGGCCCGGAGTCCCGATATATGACGATGTTCGAACCCTTACAGCCGACACTCTGGCCCGAGACGGAATTGGTCCAATCAACGTCATCACGGGCGGCTTCCCGTGCCAGGATATCAGCGTTGCAGGAAAGCGCGCTGGCATCGCGGAAGGAACCCGCAGCGGATTGTGGTCCGAAATCGTCCGACTTGCTGGCGAGTTACGACCCGACTTCATCATCGTGGAGAACGTCGCAAACCTGCTTAGTGGCCCTTCTGAACGGCCAGGGGCATGGTTTGGCCGAGTTCTCGGGGACTTGGCCGAGTGCGGGTTCAATGCGGAATGGGAAAACATACCGGCGTCAGCCTTGGGCGCTCCCCATCGCAGAGAACGCATCTGGCTTGTGGCCTACAATGACAAAGCAACCATCACAACGCGCAACGATCAACGGACAGAATGTAAGCCACAAGACAGGGCAGAAGTTCGGTCTTTCGCTCGTGCAGGCCGTGAGACTTTGGCCAACGCCGACCGCATCCATGCACAAGGGCAGCAGTCCAGCGGCGTTGACCCGCAAGAGCGGAAAGGATCGTTCACGCGACCGTCTGGACCATTCCTTGCAGGCATCGGAGGGCAGTGGGTCACTGAACCCGACGTGGGTCGAGTGGCTCATGGGGTTCCCAACCGGGTGGACCGACTTGCAGCCCTAGGCAATGCCGTCGTCCCCCAAATCCCCGAACTGATAGGCCGCGCCATTCTGGAGGCCGCAGCATGATCCGCGCGCTTCTCCTGTCGCTTGTCGCCTTCCCCGCCGTCGCTGACGAATACCGCTTTGGCGGCTCTGTCCTGACGTTCGACGGGCGCGAGGTTGTGTTCACGAACGGCCCGACCGGGCGCGAACATCCCGCCGACTTTCACCGCGACATGACGCACGGGCTGACCGTCCGCGTGGTCATCGTGCAGGAACTCAACCCGCAGCCCGACACGATCATGGTCATTCCGCCGCCCGGTTACATCGCCGTGCCCGACACGCTGACGGTCGAGGAATACGGGCGGGGGGGTCATTGCAATCTATCCGGAGGGGATGTCGTGACTTACCGCCAGACGCAATGCCGAATTTGCCTGCATGTCTATTGCGAGGAAGACAGCGACCACTGCCCCAAATGCGTACGGGCGCATGTGGAGGCATCAAATCGAAGGGGTGGAGGGTCAACGGGCCGACGCATCCCTGCGCTCAATCTCGACATGCAGGAAGGCAACTGGAGCGAATGGAATTGACCCTCGGCCCCGTCACCTGCACCCCCTCCTACGGCCCGCAGACGGCCCCACGGCTGCGCGCTGCGTGGCGTGCGTCCCTCACTGCCAGATGGCACAAAAACGCGGATATGTGCCACATCTACGACCCCAACTGCGGCCACTCTGGCCGGGTGGCGTTGCTGGCAATCCTGCTGTTCCCGACTGCCCATGCCGTCCATCGGGCCGCGATCCTGCATGACATCGGGGAGAATGTCGTTGCCGATGTGGACGGCGAGACAAAGCGGGAAAACCCGGACCTAGCCGCAATCCTGGACCGGATCGAGGGCCAGAAGATTGCGGAACTCGGCATTCGCTTTCCCAGGCTGGACGACATCGAACGCCGGATGCTTTGGCTCTGCGACAAGCTGGACGCGTTCCTTTGGGTGTCTCACCACAAGCCGCACCTGTTGCAGTCGCTGGACTGGCGCGAGGCACGCTCACGCATTCTCACCGAAGCCAACCGCCTGCGCGTCAACGTGACGGAGGTGGTGGGGTGAGCATTAAAACAAGACAGCCGTTCTTTCCTGCTGCTGGATACAAATCATCTCGCTCCGGCGCTCGCAGAGTTGCCATTACATTTGACCAACATTCATTTGAAGCAATTTCTGACATGGCCGAAGGCTGTGAAATCTCATTTGCGGAAATGGTCAGAACCTTAATTCAGGCGGGGTTGAAAAGTCTTGATGACCTATAACCTTGACCTTCTCCGCGCAGCCGAACGCGAGGCGCATGTGGTCTATCTCCGCGCCCGCCATACGCAATACGAGGCCCGCGCCCATCGCCAATGGGTCAAGGCAAAGGCCGCGCTCATAGCGGCGGGGG